>Ga0182736_1000099_pt1 | contig 165723 bp, 152 predicted proteins | sample eDN5th30CKraftBY_FD_128882 | JGI IMG/M metagenome (GOLD analysis project Ga0182736, IMG submission 128882) | Enriched backyard soil microbial communities from Emeryville, California, USA - eDNA 5th pass 30_C Kraft BY (version 2) (version 2) | ecosystem: Environmental > Terrestrial > Soil >... | reverse complement strand
TGCGGCCATGCCGCCGCCGGCGCGCCTGCCGGCGACCGGCTTCTACCATCCCGATGCGCCCGAAATCTTCGGCTCGCCCGACGATCTCCTGTCATGGGGCGCGGGGCGCTTTGCCGATGCAGCCGGGCGGGTCGGCTTCGTGGTGCATGGCGGCATGGTGTCGGACATGCAGACGGGGGGGGTGGACGCGCTGGTCGCGCGCAGCGAGGCGGCAGGTCTCGTGCCGATCGTCTTCTGGTTCGACGGCAACGACCCGCAGGGGCTCACCAAGATCGTCCGGCCCGCACGGATCGACGCGCTCGTCAACCTCACCCACATGATGAACGGGACCGCGCGCAGCGCGGAATTCCGCGACCTCGACATCCCCGTCATCCAGACGACGGGCTTTCGCGAGGGCGGCGCGAAGGAGTGGGTCGCGGCGGCATCGGGCATTCCCATGCGCACGGCGGCTGTGTTTCTCGCCGGGCCGGAGGGCTGGGGCATGACCGACCCGATCGTGCTGACGGTGGTGGAGGACGGCGCGGAAGTGCCGCTGCCGGTGCAGATCGACGCGCTGGTGGGCAAGCTGAAGCGCCTCGCACTGCTGCGCCGCAAGCCGGCGGCTAAGAAGAACCTGGCGCTGATGTTCTGGAACTATCCGGCCGGGGAGAAGAATCTTGCCGCCTCCAACCTCAACGTGCCCATGAGCTTAGCTGCGATCACGGCGGCGCTGGCGCAGGCCGGATACGACGTGGCGCCGATCACCGAAAAGGAGATGATCGCGGCCGGGCAGGCGATGCTCGGCGGCCTCTACCGCAGCGTGCCGCTCGAAGATCTGCTGGCGCGGGATCTGGCGGCGGCATTGCCGGTCGCCGACTATAGCCGGTGGCTCGCTTCGCTTTCGCCTGCAAAGCGCCACGCCTTCTCGCATGGCGGCGCGCCCGAAAAACACTGGGCGGTGCGCGACGTGAACGGCGTGCCGAGTTTCGTCATCCCGCGCCTGAAGCGCGGCAGGCTCGTGGTGATGCCGCAAATGCCGCGCGGCGCGGATGCCGGCGCGCATTATCACGACACCGCCGCCGCGCCGGACCATCTCTACATGGCCGCCTATCTCTACCTGCGCGAACAGGAGGGCGCCGACGCCATTGTGCATCTCGGCACCCATGGCACGCAGGAATGGCTGCCCGGCAAGGACCGCGGCCTCGCGGCCGACGACGACCCGTTCCTCGCGGTTGGCGACGTGCCGGTCTTCTATCCCTACATCCAGGACAATGTCGGCGAGGCGCTGCAGGCGCGCCGGCGCGGCCGCGCCGTCACCATCAGCCACCAGACGCCGCCCTTCGCGCCGTCCGGCCTTTATGACGAGCTGCGCGACATCCACCACCTGATCCATGAATATGGCCAGCTCGACGAGGGCGCGGTGCGCGAGCGGACCGCCGGCGCGATCGCCGATGCGGCGGTCGCCGCCGACATGCATGCCGATCTCGGCTGGACGGAGGATGCGATGCGGCAGGATTTCGACGGCTTCCTCGCCGTGCTGCACGACCACCTGCACGAGCTCGCCCGCACCGCGATGCCGCTCGGCCTGCACAGTTTCGGGGAGCCGGCCGCGCCGGAGCACCGCCTTTCCACCATCATGCAGCAGCTTGGCCAGCCTTTCTACGATGCGGTGGGTGCGGGCACGGACGAGCTTTTTGTGGACGATTTTTCCGCGCTTAAGGAGACTGCGCCTTATACCACGCTCCGGCGCTATCTGCGCGAGGGCGCGGACCGGGCGGCAGCGGATCAGCCGCTGCGCGAATTGCTGGAGAGCGCCGACGCGCTGGAGGCGAACCTTGCCGCACCCGGCGAGATCGAGGCGCTGCTGGCAGGACTTGAAGGCCGCTTCGTCGCGCCGGGGTCGGGCGGCGACCCGATCCGCAACCCGGACGTGAAGAGCGGCCGCAACCTCTTCGCCTTCGAGCCGGACAGGATACCGACCAAAGCGGCCTATGAGGCGGGTGCGGCGGCGTTCGACCAGCTCGTGGACGCCTTCCGTGCCGACAATGGCGGCGCCTTTCCGCGCAAGATCGCCTTCAGCCTGTGGTCGTCCGAGGCGATCCGGCATCTCGGCGTCACGGAGGCGCAGGTGCTGCATGCGCTGGGCCTGCGCCCCGTCTGGGACGAAGGCGGGCGCGTGCGCGCGCTGGAGATCGTGCCGGCGGTCGAGCTCGGCCGGCCGCGCGTCGACGCGGTGGTGCAGGTGACCAGCGTCTATCGCGACCAGTTGGACGGCTTCATGCGGCTTCTGGCCGAAGCGATCGATCGCATCGCGGCGCTCGACGAGCCCGACAACCCCATCGCCGCCAACAGCGCAAGGATGGCGGCGGTGCTGGAGCGGAACGGTCTTGCGCCAGCGCAGGCACGCGATCAAGCGAACCTGCGCATCTTCTCCAACGCGCCGGGCAGCTATGGCAGCGGCATGCCGCATATGGCTCTGGATTCCACGACATGGGACGACGATGCAGTGCTTGCCGAGCGCTTCCTCGACGGCACACGCTTCGCCTATGGCGCGCACGTGTGGGGCGAGGCGGCGCAGGGCACAAACCTTTTCGCCGAGCAGCTCAGGGGCGCGCAGGCGGCGATCATGTCGCGCACGTCCAACCTGCACGGCGTGCTCTCCACCGATCACCCGTTCGAGTTCCTCGGCGGTCTTTCGCTGGCGATCCGCCATCTCGATGGTGCCGCACCCTCGCTCTACGTCTCCGACCTGCGCGACGCGACTGCCGCGAAGACCACGCCGCTCGCCCGCTTCCTCGCCGACGAGCTGCGCGTGCGGGCGCTCAACCCGCACTGGATCGAAGGCATGAAGGCGGAAGGCTATGCCGGCACGCTCGAAATGCTCAACGCCGCCAACAATCTGTTCGGCTGGCAGGTGGTCGATCCCTCGACCGTGCGCGCCGACCAGTGGCAGGCCATGTTCGACACCTATGTGGCCGACACGCGCGATCTCGGGCTGAACGATTATTTCGAGGCGCACAACCCGACCGCCCAGGCGCAGCTCATGGAGCGCATGGTGGAGGCGATCCGCAAGGGCTACTGGGACGCCGCCGAGGAAACCCGCATGCAGCTGGCCGAGCGCTGGCAGGAGCTCGCCGCAGCCCATGGCGTCAACGTCGGCGCGGCGCCGACGAAGGATTTCGTCGCGCAGATGGCGGCGGGATTCGGCCTTGCGGCAGCGGCGTCGCCGGAAAACGGCGGAAAGGACCGGCCGGAAACAGATGCGCCCGCCGCCGCGAATGCGCCGCAGCCCGTCGCCGGCCAGGTGCTGGAGGCTGTGCCGCCCGCCGCCGGCGCGGCGCAGGGGGCGTGGCGGCTGTTGCTCGCCTTGTGCGCCATGCTCGGCCTCGTCCTCGTCGGCGCCGGCATCCAGTGGCGCGCGAACGCCCACCGTTTCAACCGATAATCATTCCACCGGATTTCCATGAACAGTCTCGAGCTCGGCCTCTATGAGGTCTCCCGCCTCTTCCTCTTTCCCATCCTGCTATTGATCGGCCTGGCGCTCGCCTATGCCTTCGTCGCGCTCGGCATGTTCCTCGCCGAGGCCGCGCAGCGCGGGCGGGGCAGCCATCGCACGGTGCTCCCTTCCGGCGTCCATTCCGACGATCTCGAACTCGCCATCATGCGGCGGTTGGAATGGCTGCGCATCGTCTCGCGCACCGCGCCGATGCTCGGGCTGGTCGCGACCATGATCCCGATGGGGCCGGCGCTGCTGGGGCTGAGCCGGGGCGACGCCGCCGCGGTGGGCGAAAACCTCGTCGTCGCCTTTTCGGCGGTGATCCTCGCGCTCGTCGCCGCCAGCATCACCTTCTTCATCCTCACCGTCCGCCGCCGCTGGCTGCTGGAGGAACTGCGCGCGGTCGAGCGGGCAGGGGAGGCCGCCTGATGCGCTTCCTCGACCATGACGACGCCGACGACCCGATCCTTTCGGTGGTCAACCTTATCGACCTATTCCTGGTGACGATCGGCATATTGATGATCGTCATCGTCACCAATCCGCTCAATCCGTTCTCGTCGGAAAAGGTCACCGTGGTGGAAAACCCCGGCGAGCCGGACATGCGCATCACCATCAAGGACGGAAAGGAGCTGATGCGCTACGAGGCGAGCGGCAGGATCGGCGACGGCGAGGGCGTGCGGGCCGGTATCACCTACCGGCTCGACGACGGCCGCATGATCTACATACCCGAAACCGCCGGAGCCGATTGAGAACGGCGTCACCGCCACCGCATTGGCCTCGTCGCCTTCAGGGCGCTTGTCGGGATCCGAGGTGTGGCGGTGGCTGCCCCAACCGATCGCATCGTGTTCCGTTTCCGGCTTCAGTTTTGGTGCACGTACTTAGCCGCGTCCCGGTCCTGCTTCTGGCGAAAGGGCAGGCATTCCTGTGTCGCGCGACAGGAGGTCGCGAACTTGATTGCGGTCATCACAAACCGACGCCGCTCGTCGGGATCGAGGCGCGCGAACAGTTGCATAAACAGGTCGCCCAGAGACGGCGGTGCAGAATCAAGGGTAGCCAGTCCTGGTCGTGCTTTCTTGAGGCGCAGGGGTTCACCCGAGTTCAAACTGGTCGGCGTGTCGAATTCTGAAACAGTAGATTAAGCGAGCGTAGATAGGCGTCGCCACTTCAGATTTGCAGTCCCGAGGGAACCATAACGGTTAAAGCCTGTTGGTTCGAAACGGAAGAAGAACTTATCGTACTTTAGCCATGTTGGAGAAAAATGTGGTCCAACCTCCGGAGAAATGGTCGGCAGAAGTTGCCAATGACGCCTCGCCGCGGAATTATGATGTGGCACAAGGGGTATCTCCGTTTGCCAACACCTTTCGACCTGCTCTACCCTCAACACAGCTTAGCAAATTTCGACGACCACAACTCGTCGGATGAGCCATCTCTTGATCGGGCAGGCCAACGGGAACACTATGTTCCCTGCGAGTGGATCCTTCCTCCATTGTCGGCAAGAAGTCTTCCAGCGAGGCTGAGACAACCGGCGAGATACACCATCGCCCCGATCGCCAACATGATGACGCCGCCTAGCTGCTGGTCCTGTCCGGCATCGAGGACGATGCCGAAGCAGGTCACTTCCCCGGCCCCATAAAGCGGGCGTAGGCTGAGTGACAGCAGCGCGCCCAGCAGGGTCATATGGATCGAGGTGAACAACAGCGCGCCGGCGCCGGCCGCGGCATGAATCCTTTCGCCTCTGGCAAAGCTGGTGGACCAGAGCAGCAGTCCGGCGGCAAGGAAGCTGGCCTGTTCCAGCACGGTGATGGCGGGTGACGTCTCCGCGAGAGCGCGCAGTGACGGCGCATGCCAACCCCATACGACCAGCAGTTCGAACAGCGAGGCCAGCACCGGCAGCGCGGCCGGCATGCCGGGGCCGGGACGCAGGCGATCAGGAAGGCCGACGGAAATGAGCGGCGAGGCAATTGCCACGACCGCCATGTGGGCGACCATGCCGGAAACGAACGACGCGCGCCATTCTGTCAGGAAAGGGCCCAGCCAGACCATTGCCAGAACGGCGGTTCCCGCAGCCAGCGCCAGTCTTCTCATCGGAGACATTCCGTGATGAAGAACGCTGGCAGTGCCGTGAAGATGACGGCAACGAAGCTCAGGCCGGAAAGCAGCAATGTGGCATAGCCTTGAAAGAGCAGCCGGTCGCGCCTGGTGGGATCGTCATGCGGCGGGTCTCCGGTCCCAAACCCCCATTGCCGCCATGCCAGCGCGGCGGACAGGGCGATCATGCTCAGCGAAAGCACGGTGACGACGCCGATGGCGATGCGCAGATTGTTGAAGTCGTTGCCCAGGAAGCCTTGTTTCTCGCAAAAGATCGCCGCTCCGATATAGCAGGCGAGGAAATGCAGCGCCCAGACCACCGGCGCTGTGAACAGCGTCCAGAGGGTCTCGACCTGTCTCGGCAGCAGATGCCACATCTAGAGCGCCTCCGGAAACAGGCCGACGACGCCGAAGGTGATGACCGCCGTCACCAGCATGAAGTGCCAGTAGAGCGCGATATTGTGCAGTTCCATGTCGTGGCGCTGGGTCAGGCGACCGGCGAGGCTGCGGGAGAGGCAGTAGAGCTGCATGATGATGCCCAGCACGCCGTGGATGGCGGTCCAGATGACGAGGATCCAGACGATGGCGGGATAGACATGCGCGGTCGGGTCCATGCCCGTGGTCCATGGCCCCGCCAGCGCTGCGACACACCCTGCCGCTGACAGCAGCGCGCCGGCACCGAGCAGAAGTCTCGCGGCCATCAGACCGCCCCGTCCGTTCATCTCGCGTGCGCCGAGTGTCGCAGCCCAGGCAAGCGCGAACAGCGCCAGCGCGATCATTGGCCAGAGTATTCCCGGCCCGGCAAGCCCGCCGGTAAAGTCCGCGTGGATCGTCCAGAAGAAGAAGTAGCCGAATACCAGACTGGCGAAGGCCGTGCCGTCGCCCGTCATCGTGATGAACATTGCCCACCAGCCGGCGGACTTCACACCAGTCGTGTAGAGCGGCAGGCTGATGCCGTGGCCGATATCCTTCTCGTCCTTTTCCGGGATCTCGCCGGTGCCGGTCCAGAGCCAGTAGATCACGGCGGCGATGAAGCCGATGCCGGAGAGCAGGGAGACGATCCACCATTTGAAAGTAAGCGCGATGAACACCGTGCCGAGCAGGATGGCGCTCAGGATCGACATGTAGGATGTGCCACCCACCCGCAGCACCTGCTCGGGCTCGGCATCCAGCACCGAGGTTACAAGGGTCTCGCGACGGCCTTCCTTGGCATCGGGCAGATACCACTCGCCGGCTTTCACCTCCGCCGCGAGGTTGTTCTGGTCCCATAGCGGATAACGGCTTTCGATGCGGGGGATCGAACGCACGCCCCAATTTTCCTCCGGTTCGCTGACCCATTCCAGCGTTCCGGCGTTCCACGGGTTCACTTCGCCCTTCGGTTGCTTTCGGCGGTGCAGGGTGACATCGACCACCACCGCGAACATGCCGATGCCGAGCACGACCGCGCCCATCGTCGAAACCAGGTTCAGCCAGTCCCAGCCGATATCGGCCGGATAGGTATAGACGCGGCGCGGCATGCCGCGCAGGCCGGTGAGATGCATCGGCAGGAACGCGATGTTGAAGCCGGTGAACATCATCCAGAAGGCGAAGCGGCCGACCTTGTCGGACATGTGCCTCCCGTCGATCAGCGGGTAGTAGTAGTAGAGCCCGGCGAAAACCGGAAACAACATGCCGCCGATCAGCACATAGTGCAGGTGAGCGACGATGAAGTAGCTGTCGTGGGCCTGCCAGTCGAAGGGCACCAGCGCGACCATCACGCCGGTCAGCCCGCCCATCACGAAGATCGCAAGCCCGCCGATGGCGAAGAGCATCGGGATCGAGAAGATCACCCGTCCGGCGAGCATGGTGGCGATGAAGACGAAAATCTGCACGCCGGTGGGAATGGCGACGGCGCCGGATGCGGCGGAGAAGAAGGCAAGCGATATCTGCGGCAGGCCGGTCGCGAACATGTGGTGCACCCACAATCCGAACGACAGGAAGCCGGTGCCGACGGCGGCGAGCACGATCCAGGAATAGCCGACGATCGGCCGGCCCGCGAAGGTCGGCACGATCATCGCCAGCAAGGCGATCGCCGGCAGGAAGATGATGTAGACCTCGGGGTGGCCGAAGATCCAGAACAGGTGCTGCCATAGAAGCGGGTCGCCGCCGCGCGCCGGATCGAAGAACGGCCAGTCGAACATGCGTTGCATCTCGAACAGCAGGTCGCCGGCGATCAGCGGCGGGAAAGCGAACAAGATCATGCCTGCCACGATCAGCAGGTACCATGCGAACAGTGGCATCAGGTTGATGCGCATGCCCGGCGCGCGGCACTTCATGATGCCAACGATCAGCTCGACCGCGGCCGCGAGCGACGCGACCTCGATGAAGGACAGGCCGAGCAGCCAGATGTCGGCGCCGATGCCGGCCTGCTCGCTGGTCGCCAGCGGCGGATACATGAACCAGCCGCTGTTGGGCGCCGCGCCAAAGAAGATCGAGCCGCAGACGAAGACGCCGCCGATCAGGAAGCTCCAGAAGCCGAACGCGCCGAGACGGGGAAAAGGCAGTTCTCGCGCCCCCAACATCGGCGGCAGCAGGAAGATCGCCACCGCCTCGAAGATCGGCACAGCGAACAGGAACATCATCACCGTGCCGTGCAGTGTGTAGACCTGGTTGTAGGTCTCGGCTGACAGCAGGTCGTTCTCCGGTACGGCGAGCTGGGCCCGGATCAGCAGGCCGAGCAGGCCCGCGAACAGCATGAAGCTGAATGCCGCCGAACCGTACCAGAGCCCGATCTGCGTATTGTTGACCGACGTCCAGTAGCGCCATCCGCGCGGATTTTCCCAAACGGCGCGAAGCTGCCTCTCTTCGGCGTCCCTGTCGCGTTCGGGGATCGGCGCTTCGCTCATTGCAGCCCCTTCAGCCAGATGGCGATCTCGTTCAGCTCGTCGACCGAGAGGTCCGGATAGGCGGGCATCTGGCTGCCGGGCTTGACGGAGGCCGAATGGGCGATGAAGCGCGCCAGCATGTCGCCATCATTGTCCAGCGCAGCGGCACCAATCGTCAGCCGCGAACCCATGTGCGAAAGGTCGGGTCCGGACGTCCCTTGCGCCGGCGTACCGTCGACGCGGTGACAGTCGCCGCATCCCTCGCTGAGGAACAGAGCCCGCCCGACGCCTCCGGCCTCCACTCCTGCCGACGGCGCGGTGCGCGCATCCAGCCACGCGTCGAAGTCGGATTGCGCCATGGCGATTGCCGGAAAGGCCATCAGCGCATGAGAGGTGCCGCAGAACTCCGCACATTGGCCCCGATACGTGCCCTCGCGATTGGCAAGCAGGGAAAGCCTGTTGGTCCTGCCCGGAATGAGATCCATCTTGCCGCCGAGTGCCGGTATCCAGAAGGAATGGATCATGTCGGCGCTTGTCAGCGAGAACTCGACGCGCTTGCCCACAGGCAATCTGACTTCATTGGCGGAAACCACCGGCGGGCCATCCGGCCGATGATAGACCACGCGCCACCAGAACTGGCTGCCAACGACTTCGATCCGCAGTTCCGCCTGTTCCTGATCCGTGAAGGGGCGCAGCGACGGCATCAGCCACAGCGCATAGGCCAGGAGAGCCGTCAGCACGGCTACGGGGAAGGCGACGCCGCCCCACAGGATCAGCCGGCCTGCTGCCTCCTCCGAAATAGGGCGGCGCTTCCAGCGCGATGCATAGAGCGACAGCGCCACCATGAACGCCCATATGACAAGGCCGCCGACCACCATCGCCCAGAACAATGCGGCCACCTGCCCAGCCTCCTCTCCGGCAGGGTCGAGTGCCGACTGGATGCCGCTGCAGGACGCAAGCGGCAGGCAGACGACCGACAGTGCGACCACCCGGCCCGGCGACGAGATCCGCGTTGCGGCTGCTGGTTGCTCGTTCTCTGTCAGGTCGGCTACCCTCTCGGCTTCTTTGGGCGGACAACAGGGGTCCAAACAGCATACAGATCGCGAAGCGGTTGGATCAACGGGAACGCGAGGTCGGGAAACGAGTTCGCGGGAAACAGGAGGCGATACCATGCAGAAATCCGTGACCGGATATTCCTCGCTTCAGATCGGGCTGCATTGGGCCGTGGTCGTACTTGTCGCCTTCCAGTATGTCGCGCATGGCGGCATCGAGGCGGCGTGGAACGCCCTGCGGCGGGACGAGGTGCCACCAGCCGACACCGCGGCACTGACCTATCTGCATATCGGCGCCGGCATCCTCGTTCTCCTGCTCGCAGTAACCCGCATCGGCCTGCGTTCGACGCGCGGCGTGCCGCCACCGCCTGCCGACGAACCCCGAATGCTGCAGCTTCTGTCCGAAGTCGTTCACGTCGCGATCTACGCACTCCTGCTCCTGCTGCCCGTCAGCGGGCTCGTTGCGTGGTTCCTGGACGTTCCGGCCGCGGGCGCGATCCACGTCCTTCTCAAGAACGCTCTCCTCGCAGCCATCGTGCTTCACGTAGCGGGCGCGCTCTTCCAGCACTTCATACGTCGGTCCGATGTCTTGATGCGCATGCTGAGACCCGGTCCGGATGATCCTGCCGCGGTGCCGGACACCCGGCGCGAATAGAGCCGGGTGTTGCTCCGTCAGGTCACTCTGTCTGCGGCGCGGGTGCCCCATCCTCCGGCGACACGGCGGGCGCGACGTCGGTCTGCGGTGGCGCGGCATTGCCGGGTTCCGGCGGGCTAGGGGGTTGCATCGCCGTCCCGGGTTCTTCCGGCGCGGCGGTGACACGGTCAGTCGGGATCGGCTCCGGCGCCACGGTCCCGTCGGCTGGTGCGACGCGCCAGACCGTGTTGCCCGCATCGTCGGCGATCAGCAGCGCACCCGTCCCGTCGATGGCAAGGCCGACGGGACGCCCACGCGCCTCATCTCCTTCCAGGAAACCGGTCACGACATCCTGAGCCGGGCCGGCGGGCTTGCCGTAGGTAAACGGCACGTAGATCACCTTATAGCCGTTGAACGCATTGCGGTTCCAGCTGCCCCGGTTGCCCACGAACGCGCCGTTGCGATAGGCGTCCGGCATCGCCGAATCGTTGGTGAAGGCGAGGCCGAGCGCTGCGACATGGCTCGAAAGCGCATAGTCCGGCGCTATTGCCTGCTGGACCATATCGGGACGCGGCGGGTGAACGCGTTCGTCGACATGCTGGCCGTAATAGCTCCAGGGCCAGCCATAGAAGCCGCCATCGCGCACGGAGGTCATGTAGTCGGGAACGAGATTGGGGCCGAGCTCGTCGCGCTCGTTGACGACCGTCCAGAGCTCGCCGGTTTCCGGATGGATGTTCAGCCCGTTCGGATTGCGCAGGCCGGATGCGAAGACGCGGGACGCGCCTGTCTGGATATCCACCTGCCAGATGGCCGCGCGCCCTTTTTCAGCCTCCATGCCGCGCTCGCCGGCATTCGAGTTCGATCCCACCGAGGCGTAGAGGAAGCGCCCGTCCGGGCTCAGGGCCAGGTCTTTCGTCCAGTGGTGGTTGATCGGCCCGCCGGGCAGGGGCGTGAGAATCCGTGGTTCGGCCGTGATTTCCTGCTGTCCGAGTTGATAGGGATAAGCGAGGATCGCATCTGCCGCCGCCACGTAGAGCGTGTCTTCATGCCACGCGATTCCGAATGGCGAGGCCAGTCCGGTCAGCAGGTCGCTGCGCTCATCCACCGTGCCGTCGCGATCCGTGTCCCGCAGTAGCGTGACGAGGTTCGTCTCCTTGTCGCCACCGGCGTCGCCCGCAGCCATCGACATGATGAATCCGCGGATGACGTCCTTGGGCCGGTTGAGCGGCTTGTCGGGCGGCGCCTTGGACTGGACCACGAGCACGTCGCCGTTTGGCAGCGTGTGGACCGTGCGGGGATTGGCGAGGTCTGTCGCATAGGCCGAGATCGTCAGCCCGTCGGGAACCGTGGGCGTCTGGCCGTCCGACCAGCCCACGACCTCCGCCACCTTGAGATCGGGGATGAGGCTCGATGACGGCTCGGGCAGGACCGGATCGGGGCCGATCTGTTGCGATACGTCGAAATCGCCTTCTCCGTTGCAGCCTGCGGCAATGGCGGCGACAAGGGCGAGTACGGAGGCTCTGTAGGCGAGTGCTCTAGTCATGGGCGTGCCTCCAGCGACCGAACCAACCGGCGAGAAGCATGGCGACGACCGTCGCGATCGATGTCGCCAATCCGTATGGCATCACGGCCGTCCAACCATCGGCTGTGTGGATGAAGCTGTTCAGCGCCGCCAGGATGAGCGCGACGATACCGAAAAGAGCATGCAGCCATGACGGCCTGCTGCGCTGTACGAGGCAGATGATGCCGAGATAGATCGCCGCGACGATGCCGACGACCAGCCCAGCTAACAGCAGCCATTCGGAAAAATGCAGCCAGAGGAGATTGGACGTCCGCAAATAGGCGAGATCGGTGACGACAGTGAGCGTGAAGGTGGCTATCGGGAAGGCGACAAGAGCGCGGTAGACCTGGCTCACGGACCAGAAAGGTGGATATAGGACATCCGGATTGTACATGAAGTCGTCCTGCTCAGGTGAAGGCATACAATCTCATACGCTTTGCGTCGGGATTTGTTCCGTGAGCGGCGTTTGTTCATGGCTTCCTGGTCGGTTCGACCTCACCTCAATAGCCGCCGACGATCGGCAGTATCTCACCGGTGATGTAGCTCGACATCTGTGGCGAGGCGAGGAAGACGTAGGCCGGCGCGATCTCCTCCGGCTGCGCTGGGCGCATCATCGGGGTCTTGGCGCCGAACTGCGAAACGTCCTCGGCTTCCTTCTCCGATGGGTTGAGGGGTGTCCAGACCGGACCTGGCGCGACGCAATTGACCCGAATGCCTTTGCCGATGAGGTTTCCAGAAAGCGCGCGGGTGAAGGCATGGATGCCGCCCTTGGTCATCGAATAGTCGACCAGTTCCCTCGATCCATCCATGCCGGTTACCGAACCGGTATTGATGATCGCCGAGCCCGGCTTCAAGTGGGGCAGGGCCGCCTGCGCCATATGGAAATAACCGTAGAGGTTGGTCTTCAGCGTCGTGTCGAAGTGCTTTTCAGTCAGGTCGGCGAAGTCGGCCGAGTGGATCTGGAAGGCAGCATTGTTGACAAGCACGTCAAGCGCGCCCAGCTCTTTCATCGTCTTGGCGACCGCCTTTTCGCAGAACGCCCGTTTCGACACATCACCCGCGATCAGAATGGCCTTGCGGCCTTCGGCCTCCACCGCGACCCTGGTCGCTTCGGCATCGACCTTCTCGGACAGATAGGCGATGGCGACATCGGCTCCCTCGCGGGCAAACAGAACGGCTACCGCACGGCCAATGCCGGAATCGCCGCCGGTGATCAGTGCAACCTTGCCGTCCAGCTTGCCAGATCCCTTGTAGAACGGAGCATCATACATGGGCGCAGGATCGATGGCGTGCTCCATGCCGGGCTTGGGGTGGTGCTGCTTCGGGAATGGTGGAATCGGATAATTTCGGGCGCCGGCCTGCATCGGTTTTGTGTCAGTCGTCGTCTTGCGCCGATCGTCCGCGTCCACCTTCTCCTGAATGCTGCGCTGAGCGGCTTCGGCAGCTTTCCCGGCCGTCGCCTTCTTCCGCGAGGCCGATGCCTTTCCGCCCTTCTTGCGGCTTTCCGTTATATTGTCGGCCTTACGTTCCAGCTTGTTTGCGCGTGGCATGGCAGCTCCTGACAAGCAAAGCGCCCGGTCGAGCCGGGCGTAGAATGCTCAATGATGGTGTTCCGGCATCGCCTTGAGCTGGTCCTTCGTCCACGACGTTACTGCGTGGACGTCGCCGTCCTCACCTCGCATGAAGTCGAGATCGTGCGCATTGACGGAAACGGGCTTTGTTCCGATGCCTAGAAAGCCGCCGACGTCGATGATGATCTGGCTATCCGCGCCGACACCATGCATGTGCGATACGGTTCCGACCTTGTGGTCATCGGCGCCATAGATGGTTGCGCCTTCAATGACCTCCGGGATGAGTTCGCTGCGCGCGAGGCGCTCGTGCTTGGAATGGTCCATGGGGGTCTCCTCGTTGATGGGTTCACAACCACCCGCCGAGCAAACGGTTCCTTGACCTTGCTATGTTTCAGTCGAAACAATCACCGAGGACGTACCACGCATTTTCCGCGAGTCTTACGGCTGTACCATCCCGCTCCCAAGCCGGGTGGCGGACGTGGCACTTACACTAGCGTCGCGACACGCCAACCGACGGACGCGCATGCCGCGCCAGCGGCGTGAGGCCGGGAATTGTCTGCCAATTCGGGCGCACCAGTGCCAAGCGACGGTTCAGGCGCCCATTACCTGGCGGACCCGGTCGCGGCTATAGGGCGTGTCGTAGATGCGTTTGCCGGTGGCATTGCGGACCGCATTCGCGATTGCCCCAGCAGTCGGTCCATGCGCGGCTTCGGCGACGCCCAAATAGGGCGTTCCGGGCATGTCCACGACATGGACCTCGATGCTGTCCGGCACGGCGCTGAAGCGCAGGATCGGATAGCTCGACCAGTCGGCGCTGGTGATCCGCGTACGGTCGAAGGTTACCTCTTCATAGAGCAGCCAGCTCATCGCCTGAAGGAAGCCGCCTTCGGTCTGGTTGATGATGTTGTCGGGCGCAACCGCTTCACCGCAATCAACGGCGGAAACGACATGCGATATGTCGATACGACCGGAATCGCGATCGACCTGCGCCTCCAGGGCGATGGCAAGATAGGCTGCGTGATTCTTGTACTTGGCGAAGGCGAATCCGCGGCCGCGATTTTCCGGCATGGGATCATTGCTCCAGCCGAATTTTTCCGCCGTCACTTCGATGACCTTGCAGGCACGCGGATCCGTCATGTGGCGAAGACGGAACTCGACCGGATCGGCTTCTGCAGCGATAGCGAGCTCGTCCATGAAGCTTTCGATGGAGAAAACATTCGCGAAAGCACCCAGCCCGCGCAGAGACGAAACCCTGAGCGGCATCTCGGCGAACCAGTTCCAGCGGATTCGCTGGTTCGGGAAGTCGTAGAGGGGAATGGCGTTGCGGTCGCCATTACCGTTGGCCGATATGCTGAGCTTTGGCGGGTCGGGCGGGAAGTGGCGGGCCATATGCCGGCCAGCCAGAAGCGAGCCCGCCGAACCCGGTCGGGTGCCGTGATTGTTGCTCCACAGATCGTAGTTCCAGCTGACGATCCTGCCGCTGTCATCGAGCGTAGCCTGAACCTTCGTGGCCATGCCCGGACCGTAGGGTTCCCACTGGTGCTCATCCTCGCGCGACCACTGGATACGGATCGGCTTGCCCGGGATGGCCTTGGCAATGAGAGCCGCGTCGGCGCCGGAATCGTCGGCGCCGTTGTGGCCGTAGCAGCCGGAACCCTCGACGTGAATGCAGCGGACCTTGTCCAGCGGCATATCGAGCATCTCCGCTATCGCTTTCTGGTCCGGATAAACGCCCTGGGTCGAGGTCCAGACGGTCATCATGTCGCCCTCGAGTAGCGCAATGGCAGCGGAGGGACCGATCGAACCGTGCATGTGATAGGCGCGGGTGAATTGTGCCTCAAGCGTCGTTACGCCAGGCGCACTTTCGGCACCCTTGGAGAACACGTCACCGACCTGGGATGCGGCGCCACGATAATAATCGGTGAGCGCGGCAGGATCGGGCAGGGTTTCGGTCTCGTTCCATGTCGCGGATGCGCGGATCGCCCGCATGGCCTTCACCGCCTGGAATTCCTGCTCGGCCACGACGGCAACGAAATCGCCGTCCCGCAGCACGGCCACGACCCCGGGCATCGCCTTGATGGGTGCTTCGTCGAACGCGGCTAGTGTGGCGGCATAGCTCGGCGGGCGCACGACCCGTGCGTGCAGCATGCCCTCAGGGCGCATGTCGATCAGGAAGGCCTCGCCGCCGGTAACCTTGCCTGGAATGTCGACCCGCGCGAACGGCTTGCCGATCGAGCGATAGCCTTCGGGTTTCTTGAGAATGATGCCCGGCGTCGCCTCGACGTGAAGCACATCACCCGCGACCAGTTCGCCATAGCTGATTGATGCATTGTTGGGGCCGGTGATCGTGCCGGCATCGGCCTTCAGCTGATCGGCGGGAACGCCCAGTCGCTCGCTCGCCAGCCGCATGAGGATCTGGCGCACCTCGGCGGATGCGTAGCGAATGGCCGTGCCGCTGTTCTGAATCGTCTGGCTGCCTGCCGTGTAACCTTCGTTCGGTGTAAGGGCGGTATCGGCGGTGATGAGGTTGATGCTTGCCGGCGCGACCTCCAATTCCTCGGCGGCGATCTGGCGCAGCGAAGTCTTCGTGCCTTGTCCCAGTTCGGCCTTGCCGGTGAAGACTGTGATCTTGCCGTTGGCCTCTATCTTGATCCAGGCATCGAGGTAGCGCGCATCGTTGAGGCTGCCTGGAAGTTTCGGCTTCTCGGGCTGAGCCGGGGCGGGCGCTGCGGTCTGTCCGAAGGCACCGGGCATCATCGAAAAGCTCAGGACAAGCGCCCCCGAGCCAGCGAGGAAACCGCGGCGGGAAAGGTCGGGAAGAAGAGGGGCGTTCATGACGGCTTCCTTTCTGTCGCCGGTGCTACCGCCGCCGATTGCATCAGGTCACGGGCGGCCGCCACTGCCTTGAGAATACGCATATGCGATCCGCACCGGCATAGATTGGGCTCAAGTGCGACGCGGATGTCTGCGTCGGTGGCATCGGGCTTCGACTCAAGCAATGCCTGCGCGCGCATCATCATGCCGGGAATGCAGGTGCCGCATTGCGCGGCTTGTGCCTCGATGAAAGCCGTCTGCATCGGACCCGGATTGTCGATCGTACCCAGACCCTCGACGGTTTTGATCTGCCGGCCTTCCAGAAGCATGATCGGCGTCAGGCAGGAAAAGACCGCCTTGCCGTCGACCATGACGGTGCACGCGCCACACTGGCCGAGGCCGCAGCCGAATTTCGCGGCATTGAGGGCAAGGTCGTTGCGCAGGACATAGAGCAGCGGGGTTGACGGGTCCGCATTGACCTCGTGCTCGGTGCCGTTGACGGTGAGCTTGGTCATTGGTCGATGGCTCCTATGTTTTCGGGTCCACGTTCGATGCCGTCCGATGGTTTTACGCTGACATGGTAGTCGCCGCTGCGCGTGGCAGCGAGACGGCTGGCGAGGTCGGGCCAGACAGGCTTCTCCGCGAATGTTCCGCGCAGATAGGCAAACAGGTCGGTGATTTCCTCGTCGCTCATCGTGGCGGCAAAGCCGGGCATGACGGCGCTTCTGGTGCCGCTGCCTGCGGGCAGGCCGAAGAGCACGGTGTTGATCGCATTCTGCGAATTCGGGGCGCTGATTGCGCTGGAGAGATGGAAGCTGACGCCGCCATAGGGCTGCGGCTTTGCACCTTCATGGCAGCTCGAGCATGCCGCTTTGTAGATAGCCTCACCGCGTGCTTCAGGCGTATCGGCGCCGGCCGGTGCAGATGCAAGTTCTATCAGGTTGCCCTGTCGGGCGGCATGTTCAATGGCGAGGCTGCCGCGCTCCGCACGTTCCGCCGATGGCTCCTCCATCAGGTCGGCAACATAGACAGCCATCGCGCGAATGTCGGCGTCCGGCAGCGTGCCGAGATTGCCGGTCACCTCAGCCATCGGACCGCTGGCGACGCCATGGTCCGGATGCCAGCCCCGCCGCATATAGTCGTAGAGGCTGTCGACGGTCCATGGCACGGGCGCGGGGGAGGCGGCATTGATCGCATAGGCGGCCCAGCCTTCCGCTTCGCCGCCGGAAAGATGAGCGCTCGTTTCAGCACCAAGGCTGTTACGCGGTGTGTGACAGGAGCCGCAATGGCCGAGGCCGGTGACGAGATAGGCTCCGCGGTTCCACTCGTCGCTCTGATCGGTGGCCGCCTGATAGGCGCCAGAATCAAAATACAGCAGCTTCCAGCCGGCAAGGACCCAGCGCATATTGAGCGGGAAGGGCAGATCATTGGCCGGGGCCGTTTGCGCAACGGCTGGGCGCGACATCAGGAAAGCGTAGAGCGCCTTGTTGTCGGCGTCGCTGACCTTGGTGAAATGGTCGTATGGGAAGGCCGGATAAAGGTGCCGGCCCTGGCGGTCGACGCCCTCGCGCATGGCGCGATTGAAGGCCTCTTCCGACCAGCGGCCAATGCCGGTTTCTGGATCTGGCGTGATGTTGGTCGAGAAGATGGTTCCGAAAGGCGTTGGAATTGGAAGCCCACCGGCAAAGGACTTGCCTCCGGGCCGCGTATGGCAAGCCGTGCAATTGCCGATGGCGGCAAGCTGAGCGCCATCCTCGATCAGCTTTGCATCGAATGCCGTTCGCTGCGGAGGTTCGATCGGGTCGATTGATCGGTTCCAAGCGTATGCGGCAAATCCCACCGCTGCGATAACTACCAATAAGAGCAGGCTGGTGAGGAACCTGATGAAAAAGCGCATGCGTGAGACCCGAGTCATTCGTTTGCGCTGAATGCTCATAGGGCTTCAGATTCTGGATAGGTTAGTGCGAATCTCCCGGAGGTCAAACATAAGGATGCGCGGTCTGTGTATGGACGGACTTGACCAAGCCGAAACCGGCAGCGCGTTCGAAATGATGCGAAGCATCAAGTTGGGCATCGCGGTCGCTCTCGTGGGCATAGTATGGCAATGAGCATATCGCTACGGCGCGTCTATGGCGTCCAGCCCGGCGTCAATCTTCAACGTGGTCGTGGCCGCCGATGCGTCCCGGCCGCCAGTAGCCTTCCGACGAGATGCGCTCTCGCGTGAAGCCGCGTTCGAGCAGATGGCGGCGCTGGGCGCGGACATTGCTGGTCTCGCCGATCAGATAGGCATGGCCTTCCCCTTTCGGCAGATCGAAGGCGGCGATGCGGTCCAGCATGATCGAACCCGGGCCGGCATGCGTGCCGCGATGGATCCATTCGAGCGCGAGATCGGCCTGGCTGATGAGCGGCTGCTCGTCATCGGCGCCGAGGACTTCGATGAAGGCGAAGGCACGCGTGCCCGCCGGCAGGGTTTCGAGAATGTGCAGGATGGCTGGAATGCAGGTTTCGTCGCCGCACAGAAGATGCCAGTCAGCCGACGGATTGAACACGGTGCGTCCGCGTGGACCGCGCGTGGCGATCTTCACGCCGGGCGTGACGCCACGTGCCCAACTCGGCGCCGGCGTGTCGCCATGAAGCACGAAATCGACCGAGATATGCCCAGCAGCCTTGTCGAGCGCCCGGATCGTATAGTCGCGGCGGCCGGTTTCGCCGTCGGCCAGAGGTACCTGCATCACCAGCGCCTGGCCGGGCCGATAGCTGAACTCGCCGATATTGTCGGCCGTCAGGACCACGCGCCGCATGCGCGGCGTGACGTCGAAGGCATCCACGACGGTGAGCGTCCATTCGGGAAGTGCGGGGCGGCGAAAGGCCGGTGCGGGCATGTTCATGGAATAACCTCTCGGTGACCCGCCTTGGGTGGAATGCCTGCCTGGACGAGTTGGACGCAAACGACTGCGGGTGCGACGCGTCCATATCATGGGACAGGGGGAAATCAAGTTAAGATGAGTAAAAATATCAACTTTTAGCGGCGGGTCGATTTGCCGGTGATCGCTCGCCCTGACGAAACGCAACCTCATATGCTTTCAAGAGGTTGACGCCTTCCACTAAAATCTTGATAAAGACATTCATGTTTAGCGCCCACGGGAACCAATTTCCGGCGGGAGCAGAGACATGCCAGACGACACAGATGGACTCCAGTTGTCAGCCGTGCCGTCGACATCGCTTTTTCCAGCCTGAGCCAGTCTTTCCGACAAGCCCGAAGGCCTTCCCCTGGCGGGGGAGAGCAGGTGCTTGTCGACGACCAACTCATTTGGCTGCGGGCTGACCGCAGCCTCGGGAATAGGAACAAGTAGATGGGCAAGTTTTGGATTGGGACCACCGGCACGATCTTGAAGGTCGCCATGCTGAGCGTTCCGCTCGGCATGGCGGCGCCGACCATGACGAACGCTTCCTTCGCTCAGGAAGCGGACGATGCGGAACTGGAGAAGAAGCGCAGGCAGGGCAAATCCACCTTGCTCGAAACGCTGGTCGTGACGGCGACCGGAAATGCGCAGACGGTGCCCGAAGCGCCGGCGACGGTGACCGTCATCGATGCCGAGGAGATCAGCTCAAAGCCCTATGCCTCGATCGCCGACATCCTGCGCGATGTTCCGGGCGTGGTGCTGGGCACCACCTCCGCCAAATCGGGTTCTCCCTCCATCTCCATGCGCGGCATGGGCGAGACCTATGTGCTGACGATGGTCGACGGCCGGCCGACCGGCAACTCCAACGAGGCGACCTATAACGGATTCGGCGTTGGCATAGGCACAAGCCATCTGCCGCCGCCGTCGGCCATAGAGCGCATCGAGATCATCCGTGGACCCATGTCGTCGCTCTACGGCACGGCGGCATTGGGCGGCGTCATCAACATCATCACCAAGCCGGTTTCGGATGTCTGGACGGGCACCATCACCGGCGGCACGACCATCTACGACAACAGCGACGGCGGAAGCTCCTATGAGGGACGCTTCTATGCCAGCGGACCGATCCTCCCGAATGTTCTGGGCCTGTCCCTGTACGGTTCACTGCACAATCGTTTCGACCACCTGCTCGCGGATCGGTCCGTTCAGGATGTGGGCCGGAACAATCTGGGTGGAAAGCTCAGCTGGCAGATAAATGAGAGCCAGGATGCCGCGCTTGAGATTGCCCGCAACAGATATGATTCGGAATCGAGCAACGGCGCCAGTGGCGGCATCGGTGTCGAGCGCATGAACTACAGTCTCACGCATCGTATGCGGTGGGGAAATGGCTATGAAACGAATTCGTTCGTCAATTATGAGGATGTCGACTTCGTCAATGGCGCCAATGTTTCCGGCTACGGTCAGCTCAATCTGAACAGCAAGACCAGCCTCTCATTTGGCAAGCACGACCTGACGGTTGGCGGCGACTTCCGCTCCGAGGTCACCCGGCATTCGCCACTTCGGCTTCCAGTCGGCCTCGATCCTGTCATGACGCGCTGGAATGCGGCCCTCTTCGGCGAAGACAACTGGCACATACTGGACAATTTTACCGCGACGGTCGGTCTTCGATACGATCACAATGAACGCTACGGGTCCCATTTCACGCCCCGGCTCTATGGCGTGTGGGATGTTTCGCCATCGCTGATCCTGAAGGGCGGAATGAGCGGCGGCTACAAGGTCCCGCAGCTCAAGCAGGCCGACGACAATATCATCGAGCCCGCCGGCGGCGGCAGGGGCTGGGACCAGGGCAATAGCAATCTCAAGCCGGAGGAGAGCACAAATTTCGAGGTCGGTGCTGTCTGGATGAGCGATCTCGGGTTCCAGCTGAGCCTGACCGCCTATCACACGCGGTTCAAGAACAAGATCGACCGGGAGCGCATCTGCGAGGACCTCGTCGGCCTGACCTGCCGCGGGCGTCAATATATCGCCCAGTATGTGAACCGCGATGCTGCCGAGCTGAATGGCGTGGAAGTGACGCTCGACTTCCCCATCAGCGAAGTCGATGTTTCGCTCAACTACACCTATGCCGACAGCCGCATCACCAAGGGCACCAATGTCGGCCAGCGCTTCAACAACCTGCCTGTTCATGTCGCCAATCTGAGCCTCGATTGGAACCCGACGGATGCGCTGAATTTCTGGAGCAAGGCGCAGTATCGCACCGAAACGTTCGACTCGGCCGCTGCACGCGTGCCCGATCATTTCGTGTTCGACATCGGCATGAACTACACGTTCAACGACAATGTGCAGGCGCATTTCGGCATCTACAATGTCGGCAACGTGACCTTTGACAACGATTACATGGATGGCCGTCGCTATTATGTCGGCATGACCAGCCGCTTCTGAGGCACGCTACCTTCCACTGCTTACGGAAACGGGGCGGATCCTGATCCGCCCCGTTTCCGTTAGCGCCGTCTCGCGTTTGGCGGAGTTCCGCCCCGCTGGCTATTCCAGCTCAGGAAAGGACGATGGAATAGCTCGCCAGCCCCTTGTGGAAGCCGATGAGCGTGGTGAGGTAGCGAGGGTTCGCATTGCCGACATAGGTCAGGAAGCCTTCGTCTTGAGGCAGGTGGTCCGCATTGTCGCAGATCACAGCCGCTCCGGGGCGCAGCCGGTCTTCCAGCATCTTCAGCATGTCGAGATACATGTCCTTCGCACCGTCCAGAAACAGGAGGTCGATCGGGCCGGCGATATCTGCCAGAGTCTGGCGCGCATCGCCGACCATGATCTCCGCACGGTCGGCGAGCCCCGCATCCGAAAGGTTCGTACGCGCCTTCTCCGCCTTGTTCGGGTGGAATTCCGAGCCGGTCACCTTGCCGCCGGTGTCTGCGGCGGCAGCTGCCAGATAGATGGTCGAGATTCCAAACGAAGTGCCGAACTCGACAATATTGCGGGCACCGATCGCGCGGGCCGTGTTGTAGAGGAAGCGCCCCATGCGCGGGCCGATGGAGAGGTAGCTCGTGCGATGGGTTTCGGAGGTGCGGAAGTCGAGCTTGTGGGCGGGCTGTGCGTTCGGTGCCGGTGGCCGTGCGGCTCGCGCGGCGCTCATGGCTCTGGCTGCCGCATGCTCGCGCTCGAGCGTTGCGGCGACATCCGGGCTCAGAAGGGTGCTGGTCATATTTCAGTCTCCGGTTTCAGGTGGTCAGCACGACGGGACAGCCGCGCACCGGATGTTCCAGAATCCGGACATTCTGACGGTAGACCGTCTCGATGAGATCCTGACGCAGCACCTCCCAAGGGGTGCCGTCTGCGGCCACTTTTCCGTTTTCCAGCAACACGATCTTGTCCGCATAGGCCGCTGCGAGGTTGAGATCATGAAGCACGGCAACCACGGTGGCGCCTGCCTGGGCCATGTCCCTGGCGGCTGCGAGAACCTTTTCTTGGTGCCTCAGGTCGAGCGCCGCCGTCGGCTCGTCGAGGAGAACGATCGGGGTTGCCTGCACGACCACGCGGGCAAATGTTGTTCTGGCCTGTTCGCCGCCGGACAGGGTCTGCGCATTGCGCAATGCCATATGGTCGATCTCGGAAGCGAGCATGGCGTCGTGCACGGCGCGTTTGTCGTCGTCCGGCGGCAGGTCGCGGAATGCGCGCCCCATCGCCACGACCTCCTCGACGGAATAGCCGAAGCGGATCACGGAACCTTGCGGGAAGACGGAACGTGTCTGCGCCAGGTCCCTGACCGAATAGGACGTCACATCGTGGCTTGCGAGCGCAACCGAACCCCGGCTGCCCTTCCTGTCGCCCGCTATGACAGATAGCAGCGTCGACTTGCCTGCGCCGTTCGGGCCGACCAGAGCCGTCAGCGTGCCCGGCAGACAGACTGTCGAGACGTTTTCGAGAAGGTTGCGCCCCTCGATGGTGACGGTGACGTCATCGACGGTGATCATGTCTGGGCGATCCCGAATTTGCGGCTGCGATAGATCATCCAGAGGAAGAACGGCCCGCCCAGCGATCCCATGATGACACCGATCGGCACTTCGGACGGCGGATCGAGCGTGCGCGCGGCAAGATCGGCCAGCATGACGAGAAGCGCGCCGCCGGCGGCCGAGAACGGGATCAGAAGCCGGTGCGCCGGTCCAATCATCAGGCGAAACAAATGCGGGATCACCAGGCCGACGAAGCCGATCGTGCCGTTGAAGGAAACCGCAGCCGCCACCAGCAGAGCGGTCACGAAGATCAGTTTTCGCCGAAGTATGGTGACGTCGACCCCCAGGTGCCGAGCTTGCCTTTCGCCGAGGGCAAGAAGGTCCAGCGGACGCGACCAGTGGTAAAGCAGGCCGATGCCGACAATGGCCAGAGGGGCAGAGATGGATACGGTGATCCATCTGGCCGACGACAGCGAACCCATGGACCAGAAAGTCAGGCTTTGGAGCTGCTCCATCGTCGCGAGATAGGTCAGGTAGCCAGCGAGGGCTCCGCCGATTGCGTTCACCGCGATGCCGACCAGCAACAGCTTCGAATTGTCGCCGCCCTCCTGACCGGGCCGCGCCAGCGCATAGATGATGAAGGTGGTGCCCGTTCCCGCTAGGAACGCCCCGATCGGCAGCGTCCACATGCCGAAGGTCGAGATCTGCAGCACGACCACCATGATGGCGCCGAGAGAGGCGCCACTGGACACGCCGACGATTCCCGGATCGGCGAGCGGATTGCCGAACAGCCCCTGCATGGCGGCGCCACAGGTCGCCAGGCTTGCTCCAACGATCATCGCGGTCAGCACGCGCGCCAGCCGCAGGTCCCAGACGACGGCTTCGTTGAGCGCCTGATCCGGCGTCAGCGGCGCGGAGGAGAAGCGCGACACGATGGCATACAACACGTCGCCCAGCGAAAGAGACACAGCGCCGATCGCCACCGAAGCGAAGAAAGTTGCCGCCAGGCACAACGTCACCACTGCCGCGAGAAGCGGTATGCGGTCGACGGGGCGGGCGGGTGCGTTGATGCCGGCAATGCTCATTCGAACATCTCGTCGAGGGCCCGCGAGAGTGCCTTGGTGGCGATGCCGCTTGACGCGGCATCGGAGCGCACATGCAATTCACGCATGACGACGATGTTGCCGTCGCGTCCGGCGGGTGTCAGTCCGATGCCCGGATAGTCCTTCCAAAGCCCGTCAAGGTCGCCGAAGGAGGGAAGCTCCTTCTCGGAGATGATGACGACGTCCGGCGCCATCAGGATCATTCCCTCGGGTGTCACCGCGCGATAGCGATCCCGTCCGATCTCGGCAAAGGCGTTCAGCGCCCCGACGCGCAGAATAAGGTTGTGAACGGCGGTCGCCGAGCCGCCGGCGGAAAAGTTCGTTCCTGCGCCCATTTTCGATGCGTGCACGACGCGTAGCGGTTTGCCGCCGCGCATCACCGGGCGAATCTGCGCATAATCGGCCTCGATCGCCTCAACGATCTTCGCGCCGCGATCCTCAAGCCCCAGCAGCGCGGCGAGGCGGATGACCTTCTCCGTGGCAGGCAGTGCTCGGTCGATATTCGCGGTTTTCACGCCTACCGCCTCGAGGCCGTTCAGGAGGCGCTGGCTGATTACGCTGGACGCCACCACGAGTTTGGGTCGCAGCGAAAGGATGCCTTCAACGCCCGCCCATTCGCGCACCTTGTGCGGGGTGTCGTTTATGCCGGGCAGGTCGATGTCGACGGGACGGGCGAGAATGCGATCCGCCGCACCAAGGGCGACCGCGATCTCGACCATGTCCGCGCCGAGTAGGACAAGCCCTCGGCCATCGGCTCCGGCATCGTTGGGTTTGTAGAGGGCCGGATATGCATCGATATCCGAGATGTCGACAACTTCGGCGCTGACCGGGAATGCGATAGCGCAGAAAAGGAAGGCCAGAGAATGAATTCGCACGCGCACAGGCTTGTCCCTTTATTGGCATTATGGCCCGTCAGGGCCCCCTGGGGCACACTCCTATTAAAGATGAGAAATTTGCTCAAGATTTTTCTCGGCAGAGGTCGTACTCTCTTGACGTCTCAGTCGCGAGCATCTCCGCAGCCCTGCGCATTCAGCGTTTCGGGATCGCTCAGCAGCCGCCAGTAGCTTCGCAGCCAGGCCAGAAAGGCCGCGGCCCAGAGGATTGAAGCGGCAGCGTAGGTCGGTCCCGGTGGATGCGGTATTATATCCATGTCAGGCAGGGTGCGCAGCAGAACGGCTGCAATGGCACAGATGATGGCCAGTTTCGTGCCGAGCGGGAATACCAGCTTCTGGCCCGTGTGCAGCAGGCCGGCAATCGAATAGATCGCCAGCACGCCAAGGCCCGATCCACCCATGAGAGCGGTGTGTAGCCCGGTCACCTCTGTAAATGGAGCCCCCAATCTTGCCGCGCCGATGAGTGCCAGACCATACCGGCAAATCCACTCGAAACTGCCAGCCCCAGGATCTCCGCACGTAGTGCCTCACGAGGCCAGTGCGCCCGTATCGCGACAGCACTCAACTGGACACGTCCTGCTTATTCAGGTGTTGCCAACCAGCTTGCTGAGAGCTCCGCATCCCGATCAAGTCTTGTTGCCGTCGCCATCGCGCTCATTGCAGTGATTGTCACAATTCCCGGACGCTTGTTTCAGCCCACGAAACAAGATTTCTGTGGAACAGAAGTTGGGACCCGGACGTTGTGTTCCACCTTGCAAGTCGTGCCACGATCCTGCACCTTATGAAGAGCGGCGGCTTCTGGGGAACAGGAGAGGAGCTCACGATGAGAAGCATCATCCTTGCAGGAATGTTCGCGCTCTTGGCCTCGACTTCCTGGGCGCAAACGACACCGGCACCGCAGACCACCGTTCCCCCCGTTGACGGGCAGGGCAATGGGCCGGTCGTCCGGCAGGGTGGCCCGTCCAATCTCTGTCAGGAAGTGCTCGCCTTCATGAAGGCACCCGCGCCTGAGGCGGCTGCGCCAGCCGTCGCGGCAAAGCCTTCGGAGCCTCCGGCCTCGCAGGCAGCGCCCGCACGGCAGGCAGCTCCAGGTCAGGATAGCGCCGCCGTGAAGGGCACAACAGATACCGGTCCTGCCAAGGCGGATGAAGGGACGGGTTCGGCGCAGGAAATTACCGGGCAGGATGGCGTGGCGACCGATGCCCCCCAGCCAGGCAAGGACAGTGCCGCAAGTGGTTCGGCGTCCAACGCCCCACAGAAGGAAAGCCGGGCAGCGCCCGTGCCTCCGGCTGACGTGACGAGCACCCCGAGGGAAACGGTGCTGACCGTTGAAGCGGCAGAGCAGCTTGCCGCCGCCAATGATATCGCGCAGTGCCACAAGGTGGCCCGCGAGATGAGGGTTGCGGGAGTCGACATGCCGCCGCCGTTAATGGCTCTGGCGGCACTCGATCTTCAATATCAGCAGAGCTCCGGCCCGGTGAGCGAGCCGGCTCCGGCTGGCGGCCAATAGGCTGCCGTTTGTCGCGCCGATGTTTCGATGGCAGTCCGATCGGGCTGTGGAATGGCATGGGGAAGGAGTAGGCGGGAATGGGAATGATCCTGACGGGTATCGTCGTAGCGGCGGCAATTGCCTTCGGCGCCGGATATTTTTTTCTGGATGAGCAGCAGCAAGAGCCGGCGTGGCGTGTCTACAGCACCGACAGCACAAGAGTCGGCGATCCGGGGCACAATCTCGTCGGCCAGAACTGGTCGGGCGAGCCTGGCGGCAAGGATGCGGGCCGCGACGAGATCGCTTCCTGAGAACATCACGAAAGCGGATTGCCGTTTCCGACCGCGTCGTTCGGGGCTTTGGCGCGAGTTGATGATATCTGGCGCGTCGGGCTGCCACAGCTGAGCGCAAAGGTCGGTCCAGGTGACGGCGAGCGCTTCGAACGTCCGTGCCTGCCTTCAACCGTCTCCCATTCTGCGTGACTGTCGATTTCCGGCAGACACACAACCAAAGAGCCCGGACCGATATGATCCGGGCTCTTTGGTTGTGTGGGTAGAGCCGCCCGGCGCATTTCCGCTCTCACGGAATCGAGGGGTACTCTCTCCATTTGTTACGCAAATCCGGATGCGAAACCGCTGCGCACTTTTGCTGGGATTGCTCTATTCCGCGGGTTCGGCAGCGTTGTGTGGCGGAATCCGACTTTCCACCTCGGCTTGCTGCTTCTCGACCCAGGCGCTGTGATGTTCCTTGGCCCAGTTCAGGTCCACGGTTCCGGAACCCATTGCATCATAGGCGCCTTCCATGCCGAGCGTGCCGATATAGATGTGCGCGAGGATGACCGCGATCATGATGACGCCGACGGCCGCATGAACATATTGGGCGGTCTGCATCCCGTTCACGTCGGTGAAGAAGAATGGGAACAGCAGGTAGATGCCGGAGACCGAGAGCGAGATTCCGCCCAGCACGACCGCCCAGAAGATGAGCTTCTGCCCCGCATTGAAGCGCGCTGCCGGGGGATGCGTCCTGTCGGACCGATCGAACATTCCGCCGGCGGTCTTCAGCCAGTTGGCATCGTAGCGGTCCGGAAGATTATCCCAGACCCACAGGACCAGCATGACGAGCACGCCGAGCATGAACGCCCAGGCCACGAAATCATGCGCGTACTTTGCCCAGATGGACCAGGTCGAAAAAGCCTCCGGCCCGATCAGCGGCAGCAGCAGGCGCTTGCCGAAGATGAGGTTCAGCCCCGTGATCGCCAAGATGATGAAGGAGGCAGCTGTCGTCCAATGGGCAAGGCGCTCCAGCGAATTGAAACGCAGGATCCTGATGCCCGACTCGCCGGAGCGCAGGCGTATCCGTCCCCTGATGAAGTAGAAAAGGGCGAGCACGAGCAGCATGCCGACAATGGCGATGGCGCCGATCCATGGCAGTGCGGTCTCGTGGAAGCTCTGATAGTTGCGACCCTGCGGCTGCTGAAGGGTCGCGGCCTTGCCGTCGGGTATGGTGATGCGGCCCTGTACCTTGTTGAGCTCGTCGAGAAGCTGACGCTCGCTCACGGCCTCGGCAGTGGGGTTTCTTCCCGACGTGCCTTCCTGCGCCGCCGCTGGAACGACCAGCAGGCCGAAGGCCAGAACGAGCGCTGCGACAGCCGGTGGGATCGTGCGACCAAGGTTCCAGATCCGCATTGCTCCATCCTCCTGAGCTTGTTTTCCACGGTGCCTGCCGGCATCCGCTACCTGGAATTTCAGGGCAATTCCGCTTTCTCACAGAGATGCAGAAGTGCTCTATTCCTTTGTTTTCACGCAATTCCGGACGCAAAACCGCTACGCACCTTTGCTGTAATTCTCTAGACTTCGACCGTCTCCCGATAGGCCGTCTGCCAGCCCCACGCGCCCGAACCATATCCGCGCTGCGTCACGCGTTCCTTGTAGATCGCCGCGATGATCTCGCCGTCGCCGGCAAGCAGCGACTTGGTCGAGCACATTTCCGCACAGAGCGGCAACTTGCCTTCGGCAAGGCGGTTCGCGCCATATTTCGCATATTCGGCTTCGGTGGAATCGGCCTCGGGTCCGGCCGCGCAGAAGGTGCATTTGTCCATCTTGCCCCGCGAGCCGAAATTGCCGACACGCGGATATTGCGGCGCCCCGAACGGGCAGGCGTAGAAACAATAGCCGCAGCCGATGCAAAGATCCTTCGAATGCAGCACCACGGCATCCGCCGTCGTGTAGAAGCAGTTCACCGGACATACCGACGCGCATGGCGCGTCGGTGCAATGCATGCAGGCCATGGAGACGGAACGCTCGCCCGGCTTGCCGTCATTGATGGTGACGACACGACGTCGGTTGATGCCCCACGGCACGTCGTGCTCGTTCTTACAGGCGGTAACGCAGGCGTTGCATTCGATGCAGCGATCGGCGTCGCAAAGGAACTTCATCCTGGCCATTGTCTGCTCCTCCTCCTACGCCGCAGCGATCTGGCAAAGCGTGACCTTCGGCTCCTGCATGCCCGTTACGGGATCGTAGCCGTAGGTGGTGATGCTGTTGGCGCTTTCGCCGAGCACATAGGGATCCGTCCCCTCCGGATAGTTGGACCGCAGGTCTTCGCCCTGGAACCAGCCGCCGAAATGGAAGGGCATGAATGCGACACCCTTGCCGACGCGCTCGGTCACCAGAGCCTTTACCTTGGCCTTGGAATCGTTCTCCGCGCCGCTGACCCACACCCAGTTCCCGTCGCTGATGCCGCGTTCGCTCGCATCGGCGGGGTTGATCTCGACGAACATGTCCTGCTGCAATTCGGCCAGCCAGCGGTTCGAGCGGGTCTCTTCGCCGCCGCCCTCATATTCGACCAGCCGGCCGGTGGTCAGGATGATCGGGAACGACCTGGCGATTCCGTTGTCCACCGCCGCCTTCTGCACGCTGAAGCCGATATTGGGCAGGCGGAACTGCTTGGCGTCGGGATAGGTCGGATATTTCGCCACGAGATCCACCTTGGGCGTATAGATCGGCTCGCGATGAACTGGCACCGGATCGGGCAGGTTCCAGGCGAGCGCCCGGGCCTTTCCGTTTCCATAGGGGTGGCAGCCGTGGCTGAGCGCGACGCGCTGGATGCCGCCGGACAGGTCCGTCGACCATGACACCTTGCCGATGCCGCCCATGTCGTCGCCGATCGTCTGGATGATGCCGAGTTCATCCGGCGTCAGGTCCCGGTCCCAGCCAAGCTTCTGCAGCACAGCCATGGTGAATTCAGGATAGCCGTCGGTAAGCTCGGACCCTTCCGTGAAGGAGCCTTCGGCGAGAAGCGTTTCGCCGTTCCGCTCGACGCCGAAGCGGGCGCGGAACGGGCTGCCGCCGTCCATCACATGCAGGCCGGTGCTGTAGAGGTTGGAGGTGCCGGGGTGGCGAACCTCCGGCTTGCCCCAGCATGGCCAGGGCAGGCCATAATAGTCGCCGCCGACCTCCGGATCATCCTTCGGCGCGCGCAGCGTAACCAGGTCGAATTTGTGCTGGTTGCGCATATGCGCCTTGAGCCGCTCCGGCGACTGGCCGCAATAGCCTGTCGACCAGCTGCCGCGATTCATCTCGCGCAGCACGTCTTCCGGCACCGGCCGGTCGCCCTCGACGGCGATGTTCTTGAACATCCAGTCGGCGAGGCCGAGCTTCTTCGAGAGCAGGTAGAGAACCTGATAGTCGTCCTTCTGCTCGAAGCTCGGCGCGACGATCTGCTCACCCCATTGCAGCGCGCGGTTGGAGGCGACGCGCGAGCCGGAGGTCTCGAATTGCGTGCAGACCGGCAGGAGATAGGCATCGTCCTTGCGGCCCGCCTGCACCGCGAGCGAGGCCCAGGTCGTGGGATGGGGATCGGCCACGACAAGCAGTTCGAGGCCGGCGAGCCCCTTCACGGACTCCGGTATGCGGGCAATACTGTTGCTGGCATGACCTTGCACGAACATTGCCCGCATGACGTCGGGCTGCTGGACGTCTTCCTTCGGCAGCGAGACCGAATCGAACCAGCGGGTCAGCGGGACGCCGGGCGTCTCCATCAGCTCCTTGGAGGAGAACTGGCCGACCAGATCGTTGTAGGGGATTTCCCAGACCCGCGCCCAGTGCTTCCATGCGCCCTCCGTCAGCCCGTAATAGAAAGGCAGGGTGACCACATCGAGCCCGATATCCGTCGCACCCTGAACATTGTCATGGCCGCGGAAGATGTTGGCGCCGGTACCCGGCTTGCCGATATTGCCGGTGGCGAGGCACAGGATGCAGCTCGCCCGCGTATTGGCCGTTCCAACGGTGTGGTGCGTCTGGCCCATGCACCAGATGATCGTCGCCGGCTTCTGGGTCGCGAATGTCTCGGCGATGCGCTTCAGCTGATCGCCGGGCACGCCGGTGATCGTCTCCACCTCGTCAGGGGTGTATTTTGCGACTTCCTTCCTGACCTCGTCCATCCCGTAGACGCGCTGGGCGATGAACTCCTTGTCCTCCCAGCCGTTTTCGAAGATGTGCCAGAGCATGCCCCAGATGAGGGCGATGTCGGTGCCGGACCTGAAGCGCACATATTCGGTCGCGTGCGCGGCCGTGCGGGTGAAGCGCGGATCCATGACGATCAGGTTGCCGTTGTTCAGCTCCTTGCCTTCGAGCAGGTGCTGCATCGCGACCGGATGCGCCTCTGCGGGATTGCCGCCCAGGACAAGCATCGTCCTGGAGTTTCGGATGTCGTTATAGGAATTGGTCATCGCGCCGTAGCCCCATGTATTGGCTACGCCGGCAACCGTCGTCGAATGGCAGATGCGGGCCTGATGGTCCTGGTTGTTCGTCCCCCACAGGGCAGCAAGCTTGCGAAAGAGATAGGTGCCTTCGTTGGAGAATTTCGCCGAGCCCATCCAGTAGACGGATTCCGGGCCGGACTTCTCGCGGATCTCAAGGAGCTTGTCGCCGATGCCGTTGATCGCATCATCCCAGGATATGCGCTCCCAGCGCCCGCCGACGAGCTTCATGGGATATTTGAGACGTCGGTCGCTGTGCACGAGTTCGCGGACGCTGGCGCCCTTGGCGCAGTGCGAACCGCGGTTGAACGGGCTGTCCCAGGAGGGCTCCTGCCCGGTCCAGACGCCGTTCTGCACCTCGGCCGTTACCGTGCACCCGACCGAACAATGGGTGCAAATGCTCTTTTTCAGCTCGATCGGCACGCCCGGCTGCGGCGGGCTGATCGCCGCGGCCTTCCTGACGGTGCCGAACTGGAACGAGCCCAGCGCGGCGATCCCACCGACGGCAAGGCCGGAGCGGCGGAGAAACGTCCGCCGGTCCACCGGAGCCGATACAGTGTCGCCGATGAGGGTCTGCAGTCTTGCGCGGCTTGCCTGACCGCTCTTGCGCTTCGTCAGCATGGCGACCTCACTTCTTCTGGGGGTAACCGTTCACGCGGTAGAATGCCTTGACGTGATCCGTCTCCTGGTAGCGGGCTCGCATCTCCTCCTGGCCGGGGTCGTAGGCCTGGGCTTCGGTGGGAGCGAGTGCGACGGCCGCGACAGCGGTGGTGGAAACACCACCGAAAGCCTGGAGGAAGTTGCGCCGGCTGAGTGCCGATCGTGGCTTGTCCTGCATCTTCCTTCCTCCTCCTTTGCGGGATCCGGGTCCCGAAGCATGCGTCTATGCGCTTCGCCGGGTCTCCATGGCGAAGCCTTCGCCTTCGATGTCGATGAAGAGCCGGCCGATCATGCCGACAGCGCGATAGAAACGGGCGTTCTTTGCCGCTTCCAGATCGGCGAAAAAGCGCCCCGCCCATGGCGCGATGTGGCGTTCGAAGAAATCCCGTTCCTCGCCTTCCGAGGCCGTGAAGTGATTGCCGGCAAGGCCGCTCATAATCTCGCAGAGCGTGCCGATATGGTCTTCCGGGTCGGAATGGTCCTCCGCCCGTTCGATGCCGAGGCGGATCATGTCGCCGCGCAGCCGTGCGAGCGGGCGTTCGTTGAGGAAACCGGTGAGATAGTATGATGCGTAGGGGAGAAGTTCTCCGCGGCCGACGCCGATGAAAAGCTCGTCATATTCCCGCTTCACGCCTTCGGCGGATGCCGTCTCCGCCGACCGCCCGAGCGCCGCATGCGCCTGGCCGAGCAGCGTGGCTGCATCACCTTCAAGGCCTGAAAGCCGGGTCAGGAGGCCTGCATCTGGTGGCGAAAGCAGCAGCGCGGCAAGCAATGCATATTCGCTCGACCGTGCGCGGTCGATATCGTCGACAATCGCGGCAGGCTCTTCGGATGACGAATACAGGTCGGGGCGCAGGACCGTCCGTGAAAGACCGGTAACGGCTTCGACCGAGAGAACCCGTTCGGCAGGGATGCGGCGCCATAGCGAAACTGTCGGTTGAGCGATGCCAAGCTGGCGTGCAAGGGCGGAAACGCCGCCCATCGCCTTGATCGCTTCTTCCAGACCTGCTTCCCTATGCATGTTAATGCCCTCGGTACTGCAGGCTCATAGTATTTCCCTATGGGAATAATGCAATACCCCTGTTCCGGAAAGAAACTTCCGCCCGAAATACGGGATCAGCGCGGCATCGCGCCGCCATGGCGCGGTCGCAGGACTGGCTCGGAGACTTGCTGAAGCTTGTCGTCATCACTGGAATGCGGAAGGCCTTCCGGATCGGCTTCGCCAGCCCCCAAAGCGAGTGGCGGGTTCGATTCGAGTGTTTGGGCCATTGCCACGGATTCCGGCGTTGTTTCGTCTGTCCCTTCATCCGGCAGAGCGGTTGACTGTTGCCGGGGGAGGGCATCCGGCAATTGTGGGGCGCTGGCCGGTTCTGCATCCGGTTCGAGCGCGCGTACGGTCTTCGACAGGAAATCGACGACGGTTTCCTTGGTCGCATCGATCGGGCCAAACCCGGCCATAGAGCCGGGCTGGTTGAAGTCCCACGCATATTCCGAGGGACCGACATAATCGCGAATTCCCGGATCAAGCGACCACATCTTGCGCAGCGCCGCGCTTTTCAGTGCCAAAGGCACGCCCTTCCTGAGAAAGGCGGTCAGGTCGCTCTCGGCTGTCAGGTCTTCGAGGCGGGGAAGGGGCTCCGCCGGATCGGCTGCCTCATCCTCCAGCGGCTCCGGCTGGGTGTGAGTGTCGGCGACGACCGGGATAGTTGGTCCGCCCTGCGCATCCTTCTCTCCAGGCGTCGCCTGCGTTTCTTCGGCGCGCGCACCCAATTTGCGGCGCGACCAGCGGGTAAAGGGATTTTCGTCGCCGTTCATTCCTCGTCGCTCCCGTGTACGGAACCTCGATCGCGTCGCGCCATCGCATCCGGATCAGCGCGGTCGCGCTTGCGCTTGATGAACGGGCGCTCGATGTGATGGGCTTCGACGAAGACGGTAAGCTGCCTTTGCAGTTCAACAGGCATCGGCAGCGCTTCTATGATGTCCGTACCGGTTTCCGTCAGCGCCTCGGCTTCCGCAGGATCGACGGTGACGAGAAGAAGCACGACCCCCGGCGGCGCATCCGTGGGACGGAGAGCGACCCATATAAGGGGCTGCTGCGAACGCAGGTTTTCCCGGTACATCGTCGTATCGGTCCCGAACAGTTCCAGCTCGATCGCGCCGGCATAATAGCGGACCAGTCCGGGCGATTGCTCAATGATCGTCCAGGGAGTGGCGGCTGGCGCGCCGACCAGCGCGGTCACCGGCACCCAAGCGTGATCGATCCAGGGGTTTTTCAGGGCCCGCCGTTCCACGATGACGCCGATTTCGGCCGTTTCACGCACCATCTTGTGCTCCCGCAGCATTTTCGCGAAAATGCCCTATCTATTTGTTCTTACACAATTCCAGACACAAAACCGCTACGCATTTCTGCTGGAATTGCTAGCTCGCCGCCATTGCGCGGAGCGGCAGGCCGGCGACCAGGTTTTGCGGCTTCATGCGTATCGCCCGGTCGGGCGTCATCGCCATGATCAGCCAGACCGGCTGCGCACCCACCTCCGGCTCGACTTCCGCGGTGTCGGCGAAGTCGAGCCGGAACAGCGCAATGATATGCTCCGCGACCTCGGGTTCGAGATCCGCATTCGACCATAGCGCATTGCCGATGCGTGTCGCTTCGGTATCCAGGCCGACGAACCACGCCCAATTGTCGTCTTCCATGCGCGCGACCGGTTGGATCCTTACCTCGACCGCCAGCAGATGGCGGATCCAGGCTTCCATTGCGGTGGCGAGGCCGCGCCGCGCCGGGCTGTCGGCGCCGCCGAGACTGAACACCATGTCGAAGGCGTCGCTTCGGGCGAAATAGGCGCCTGCATTGTCCTCATCGAGGATTGCAAGCTCGGTGACAGCCGGTCCGCCGAGCATGTTGAGGAGAGGGGAGGCGTGGCGGTTCTGCTCGTGGATTTCTATGGTTTCGGTGTCGGCGAGCAGCAATGCGCCTTCGTGGAAGGTCAGTCGCTGCGTTCGGTAGAAAAGTTCGGCGGCGCGCAGGACGAAAGGGTCGTCTTCGCCGTCGAGCGCATTGCGCAGCACCACCTGTGCGAGCTGGTTCATGAAGATCGGCGGCGTATCACCCGCCGCGCCGCGCGCCAGTTCGAGATAGGCTGCTTCGAGCGAAGGCGCGGCCAGGAGACGGTCGCGGAAAGCGATCATGAATGTCCAGTTTTCACGTGCATCCGGGTCTTCCATGGCAGCGATCTCGTCCGATCGCACGGGCCGGCGCGGATCGTGCATCAGCAATTCGTGATGCAGCCGCAGTTCCGCCGCGCAGGCCTGTTCCGGCGGCAGGAGCTCCGGACGCGCGAAATAGGCCTTGAGGAAGGCATCCGTCACGACAAGCCTGCCCGCTTCATCGCGGTCGAGAAGCTGGTGGCCGGAGGAAACCCAGAACTCCTTCATTCGCGCCGTCCCGCCAATGCCCGTATATCGATTTCTTCCATAGGCCCCTCTTCCTCCTCGACTTCGACGAAGCGAAACGCCCTTGCCGGATCCAGCCGGCCTTCCTTGCGGTGGAGGGTGCGGAACGTTTCCCTGATACCCGCTTCGTCAATGACGCGGTGAAGAGCGAGCAGCGTGTTGGGCGGATGATCGCAGAGGGACTGGGCAAAGGCGATTTCTTCCTCCGCGGCGATGCGGGCTGCCGCCATTCCAGGTGCGCCGCAATGTGCGACCAGCTGGGCGGCAAGCTGCTCGATCGCTGCCGAACGCTCCGCGTCCGTTGCCTCGGTGACGGTGACGAGCGTGGACCAGCCGAAACTTCCGATGCCGAGGAAGCCGCCGCGAAAGGCCTGCTGCGCCTTGCCGGAAAACGCGGCCGGATCGGAGCCGAAGAACAGGAAGGTTCCGGTGACGGCCCATTCGCCGGGCTCGGCCGCATGCTCATAGACGAAGGTATCCGAGGGATCGAGGCGGATCGTACGCGGCAGTTTTACAACCATGGTGTACCTGTGGCGGGATCGAGCCAGCCGGGCGAGCCGAGAATTTCAAGTAGGCTACGCCGCTCGGCGGAGCCTGCCTTCCGGGAGATGAGAAGGTCGCCATTTTCGGCGATCCTGACATGCTCATCCACCCTTTTGGGCAATCGTTCGAGCCAGCGGCGGCCGATCTGGGCGAAACCGTCCTCGTTCCACGCGTCGAACCGTGTCATCAGGTGGCGTGAGAAACTGGCGATGATCCCGCCCGGATCGATCTCCTCGAAGCCCAATTCGTCGAGCGCGCCTTGCAGCGGCCGAAGGCCTGCCTCGGGACCACGGAGGACGGCGGCGCGGATCATGGCGGAGAAGACGAGCCAGTCAGGCACGTCGCCGTCATGCGTTCCTTCCGGCCAGCCCAGCCGCCCTCCACCGACGAGAACGTCGTCGACGCGGATCGTGTCGGGCCAGTCGAAGCTGATGGGGCGGGACGGCGGTGCGTGGGTGGCAAGCGCATCGGCCAATGCGTCCATACCGGCATAGATGGCCAGGCGCGCTTCTGCTAGCGGCGTTTCAGGCTCCATGACGACGGCGAATTCGATCAGGTCGTATCGCCGTACCCAGACCAGCGTGCCTGCGCCCCTGTCATCCGCGATGGCGCAGGCATGTGCGAAGGCGTTGCCAGCTTCTCGCAAGGTGACGAGGCTGTAGGGTGGAGGCAGATCCGGATCGCGGTCGAGGACCGCGGCATGCTCAGACATGATGCCGGTCCATTTCTGATGACGGCAATCGCATTATGCTTATAGTGATTCTAAAGTGAAGGCGCCACCGCGGTGGGCGGGTTGCGCCACGGGGAGGCGCAAATGAGCCCGAACCAACCGCACACGGTCTTCGTCTGCTCCTGCGAGCAGAGCATGCCCGGCTTCGGCAATAGCGTAGCGCGCGGGTGCAAAAGCGCCCAGGTCCAGTCCGGCGACTACTTCTGTACCGCGGAACATGATCGTGTCCGAAAGGCCTTTGGCGCAGGCGGCCCCGTGACCATAGGTTGTACGCAGCAGGCGCCGCTCTTCCGTGAGATTGCTGAGGAGATGGGCTTCGCAGGCGATCTTGCCTTCGTAAATATCCGCGAGACGGCCGGCTGGTCGAAACAGGGCGCATCCGCCGGCCCCAAGGCGGCTGCACTGTTTGCCATGGCGGCCGAGCCGGTCACGCCGCCCAGCCTCGTCACGCTCACCAGCGGCGGGGTGGTCCTTATCTATGGCAGCGACGAAACCGCGCTCGAAGCCGGGCGGCAACTCGCCGGCGAAATGGATGTGACGGTCCTCCTGACCCATCCGAGCGACGTTGCTCCACACCGCGTCTGGGATTTTCCGGTGGTGCGCGGCACGGTCCGCAATGCCAGCGGCCATCTTGGCGCCTTCACGTTGACGGTCGACGATTTCGCGGTGCCGCTGCCTTCCTCCCGCGACCGCTTGCGGTTTGGCGCACCCCGCGACGGGGCGGTCTCGAATGCAGACATCATTCTCGACCTTTCCGGCGGCACGCCGCTCTTTCCCGCCTATGAACTTCGCGAAGGCTATTTGCGGGCGGAGCCTGCCGACCGGGCGGGCGTCAGCATTGCGATCGCCAAGGCAGCCGATCTCGTCGGAGAATTCGACAAGCCACGCTATGTCAATTTCTCCGCCGAACTATGCGCGCATTCGCGCTCGCGCATCACCGGATGCACGCGCTGCCTCGACTTGTGCCCGACCGGCGCGATTACGCCTGCGGGCGACCACGTCCTGATCGACGCTGAAGTCTGCGCCGGCTGCGGCAGTTGCGCGGCCGCCTGTCCCACCGGCGCCGCCGCCTATGCTGTGCCCGACGAGGAAGCCCTGCTGCGACGGCTGCGCACGCTCCTGATCGCCTATCGCGAGGCGGGCGGCAGCAAGCCTGTGGTGCTGTTCCATGATAGCGACCATGGCGCGCCGCTCATCGATGCACTTGCGCGCTTCGGTGCCGGATTGCCCGCCAATGTGCTGCCGGTCGTCGTCAACGAGATCACGCAGCTGGGGGTCGAGGCGTGGACTGCGTCTGTCGCATGGGGCGCGATCGCGGTCAGGGCGCTTGCGCCCGCAAGACCGAGACATGAACCGGCGGGCATGGTCAGGAACGTCGCCATCGCGAACATTCTCGGAGAATCGCTGGGCTATGGCGCGGATATCTGCGCCATGATCGAGACCGACGATCCGGACGCGCTCGAAGCGGCGCTTGGCCGGCTGAGCCCGGCCGTGAAGGCGTGGAAACCGGCAACCTTCCTGCCGCTGGGCGGCAAGCGCAGCCTGATGAAAAGTGCGGTGATCGAACTGCATCGCGCCGCGCCCACGCCGGTCGATCGCGTGGCGATGCCGGCCGCAGCGCCGTTTGGCGGACTCGACGTCAATGTCGATGCCTGCACGCTGTGTCTGTCATGCGTATCCACCTGCCCGACCGGGGCGCTATCCGATAGCGAGGAGCAGCCGGCATTGTATTTTGCCGAAAGCGCCTGCGTGCAATGCGGGCTTTGCGCCGCCACCTGTCCGGAAAACGCGATCACGCTGGTGCCGCAACTGGATTTCGAGGCGTGGCAGGCGCCGCGTCGGCTGGTCAAGCAGGAAGAGCCGTTCCACTGCATCCGCTGCGACAAGCCGTTCGGTACGAAAAGCTCGATCGAGCGCGTCGTGGCGCGGCTCGAAGGCAAGCACTGGATGTTTGCCGGCGAGAATGCCCGGCGGCTCGACGTCGTGCGGATGTGCGACAATTGTCGTGTCGACGCGGTCATGACCGAAGGTTTCGACCCTTATCAGGCGCCGGCCCGCCCCGCGCCGCGAACGACGGAGGACTATCTGCGCGCGCGTGACGTCCCGGAAAACAAGCCGAACTAAGCTCACTTGTTGCCGGTCGCGCTCTTGAGAAAGCGGATCAGCGCGGCGCGATCTTCAGGGTCGCTGATCGTCTGCTCCGGCATTTTGGTGCCGGGCGTATAGGTGGTAGGCCCCAGTTCAAACAGTTTCGACACGGTTTCCGGCGTCCAGACGATGTCCATTTCCCTGAAGGCGGCGGAGTAGGGATAGCCGGACACCGAAGCGATCCTGCGACCGAAAATGCCATGCAGCGTCGGACCGGCACGGGGGCCGTCGTCCGGGTCGAGCGTGTGGCAGGCTATGCAGGCGCGAAAGGCCTCCGCATCCGGATTGCCGGCATAGGCAGCCATCGGATCCGTCGGGCCCATCGTCGTGCCGCGCCGCTTGCCGGTGTCGAGGTCCCATTCCTGCACGACAGGGTCCGCGCCGCCGGCCAGCAGGGTCTTGCCGTCTGGCGGGAAGGCAAGGGCCCAGACGGGCATGCCGGCCGTGTCGAGCGTGCGCACGGGCTTCAGCGTTTCCGCATCGAGCAGCACGATTCCATCCCTGATTGCGGCGGCGGCGATATATCGCCCGTCAGCCATTGTCGCGAGTGCGGTGATCGGGCCGGGGAAGATCCCGGCTTCGCCAAGGATCGCGCCGCTCCTGTCGATCTCGTACAGCGTTCCGTCGGCTCCGCCGGCAAACAGGCGGCCGCTCGGCGTTGCCGCAAGAGTGCTGGTCGCCGCCGGCATCGCGATCCGCACCGGCGCTGTGTCAGGCCTGGGCGGCCACAGCATCACGGCCGCATCCTTGCCGGCGCTTGCAAGCGTACCGTCCGCGAGGAAGACAACCGAATTGACGCCGTCCTGATGGCCTTCGAGGATGCGCGGCTGTCCTCCCGAAAGCGGCCAGAGGCGCACCTCGCCATCCCAGGAGGCCGCCGCCAGCGTTGCTCCGTCCGGTGAAACTGCAAGTGCGACAACCGGTCCGGCTTCATTTCGCAGGACGGAGATCGGGCTGCTATGGCCTTCATCCCAGATCGCGATGCGGCCATCCGCGCCCGCGCTGGCGAAATGTCCCGGCGGCAGGGCGGCGACGGCATCGATCTGCCCGTCGTGAAACAGCAGGACCGCGCGTGCGGCACCGGTATCGAGCGACCAGATGATGGCTCTCGCATCGAAACTGCCGGTGATAGCGGACTTCCCGTCCGGCGTGATGGCGATCGCACGCACCGGCCCGCCATGGCCGCGCAGTTCCGCTCCATGCGCAGCGGCGCCGAAGAGGAAGGAGGCAATTGCTATCAGGCGTATGGCCAGCATCGGTTCATTGCACCGCGGATCATTCCATGCTCCGTTGGCGGATGCACCTCCGTCGCAGGTATTGAGCCTGCCGGACCAACATACCCCCCATAGTTTTCGAGGCAATCACATGAACCAGAATATGGAAACCGATCCTTTCAACGTTTCGATGCGTAAATTCCTCAAGCAGGTCGGCGTGACCGCACAGCAAGCGATCGAGAAAGCGGTGGCGGAAAAGGGCCTCAAGGGCGAGGGGCGCCTGAGCGTGAAGGCCGTCATCACGGCGGAAGCTGCCGGTCTGCATCACGTCGTGGAAGGCGAGATCGACCTCGGATCCAAGTGACGGCCTTCGAGGCCCCTCTACTTAAAGAACCGGATCTGTCCGGCCGGGCTCGTATCGTAACCGGTCAGTGTGGCCGCGCGGTCCGCGAAGGCCCCCTGCGCCAGAAATCGCAGCAGTGCCTGGAAGGATGGCTGGAAATAGGTTCTCTGACGCATCAGCAGGTCGAAATTTTCCCAGGCCAACGGCACGAAGGCCAGGCCTGCCGCCAGCGCCGCCGCTCGCGTGGCGATGCCGCACTCCGCTTGTCCGGTCCGGACTGCGGCGGCGAGATCGGGGCCGGTCAGGCAGGGCGGCTCCAGGCGATTGAGATCGCCCTGCTTCGCGCCGGCGCGTTCCAGCAATAGCGTCAGCAGCATGTCAGCGCCTGCACCGCGTTGCCGGACGGCTGTCCTGGCGCGCGTTGCAAGCATGTCGGCCAGGCTGTTGAGCGATTTGGGATTACCCGGTGGCAGCAGCAGGCCTTGTTCGCGGCGGGCGAAGCCGACCAGCACCGCGTCGTGCAGGAGCGGCATGGCGGCCGTGGCCGCGGCATTGGCGTCGGCAGCGTCGCTGTGGAAATGGATTGCCGCGGCCGCGACCTCGCCCTGCAGAAGGCGCGCCACGCCACCCTCGGTCCCCTCCGTCAATGTGGCCAGGCCCGATCCGGACTGGCGCAGGCTCCATTCGAGCAGGTCGTCCTGGCTCCCTCCGACGATGGGCGGCGGCTCCTGCGGGATCATGCCCGCCGGTCGCGCCAGTCCCGACATGACCCAGCGGTCGAGCTCGTGGCGGGGAAACAGCCACTTGCCGGTGACCTTGCTGCACGGGATGCGCTCCTCCGCGACAAGTTCGTAGAGCTTGCGCTCCCCGAGACGGAGATAATCCGCGGCTTCGGATGTCGTTAGAAGATCCATCCCGCATTTGTATGCATATTTATGCGCAAATTCAACAATTTGACTTTCACGGAAATATTGCCGGAAATGAGTGCTTGGGGTAGGCGAGTAGCCAATGTCGGAAACAGTCAGCGCGTGGCAACTCATCGCGACCGGCGACGCAACTCTCTTTGCGATTGTTGAACTGTCGCTGGCCATCAGCCTGGCGGCCGTCGCGATCGCGATGGTTGTGGGCCTGCCGCTGGGCGCCGTTCTCGCGCTGACGCGTTTTCCCGGCCGCACGGCTATCATCGTGGTGTTGAACGGCTTCATGGGCCTGCCGCCGGTGGTGGTTGGCCTGACGGTCTATCTGCTCCTGTCGCGCTCCGGTCCGCTGGGAGAGTTGGGGCTCCTGTTCACGCCGACAGCCATGATCATCGCGCAGGCGCTGCTGGTGGTGCCGATTATTGCCGCGCTGACACGCCAGACGGTCGAGGATCTCTGGCTCGAATATCGCGAGGAACTGACGGCGATGGGCGTCGGCCAGGGCGGGCGGATCGCCACGCTTCTGTGGGACAGCCGCTTCAGCCTCGTCACCGCTTTGCTTGCCGGCTTCGGCAGGGCGGCCGCCGAGGTCGGCACGGTGATGATCGTCGGCGGTAATATTGACGGTTTCACCCGCACCATGACGACCGCCATTGCTCTCGAAACGTCCAAGGGCAACCTGCCGCTCGCAATGGGGCTCGGCGTCGTCCTGATTTTTCTGATCCTGCTGATCAATGCCGCGGCGTGGGGGGTGCGGATGTGGTCGGAACAACGGGCGGGATAGGGATGCGTGCTTCCGCCAGCGATCTTCCTCTGACTTTCGACGATGTGTCGCTGACCACCGGCGCGGCGACCCTCGTCGACCGGTTGAGCCTCACGATCGGGCCAGGCGCGCCGACGCTCATTCTTGGCCCCAACGGGTCGGGCAAGACCTCCTTACTGCGGCTTTGCATGGGTTTGATAAGTCCGTCCAAGGGGACCGTGCGCTGGGGCGCCAGAGCCGACAGCGGTCCCGGACGCCGCGCCATCCTGTTCCAGAAACCGGTGATGCTGCGCCGTTCCGCTGCCGCGAATGTCGCCTATGGGCTCGCCCAGGCCGATTGCCCGCGCGGCCAACGTGCCCGGCGCACCGAAGAACTGCTTGATCGCGTCGGCCTTCTGGCGCTTGCCTCGCGGCCGGCGCGCCGGCTGTCCGGCGGCGAGCAGCAAAGGTTGGCGCTGGCGCGCGCGCTGGCCCGCCAGCCGGAAATCCTGCTGCTCGACGAGCCCACTGCCAGCCTCGATCCCGCCGCGACCCGCTTTGTCGAGGAAATCATCCTGGCGGCGGCCCATTCGGGCACGAAAATCATCATGGCATCGCATGATCTCGGCCAGGTGCGCAGGCTTGCCGGCGATGTCGTGTTCCTGGTGCGCGGCCGCCTTTGCGAACATGCCGCCAGCGACGACTTCCTCGACCGTCCCGCAACCCCGCAAGCCGCGGCCTTCGTGCGCGGCGATCTTGTTCTTTGACCAACGGAATGGAGATTGAGATGCTCACCCGCAGAATCTTTTCGAGCCTCGTGATGCTTCTGGCGCTGGCCGGCTTCACGCCTGCTATGGCCCAGGAAAAGTCGATCGTCGTCGCATCGACGACCTCGACGCAGGATTCCGGCCTTTTCGATCTCATCCTTCCCCTTTTCCAGGCGAAGACCGGGATCTCCGTGAAGGTCGTGGCGCAGGGAACCGGGCAGGCGCTCGACACCGGCCGCCGTGGCGATGCCGACGTGCTGTTCGTCCATGCCAAAGCGCAGGAGGAAAAATTCGTCGAAGAGGGCTTTGGCGTGAAGCGCTTCGACGTGATGTATAACGACTTCGTACTGATCGGCCCCAAGAGCGACCCGGCCGGCATCAGCGGAACCAATGACATCACCGCCGCCCTTGTTGCCATCAAGGCGAAGGAAGCGCCTTTCGTCTCGCGCGGCGACAAGTCGGGAACCCATTCGGCCGAGCTCAAGCTCTGGAAGGAAGCCGGCGTCGACATCGAGACCGCGAAGGGCGCATGGTACAAGGAAATCGGTCAGGGCATGGGCGCAGCGCTCAATACCGCTTCCGCCATGAACGGCTACGTTCTGTCCGACCGCGCCACCTGGCTGTCGTTCAAGAATCGCGGCGATCTCGATATTGCGGTCGAGGGTGACAAGCGCCTGTTCAACCAATACGGCGTCATGCTGGTGAACCCTCAGAAGCATCCGAGCGTCAAGGTACAGGAAGGCCAGGCCTTCATTGACTGGCTGATCTCGCCCGAGGGCCAGCAGGCGATCAGCGACTACAAGATCGATGGGAAGCAGCTCTTCTTCCCCAACGCGGTGCAATAGCGCGCCCGGTTGCAAAGCTGTCCGGGGCTGTCCATCATCGAGACATGATGCGGACATCTCCCCCGGCCGGCGCCCTGATGAGCCTTGAAGCAGCGCTTGCCGCTCTGCTTGAGGGGCTTTCACCAGTCACGCCGCGCCTGGTGCCGCTTGACGCGGCGCTTGGCCGCGTGGCGGCTGAAATGCCCATCGTCACGTCCGCCCTGCCGGCCTGCGATATCGCAGCCATCGACGGCTGGGCCTGTCGTGCACTCGATTTCGTCGGCGCGTCTGCCTATTCGCCTCTCGCATTGGCTTCTTCTCCTGCCTGGGTAGAAACGGGCGATGTCATGCCGCGGGGCTGCGACAGCGTTCTTCAGGCCGATTTCCTCGACGCCAGCGGCCCCCTGGTGCTCGCCGTCGGCGAGGCGACGCCCGGTCATGGCGTGCGTCGTGCCGGCGAGGATATCGCGCCCGGCAGATCTCCAGCCATCGCCGGAAGGCTCATTCGGCGCATCGACCTGATGGTCGCCCGCCGGCTGGGGATTTCCTCGCTTGCCGTGCGGAGTCCCCGCGTCCGGCTGATCGATGTTTTGGGCGGCGATACATTCTCGGCACGGTTCGTCGCCGACAGGCTGACGGCCGCAGGCGCGACGGTTACCGCCATCCAGACCACGGCCCGAGATGCGGCTTCAATCGCCGCCGCGCTGGACGGCGAGGATGGCGACCTGCTTGTCCTGATCGGCGGGACCGGTGAGGGCCGTACCGACGCCACCGCCGAGGCCCTTGCGCGGCGCGGCGCATTGATAGCCCACCGGATCGCCTTGCGGCCCGGTGGAACGATGGCGATCGGCCGCCTTGGCGGCATGCCGGTGGTTGCACTGGCCGGTTCGCCGGACCAGGCGCTCGGTGGCTTCCTTGCGGTCGTCCAGCCGGTCCTGATGCGGTTGTCCGAACGGTCGGAAACGGCCGGCATCTTCCTGCCGCTCTCGCGAAAGATCGCTTCCGCAGTCGGGCTTTGCGAAATCGTCCTGCTCGGCAGGGAGCGGGATATGTGGACGCCGCTCGCCACCGGCGATTTTTCGCTGGATGCCATCCGCGCCGCCGAGGCATGGCTGGCCGTGCCGGGCGACAGCGAAGGCCATGCCGCGGCCATGCCCGTCGCCGCTTTTCCGCTCCACGACATGAATTGAGCCGGCTACATGACAAATCCCCCGTCGCCGATCCTGCCTAGTATCGGCCAGGACCAGTTCCTGACCATCCTGTCGCGCGAGGAGGCGCTGGCGCGTTTCGAAGCGGCGTTGTTTCCCCGTTCGCCGGTGAGCGAAAGCCGGCCGCTGGCGGATGCGCTCGGACTGGCGCTGGCCGAGGATGTCGTGGCGCCGATCGATGTGCCGCCCTTCGACCGTTCGAATGTCGATGGCTTCGCAGTGCGAGCGGCGGACCTTGCCGCCGCCTCGCAGACACGCGCGGTCGAACTGGTGCTCAATGCCGAATCCATCGCCTGCGGCATCGTTCCGCAAATCCCCGTGCTGGCGGGAACCGCCACGCTCATCGCCACCGGCGGTCCTTTGCCGCGTGGGGCCGATGCGATCATCATGGTGGAACATACCCATCCCACGCAAAGGGACACGGTCGAAGTGCGGCGCAGCGTGTCGCCCGGCCAGTTCGTTTCCGGTGCCGGGTCGGACATGGCGCGTGGCGAGGTCGTGCTGCGCGCCGGTACGGTGATCGGCTCGCGCGAGATCGGCATGCTTGCCGCTTGCGGAATCGCGGAAATCAGGGTGGTGCGGCGGCCAAGTGTAGCCATTCTCTCGACAGGCGATGAGCTCGTCCAGCCTGGCCAGGCGCTGCCGCCCGCCGGCATCTATGATGCAAACGGCCCGATCGTCAGCGCAGCGGTTATCGAAAACGGTGGCGATGCGCAGTTCCTCGGCGCATTCCCCGACGATGAAGCGAGGCTCGAGGAGGCGATGCGCAAAGCGCTGGCCGCGCACGACATGCTGATCCTGTCCGGTGGCACGTCCAAGGGGGCGGGCGATGTCAGCCATCGTATCATCGGCCGGCTTGGCCAACCCGGCATCATTGCCCATGGCGTGGCTCTGAAGCCCGGAAAGCCGTTATGCCTGGCCGTATGCGGCGGCAAGCCGGTCATTATCCTGCCGGGTTTCCCCACCTCGGCCATGTTCACCTTCCACGATATGGTGGTGCCTGTCTTGCGGCGCATGGCGGGGCTGCCGCCGCGTATCGACGCGCAGATCGGTGCGCGCATCCCGTTCCGCATTCCTTCCGAACTCGGACGCACCGAATTCGTCATGGTCTCGCTGGTGCAGGGGCAGGAGGGGCTCGCGGCCTATGCGACCGGCAAGGGCTCGGGAGCGATCACCTCCTTCACGCAGGCCGATGGCTTTGTCCGCATCGAAGCGCTCGCCGATCATCTGCCCGCCGGCCAGGATGTAACTGTGACATTGTTCACGCCGCAGGTCCGCGTGCCCGACCTCGTCGTCATAGGCAGCCATTGCACCGGCCTCGATCTGGTCATCGGCGCGCTGACGCGGGGTGGGACGACGGTGCGTTCGCTGGCGGTGGGAAGCCTCGGCGGCCTTGCCGCCGCCAAGCGTCGCGAGTGCGACTTGGCGCCGATCCACCTCTTCGATCCTGAGAGCCAAAGCTACAACATGCCATTCCTGGACGATGGGCTCGAACTCGTGCCCGGCTGGCGGCGCATGCAGGGCATTGTGTTTCGTCCCGGCGACGCACGTTTCGAAGGCCGCAGCATTGAGGAGGCAGTCGGCGCCGCGCTTGCCGATCCCCACTGTCTGATGATCAACCGCAATCAGGGCGCGGGGACGCGTATCCTGATCGATCAACTGCTGGGCACGGCAAGGCCCGACGGCTATTGGAACCAGCCGCGTTCGCACAATGCCGTCGCGGCGGCGGTCTTTCAGGAGCGCGCTGACTGGGGGGTTACCATCGCACCGGTCGCGCATGCCGCTGGACTAGGATTCATTCCGTTGACCGAGGAGCACTACGACTTCGCCATCGTCTCGGAACGCAGGGAGCGCCCTGCCGTCCGAGCCTTCCTGGCCGCATTGCAATCGCCGGAGATCCATGTGGCTCTGGAGCGTGCGGGTTTCACGCGCCCTGTCTGAGGCACGTGACGAATATATTCAGCCGGCCAGCGCCGCCAGCCGTTCCGCCTCGCGCAGATCATCAACCGTATTGGCGTTGAAGAACGGATCCACCGGATCAACGGGCCAGGACGCGGTGGCGAGGCGGTAGCGGGCGGTCCATCGGTCGATCTTGCGAAGCTCTTCATCGACGAGGGCGTGGCGCAGCTCGTCCCTTAGTGCGACCTTCCAGAGCCCGATGACCGGATGCGACTGGCCGCCGGATGCCGCCACTGCGAGCTCCGCATCATCGGCCAGCCGCGCCTGATGCAGGCGGTCGACGAGATCGCGGGGCAAGAAAGGGCAATCGCCGGCGACGCTGACCACCCATTCCACCTGCGGCCGGTTTCCTGCCACCCATTCAAGGGCGGTGAGGATGCCGGCGAGCGGGCCAGGATAGCCCACGACCGTGTCGGCGACGACGGGAAGGCCGAAGCGGGCGAAGCGTTCGGGATCGCCATTGGCGTTGAGCAGCAGGCCGTCGCATTGCGGCTCGAGCCGCGCGATGACGTGGTCGAGGATCGTGCGCCCGCCGATCTCCCGCATCGGCTTGTCCCCTGTGCCCATGCGCCGGCCCAGCCCGCCGGCCAGCACCACGCATGGAATGACTGGCCGGTCAGCCGTCATGTTCTGCACCCTTGCGGCGATGGCGGGGCGTTTCTTCGTCCACGCTGGAGAGGTCCTGGTCGAAGACGATCCGCTCCTGGCCGGAAAGGGCGGTGAACCGCTTGCCGCGCGCTCGGCCGACGAGGGTCAGCCCCACCTCGCGGGCGAGCGCCACACCCCAGGCCGTGAAGCCGGAGCGGGAAACGAGGATGGGGATGCCCATCCTCACCGTCTTGATCGTCATCTCGGATGTCAGCCGGCCTGTCGTGTAGAGGATCTTGTCGTCGGGGCTCACATCGTGGCGGTACATCCAGCCGGCAATCTTGTCGACGGCATTGTGGCGGCCCACATCCTCCATGTAGCAGATCGGCGTCCCCTCCCTGCAAAGCACGCAACCATGGATGGCGCCGGCCTCGAGATAGAGCGACGGCGTGGTGTTGATCTTGCGCGTGAGTTCGTAGAGCCAGGACGTGTGCAACTCGGAGGCGGGAAGGGCGGCGTCCTCGATCGCCTCGAGCAGATCGCCGAACGCGGTGCCCTGGGCGCAGCCCGAGGTCTGCGTTCGTTTCCTGAGCTTCTGCTCGTAATCGGTGTTTCGCTCGGTGCGCACCACGACGACCTGCAGATCCTCGTCATAGTCGACGCCGGTAACCACATCGTCGGACAGGAGCATGTTCTGGTTCAGCAGATAGCCGAGGGCGAGATATTCGGGATAGTCGTTGATCGTCATCATGGTGACGATCTCCTGCGCGTTGAGATAGAGTGTCAGGGCGCGTTCCACCGGCACGCGCATTTCCACCGGCGCACCGGTGTGATCTATGCCGGTCACCAGTTCCGTCAGCCGGGGGTCTTGCGGGTCCGGCAGGACAAAGCCGGGGTCCGGTTGACGAATGATCTGGTTCAAGGCAACCCTCCTGATCTCGTGTTCCGGCTCGCGCCAGCTTCGGCTTGACCCCCACTTTATAGCCTGTTCAAACGTGGGTCGTTAAAAAATGCCGCAGAATGGCGCCCGCGGCGTCAGGCCGCGCTGGTGGATCGAGACGGTAGATGGCGCAACTCTCGGATGATTGCTTCGCTTTTGGCGGGCCGATGCGGTCTATCGACGACACAGCTGCGCTGATTGCTGCGAAGCTCGATGCCGTGGAAGGAACCGAGAGAGTGCCGCTGGCGCTTGCGGACGGGCGCGTATTGGCCGCCGATATGACGGCGCCGCTGCCGCTGCCGCCCTTCACCAATTCCGCGGTCGACGGCTACGCCTTGCGGGGCGAAGACCTGCCACGGGGGACGGACATGTCCCTTGCCATTGCCGGTAGGCTCCAGGCCGGCATGGCGCCCGGCGTTCCCATGGCTTCGGGGCAGACCCTGCGCATCTTCACCGGCGCTCCGATGCCCGAAGGCGCCGATACGGTGTTCATGCAGGAGGATGTGCGTCTCGACGATGCCGGCAGGGTCATCTTCCCGCCCGGCTTGAAAAGGGGCGCGAATGTCCGCCCGGCAGGTGAAGACATCGCCATGGGCGAAACGGTCCTGCAGGCGGGCCACCTGATGCGCCCGCAGGATGTCGCGCTCGCAGCCGCCCTGGGGTTTGCTGAAGTTGAACTGAGGCGCAGGCTGCGCGTTGCCGTGTTCTCGACGGGGGACGAGATCGTCGCGCCGGGGCAGGCGCGGGGACCGGCGCAGCTCTTTGATTCCAACCGGTTCATGCTGATGGCCATGCTCGCACGCCTCGGCTGCGAGACGACCGATCTAGGTATACTGGCGGATGACAGCGCTGTGATCGCCGACAGGCTGAGCGAGGCGGCGTCGGCGCATGACCTGATCCTGACGTCGGGCGGTGTGTCGACGGGCGAGGCCGATTGCGTGAGGGCCGCGGTGGAACGTATCGGGAGCCTGGTGTTCTGGCGCGTGGCCATCAAGCCGGGCCGTCCCGTCGCCATGGGGGTAATCCGGGGAATTCCGCTTATCGGGCTGCCCGGAAATCCGGTGGCGAGCTTCATCACTTTCGCGCATATCGCCCGTCCTGCAATCCTCGCCCTCGCAGGGGCACGGACGCAGCCCGCGATCCATATCCCGGTTCGGGCAGCCTTTTCCTATCGCAAGAAGCAGGGCCGGCGTGAATATGTCAGGGTGAGTCTGCGCCCGACCGACGATGGCGGCTTTCAGGCGGTGAAATTTCCGCGCGAGGGCGCCGGGCTTCTTTCCTCGCTGGTCGCCACAGACGGGATCGTCGAGCTAGGCGAGCAGACGACGCGCGTCGAACCGGGCCAAACCGTCCGGTTCCTTGCCTATTCGAGCGTGATCTGAAGCCTGCCTGAGCTCATGGCGTCGATTGACGATGCCACGTTGTGTCGGACATGATGGCCGCCATGACGACGAAGCTCGACCTGACGGGGCTGAAATGCCCCCTGCCGGCGCTCAAGACGCGCAAGGCATTGAAGACCCTGATCCCCGGCGATCTGCTGGAAGTGCAGTGCACGGATCCGATGGCGGTCATCGATATTCCAAACCTGCTGAACGAGACCGGAGACAGCCTTGAAGCGACGCAACGCGATGGCGAAATCATCGTGTTCGTGATCGCCAAGACGAAGGCTGCGACATTGTGACGGGGTTGCGTCACAATGTAATGCGGCCCCATGCTTTTGCGAGCAATGCTCACATAGGTCCGCTCGGGTAATGTATCGTGCCTCGCTATCAACATCTTCGCCTGCCCGAAATGTGTTCCAATATGACGGGCGTTCACTCGGAAAGGTGAGGTCATGACGATTCAGGATCGACGGCCGCGGGATCGCGGCCCGAAAGGCCGCCCTCTGGATGATGCCGCACTCGCCGAGGTGCGGGAACTTCTTGGTGGCCGCGAGCGGCGGCGGGATCTGCTGATCGAGTTTCTCCACCTCATCCAGGACCGCCACGGCCACCTGTCGGCGCGGCATTTGCGTGCTCTGGCGGAGGAAATGCGCCTGTCGCAGGCCGAGATTTACGAGGTGGCGACCTTCTACGATCATTTCGACGTGGTGAAGGAAGGCGGGACGCCGCCTGCACCGCTGACGATCCGCGTTTGCGACTCGGTGAGTTGCATGCTGGCCGGCGCCGAGGCGTTGCTTGAAAAATTGCAGGCGCAGGCCGATGCGGCGGCGATACGGGTGGTGCGTGCACCTTGCATGGGCCGCTGCGCCGGTGCCCCGGCTGCGCGCATCGGTGATCGCGAGGTGGACAATGCGAGCGCCGACGGCCTGCTGCAGATGGCGGCGGCCGGGGAAGTCGATGTCAGCGTGCCCGATTATGTGGGGCTCGATGCCTATCGCGCCGCGGGGGGCTACCGGCTTCTGCAGGAAGTGCGCGATGGAGCGCTGACGACAGATGCGATCATCGCCCTGCTTGGCGATGCCGGCCTCAAGGGGCTTGGCGGCGCCGGTTTTCCTGCCGGAAAGAAGTGGCAGTTCGTGCGCGGCTATCCGGGTCCTCGCCTCATGTCGATCAATGGCGATGAGGGAGAACCCGGCACCTTCAAGGACCGCGTTTATCTGGAACGCGACCCGCACCGCACATTCGAGGGCGCGCTGATCGCCGCGCATGCGGTCGAGGCCGAGCGCATCTATTTCTATATGCGCGACGAATATCCGGCGGTGCTGGCCATACTGCGCACGGAGATCGAGGCGATGGAGATGGCGGGGATCGTCCGTCCGGGCTTCATCGAGCTGAGGCGCGGCGCCGGCGCTTATATTTGCGGCGAGGAAAGCGCGATGCTGGAGAGCATCGAGGGCCGGCGCGGAATGCCGCGCCACCGACCCCCCTATATCGCCGAAGTCGGCCTGTTCGGTCGCCCGACGCTCAACCACAATGTCGAGACGCTGTGGTGGATACGCGACATCGTGGAGAAGGGGCCGACCTGGTTCGCCGGCCAGGGCAAGCCGGATCATCCGGGCATACGCTCCTGGTCCGTTTCCGGCCGCGTCAAGGAGCCGGGCGTCAAGCTGGCGCCGGCCGGCGTTACGGTTCGCGAACTGATCGATGACTATTGCGGCGGCATGGCCGACGGTCACGCATTCAAGGCTTATCTGCCCGGTGGCGCCTCTGGCGGCATCCTGCCGGCTGCGCTCGGCGACATTCCGCTCGATTTCGGCGGCGAACTGGCAAAGCAGGGCGCTTTCGTCGGCTCTCATGCCGTTGTGGTGTTTTCGCAGGCCGACAATATCCGGGATGTCACGCTTAACCTGATGAAGTTCTTCAAGCATGAGAGCTGCGGCAAGTGCACGCCGTGCCGCGAAGGAACCGAGAAACTGGTGACGCTTCTGAAGGAGCCAGGTCTCTTGCCGGAAAGCGATATTCGCGACCTTGAAATGGTCATGCGGGACTCGTCGATCTGCGGCCTGGGCCAGGCAGCACCCAATCCCGTCAACCATCTGCTGACGCATTTCCGGAGTGATCTCTGATGGCAAACGACATCATCTTCACGCTTGACGGGAAAACCGTCGCCGCCGCCCAGGACGAAACCATCTGGGAGGTCGCCAAGCGCGAAGGCACGAAAATCCCGCATCTTTGCCATGTCGACATGCCCGGCTATCGCCCGGACGGCAATTGTCGCGCCTGCATGGTGGATATCGAGGGTGAGCGCGTGCTTGCCGCCTCATGCATCCGCAAGCCGACCGCCGGCATGGTGGTGAAGACCGACACCGAGCGCGCCGAGAAATCCCGCAGCATGGTGTTCGAACTTCTCGCAAGCAATATGCGGCCGGCTGCAGAGGGTCCCGACCAGCAGTCCCTGTTCTGGGAATGGGCCGGGTCCATGGGCATTTCGCAGGGCCGCTACGAGTCTCGGTTCGTCAGCGACGACATGCAGCCGGAATTCGACATCACCAACCCGGCGATCGCCGTCAATCTCGACGCATGCATCACCTGCGGCGCCTGTGTGCGCGCCTGCCGCGAGGTGCAGGTCAACGACGTGCTCGGCATGGCCCAGCGCGGCAACCATTCGGTTCCCGTCTTCGATATGCACGATCCGATGGGCCTCTCGACCTGCGTGACCTGCGGCGAATGCGTCCAGGCTTGCCCGACCGGGGCGCTCTACGAAAAGTCGCTGATGGACGAAGCGGGAAAGACTCGTGTCGTTCAGGAATTCGACAAGGTCGTGGATTCGGTCTGTCCGTTCTGCGGCGTCGGCTGCCAGACCAAGGTGGCGGTGAAGGACAACCGGATCGTCCAGGTCGATGGCCGCAACGGCCCGGCCAATGAGAACCGGCTGTGCGTCAAGGGCCGCTTCGGTTTCGACTACGCCATGTCGCCGGAACGGCTGACCACGCCGCTGATCCGCCGCGAGGATGCCCCCAAGGCGGGTGACATGGACTTGCGGGGCGTGGACCCGCTGACGATCTTCCGCGAGGCCACCTGGGAGGAAGCGCTCGAGCGCGCCGCCAGCGGCCTGACGCGCATCCGCAACGAGCATGGCGGCAAGGGGTTGGCCGGTTTCGGCTCGGCCAAGGGCTCGAACGAGGAAGCCTATCTCTTCCAGAAATTCGTGCGGCTGGGCTTCGGCACCAATAATGTCGACCATTGCACGCGGCTTTGTCACGCGTCTTCGGTCGCGGCCCTCATGGAGGGCGTGGGTTCCGGCGCCGTGTCGGCCCCCTTCATGGATGCATTGAAGGCGGAATGCGTGATCGTCATCGGCGCGCGCCCGGCCACCAACCATCCCGTTGCGGCGACCTATTTCAAGCAGGCGGCCAAAAACGGCACGAAACTGGTTGTCATGGATCCGCGCGGCCAGGATCTGATGCGCCATGCCTCCCATTCGCTGCGCTTCAAACCGGGCAGCGACGTGGCCATGCTGAATGCGCTGCTGCACGTCATCATCCAGGAGAAGCTCTATGACGAGCAATATATCCAGGCCAATGTCAGCGGCTTCGAGGCGCTGAAGGAGAAGGTCAAGGATTTCTCGCCCGAAGCCATGGCGGAGGTCTGCGGCATCGAGGCGAAGGTGCTGCGCGATGTGGCGCGCCTCTATGCGAAATCCGAGCGCTCGATGATCTTCTGGGGCATGGGGGTCTCGCAGCACACGCACGGCACCGACAATGCCCGCTGCCTGATCGCGCTGGCGCTGATCACCGGCCAGATCGGCCGTCCGGGAACGGGACTCCACCCGCTGCGTGGCCAGAACAATGTGCAGGGCGCGTCCGATGCGGGGCTGATCCCGATGTACTTCCCCGACTACAAGTCGGTGGAAAATATCGATATTCGCGGACAGTACGAGAATTTCTGGGGCCAGACGCTCGATCCGAAGCGCGGATTGACGGTGGTCGAGATCGTCGATGCGATCCACGACGGCGAAATCCGCGGCATGTACATCATGGGCGAGAATCCGGCGATGTCTGATCCGGACCAGAGCCACGCCCGCGCGGCGCTGGCAAAGCTCGAGCATCTGGTGGTGCAGGATATCTTCCTGACCGAGACCGCTTGGCATGCCGACGTGGTGCTTCCGGCATCGGCCCATGCCGAAAAGCTCGGTACGTTCACCAATACCAACCGTCAGGTGCAGATCGGCCGCCCGGCGCTGGACATGCCCGGCGAGGCGCGCCAGGACCTCGACCTGATCATAGAACTTGCCCGGCGCATGGGGCTCGACTGGAACTACAGCCATGTCTCTGACGTCTATACGGAGATGGCGCAGGTGATGCCGTCTCTGCGGCATATCTCGTGGGACCGCGTCGAGCGCGAGGAATCGGTTGTCTATCCCGCCGACGGGCCGGACGTTCCGGGCAATGAGATCGTCTTCACCTCCGGCTTCCCGACAACCGACGGTCGCGGGCGCATCGTGCCGACCGATCTGCTGCCTCCCGACGAGGTTCCGGATGAGGAATATCCGCTGGTGCTGACCACCGGGCGTTTGCTGGAGCACTGGCACACCGGCGCCATGACCCGTCGCGCCGGCGTGCTCAATGCGATCGAGCCTTATGGAATTGCCGCGATGAATCCATACGAGATCATGCGGCGTGGCTTGTCACAGGGTGAGGTGATCGCCGTGGAGACGCGGCGTGGTACCGTCGAGGCGATCCTGCGCGCCGACAGGGAAGTTGCCGACGGCATGGTATTCATGCCGTTCTGCTTCAATGAAAGTCCTGCCAACATGCTCACCAATCCGATGCTTGATCCGTACGGCAAGATCCCCGAGTTCAAGTATTGCGCGGCGCGCATCGTCCCGGCGCCGAATATGGCCGAAGCCGTGGGCTGACCATACGGCCAGGTAGGCGGCTGAACTCAGAAATCCCATCCCAGTCTACGATCCCCCTCTTTCGGGGCGGTGATCGTGGATGGCTGCCAAGGCAGTCGCGAGCAAATCTTATCGTTTCGCGTTGTGCGCGATATGCTGTTCGAACGCTTTTCCGAAACTGACCAGAAAATCCCGCGTACCGTCATTGGTCAGTTGCCCGGCATCGTCGAATAGGCTGCCGGTACCGCCAATATAGGCCTCGGGCTGTTCCATTGTCGGCATGTTCAGGAAGCACAGCGACTGGCGCAAATGATGATTGGCGCCGAACCCGCCGATCGCGCCGATCGATGTCGAGATGATCGCAGCCGGCTTACCCAGGAGCGCGCCTTTTCCATATGGGCGTGAAGCCACATCCATGGCGTTCTTGAGTACGCCCGGCATGGAGCGATTATATTCGGCCGTAACGAAAAGGACCGCATCCGCGGCCGCGATGCGTTTGCGCAACGCAGTCCAGTCAGCCGGTGGATGGGCTTCCAGATCCTGGTTGAAGTAGGAAACGGCGCCGATATCAAGAAAATCGAACGTCAGGCTGGGTGTCAGACTGGTGATGGCGTTGGCAATCTTGCGGCTGAAGGATTCCTTGCGAAGGCTGCCGACGAAAACGGCGACGGTGGTCATGGGGAGAACTCCTTGATCTTACGAGGACCAATCTTCATCTTGCGGAACCAAAAACTCAAGAGAGGGCCATCGTCACCGCATCGAGGCTGCAAGATCGGGGCTTGCTTCCGGGCAGGAGCGATCGGGTTCGCCGTTTGCTTGCGGATGCCGTTCTAGCGTCGGATCGCCCATGCGGCATCGGCCGGCGCGGATACCGTCACGGTCTTGCCGAGCGCGACATCGGCGAGCGGTGATGCGTCGATGTGGAGCTTCTGCGCGGGGGTCTGGATGGTGACCGAACGGTGGGAGCCGCGGAAGATCGACTGGACGACTTCGCCGGACCAGCGCAAGCCTGCCGGTGCGCTTTCGGGCGAGGCCAGTGCGAGGCTTTCAGGCCGGACCATGACCGAAACGGCGGAGCCGGGCGCGATATCGCTACCGGAGAGGCATTCGCCCGACCAGCCCTGTCCCTCGACGGTCAGCCTATGCGCATCGTGCCCATTGGCGCGCGATGCTCTGACCGTCGCGTCGAGCAGGTTCGGCGTACCGAAGAAGGCGGCCACCTGGCGCGTGTCCGGACGGCGGTAGATCTCTTCCGGCGGGCCGGCCTGCAGGATCTTGCCGGCATGCATGACGACGACGCGGTCGGACAAAGCCATGGCTTCCGACTGGTCGTGGGTGACATAGAGCGCGGTGATCTTAAGCCGCTGCTGGAGCTGGCGGAACTCGTCGCCCATCTGGGTGCGCAGACGCGCGTCGAGGTTCGACAGCGGCTCGTCGAGAAGCAGCACTTCCGGCTCGAACACCAGCGCACGCGCAATCGCCACGCGCTGCTGCTGCCCGCCCGACAGCGCCGGCGAGGGCCGCTCGGCGTAAGGCTCCATCTCCACCAGCCTGAGCGCGCGCATGACGCGTTCCTTGATCTCGGCCGCCGGCCGGCGGCGGATGCGCAGCGGATAGGCGACATTGTCGAACACGGTCATATGCGGCCAGATCGCGTAGGACTGGAACACCATGCCGAGCCGCCTTCGCTCCGAAGGAACGAAGAAATTCGCGTCTGCATCCGACACGATCGTGTCGCCGATGGCGATCCGCCCGCCGGTATTCTTCTCCAGACCGGCGACCATGCGCAGCGTCGTCGTCTTGCCGCAGCCGGAGGGGCCGAGAAGCGTCAGGAATTCGCCGCTCTCGATCCTGAGATTGATCTGATCCACCGCGGCGACCTCGCCATAGGTGCGGGAGACGTTTTCGAGCGTAACCGATGCCATGTTCACCCACTTTCGCACGCCGGAACCGCGGCGCTTCGATGCCGATCCGCTACAGCTTGCTGATACGGGAATTGAGAAGCCTGATCTGGACCCAGCGGAACAGGACCACCAGCATCATCATCAGGAGCCCGATGACGCTGACCTGCTCGGCATTGCCCGCGCTCCAGAGCTTGAGCAGCACGACCGACAGGACTTCCGAGCCGATCGAATAGAGCAGGATCGAGGCCGAGAGCTCGCGCATGATGCCGAAGAAGGTCAGCACCCAGCCCACCGCGAAGGCCGGCCAGGAGAGCGCGACGAGGATGCGCCACAGGGTCTGGAACCAGCTCGCGCCATGGACGCGCGAGCACTCTTCCAGATCGTAGGAGAGCTGGTGGTAGGAGCCCGTCATGACGCGCGTGGCGACCGGCGTGCCTAGTGCGATATAGGCCAGCATCAGCGCCCAGATCGTGCCGTAGATGGAGATCGGGCCGGGCAGCATGGCGAAGGCCCACAGGAAGCCGACGCCCAGCACCATGCCGGGCATCATCCAGGGCAGCCAGGCCATGGCGTCGATCAGCCGCCGCCCGCGCCATTTCGTGCGCACGGAGATGTAGGCGACGATCGAGCCGAGCACCATCACGGCCGTGGCGCCCATCAGGCCGAGCAGCATGGTGTTGCGCAATGCGCGCCAGAACTCGGAATTGGCGAAGACGGCGCGGTAATGCTCCAGCGTCAGCATGTCGTAGGTATAGAAGCCGAAGAAGCGGAAGAACGAGCCGAGCAGGAGCTGGCCGACCGGCAGCACCACCGTGACGAAGAAGAACAGCACGCAAAAGCCGAAGGTGACCCATTTCCAGGGGCCGAGCTCAGTGATGTTGGGCCGGTATCCCTTGCCGGTCACGGTCTGGAAGCTGCGGCCGCGCAAGAGCCACCACTGCCATATCACCAGCGTGAACATCAGTACCATGATCGCCAGTGAAAGCGCCGTCGCATATTGGTAGTCGGGCGAGGCGCGATGATTGATCGCCTCGTAGATCTCGGTGGTGATGACGGTGATGCCGGCCGGCGTGCCGAAGAACAGCGGCGACTCGAAGGATTCGATGCCGCGGATCAGGCTCAGCATGAAGGAGCTGGTGAGGATCGGCAGAAGCAGGATCAGCGTGATCTTGCGGAAGGTCGTCCAGCGCGTGGCGCCGCACATGCGGCTCGACTCCTCGAGCGAGGGGTCCATGGCACGGAATGCGTCGACCAGGAACAGGAACAGGAAGGGGATCGAATACTGGCACATGTGCCAGACCACGCCGCCATAGGAATAGACGTTGACGAGCGGCTGATCCGATCCCGTCAGCCAGCGCCAGACGATGTTGACGACACCAACCTGCGGGTTCCCCAGCATGCCCCAGGCCATGGCGGTGAGGATCGGCGGGATGAAGAAGGGCAGGGTGATGAGGATCTCCAGCGCGCCGCGATAGGGCGTGTCGGTGCGCGCGATGATCCATGCCAGCAGCACCGCCAGCGCTAGCGAGGGGATCGTCTTGGCGAAGGAGATGCCGACCGTATTGAGCAGGATCAGTATATTCCGCTCGGTCAGGAGTTGCCGGTAGCCGTTCAGGTTGAACTCGCCGGCAATGCCGGGCGGCGTGGTGTGGAGGCTGCCATAGAGCAGCATGGCAAGCGGATAGACGGTCAGGAAGCCGAGGAAAATGATCAGCACGCCGAGGGCGAGGTTGCGAACCAAGCTGCCGCCGGTCAGCGCGCGCGTGAGCACGTTGCCCGAGAGCGGCGTCACCGCTTGTCCCCCGCCATCCTGATACGTTGCCGTCATCGCCGCACTCTCCGTTCGTTCGCCGTCGGATGCGCCGGAGAAGGTTCGGCGCATCCGCAAGACGGATGGCTATTCGCCATAGATCTTCTTTGCCTTGGCCATCATTTCTGTCAGCCGCGCGGGATCGCTCTTACCGAGCAACGGTGCATCGACGATCGCCTTCAGTTCATCCGAAAGGCCTTCCCCCGCTCCCTCGGTGACGAGGCCATGGCCGTGAGCCGCATAGACGGCCTGCGCCTTGGGCGACTGAAGGAAATCGATGTAGAGGCGCGCCGCATTAGGATGCGGGGCATTCTTCAGCAGCACATTGCCGTAGAGCACGTAAGGTACCCCCTCCTCCGGCACGATCGCCTTGACGGGCAGGCCCTTGAGGCCGGCTGCGTCGGTGAGGATCAGCGGGATGTAGAGCGCGTATTCCCCGCGGGCTACGCGACGTTGCGATTCGCGCTGGTCGCGTGTGAAGACCGGCTTTTGCTTGGCCATCTGGTGATGATATTCCTCGCCAAGCGCCTCATGGGTGACGAAGAAGGTTGCATAGCCGCCGCCGCTGGCGCGCGGATCATCGGACAGGATCTTGCCCTGCCATTTCGGATCGGTGAGGTCGGCCCATTTCTTCGGCATGTCCGCCTCGGAAACGAGGTTGGTGTTTGCCAGGATGCCGTAGGGAATGATCATCACCGGCGCGAAGGGCAGGTCGCCCATGTCGAAGCTGTCCTTGACGTTCGCTTGGCTCGGCGAGGGCGGGATCGGAGCGACCGACTTGTCCTCCGCGACGTAGACCTTGGTCTGGCTGTCGCTGGTGAAGAGGACGTCGGCGGCGAAGCGGCCTGCTGCCTGTTCGACTCGCACGCGCTCGCGAATCTCGCTGGCGCGCGCTTCCAGGATTTCGACCGGAATGCCGAATTCGGCCGTGAATGCATCGGCCACCAGCCGGGTGCTGGGCTGGCCGACGAAAGCCGTGTAAAGCACGAGCGTGCCTTCCTGCTTAGCAGCATCGACCACCTTGTCCCAGTCCGCGGTCTGCGCCGAGGCCGACGTGAGCCCCAGCAACAGTCCGGCTGCCGTCGCCAATACCCATTTCCTTACGATCTTCAACGATTCCACAAGAATCTCCTCCGGACCCCGGCAATGCCGCGCCACCGTTTCCCGCAAGCGGGCTTATCGCTCATTTCCTCCCCGAACACGCGCGGATGCATGTGTGCGGAGCGTCATTAGGGTGGGAGCGAGACCTTGAGTCAATATTGTCTTCAACAAGATTGTCGACAATCTTTTCGGCCCTATCCTGATGTGATCTTTAGGCAAGCCGATTTCTTGCGAGAGCGGGCGGACGTCTAAAACAACGCACCGCCCGCCAGATCATTATTCGCCGTAGATTTCCTTGGCCTTGGCCAGCATCTCGTTCTGGCGGCGGGAATCGGACGCGCCGAGCGGATTGGCTTCAACGATCGCCTTGATCTCCTCCGGCAAGCCTTCGGCCGCACCGTCGATCACCACGCCATGGCCCTGTGCGGCATAGATGGCCTGTGCCGTGGGCGACTGGAGGAAGTCGATATAGAGGCGCGCGGCGTTGGGGTGCGGCGCATTCTTCAACAGCACATTGCCGTAGAGAACGTAGGGCACGCCTTCCTCCGGCACGATCGCCTTCACCGGCAGGCCCTTGAGCCCGGCGGCGTCGGTGAGGATCAGCGGCAGGTAGATGGCATATTCGCCGCGGGCCACGCGCCGCTGCGATTCACGCTGGTCGCGGGTGAAGACGGGCTTCTGCTTGGCCATCTGGCGGTGGAAGTCCTCGCTGATCTTGTCATGGGTGACGAACCACCAGGCATAGCCACCGCCTACCGCGCGCGGATCGTCGGAAAGGATCTTGCCCTGCCACTTGGGGTCGGTCAGGTCCGTCCACTTCTTCGGCATGTCGGCTTCGGAGACGAGATTGGTGTTGACCAGTATGCCGTAGGGAATGGTCATCACCGCGGCCATCGGCACTTCGAGATGGAAGTTCTCCTTGACCTTCGCCTGGTTCGGCGACGGTGGGATCGGCACGACGGACTTGTCCTGGGAATCGTAGAGACGGGTCTGGCCCTCGCTGGTGAACAGCACGTCCGCGGCGAAGCGGCCTGCTGCCTGCTCGACCCGCACGCGCTCGCGGATCTCGCTGGCGCGCGCCTCGAGAATCTCGACCGGGATGCCGTATTCGGCGGTAAAGGCATCGGCGACGGCCTTGGTGCTCGGCTGACCGACGAAGGCCGTGTAGAGCACGAGGCTGCCTTCGGCCTTTGCCGCCTCGACGACCTTGTTCCAATCCTCGTCCTGGGCCTGCGCGGCGGGCACGGCCGCCGACAGCGCGAAGGCCGCGGCTGCCGCCATCATCGTCCGGCGGGTGAGGCCCGAGAACCTGCTCTTGTCTGACATCATGATCTCCTCCTTTGATGTTGCCTGAGGCCGACCGGCGCGCCGGCTCGTCCGTTTTTCTTCCGGCGGCGGGCTCCTCCCTCGGCCGGAATGCCTGCGAGCCGGATCATCCGGCCATGGTCGCCTGCCCTTTCTTCGTCACGGTGATCGTGCCGGCATCGGCATCCACCTCGACCCAATCGCCAGTCTCGATGACCGAGAAGGGGTCGGGCTCGCATTCGGTCATGGCCGGCACGCGCGTGACGACGGCGCCGAGCGCTATCTTGGTCGTCATCCGGTTGAAGATCATGGCGGCCGGCGCCACGCCGTTGAGGCGCGTCATGTGGAAATAGGCCGACCAGCCGGACGAGCCCTTCGCGCCGGGAAAGACCAGCACCTTGCTGGCAAACGACTGGCCGACGATCTCGTGGCGCCGCTCGATGATGGAGCCATCGCGCTCGTTGATGCCGCCCCAGCCGGAAATCGTGTCATGCGTGACCAGGGCCTCCCCCGCCGCCCTGCCGCCGACCACCTTGCGACCGCGGATCACATGGGTCGCTGCGCCGGAAGCGAGACGCTTGTCCCGCACCGCCGTGGTTGCCTCTGCACTCATCTCAACCCTCCCTGCCAGGTGCCGGCCAGCGCCGTCGCCACGCAGTCGCGCACCGAGCCGAAATGGCCCTGCACCTTGGCGATGGCCGGCAGGTAATGCGCCTGCTTTGCGGAATCGGTGGCGATCACGCGCGTACCTTCCGGCACGCGGCGTGAGATGGCCGGGCAGGTGTCGCTCATCACCACGCCGCCGGCGGCCTCGATGATCTCGCAATAGCCGTTGCGCTCGGCCACCTGCCTCAGCGCGCGGGGCGTGTGGACCCACAGCGCCGTGTCGGGATGGATGCGCTTGCCCTCCAGCAGTTCGGCGATCAGCGCCACCTGTTCGATGGAGTTGTGCGGGCAGCCCAGCATGACGAAATCGACCTTGTCGTCGGTCGCGCTCTGGAGCTTGGCATAGGTCGCGCGGCGTTCCTTCTCGCCGTAGCGGAAACGCTGCGCGATTCGGCGGGCCCCGAAAGCCTGCTCGACGCTGTCGGCTTCCGGCGTCACGCCCGGAATGTGGTACATCTCCACCCCGCCCGACGAGGCGGCGGCGGCGCCGAAATGCTTCAGCTTGATCAGCGTCGGCTGATGGGTGGTGCCGTCGAGGACCGGAATGTCTTCTTCGACCATCTCGCCGACATAATAGCCGAGCAGGCCCCAATCCATCATGTCGTCCACCTCGACCGCCACCTCCACGAGGTGCTGGCCGAACCGGTTCTCGGTCAGGTGGAAACCCCAATAGGGGATGCGGCCGGTCAGCGCGGCGGCGCCCGTGCTTTCCTTGCCCTCCACATTGGTGCGGGCGCCCAGCACCGAATTGCAATAGATGACGGCCGAGGATTCCATCCAGGCGCAGTGCTCGCCCTTCACCGGCACGTTTCCGACCTGATAGGGCGTGCAGGTGGCGAACATGTTGACGCCACGCCGGCCGAGATAGCGCTCGGCGGAACGCTGCATCTCGATCATCTCCTCGCTGGCGCCCTGAAGCTTCCAGTTGTCGTTGTCGATGCCGGTGATGAGCTGGCAGGTGTTCACCGCCACATGCGGCACGTCCACGACCTCATCTGAATCGAGGTTCAGTTCGGAGAAGACATGGTTCATGCCCTTCTCGGCGATCGGCTTCACCGAGGGCGTCGACGCGTTGAAGGCACCGGCGACATTGGTCGTCTCGACAAGCCGCTCCGCGCCGAGCGCCTCGCCGTAGCGGATCAGCAGGTCCATGGCGCGCGCTTTCGCCCGGCCGTGCGTACCGTCGCGCATTTCCTTCTCATAGTCGGTCAGAAGCATGCTGCAATCTCCTCCCGCAGCGAAGCGTCAGGCGGCTGTGACCACCGAGGCGAGCTCCTTCTCATCCCAGCGATAGTGACGGCCTTCGACATTGTCGGCAACCCGTTCCTTCATGCGGGCCATGTCGATCTGGTGGACACTGCCGGAGCCGGCAAGGTCGAGCGCATGCGCGGCCGCCATGCCCATGGCGATGCAGGGGCCCATGACGCGCACGCTCGACAGTGCCGCGGAATCGGCATCGATGCAGCGCCCGGCCGCCACGACATTATGCGCCTCGCGCGGCACCAGGCTGCCGAGCGGCACATGGTGCTCGTGATCCTCGTCGAAGACGATCCAGTGGTGGCCGTCGCCATGGTCGTGGAGTTCGATCGGCCAGGCGGTACGGCCGATCGAATCGTCGAAGCGCGTGCCGGCCTTGATCTCGTCCACGGTGAGATGGTGGCCACCGACGATCCATCGTGTCTGGCGGATGCCCGGCAGGCCGAAGGAGCGGATTCGCGCCTTGCCGAAGCTTTCGGGAAACTCCGCCTTCAGGAAATCGACGGCGCGGGCGGCCTGGTCCTTGCCCTCAAGCGCCTTGGCGGACGCCTCGACCGGATCGAGCGGCGTCTCGACATGGGTCATGTTCATGGCCGCGATGCCGCTGCCGGGAATGACGAAGCCCAGCCCCTCGCGCCGACGCAGGCCGTAGACGTCGCCGCGCGCCTTCATCCGATCGGAGATCGCCTCACGCGTCGGCTGGCGAGACTCGTCGATATTCTCCAGGACGACCATCTGCGTGCCGAAGACACGGTGCGCGGCCGGCTCGCGGCATTCGAAGCCCGCTTGCCAGACAAGGGCCGCGTCGCCGCTGGCATCGACATAGCCTTCCGCCTCGACCGTGACGGCGCCGTAGCGGGTCATGAAATCGCATGAGGTGATGCGTCCGTTCTCGACCCTGGCATCGAGCAGCATCGCGCCCAGCAGCGGCGTGATCCCGGCTTGCAGGATGCTTTGCTCGACCCAGCGGCCGAGCACCACGTCGTCATAATAGACCACGGTCGTCTTCGGCCCGTGGCGGTAGTAGAGCGCCTTGTCCTGCTTTTCGAGGAAGCCGAGCAGGTCGTCGGCGATGCCGTGGGTGAACTGGTAGCCATGCGTGCCGTTTGAGAACAGGCCGCAGAAGGTCGCGATGATGGAGTTGACCGCCTGGCCGCCCAGCGCCGGCTGGCTGTCGACAATGACGACCCGCCGGCCGAGCTTCGCCGCCTGGAGGGCGGCGGATACGCCGGCGATACCGGCGCCGACCACGCAGATGTCGCATTCCAGCCGCCGTTTCGCGGCGGCGGCCGCGCGCCGTACGACGGTGGTTGCCGTGTTCGGCTGTCCGCCCATCTTGTCCTCCCAGTTCCAGTCGCCGGTCTTTCGGCCGGTCGACGCCTCCCATGGCAGACTAAACAGGCACCGGCTTTCGAGAAAAGCCTCTTATTCAAGCAAGCAGCTTTCGTGTTTCGCGAAAGCTGCTAAGGTCGGCCGATGGATATGCTGGAGAATATCCGCACCTTCCTCACCGTCGTGCGGACGAACAATTTCTCCGCTGCCGCGCGGGCCATGGACACGGTTCCCTCCGTCGTGGCCAAGCGCGTCGGCCAGCTGGAACATCGGCTGAAGGCCAGGCTCTTCGCGCGCTCGACGCGCCGGCTAACGCTCACCGAGGTGGGCGAGCGCTATTATCCGCGTTTCCTGGCGATCATCGCGGAGGTGGACAAGGCGATGGACGACCTCGCCGGGTCGCGCGCCCGGCTGGAGGAACGGCTGCGCATCAAGTGCCCGACCACGCTTGCGGTCTCCTATTTCGGCGACGTCTTCGCGAGTTTCCAGCAGGCGCATCCGGGCGTCCGCCTGGACCTGATCCTGATGGACCGCTCGGTCAATCCGGTCGAGGAGGGATACGACCTCGCCATCGGCGCGCTGCCCTCATCCTATGCCGGCGTGACCGACATTCCGCTCTGCGCCATGCCGCGCATCGTCGTGGCCTCGCCGGCCTATCTCGCGCGGGCAGGCACCCCGGCACATCCGCGGGAGCTCATGGAGCATGACTGCCTGGCCTTCCGCGCGACCGGCAGCCTGTGGCATTTCGAGGGTCCGGCCGGCATGATCGACGTCGATGTCCCGACGATCTTCAGCGTCAATGACAGCCACGTCCTGCTCAACGCGGTGGAAAAGGACCTCGGCATCACGCTGATCGCGCGCCACATCGCCCGCCGCGCGCTTCAGCAGGGGAATGTCGTCCCGTTGCTCCGGAACTATCCCATACCCGACCTCTGGGTGAAGGCGCTGGTGCCGGACAGCCGCCGCGAGAACGCGGCCGTGCAGGCGCTGCTGAAATGGCTGATCGACGCCTCGCAGCCGGTCGCTCCGTGGGATCGCGGCGAGCCGGACAGCCCGGCTGTCGCGAGCGCGCAGCTGCGTTGACATCGCCGTCGCCAGCGGGCAGGTTCGGGGCCTCACCAGGGGTGCCCCGACATGGGGCTGAGATACTGCAGGCCGCAAGGTAGCGCAGGAACCCTATGAACCTGATCCAGTTCATACTGGCGTAGGGACGGTGCGGGTTCCGGCAGGCCGTATGCGGCCGATTCTCCGGTGTCCTTTCTCCTTCCCGTCAGAGCTGGGTCTCCATTGCTTGGGAAGCGAGGAGCCTCGACCATGACGTCCATCCAGACCATCAAACCCACCGTCACCACCGGGCCGCTGCCCGCCTCGACCAAGGTCTTCAAGCCCGGCGTGCTTCATCCCGGCATATGTGTGCCGATGCGCGAGATCGCCGTGCACCCGACCGCCGGGGAACCGCCCGTGACGGTCTACGATTCGTCCGGCCCCTACACGGATCCGGCGATGGAGACACGGATCGAGACAGGCTTGCCGCGTCTTCGGGCGTCCTGGATCGAAGCGCGGGGCGATGTGGCGTCCTATGAAGGCCGTCATGTGAGGCCGGAAGACAACGGGTTTGTTTCCGGCGAGCGGCTGACCCCGGAATTTCCACTGCGCCATCGCCCACTGAAGGCGCGGGACGGAAAGGCCGTGACGCAGCTCGCTTATGCGAGGGCAGGCATCATCACGCCGGAAATGGAATTCGTCGCCATCCGCGAAAATCTCGGCAGGGAGCGGATGCGCAACGCGATCGCGCGCGACGGCGAGAGCTTCGGCGCGGCGATCCCGGATTTCGTCACGCCCGAATTCGTGCGCGACGAGGTGGCGCGGGGCCGGGCCATCATCCCCGCCAACATCAACCACCCGGAGAGCGAGCCGATGGCGATCGGCCGCAACTTCCTCGTCAAGATCAACGCCAATATCGGCAATTCCGCCGTCACGTCCTCGATGGCCGAAGAGGTCGAGAAAATGGTCTGGGCGATACGCTGGGGCGCCGACACGGTGATGGACCTGTCGACGGGCCGCAATATTCACAATATCCGCGAATGGATCATCCGCAACGCCCCGGTTCCGATCGGAACCGTGCCGCTCTATCAGGCGCTGGAGAAGGTGAACGGCGTTGCCGAGGACCTCACATGGGAAGTGTTTCGCGACACGCTCATCGAGCAGGCCGAGCAGGGGGTGGACTACTTCACCATCCATGCCGGCGTGCGGTTGCGCTATATCCCGCTCACCGTCGACCGCGTTACCGGCATCGTCTCTCGCGGCGGCTCGATCATGGCCAAATGGTGCCTGCATCACCACAAAGAGAGCTTTCTCTACGAGCATTTCGAGGAAATCTGCGATATTTGCCGCAGCTATGACGTTTCCTTCTCGCTGGGCGACGGCTTGCGGCCGGGTTCCATCGCCGACGCTAACGATGCCGCGCAATTCGCAGAACTGGAGACGCTGGGCGAACTGACGCAGATCGCCTGGGCGAAAGATTGCCAGGTGATGATCGAAGGCCCCGGCCATGTGCCGATGCACAAGATCAAGGAGAACATGGACAAGCAGCTCGCCGTCTGCGGCGAGGCGCCGTTCTACACGCTCGGACCGCTGACCACGGACATTGCGCCCGGCTACGACCACATCACCAGCGGCATCGGTGCCGCCATGATCGGCTGGTTCGGCACGGCCATGCTCTGCTACGTCACCCCGAAGGAGCATCTGGGCTTGCCCGACCGCGATGACGTGAAGACCGGCGTCATCACATACAAGATCGCCGCCCACGCAGCCGACCTCGCCAAGGGCCACCCGGCAGCCCGGACCAGGGATGACGCGCTCAGCCGCGCGCGTTTCGAGTTCCGCTGGGAGGATCAGTTCAATCTTTCCCTCGACCCCGAAACGGCACGGTCGTTCCACGACGAGACGCTGCCCAAGGAAGCGCACAAGGTCGCGCATTTCTGCTCCATGTGCGGGCCGAAATTCTGCTCGATGCGGATATCGCACGACATCCGCGCCGAGGCGCAGAAGGAGGGCATGGCAGCGATGGCCGAGAAGTTCCGCGAGGGCGGCGACCTCTATGTGCCGGTCGAAGATGCCGGCTCCGCGGCGCGGTCGTGAATGTCCTTGTCAGGGGGGCGGGCGTAGCCGGTCTTGCCGTCGCCTTCGAACTGGTCTCGCGCGGCGTCGCTGTCACCGTCGCTGACCGCCGGGCGTCGCCGGAGGGCAGCGCCTCCTGGTTCGCCGGCGGCATGCTGGCGCCGTGGTGCGAGCGTGAGGGCGCCGAACAGGCGGTTTTCGACCTCGGCCGCTCCGCCGCGGACTGGTGGGATGCCGCCCTGCCCGGCCATGTCCGCCGCAACGGCACGCTGGTGGTCGCGCCGCAGCGTGACATCGGCGAGATCGCCCGTTTTGCCAACCGTACGCTTGGGGGCGCGACGTGGCTGGACGAAGAAGGCATAGCCAGGCTGGAACCGGCGCTCGCCGGCCGCTTTCGCAAGGGCTTGTTCTTTGCCGACGAGGCGCATCTGGACCCGCGCGAGGCCCTGGCCGGACTTCGACAAGCGCTGGCCAACCGGGGTGCCCACTTCCGGCTGGGCGGGGACGAAGCCATTCCGGCGGAAGAAGGCTTCGACCGGATCGTCGACTGCACGGGAAGCGGCGCGATCGGCGCGGTGCGGGAGTTGCGCGGCGTGAGGGGAGAGATGCTGTATCTCCACAGCACGGAAATCCGGCTGTCGCGGCCCGTGCGTCTCCTGCATCCGCGCCATCCGCTTTATGTCGTACCGCGCATGCATGGCCGTTTCATGATTGGCGCCACGATGGTTGAAAGCGATGATGACGGGCCGGCTACCGTGCGCTCGCTGATGGAACTGCTCAATGCCGCCTATGCGCTGCATCCGGCCTTTGCCGAGGCCCGGCTCCTGGAAACCGGGGCCGGGATTCGCCCCGCTTTTCCAGACAACGTCCCGCGCGTGAGCGCCGATGGCGATGCGATCCGCCTCAACGGGCTTTACCGGCACGGGTTCCTGCTCGCCCCGGCCATGGCCGCAGAGGCGGTGGCCATGCTGGCGAAGGAGGCGGGATGGCCGAACAAACGGCCATCGGATCGAAGGAGAGCCTTTCCATGAAGTTCATCGTCAATGGCGAGGAGCAGGAGGTCGCCGCCACCACGCTGAAAGAGTTGCTCTCCCTTCTCGACTATGAGGGCGAGTGGCTGGCGACCGCCCTCAACGGCGAACTGGTGCATCACCGGGACCGTGCCGGGCGTGCGCTCATCGAGGGGGATCGCATCGAAATACTTTCGCCCATGCAGGGAGGGTGAAGATGCTTTCGCTCTACGGAACCGAATTCGCCTCGCGCCTGCTGCTGGGCACGGCGCGCTATCCTTCACCCGCCGTTCTGGCGGACGCCGTGCGGGCTTCGCGGACCGGGATCGTGACCGTTTCGCTTCGCCGCGAAACCGCCGGCGGTAGGTCGGGGGGCGCGTTTTTCGAGTTGATCCGCGAGCTTGGAGTCAGCGTGCTGCCGAATACCGCCGGCTGCCACAGCGTTTCCGAGGCGGTGCTGACGGCCAAAATGGCGCGGGAGGTCTTCCGTACGGACTGGATCAAGCTGGAGGTCATCGGCCATCACGATACGCTCCAGCCGGACGTCTTCGCGCTGGTCGAAGCGGCGCGGATATTGTCCGGCGAAGGCTTCCATGTCTTTCCCTATACGACCGACGACCTCGTCGTAGCGGAAAGGCTGGTGGACGCCGGCTGCCGGGTTCTCATGCCCTGGTGCGCGCCGATCGGTTCCGCCATGGGCGCGGTCAACCCGCATGGCTTGCGCGCCATGCGGGCGAATTTCCCGGAGGTTCCGTTGATCGTCGATGCCGGCATCGGCCGGCCGTCGCATGCCGCAACCGTCATGGAACTGGGCTTCGACGCCGTGCTGCTCAACACCGCCGTGGCCGCCGCTGCGGATCCCGTTTTCATGGCCCGCGCGTTCGCTCTTGCCGTCGAGGCGGGTCGTCATGCCTTCCGTGCCGGCATGCTGGAGCCGCGCGACATGGCGGTTCCTTCCACGCCGATCATCGGAAAGGCGGTGTTCCAGTGAAGCTCGACCCGTTCTACCTCATCGTCGACAGCGCCGCATGGATCGCCAGGCTGGTGCCGCTCGGCGTCAAGCTGGTTCAGCTTCGCATCAAGGACATGGAAGAAGCCGCATTGCGCGAAGAGATCCGCACGGCGAAGGCCATTTGCGGGCAGTTCGGCTGTATGCTGGTCGTCAACGATCATTGGCGGCTGGCGATCGAAGAAGGATGCGATTTCGTGCATCTCGGGCAGGAGGATCTGGCCGCTGCCGATATCGCAGCGATACGGCGCGCCGGCCTGAAGCTCGGCCTCAGCACGCATGACGGGGATGAACTTGAGACCGCATTGGCCGCCGACCCGGACTATGTGGCGCTCGGGCCGATCTATCCGACCATTCTGAAGGAAATGAAATGGGCGCCGCAGGGACTTGCGCGTCTCGCCGAATGGAAGCGATGCGTGGGTTCGCTACCCCTCGTGGCCATTGGCGGCCTCAATACCGGGCGGCTTGGCGGCGTGTTCGCGCATGGCGCCGACAGTGCGGCGGTGGTGACCGACATCATCCGAAATGACGATCCGGAGGCGCGCACGCGCGAATGGCTGAAGGCGACCGCGACCTGGCGCCTGCGCAATCCGGGCAAAGGTGCGTAGCGGTTTGCGTTCGCAATTGCGCAAAAACAAGGAGATGGGGCATTTTCGCGATTTGACGAGTGCTCCAGAGGCCGAACCTTGTGTCCTGGTCGTGGCGGGAAGCGATTCCAGCGGCGGGGCAGGCATTGTGCGGGACATCGAGACGATCGGCGCGTTTGGACTGAGGTCATGCCTTGCGGTGACGGGGATCACGGTTCAGACGCATTCGTCCGTCGACCGGGTCGAACCCGCGCCGCCGGGGCTCGTCGCGCAACAGATGCGCGCCGCCTTCGCCGCCAACAGCGTCGAGGCCGTGAAGATCGGCATGCTCGGCACAGGCGCGGCGATCGCGGAAGCCGCCTCCGTCGTCAAGGAATATCGGCACGACCGGGTTGTGCTGGATCCGGTGCTGGCATCGTCTTCGGGTCGCTCCCTGCTTGCCGATCAGGCGATCGCTTCGCTGCTGCACGATCTCATGCCGCTTTGCCGGCTCGTCACGCCGAATCTGAACGAGCTTGCAACGCTTGTGGGTGAGTCGCCCGCCGGGCAGCAGGCTGATGCCCGCCGTCAGGGGGAGCGGCTGGCCCGTCTCATCGGCACGTCCGTGCTGGTGAAAGGCGGTCATGCCGAGGGCGATGAGGCTATCGACCTGTTGCTTCAGCCCGGACACAAGCCGGTCGCCATCGCCGCGCCAAGGCTGCCGCGGGAGATGCGGGGAACCGGCTGCATGCTTTCCAGCGCCATCGCGGCATCTCTCGCCGGCGGCGCGACGCTGGAGATGAGCGTGCGCAGCGCCAAACGATATGTCTTCGACGCCCTTCTCCGATCCTGAGAGCCGCATCGATCATGTCGTTTGCTGCATTGCACAAAAATTCCGGCTGCGGCAGGATGAGGTATGCGAGCGGGACCCCTCACCATTCTGGTTATCGACGAGAACCGGTTGCGGGCGTCCGTCATCGAGGCGGGGCTTCGGGAAGCCGGCCACGAAGCGGTGACCGTTATCTATGATGTGACCGGCATTGCCGTGCGCATTGCCGAACTGCGGCCGGATGTCATCGTCATCGATCTCGAAAACCCCAATCGCGACATGTTGGAGAACATGTTCCAGCTGTCGCGTGCGGTAAACCGGCCCATCGCCATGTTCGTCGACCGCGCGGACAGCGCTTCGATCGAGGCGGCTGTCGAGGCGGGCGTGTCGGCCTATGTGGTGGATGGGCTGAAGAAGGAACGCGTGAAGGCGATTCTCGACATGGCCATCGTTCGCTTCAATGCGTTCTCGCGCATGGCGCGCGAACTCGAGGAAGCGCGCACCGAACTTGAGAATCGCAAGCTCGTCGAGCGTGCCAAGGGCATCCTGATGACATCGCGCGGATTGTCGGAAGCCGACGCCTACAGCCTCCTGCGCAAGACCGCGATGAACCAGAACCGCAAGATCAGCGAGATCGCGCAGAGCCTGGTGACAGCCGCTGCGCTGCTCGGGCCGGGAGAACCCTCATGACCGGTATGTCGCGGATCAGCGCCGGGTTCCTGCCCCTGCTCGACAGCGCCGTGCTGGTTGCCGCGCGGGAATGCGGCTTCGCGGAAGAGGAAGGAATCGAACTTCGCCTCATGCGGGAGAATTCGTGGGCAAGCATCCGCGACCGTCTCGCCGTCGGGCATTTCGATGTCGTGCAGATGCTGGCGCCGATGCCCATTGCCTGCAATCTGGGCCTCACGCCGCTCGCGACCGAAACGATCGTGCCCATGGCGCTGGGTCTGGGCGGGAATGCCGTGACCGTCTCGCTCGACCTGTGGCGAAGCATGGAGGACAAGGGCGCGCCGGGCGATCTGGATCCGCTGGCAACCGGAAAAGCCCTGGCCGCGGAGATTGCCTCACGCCGGCAGAATGGACGAAAAGACCTGCGCTTCGGAGTGGTGCATCCGCATTCGGGGCACAATTACGAATTGCGGTTCTGGCTTGCGGCCTGTGGCATCGATCCCGAGCGGGACATCGAGATCGTCATCGTCCCGCCTTCGCTGATGGCCGATGCGCTGGCGGCCGGCAGGATCGACGGATATTGCGTTGGCGAACCATGGAACACGGCAGCGGTGGCAAAGGGCGCCGGCCGCATCGTGACCGTGAAGGCGGCGATCTGGAAATCGAGCCCCGAAAAGGTACTGGGTGTCGCCGCAGCCTGGGCGGAGCGGGATTCGGAGGCCCTGACCGGCCTGTTGCGCGCGCTCTATCGCGCCGCTGAATGGTGTGGTGACGCGAGCAACCGCGACGAACTCGCACGATTGCTCGCCGGCCCCGCTTATGTCGATTGCCCGGCCGAATGGTTGGCGCCGGCGCTGAGCGGCAGGATCGAGGTTGCGCCGGGGCATATCGTTCCCGTGGCCGACTTCTTCCTGCCACACGCCAAGGCTGCGACATTCCCATGGAAGAGCCATGCCCTCTGGTTCTACAGCCAGATGGTGCGCTGGGACCAGGTCGATGCCAGCATCCGGAACGAAGAGATTGCCCGAAGCACCTATCGGCCCGACCTCTATCGCGCCGCATTGCGCGGCCTTGGCGCCGCCCTTCCGGGCGCAAATGCCAAGGTCGAGGGGGCGTTGACTCGGGCAACCCCGGTCGGCTCCGCCGGCGCCAGCCTTGTCCTCGGTCCCGACGGCTTCTTCAACGGTGAAATATTCGATCCCGACAAGGTCGCCGACTATGTCCGCGCGCAGCAAGACGGTCTGCGGCGGCGCTGAATTCTTTCGCGGTGCATCAGAATTGTGCAGCGCAAAATCGCATGTGCCGGGAAAATCGCCAGCCACCATTGCACTCCGGCAATATCTGCGCGAAGGCTAGTCGATTGATTTTATTTTCTGATTTCACGCACGACGGAACTGGCACAGTTCCTGCTTCCTAGTCTGCGAGGCCCATCGACGGGCCAGATAATCCGCGTCCACCGATGGGCGCACAAAGGCAAGGCTGCCGCTCAGGTCCGATCGCATCTCCGACAAGGGAGGCGAATGGCCTGGACGGCAGCCTTTTCATTTTCAGCCACGCAGCGGCGGCCCCGCGCCGACCATGGAGCGAAGAATGAGCAGGTCCATTCCATTGCCAACAGGACAGGACGGAGCCGCCACGCGGGCATTGTCCGTTTCCACCATCGCTTTCACGGTCTGCTTTGCCGTGTGGACGATCTTCTCGATCATCGGCGTGAAGATCAAAGCCGATCTCGGCCTGACCGAAACACAGTTCGGCCTTCTCGTGGGCATGCCCATCCTCACCGGTTCGCTGGTGCGCGTGCTGCTGGGCATCTGGACCGACCGTCTCGGCGGACGCCTCGTCTATACCGCCACGATGCTCGCCGCGGCGATCGCCACTTTCCTGCTGGCCTTCGCCACCACCTATACGCAGATGCTGATTGCCGCGCTCGGCGTCGGGCTGGCCGGCGGTTCCTTCGCGGTGGGCGTCGCCTATGTGTCGCGTTTCTATCCGGCAGGCAGGCAGGGAACGGCGCTCGGCATTTTCGGCGTCGGCAATGTAGGGGCCGCCGTCACCAAGTTCCTCGCGCCATTCGCGCTGCTGGCCTGGGGCTGGCAGAGCGTGGCTGTCATCTGGGCCGCGGCGCTCGCTCTCATGGCGATCATCTTCTGGCTGACCACCGAGGACGACCCGGTGATCCGCCAGCGCCGCATTTCCGGCGCCGGGCAGCCGCGCAGCTTCATGGCCGAGTTCGAGCCGCTGAAGGACGTCCGCGTCTGGCGCTTCGCGCTCTATTATTTCTTCGTCTTCGGCGGCTTCGTGGCGCTGGCGCTCTGGCTTCCGCGCTATCTGATCGGCGTCTACGGGTTCGATATCACGACCGCCGGTATTATCGGTGCTGCCTATTCGATCCCCGCCTCGATCTTCCGCGCCTATGGAGGTGTGCTGTCGGACAGGATCGGCGCCCGTACCGTGCTCTACTGGACCTTCATCGTGTCGGCGGTTTGCTGCGCAGTGCTGTCGCTGCCGGCCACCGACTACACGGTACGTGGCATCGACGGGCCGATCGCCTTCCATGTGGAGGTCGGCTGGCTCGCCTTTATTCTGGTGGCCTTCGTCCTCGGCTTCTTCATGGCCGTGGGCAAGGCGGCCGTCTACAAGCACATCCCGGTATACTACCCCGACAAGGTCGGCGCCGTCGGCGGCCTGGTCGGCATGATCGGCGGTCTGGGCGGCTTCCTGCTGCCTCTCGCCTTCGGCGCGCTCAACGATATCACCGGCGTCTGGTCGAGCTGCTTCATGCTGCTCTTCGTCGTCGCGGCGGCTTGCCTGGCTTGGATGCACGTCACCGTGCAGCGTCTGGAGCAGACGCGCGCCGGCGCCGCACAACCTCTCACCTCACCGGCGGAATGACCGAGAAGGATAGCGATCATGACAGAGAAGCTCGTCATCGTCGGCAACGGCATGGCTCCCGGACGGATGCTGGAGCATCTGCTGGAAGCCGCGCCCGGCCGCTACCAGATCACCATCTTCAACGCCGAGCCGCGTGTGAATTACGACCGTATCATGCTGTCGCCGGTCCTCTCGGGCGAAAAGGAATATGAGGAAATCGTCATCCACGGTGACGGCTGGTACATCAAGCACGGCATCACGCTCTACAAGGGCCACAAGGTCGTTGCGATCGACCGGCACGCCAGGACGGTCACTTCCGGCCATGGCGTCACGGAAAGCTATGACAAGCTGGTCATCGCCACCGGTTCGGTGCCCTTCATCATCCCCGTGCCGGGCAAGGACCTGCCGGGCGTGCTCAGCTATCGCGACCTGGACGATGTCAGCGCCATGCTGGTCGCGGCGCAATCGCGCGACAGGGCGGTGGTCATCGGCGGCGGCCTGCTTGGCCTGGAAGCGGCCGCCGGCCTGAAGGAGCGCGGCATGGACGTGACCGTGCTGCACGTCATGCCCACATTGATGGAGCGTCAGCTCGACCCTGCCGCCGGCTATCTCCTGCAGAAGGCTGTCGAGGCGCGCGGCATCAAGGTGCGCACCAAGGCCAACACCCGGCAGATACTCGGCGACGGCAAGGTCGAGGGTGTCGAACTGGATACGGGCGAAATCATTCCGGCCACGCTGGTGGTCATGGCCGTCGGCATCCGTCCCAATATCGGCCTGGCCCGGGAAGCCGGGCTGGAGGTGAATCGCGGCATCGTCACCGACGACCGCATGGTAACCTCCGATCCCGATATCCTTTCGGTCGGCGAGTGCACGGAAGTGGACGGACGCGTCTATGGGCTGGTCGCGCCGCTCTATGAAATGGCGAAGGCGGCCGCCGCACATCTTTCCGGCAGCGAGAACAGGCGCTTCATCCATTCCGACACGCCGACGAAGCTGAAGGTCACCGGCATCGATCTCTATTCGATCGGCGATTTCGCGGATGGCGAGGACCGCGAGGAGATCATCCTGCGCGACGCCTCGGCAGGCATCTACAAGCGCGTCATCCTGCAGGAGAACCGGATCATCGGAACGGTGCTGTTCGGCGAGACAGGTGACGGCGCCTGGTTCAACGAACTGAAGAAAAAGGCGACCGACATTTCCGAGATGCGCGACACGCTGATCTTCGGACAGGCATTCCAGGGGGGCGTCTCCGCGGACCCTTTGGCGGCCGTTGCGGCTCTGGCGGATGATGCAGAAATCTGCGGCTGCAACGGCGTCTGCAAGGGCACCATCGTCTCGACCATCAACCAGAAGGGCCTGACAACGCTCGAGGACGTCCGCGCCCACACCAAGGCGTCCGCCTCCTGCGGCACCTGCACGGGCCTGGTCGAGAAGATCATGACGCTGACACTCGGCGACAGCTACAATCCGGCGGCAATCCAGCCGATGTGTTCCTGCACCGAACTCGGCCATGACGAGGTGCGCCGCCTTGTCAAGGCCAAGGCGCTGAAGACGATTCCCGCGGTGATGCAGGAGCTGGAGTGGAAGACCTCCTGCGGCTGCGCGAAGTGCCGGCCGGCGCTCAACTACTACCTCGTCGCCGACTGGCCGGACGAATATGCCGACGACTACCAGTCGCGATTCATCAATGAGCGCGTCCACGCCAACATCCAGAAGGACGGCACCTATTCGGTCGTGCCGCGCATGTGGGGCGGCGTCACCTCATCGAAGGAACTGCGCGCCATTGCCGACGTCGTCGACAAGTTCGCCATTCCGACGGTGAAGGTCACCGGCGGTCAGCGCATCGACATGCTCGGCATCAGGAAGGAGGACCTGCCGGCAGTCTGGGCCGATCTCGGCGAGGCGGGTTTCGTTTCGGGCCATGCCTATGCAAAGGGCCTGCGCACGGTGAAGACCTGCGTCGGCACCGATTGGTGCCGCTTCGGCACACAGGATTCGACCGGCCTCGGCATTCGCATCGAGAAATTCATGTGGGGATCGTGGACGCCCGCCAAGCTGAAGATGGCCGTCTCCGGCTGCCCACGCAACTGCGCGGAAGCAACCTGCAAGGATATCGGCGTCATCTGCGTGGATTCAGGCTTCGAGATACATTTCGCCGGCGCGGCCGGCGTCGACATCAAGGGCACCGAGGTGCTCGGCCTGGTCAGGACCGAGGACGAGGCGCTGGAGGCGATCGTCGCGCTTACCCAGATGTATCGCGAGCAGGGACGCTATCTGGAGCGCATCTACAAATGGGCCAGGCGCATCGGGCTGGATGAAATCCGCCGCCAGGTCATGGGCGATCCCGACAAGCGCAAGGCCTATTACGACCGCTTCGTGTTCAGCCAGAAATTCGCCCAGGTCGACCCATGGGCCGAGCGCGTCTCCGGCAAGGACAAGCATGAGTTCAGGCCCATGGCGATAGCCGCAATGCAGGAGGCCGCAGAATGATGAACTGGCTCGACATCGGCACGATCGACGACATCCCGCAGCGCGGCGCGCGCTGCGTGAAGACCCCGCAGGGCAAGATCGGAATCTTCCGCACCCATGACGACCGGATCTACGCCATCGATGATCACTGCCCGCACAAGGGCGGGCCGCTCACGCAAGGTATCGTGCATGGCGCGGCCGTGACCTGCCCGCTGCACAACTGGGTCTTCTCCCTTGAAACAGGCAAGGCGCTCGGTGCCGACGAGGGTACCGTCAGGACCATTCCCGTACGGGTGACGGATGGGCGCATTTCCATCGCGCTCGGCGAAATGCTGCTGGCTGCGGAATAGACCATGGATGAAATTGCGGCAGCCGAGACAAGGACGACCTGTCCCTATTGCGGGGTGGGTTGCGGCGTGTTGGCAAAGGTCACGGCGGACGGAAGCGTGTCCGTCCGCGGTGACCCCGACCATCCCGCCAATCGCGGCAAGCTTTGCTCCAAGGGATCGGCGCTTGGTGAAACCCTGGGACTGGAAGGCCGGGTGCTCCATCCAGAAATCGGCGGCAGCCGGACTGATTGGGACGCGGCGCTGGATCGCGTTGCGCAGGTGTTCGCGGACACAATCGCCGCGCATGGGCCGGATTCGGTCGCCTTCTACATTTCGGGCCAATTGCTGACCGAAGACTATTACGTCGCCAACAAGCTGATGAAGGGTTTCATCGGCTCGGCCAATATCGATACCAATTCGCGGCTGTGCATGGCTTCTTCCGTCGCCGGCCATCGCCGTGCTTTCGGCGAGGATATCGTCCCCGGAATCTATGAGGATTTCGAGCAATCCGACCTGATCGTGCTGACGGGCTCCAATACCGCCTGGTGCCACCCGATCCTTTACCAGCGCATGCTGGCGGCGCGACGCAAGCGCGGCACGAAGATCGTTGTCATCGATCCGCGCCGGACCGCCACCGTCGATGAAAGCGACCTTCATCTGGCGCTGGATCCCGGTACGGATGTGCTGCTCTTCAACGGACTGCTGGCGCATCTGGCGCGGTCGCGCGCGATCGACGAAAACTATGTCGCGGCGCATACGTCCGGTTTCGACGGGGCGATCGCGCTGGCCCTGGCCGATGCCCCGTCGATCGCGCATGTCGCTGCCGGCTGCGGCCTGGATGCCGCCGATGTGCGGCTCTTCTACGAACTGTTCGCCGCAAACGAGCGGGCCATCACCGTCTACAGCCAGGGGGTCAACCAGTCGGCGCACGGAACCGACAAGGTCAATGCGATCATCAACTGCCATCTGGCAACAGGCCGCATCGGCCGGCCCGGCATGGGCCCGTTCTCGGTCACCGGCCAGCCGAATGCGATGGGCGGGCGGGAGGTCGGCGGCCTCGCCAACCAGCTCGCAGCGCACATGAATTTCGAAAGCGCGGCAGATGTGAACCGCGTCAGCCGCTTCTGGCAGGCGCCCGGCATCGCGCGCAAGGCCGGGCTGAAGGCGGTCGACATGTTCCGTGCCGCCGGCGACGGCCCTATCAAGGCGCTCTGGATCATGGGCACGAACCCGGCCGTCTCGATGCCGGATGCCGGCCATGTGCGTGCGGCGCTGAAGTCCTGCGATTTCGTCGTGGTGTCGGACGTGACCCGCACCGATACCACGCGCCATGCCGATGTGTTCCTTCCCGCCGCCGCCTGGGGCGAGAAGGACGGGATGGTGTCGAATTCCGAACGCCGCCTGTCGCGCCAGCGGCCATTCATGCCGATGCCCGGCGAGGCGCGGGCCGACTGGCGCATCATTTGCGACGTGGCGAAGCGGATGGGGTTCGGCCACGCGTTCGACTATGCCGACCCCGCCGCCATCTTCTGCGAGCATGCGGCGCTCTCCTGTTTTGAGAACCAAGGCGACCGGCTGTTCGATATCGGCGCCTGCGCAAGATTGGACGATGCCGGCTACGAAAATTTCGCACCGCGCCTGTGGCCGCAATCGAACGACGGAAAGGCAGTCGACCGCCTGTTCGCCGATGGCTGCTTTCCAACACCGGACAAGCGCGCCCGTTTCGTGCCGGTCCGGCAGGAAGACGTCGCGCATGCCGTCGATGCCGCCTATCCCATCGCTCTCAATACAGGCCGCCTGCGCGACCAGTGGCACACCATGACGCGCACCGGGCAGGTGCCCTGCCTGATGGCGAATGCGCCGGAGCCGGTGGTGGAAATCAACCCGCGCGATGCGGCGGCGAACCATCTTGTTGACGGCGACCTGGCGCACCTTTCGACACGTCATGGCTTTGCGCGGGCCAAGGTGAAGGTCACCGATGCGCAGCGGCCCGGACAGGCCTTTCTGCCGATGCACTGGAGCGGTCTTTTCGCGGGAAATGCGGGAGCCGGTTCGCTGGCCTCGCCCGTCACGGATCCCTATTCGGGCCAGCCGGAACTCAAACATGTACCGATTTGCATCACGCGCGAGGTGAAGGCCTGGGAGGGCGTGTTGATCACCCGCCGCGACTTGCGGCCCACCGGCTTCGTCCACTGGAGCCGGCATCGTGTCGCGGGCGGCTGGGTCTACGACTTCGCCGGCACGGAAACGCCGGACCAGGGGATTCTGCTCACCAGACGCTTTCTCGACATCTTCCCCGCCGATCAGTTGCTGGAGTATCGGGATCGCAAGGGATTGAACTATCGCGCCGCCGCGGTCGACGAGGCGGGCGCGATGGCGGAAGCCTTGCTGGTCGCGCCATCAGGCCAGTTGCCTGCACGCGAATGGCTGGCATCCCTGCTCGCCTCGCGCCAGCCGCTCAGCATGGCCGATCGCCACGCCCTCCTTTCCGGCCGCTCCCCCGTACCGATGCCATCTGTCGGGCGTATCGTCTGCGCATGCTTCAATGTCGGCGCGAACCAGCTCGCCACCGCGGTCGCTCAAGGCTGCGGTAGCCTGGATGCCATCGGCGCGGCCCTGCAAGCCGGTACCAATTGCGGCTCCTGCCGGCCGGAAATAAGGGCCATCATCGATGCAGGCTATGTTCAGCCTGCTGAGTAACACCTACGTCGTATAGGTGTTATCCACCTCGATGGACACGCTGCTCGACAGCCGTTCCAGATCGTCGGCGATGGCCGAGGCGGCCGATTGGAGGATCGGTGCGTATCGGGCGCATGCCTCTTTTTCGGAGGAGAAGGCGGAGGTGAAGTAGGTCAGGCCGAGGCTTGCCAGCACCTTGCCGCCCTTGCTGATGATCGGGACGGCGATGGTGTTCGAATTGCGCGGCTCGACCAGCGAGGAGCGCGTCGCAAAGCCGGCTGCGCGGATCTTCTTCACCAGCCGTTCGAGTTCGTCGGGGTGGTGGCTGAGCGCATTTTCGGGGTCGTCGGAGCGCTTCAGGACATCGATGATGAGGTCGAACTCCTCGCCTTCGACAAAGGCTAGATAGGCCAGCCCCAGCCCGCGCGTCAGCAGGTTCAGGCGGCGATTGACCGTGCTGTGAAAGGGCGAGACCGGGCTGTCCGGCACGGTGCTGAAGCGAACCACGACGCCGTCATAATCCGGCAGCGCGATCGCGATCGGCCATTTGTGCTTGCGCGTGATCGCAACCGCCCAGGCGCGCCCGGCCTCCACGACCAACGGGCCCTTGTGGAAGCCCGAACTGAGCGAGGTGACGAGCGCGCTCACCCTGTAGCCGCCTTCGCGCACATCGTTCTCGACATAGCCTGCATCCTCCAACGTCTTGAGGATGCGCACCAGTGTCGGCTTGGGCAAGCCGGTGCGCGCGTGAAGCTGCGCGATGGTGTTGATCGGCTGCAGGTTCAGTTCCTGCAGCACGTTCATGGCCCGCTCGATCGATCGGATACCCATACGGTTTGCTCCTCCCTGCATTCCGTGGTGCGGAACGCGAGGCAGTACAGTTTGAGAGTTACCCGCGTCAATCTCTAAGCCGTGGCTGAAGAGAGATGGAGTGATGACCATGGCAGCCGCCGCAGACCAGACAGCCCGCAATCGCGCGGAAGCAAGACAGCTGATCGCGACGATCGACGACGACAGGGCAAGCGAACTGCTGAAGGGTGCGCTCGACCTGCATGTCCATTCCGGCCCGTCGACCATGCCGCGTCAGGTCGACCACATACAGGCTGCCGAAGAGGCCATCGCCGCCGGTATGCGCGGCCTACTCTTCAAGGACCATCACTATTCCGTCGCTCCGTTCATCCCGCTGATGGACCGGCTGCTGGACAGGCCCGACTTTTCAATGTTCAGCGGCCTCGTGCTCAACAATTCCACCGGCGGCCTCGATCCCTATGTGGTCGATGCGCAGCTCAAGATGGGGGCGAAGCTGATCTGGATGCCGACCGCGCAGGCGGCCAATCATGTGCGCAGCGCGCATCGCAAGAGCCGCCTCGTCTCCAATGTGCAGCTCAAATCGTCGCCGCTGCTCAGCCCCGTCGACGCGCTCGGCAATGTGCTGGACGCGGTCAAGGAAATCCTCGATTCGATCGCCGAGTTCGACGCCATCCTGTCCTCGGGCCATCTGCATATCTGGGAGATCTGGAAGCTGTTCGACGAGGCGCGCGCGCGCGGCGTGAAGCGGCTGCTCATCAATCATCCCATGTATGGGCTGCATTTCACCCCTGAGGACGTTCGCGATCTGGCGAAGCTGGGCGCTGTCGTCGAGCAGTCAGCCGGGCTTTATATCGACTCGCGGTTCAACACCTTCTCGCCGCAGGAATTGCGCGAGCATATCGACGCCGCCGGGGTGGAAAACTCCTCCATCGGCTCCGACCTCGGCCAGGTCGACAATCCGACGCCGGTGGAAGGCATGCGGCAGGTGATCAAGCTCTGCCTCGCCTTGGGCTACAGCGATGCCGAGGTGCGCATCATGGTGGCGACGAACCCGGCGCGGCTGGTCGGGCTGGAAAGCTGACCTCGTCCATGCGCGTCGTGGAAATCGCGCGTCCGGGCGGACCGGAGGTGTTGAGCTTCGCCGAGCGCGACAGGCCGGTACCCGCAGCAGGCGAGGTGCTGGTCCGGGTGGTTGCCGCAGGCGTGAACCGCCCCGATGTGCAGCAACGACGGGGGCTCTATCCGCCGCCGCCCGACACGACCGACATTCCCGGCCTCGATATTGCCGGCCTTGTCGAGGCGGTCGGCGAAGGTGTCGATGAATTGCGCATCGGCAGCGCCGTCTGCGCGCTTGCGAATGGCGGCGGCTATGCCGATTTCTGCGTTGTCCCGGCGCTTCAATGCATGCCCGTGCCGCGCGGATTGAGTTTCGCGCAGGCGGCGTCGCTGCCCGAAGTCTTCTTCACCGCGTGGAACAATATTGCGTGGCTGGGGCAACTCGGCTTGGGCGAGACCCTGCTTGTTCACGGCGGAACGAGCGGCGTCGGCGTGGCGGCGATCCAGATCGCGCGGCAGATACTGGGCGCGCGCGTGCTTGCGACCGCCGGCAGCGCGGAAAAGCGCGCCGTCTGCCTTGAGATCGGCGCGGAGGCGGCCTTCGACTACAAGGGCGCATGGGACGATGAAATCCGCCGCCATCTGGATGGCGCTGGCGTGGATGTCATTCTCGATGGTCAGGCCGGGCCTGCGACGCAGCGGCAGCTCGATATTCTCAACAGCGATGGAAGGCTGGTCTTCATCGCCAGTCATCAAGGCGAGTTTGCCGAGGTGAACATGCGGCAGGTGGTGCGGCGGCGGCTGACTATCACAGGATCGACGCTGCGCCCGCGCGATGCGGTTTATAAGGGCCGGCTTGCAGGCGAGCTTGTGAAACAAGTCTGGCCCCTGCTCGAGGATGGCCGCATCGTGACGCGCATCCATGCGATCCTGCCATTCGAGAAGGTGCGGGAAGCCCATATGATCCTCGACGCCAACCGGCAGATCGGCAAGGTCGTCATGGCGGTCGATGCGGCGATGGCGGGTGGCGTGCCTGTCGGGCAATAAGGCCATCGGGGCGGGCATAAGCCACCCGCCCCCGACGCAGACTTACCGGCCCGGCATGGGATAGTCGGCGTCGTTAAGCACCCAGCCGGGCTTGAGTGAAAAATCCATGCGCGGCGGGGCGAAGATGTCGACCAACTGGTTGACGCCGGCACCCTCGGCCGTCGTGGTATGGATCGAGGGCGGCGGGATCACGCAGACGGATGGCGACTTGCAGAAGATATGCTCGTCATCGCGCCAGAGATGCATGTTGGTGGTCCACGGCCAGCGCAAATGATGGGTGAACTCGCCCGTCAAAGCGAGCGAGCACTGCTCGAAATCGTCGTGATGGTGCGGGCTGACCTTGTCGCGCGCGCGCGGCCCGTTTCGCGGCGTGAGATAGTTGATCATGAATGTCGTGCAGCGATAGATGCGGCCGAAGCGTGACGGGTCTTCCGGCACATCCAGCGTGTACCACCGCACCTTCAGCCCGCCGGGAGGCTCCGGCCACGCCTGGAATGGCGGCACGTTCGGGTGCGGGTCGCCATAGGCATCCGCATTGGACGCGGCATTGGCCAGATCGACCGACCGCGGGGTGAAAAGCCGCACCAGTGTACCGGCCTTGCGCATGCGGATCGTGCTGTCGCCAGGCGGCACGAAGGCCACCGAATAACCGGGCACGATTGTCTTGCCCTCAGCCGTCTCGATCTCGATCTCCGTTTCCCTGTCGGGGAGGATAAGGGCGTATTCATCCGGCTGCCCCTTCCGGGAGAAGATACCGCCCTGTTCGGCCTCGCTATAGGCCACGATGAAGTTCTGGCCGCGGCTGAACCATGTCCGGCCGCTGGCATCTTTCACCTGCGGCTCCGTCTCGTAGAACAAAGCGGTCTGCGAGCCGAAGAAGCTCTCATGGACCCAGGCAGCCGGCGGCGGGGCGCTGCCGGCGAGGGTGGAGCGCGGGTCGCTCTTGTCGTACATGGTCTCCTCCTGTGGTGGTGATTGGATTTGCGCGCCTGTCAGGCGGGAAGCGGCGCCTGCCTTTTGAGGCCGAGGATTTCGCGCGCCTCTGCCGGTGTGGCGATGGTGCCGCCGAGTTCGCGGACGATGCGCGCCGCCTTGGCCACCAGCGGCGCGTTGCCCTGTGCCAGCACGCCTTTCTCGATGTAGATATTGTCTTCCAGCCCGACGCGGACATGGCCGCCGAGCAGCCAGCTCTGCGCCAGCATGGGAAATTCCCAGCGGCCGACGCCGAAGGCGCTCCAATGTGCGGAGGCAGGCAGCAGCGACCTCATATGCATCAGCGACTGAGGCGTCGCGATCGCGCCGTAGCGCACGCCGAGCACGATCTGGAAAAGCGATGAAGGTTCGAGCTTGCCCTGCTCGATGAAGTGATTGCCGAGCTGTATGTCGCCGGTGTCGAAGACTTCCAGCTCCGGCTTCACACCCGCTTCCGCGATCAGCTGTGCCATGATGGCGAGGTTGGCGGGCGTGTTGATCACGACCGACGCGCCCGAATACATGGTGTTGAGGTCGAGGCTGCAGAGTTCGGGCCGCAGCGCCTGTATATGCGCGACGCGCGGCTCCGGGCGCATCAGCGTGGTTCCGGGTGCGGCGATGCTGGGGTCGGCTTCGCCGGGCACGAAGCGCTGGCCAGGGCCAGTCGTCAGATTGATGACGACATCCTCGTCGGCGGCACGCAGGCGTTCGACCACCTCGCGATAATGCGCCAGCTCCATGCTAGGCCGCCCGTCGGGATAGCGCACATGGATATGCGCGATGGCCGCGCCCGCGCGCGCCGCCTCCAGGCAGGCCTCGGCGATCTGCTCGGGCGTGATCGGCAGATGAGGCGTCTGCTGCGGCGTCGTGATGTTGCCGGTGACGGCACAGCTGATGATGGTCGGATCGGCCAAGACAGGTTTCCTCTGCGGGTTCGCGACCGTTTTGTGCCGCGTCAGGCAAAGGGGTGGCAGCCCGTTGCCGCCTGCCGCAATGGCCGCGGCCGAGCGTTTCGTTGCAAGAAACGGAAGGCCGGTTTCGTAGAGCGAAATGCACGGGGTTCAGGGAACCTTACATTGGCTCGACCCGCTAGAAGGTGCGCAGGAGGATACCCCGCATGACCGAGACGCGCCCCGGCTTTTCGAGCTTTCGCAAGCGCCTGCTTGAGCGCCAGCGGCTGGTCGGCACCTTCCTCAAAATGCCGACCACGCAGGTGATCGAGATACTCGGTCCGGTCGGATACGACTTCGTCATCATCGACCAGGAGCACGCGGCACTCGATCGCGGCATCACCGACCTGATGATCCTGGCTGCACGCGCAAACAATATCGCGCCGGTCGTGCGCATTCCCGAATTCAGCGAGGCGCATATATTGTCGGCGCTTGACTGCGGAGCCATGGGTGTCATGGTCCCGCACGTCTCGTCGGTGGAGAAGGCGCGCGCCATTGCCCGAAGCGCCCGCTATCGGGGCGGCAGCCGTGGCTTTGCGGGACTGACGCGGGCCAGCAACTGGGGCAGCGCCGGTGCATTGGCCCATATGGCCGCGCAGGATGCGGAGGTGGCGGTGATCGCCATGATCGAGGATCAGGAGGCTGTTCCGCTGGCACAGGCGATCGCAGGCGTGGACGGCATCGACGCGCTCTTCATCGGACGCGGCGACCTCACGGCGTCCTTCGGCGACGATCCGCAGGCTGCCGCCAAGGTCGCGGCGATCGCGCGCGACGTTGCGGCTGCCGCGCGTGCGGCGGATGTTCCGCTCATGATGCTGCCCGCCGGCAAGCCCGATCTTGAGTTTGCGACGGGTCTCGGGGCGACGGCGCTCGCCTTTTCCAGCGATCACGGTTTTATCCGTGCGGCCGCGGCGGCAACGCTCAGGGACCATTTCGCCTGACGGCGCAGGGGAGGAGAAGGACGTATGGCGTTGATCGAGATGCCAGGGTTGGCGACGCCCCGCACGGTGCTGATAACCGGCGGCAGCGGGGGTATCGGCCGCGCGAGCGCCGTGCGGCTGGCCGGGCTCGGTGCGCGGATCGCCATCGGCTATAACAGTCGTCGCGATGCCGCCGAAGAGATCGTCGCCGGCCTGCATGGCGAAGGGCATTTCGCGATCCACATTGCAGTTGAAGATGCCGCTTCGATCGCCGAAGCACGGAAAGCGCTGGAGGCGCGTTTCGGCTTTCTCGATGCGCTGGTCAATTCCGGCGGCGCGACGACGCCGGTGCCGGCCGGCGATCTCGATGCGCTGACGGACGAGATTTTCGACCAGACGGTGAAGCTGAACCTGCGCGGTCCCTTCGCCGTGATCCGCGCGATGCGGCCCCTGCTTGAGCGTGGGCAGGGCGCCGCTATCGTGAATGTCTCGTCCATTGCGGCGCGCACCGGCATCGGCAGCAGCCTTGCCTATCTGGCCGCCAAGGGTGGGCTCGATTCCCTGACCATCGCGCTCGCCAAGGTGCTGGCGCCGAAAATCCGGGTATTTTCCGTCTCGCCGGCCGGCGTCGATACTGATTTCGTGCCGAATCGCACCCGCGAACAGCTGGAGCGGACGGCGGAAAAATTCCCGCTGGCGCATGTGACGGAGCCTGACGATGTCGCGCGCGCGATCGTGGCGTGTATCGTGAACCTGACCAGCTCGACGGGAATCGTCCTGCCGGTCGACGAGGGGCGCCACTTGTAGACAAGACGATCGCGCGCAGGGGGAGCCATGGCGCGCCGGTCGGCGAAGGTTCGGCATTGGCCGAGCCCGGGGAGGAGACATGCCAGTGACCATGCATTTCGAGCGAGCGACGCAACACGCCTGTCATTGGCGGATTTCCGCCACGTGCAGGGAGGTCATCACATGCGGCTGAACCAGGACGTTCTTCTCGGCCTGTTTTTCACACTGACCGGCCTTGTCGGCGGCCTGGGAGCGTTGAGCTACCCGTTCGGCTCGGCGAGCCGCATGGGACCGGGCTTCTTCCCGATCATCATCGCGGCGCTGCTTACCTTGACGGGGCTGGCCATCCTGTTTCGCGCGCGTCTTGCCAGTTCGTTGCCTGTCGAGGCGGTCATGTGGCGATCGGTGGTGATCGTGCCGGCGACAATCGTGATCTTCGGCCTGCTGCTGGAAAAGCTCGGTCTTCCGCTCGCCGTCTTCCTGCTGCTGCTCGGCGCGGCCACGGCAAGCCTGAAGTTCGAACTGGGCCTGAGGGCGGCTCTCGGCGCGGCCTTGTTCTCCGCGGTCTGCGCGATCGTGTTCGTCAAGCTGCTGGGCCTGCCAATCCCACTCGCCGGCAGCTGGCTGCCGCTCGCCGGGTAAAACAGACGTCGGGAGGACGCCATGGATATCTTCGACGGGCTTCTTCTGGGCCTTTCCACCGCCACAACACTGTCAAACTTCGCCTATTGCTTCCTTGGCGTATTTCTCGGCACGGCTGTCGGCGTGCTGCCGGGGCTGGGGCCGATCGCGACGATTTCCATGCTGTTGCCGTTCACTTTCGGCCTGCCGGTGGACACAGCGCTGATCATGTTGGCCGGCATTTTCTACGGATCGCAATATGGCGGTTCGACCACGGCCATCCTGATGAACCTGCCGGGCGAAGCCTCCTCCGTGGTGACCACGCTGGATGGCCATGCGATGGCGAAGCAGGGGAAGGCCGGACGGGCGCTGGCGGCTGCGGCAATCGGCAGCTTCTTCGCCGGCACTGTGGGGACGCTGTTCATCGCCGTCGCCGGTCCGCTGCTGGCCAGCATGGCGCTCACTTTCGGGCCGGCGGAATACTTCTCGCTCATCGTGCTGGGCCTCGTCACCTCGATGGTGCTGACGAGCGGATCGCTCCTGACCGCGCTGGGCATGGCGCTGTTCGGCATGATGCTGGGCATGGTCGGCACCGACGTCAATTCAGGCTTTGCCCGCTACACGCTGGGCGGCTCGCCGAACCTGCTCGACGGGCTCGACTTCGTCGTCATCGCAACCGGCATATTCGGCCTCGGGGACGTCCTTGCCAATCTGCAGAACGAGCATACGCGTTCCGCCGGCGTGGCGCCCGTCAGCCGGCTGTTCCCGACACGCGAGGACTGGCGGCGCATGACCGCACCGATCATGCGCGGGACGGGCATCGGCGTGCTGCTCGGCATCCTGCCCGGCGCAGGGGTGCTGCTCGCCTCCTTCGCCTCCTACGCGCTGGAGAAAAAGGTTTCGCGCCATCCCGAGCAGTTCGGCAAGGGCGCGATCGAGGGCGTGGCTGCGCCCGAGGCCGCCAACAATGCCGCCGCCCAGACCTGTTTCATTCCCATGCTGACCCTCGGCCTGCCGGGAACGGCAACGATGGCGCTGATGATCGGTGCGCTGGTGGTGCAGGGCATCCAGCCCGGACCGGAAATGCTGACGCAGCAGCCGACCCTCTTCTGGGGTCTCGTCGTGTCGATGTGGATCGGTAACCTGCTTTTGCTGCTGCTCAACCTGCCGCTGGTCGGCATGTGGGCAAAGCTCATTTCGGTGCCCTACCGCTTCCTGTTCCCGCTGATCTGCGTGTTCATGGCGATCGGCGTTTATTCGATCAACAACAACGTGTTCGACGTCTACATGATGGCGCTGTTCGGCGTGCTCGGCTTCTTCTTCCGCAAGGTCGGCGCGGAGCCTGCGCCGCTCATCCTCGCCCTGATACTCGGGCCGATGGCGGAGGAATATCTGCGGCGCACGCTGCTCATCTCGCATGGCGACGCCACCGTCTTCTTCACCAGCCCGGTCAGCCTCGGCATTCTGGTGGTAACCGTGCTGCTGCTCCTGTCGATCCTGTCGCCCAACTTCCGAAAGGTGCGGAAGGAAGGCCTGCAGGAGGCGGACTGATCGTGCGCCCAGCGCACCGTGCCCGAGAGGCCAACCACAAGGACGAAATCGTGCAATCTGACACCGAAAATCGCCTGCAAAGCTTTCTCGACCGGGAAGAGCTGTTCGACCTCGTTCGCCGGGAACGCTTTGCGCGGGACCAGCGCCGTTTCGATGTGATGGCGGCCTGCTTCCACCATGACGCACAAGTACGCACAAGCTGGTATGACGGGCGCGGCGGCGACGCCTATGTCGAGGCGACCCGCAAGTTCATGGGCAAGAACGGCAATGGCAAGCACTGGGTGTTTCCCGCCTATGCCGAGGTGAATGGTGACCGCGCGACGGTCGAGAGCCCGGCATCGATCTTCAGCCGTACCGTTATCGGCGGCGTGCAGGTGGACTTCCATGTCTACTGCCGGTTCTTCTCGCGGGCGGTGCGGGAGGAGAGCGGCTGGAAGCTCGCCAGCTTCGAGGTGCTTTTCGAGCATGACGTGATGAAGCCGGTCAATCCGGCCGAGCTCCTGCCGATCGACTGGGACAGGCTCGGGCGGCTGCGTCCCTCCTACAAGTTCCTGGCCTATGTCCAGCAGACGCGCGGCATCACGGTGAACCCGGATCTCTACGGCGACGACCGGCTCGAGCAGCTGGCCGCTTTCCATGAGGGCGAAAGCCGCTGGCTTGCCGAGGGCGGATAGGCGGCTCATTCCACGAGGCGGAACGGCACCAGCGTCCGATAGGATCATGGGCGAGTGTCGGGCAGGGTGGGCATACCAGGACAGCAAATGCTGTGACGGAAGGGAGGAAACCAATGATCAACAGACGTGAACTCATCGCGCTGGGAGGGGCAGCCACGGTGCTGGCCTCGACCGGCTTCGCTCGCGCCGCCGACTGGCCGACAAAGAATGTGACGGTCATTTCGGCCTATCCGCCCGGCGGCACGAGCGACATCATCACCCGCCTCGTCGCGGATCTGCTGACGGCGAAATTCGGACAGCAATTCGTGGTCGAGAACGTGGCGGGCGCTGCCGGTGCGCTGGCAGGCGGCAAGCTCGCCCGCTCCGCGCCGGACGGCTACACGATCCTGGTTTCGGGCAGCGCGCCGATTGCCGCCAACAAGGTAGTGCAGAAGAATCTCGCCTACGATCCGCAGGTCGACTTCTCGCCGATCACAGTGGTCGCCGAAAGCTGCGCGCTGCTCACCGCCAGCGCCAATGCACCGGCAAAGACGCTTCAGGAACTGATCGCCTATGCCAAGGCGAATCCCGGCATGGTCAATATCGGCAATCCCGGCGCGGGCACCAAGGGCCATATCTGCGCCGCGATGATCGGGCTGGAGACCGGGGTGGAGATCAACCACATCCCCTACAAGGGATCGCCGCCGCTGCTCGCCGACCTGCTGGGCGGCCATATCCATTTCGCGCTCGATGCGCCGTCCAACTATCTGCCGCATATCAAGGACGGCAAGATCCACGGCGTCGCCGTCACCACCAGCAAGCGCGTGCCCGAAGTGCCGGAAGTGCAGACCGTGGCCGAGCAGGGCCTGGCCGGCTACGACCAGACGCTGTGGTTCGGCGCGGTCGGCCCCAAGGACATGCCGGCCGATATCGTCAACAAGATCCAGGCGGCCATCAAGGAATGGGCGGATACGCCCGAGGCGAAGCAGAAGTTCGCGTCGCTGGGTCTGACGGCGGTTGCCAATACACCGGAGGAAATGCGCGGCACGATCGAGCGCGAGATCGCCGGCATCAGGCCGCTGGTCGATGCCGGGCTCGTGCAGCCGACCTGACGCGGGGAACTGCGGCGGTCATCGGCCCGCCGCAGTTCGATCTTCACCATCCGGTGCCCGCGCAGGCTGCCTTGCCTGCGCCTGCTGAATCGGCATTGTCTTCTTCATGAACAAGCACCTGTCCCTGACGGTCAATGGCTGCGCCCACCGGGTCGATGCGGCCGCGACGACCCCGCTGCTCGACGTGCTGCGTAACCATCTTGGCCTCAAGGGCAGCCGCTTCGGCTGTGGTCTGGAGCAATGCGGCGCGTGCATGGTGCTGGTCGATGGCGAGACGGTCTTTTCATGCAGCCGTGAGGCTGGCTCGGTGGAGGGACGAGCGATCCTGACCGTCGAGGGACTGGGCATGCCGGAAGCGTTGCATCCCCTGCAACAGGCCTGTCTCGATGAGCAGGCAGGCCAATGCGGCTATTGCCTTTCCGGCATGCTGATGGCGGCCAAGGCGCTGATCGACCGCAACCCTACACCCTCCCGCGCGGAAATCGCGGCCGCGCTCGACGCCAATCTGTGCCGCTGCGGCGCGCATCAGCGCATCCTGCGCGCGGTGGCGCGCGCAGCTGCGGCGATGCGGGAGGATGGCGCGAATGGGCGTTAGCCAGAGCCTTCGCGACAATCCCCGCCTCGACCGCTGGCTGCGGTTCGAGGAGAATCGCACCGTGCGCGTGGCGACGGGAAAGGTGGAACTCGGCCAGGGCATCGTGACGGCGCTTGCCCAGATCGCGGCGGAAGAGCTGGACCTCACGCTTGCCCAGGTCGCGGTCATGTCCGGCAACAGTATCGAGGGGCCGGGCGAAGGCTACACCGCCTCCAGCTGGTCGGTGGAGCATTCCGGCGCGGCCATCCGGGCCGTATCGGCGGAGGTGCGGGCAATGGCGCTGCAGCAGGCGGCACTGCGGCTGAACGCAGCTCCGGAAGAGATTTCCATCTGCGCCGGCGCCTTCCTCAAGAATGGCGAACCGACCGGCATCGACTATTGGCATCTCGCGCCGGAACTTGACCTGACGGTCGAGGCAACGGGGAGCGTAGCGGCAAAACCACCACAGGACTACCGCATCGTCGGCCGGAGCATGCCGCGCCTCGACCTGCCGGCGAAACTTACCGGCTCGGGTTTCATCCATGACATGGAACTGCCGGGGATGCGCCATGCGCGCACATTGCGCCAGCCGGGGCGCGGTGCGCGGCTGGTTGCGCTCGACGAGGCGGCGATCCGGCGAAAAGCCGGCGCCGATATCAGCATCGTTCGCCGCGAAAACTTCGTCGCCTTCGTCGGGCATGACGAGACGGCGGTGCGCACCGCCGCGTCGCTCGGCCAGCAGATCGCGATGTGGGAGCGGGCGCGCGTGCTTGCGCCGGAACAATCCACTGCCGAGTGGCTGGCTGCGCAGCCGTCGCATGATCGCCGCATCGGCGACCCTATGCCGGAAGACGCAGCAGATCGCCTGACCCTGCGCGTCACCCGCCCCTTCCTCTCGCATGGGGCCATCGCGCCGTCATGCGCGCTGGCCCTGTGGCGGGCTGGCATGCTGACCGTCTGGTCGCACGGGCAGGGCATGCATCCCCTTCGCACCAACATTGCCGCTACGCTCGGCCTGCCGGTCGAGCAGGTGGCCTGCCATCATGTCCATGGGCCGGGCTGCTACGGCCACAATGGCGCGGACGACGCCGCGCTCGACGCGGTCATCGTCGCGCTTGCGATGCCGGAAGTGCCGATCCGGCTGCTGTGGCGGCGGGAGGAGGAATTCGGCTACGAGCCGCTGTCGTCGGCGATGGCGGTTGCCGCACATGCAATGCTGGATGCGAGGGGCCGACCGGTCGGCTGGACGACCGAAATCTGGAGTGCGGCGCATGGCCAGCGGCCCGGTGTCGGCGGCGCTTATCTGCTGGCAGCGGATGCGCTGGAGGCGCCGCCGCCGGAACGCAAGCCGTTCGATATCCCGGAGGAGCGCGGCGGCGGCGCCACCCGCAATGCGATCCCGCTCTATGACATTGCCGCCAGGGGCATCGACTTCCATCTGATCCATGACGTGCCCGTGCGAACCTCGTCGCTGCGGGGGCTGGGGGCCACGCTCAACATCTTCGCGATCGAGGGGTTGATGGACGAACTCGCGTTGCGCGCCGGTGAAGACCCGCTCGCCTACCGCCTTTCCCTGCTCTCCGACATGCGGGCACGGCAGGTGCTGGAGACGGTCGGCGACATGTCGGGCTGGCACGAGCGGGGGCCGGGCGGCGAGGGGCGCGGCATGGGGCTGGGCATTGCCCGCTACAAGAATTCGTCGGCCTATGCCGCCATCGTCGCCGCGGTGGAGGTAGACGAGAGCGTGCGCGTCACCGACGTCTGGTGCGCGGTCGATGCGGGCCTCGTCGTCAATCCGGACGGCGTGGCCAACCAGATCGAAGGCAATATCGTGCAGGCGATCAGCTGGGCGCTGATCGAGGAAGTGCGCTTCGGCCCGGACGGCGTGGAAAGCCTCGACTGGCAAAGCTATCCGGTGATCCGCTTCGGCGACATTCCCGAAATCCGCGTCGCGCTCGTTGCCGGACCGGGCGATCCGCTGGGTGTCGGCGAATGCGCCGGCGGGCCTGCCGCCGCGGCGATCGGCAATGCTGTCGCCCATGCGCTTGGCGTGCGCGTCCGCGACATGCCCATGACCCGCGACCGTGTCATGGCTGCGCTGCTGGCCTGACAGGCGCGGCCGCGTGAAGAGGTGCCGGTCCGTTATCGGGGCAGCAGGCGCGTGATGATGCTGTCGCGCACGGCGGCAATATGCCGTTCGACGGCCGCCGATGCCGCCTCCGGGCTTGAACCGTCACGCAGGGCGGCGATGATTTCGAGATGCTCGCGACATGTATCGCGAAAGCGCTCCGGCATGTTCTTGAGATCGAAAATATGCGTCTTCAGCCGCAGGCTGGCGACGATGTCGGCGAGCTGAGCATTTCCCGCGGCACGCGTTATGGCGCTGTGCAGGGCTTCGTCGATCCGCCGGACCTCGTCGCGTCGCGGATGCTCGCCCGCCTCGAAGTTGGCAAGCATCCGGTTCAATGTTTCCTCCATCCGCGCCAGCTCTTGCGGATCGAGCCGTCCGGCGGCGAGACGGGCGGCCTCGCTCTCCAGCAGGCGCCGGATCGCAAGGTTCTCCATATAGCGAGTTATGTCCATCGAGACGACGCGGAGCAGGCGCTTGCCCTCGCGCACCAGCAAGCCTTCGCCTTCGAGCAGCAGAAGGGCATCGCGCAGCGGGGTGCGCGAGAGGCCGAGTTCATCGGCCAATATGCGTTCCTGAACCACGGCCCCCGCCGGAAGACCACCGGAAATGATGTGCTCGACGACCCTGTCATAGGCGTCGTCCGACAACCGCCTGTCGACCTGTTCCAGTGTGACCTCCCACGCGCTTTTCGGTTGGAAACGGCGGTCGCCGAATATGAGCCGAATATTTTTGGTTGACGGCCATATACAAGCCGCCTATCAATATATCAACAATATATGTGCCGTAGATGGGGTGAGTTCACCGGCGCGTAGCCAGGAAAATCCGTATTCTGGCCCTGCAGGATAGGCATGACGGGAAACCATGCCGCATCTTGCGAGAGCTGTGATTGTTGTCCGGCACGCAAATTCTCACGCCATCGAAGCATAAAAAAACGGGAACAACTACCCATAGATATACGAACGATATTCGTATCGTGTGCGTGGGGATCGTGGCGTACGGCTCGGAACAAGGGCTGGCGTGCACCTTAGAGGAGAACATAGATGAAATTCCGAATCCTGGCCGCGCTTGCGGCCGTACTGGCTATTCAGGTTGCGCCGGCGCATGCCGACTATCCGGACAAGCCCATCGAGATCGTCGTGCCCTTCTCGGCCGGCGGCGGCACCGACATCATGGCGCGCATCTTCGGCTCATCGCTGGCGGAGAAACTCGGCGTTCCTGTCGTCATCAAGAATACGACCGGCGCCGGCGGCGAGATCGGCATGACCGAGGTCGCCACTGCGCCCGCCGATGGCTACAAGCTGCTCATCATCAACACGCCGAACGTGCTCACCATTCCGCTCGAGCGCAGCGCCGGCTTCTCGGTCGACAGTTTCGCGCTCCTCGGCACCATCGCCGACGACCCGGCGACCCTCAGCGTGCTCGGCTCCGGCCCGATCAAGTCGATCGAGGATCTGGTTGCGGCCGCCAAGGAAGCGCCCGGCACGTTGACCTACGGTTCCGCCGGCGTCGGCTCTGCCGGCCACATCGCCATGCTGCTGCTGGAGCAGGCGGCCGGCATCAAGGCCGTGAACATCCCCTATGACGGCACGGCGGCGGTGCGCACCGCGCTGCTCAACGGCGACATCAAGGTGGCCACGGCCAATCTCGGCGAGGCGCTGACCTTCGCCGAGGGTGTGGATTGGCGCATTCTGGGCGTCATGGCGTCGGAGCGCGTCGCCTCGCAGCCGGACCTGCCGACCTTTGCTGAGGCTGGCTTCCCGGTGGTCGGCGGCTCGCTGCGCGGGCTCGGCGTGCCGAAGGAGGTTCCGGCCGAGATCGTCGAGAAGCTGCGCAAGGCGATGGCCGAGGTGATGACCGACAAGGCATTTCTCGACGCCTCCGCCGCCGCCAAGGTTCCGGTGCGCTATCTCGATGCCGAGGCCTATGCCGCCGAACTCGAAACCGCTGCGACGGCGCTGAAGGCGTTGTGGGACAGCAGCCCGTGGAAGTGATGCCACGTCCTCATCTTTTCGGAGTTGGAACAATGAAGATCAAAGCTCTCCTCGCCACGGCCCTTCTGGCCACCGGCATCTCGGTTTCGGGCGCGCAGGCGGAATATCCCGAACAGCCCATCACCATGATCATTCCCTTCGCCGCCGGCGGCGGCACCGATGCGAGCGGCCGCACCATCGCCCGCTTCCTGGAAAAGCAGCTTGGCAAGCCGGTGGTGGTGGTGAACCGCGCCGGGGCCGGCGGCGAACTTGGCCTTGCCGAGCTCGCCAAGGCCAATCCCGATGGCTACACGATCGGCCTCATCAACACGCCCGGCATCGTGACCATCCCCATCGAGCGCGAGGCGCAGTTTAAGATTGAGGACTTCACCTTCATCGCCGGAATGGTGGAAGATCCGGCCACGCTCAACGTGCTCGGCAACAGCGACATCAAGTCGATCGAGGATCTGGTGGCGGCCGCCAAGGCCAATCCGGGCCGCGTCACGGTCGGCACGCAGGGCGTCGGCTCGGCCGGCCATATCGCCATGATGCTGTTTGAGAACGCTGCCGGCATCGACCTCCTGCCGATCCCGTTCGACGGCGCGTCGACTGCGCGCAATGCCCTGATGTCGGGGGAAATCCAGGTGTCGGGCGCCAATCTCGGCGAGGCCGTCACCTTCTCGCAGGGCGTCGACTGGCGCATTCTCGGCGTGATGGCCGACGAGCGCGCCTCGATCGCGCCCGACGTGCCCACCTTCAAGGAAGCCGGCTATCCCGTCGTAGGCGGCTCGATCCGTGGCCTCGGCGCGCCGGCGGGCCTGCCGGCGGAAGTTCTGGCCAAGCTCTCGGCGGCGGTCGAGGCGGTGGCGCAGGACCCGGAATATCTGGAACTGTCCAAGAACACCTTCCAGCCCGTCCGCTTCATCAAGCCTGACGCCTATTCGCAGATCCTGGCCGATCTCGACGCCAAGTCGCGCGAATTGTGGGCCAAGACCCCCTGGAACCAGTGAACGACGCACCGGCGCGGGTGATGCATCAGCTTCATCCGTGCCGGACCAACCCAAATGGGTGAAGCCGCCGGCTTCACCTCCACACAGAGAAAGCAGAGACATGAGAACTGATCTCGTCCCCTATGCCGATATTGCCGCCTATCTCAAAAAGGAGGACACTGTGCTGATCCCCGTCGGAGCGACGGAGCAATATGGCCCGCATCTGGCGACGGGAACGGAGCTGCGCCTGTGCGAACTCATGGCGATCGAGGTCGGCGAGATCACCGGCTTCGCGGTGACGCCGATCGTGCCGTTCAACTATTCCAACATGTTCCTCGACTATCCCGGTACGCTGACGGTCGAGATGGCCACCGTCGAGGCGTATATCTCGCAGATGGCGCACGGGCTGGCGAGCCAAGGCTTCAAGCACTTCTTCTTCATCAACATCCATGCCGGCTCGCTGGGGCCGCTCGAAAGCATCGCCCGGTCGCTGCGCGCCAAATGGGGCACGGTCGGCGGGCTCATCGACGTCTTCTCCATCATGCGTGACAAGGGCAACGTCACCTATGCGACCGATCAGGCGCCCACCGGCCATGCAGGTGAGATGGTGACATCGGTGGCGCTCCACAAATGCCCCGAATATGTCTTCATGGACCGCGTCAAGGCGCCGCCCAAGCCGCTGCGGCCCTTTGTCGACGGCGTCAAGACGGTGTCGTCGGGCAAGGTCTCCTTCGATGGCTCCAGCTTCGCGGTGTTCTCTGACATTTCCGACTACACGCCGCTCGGCCAGCAGGGCGACGCTTCGGCCGCCAATGCGGCGCAGGGCGAGACGATCTGGAACAATTCCCGCGACTATATCGCAGCCGCGGCGACGAAGTTCTCCAAGATGGTGCTGAAGCCGTGATCACAGAAATCGCATCCAATCCCGTCAAGCGGCTGCTGTCGGAAGGCAAGCCGGTCTTTGGAACCTGGGCCACGCTGGTCCATCACCCCAAGCTGATGCGCCTCCTTGCGGCGACCGGCCTCGATTTCGTGCTGCTCGAAATGGAGCATAGCGACTTCACCATGCGCGACATTGGCGCGATGGCGCTGGTGGCGCGGGCATCCGGCATCGTGCCGATCGCCCGGCCCGCCGGCCACAAGCCGCACGACCTGACGCGCCCGCTCGATTCCGGCGCGCAGGGCCTGCTCCTGCCCTGCATCGACACGCCCGACCAGCTCGAGGCGATCATGAAGGTGACGAAGTACTATCCGCGCGGCGAGCGCATCCTCAACCTGCGCGGCGCCCATACCGACTATCTGAAATATGACGATGTGGACGCCCAGATTGCCCATATCAACGCCGAGACCGTCACCATCGCCATGGTCGAGACGAAGACCGGCCTCGATGCGCTGCCGGAGATCTGCGAGGTCGACGGGCTCGACGCGATCATGATCGGGCCGGACGACCTGTCGCAGAATCTCGGCGTGCCGGGCCAGCTCGGCCACCGCCTGATGAACGAGGCTACCGAGCGCGTCATCGAGGTCTGCACCGCCAAGAAGATCCCGTGGGGCTTTTCGTGCCAGTCGATCGAGGCCGGCAGGAAATGGCTCGACCGCGGAATCCAGTGGATGCCGCTGTCGAACGACGCCAACGCCATCTTCAACACATTCGCTCCGCTCGCTTCCGGCCTGAAGGCCGCGGCGAAGCGCTGACAGATAAAGACAATAAGAAGGAGTAACGCCCGTGAAAGCGGTATCGATGTACAGCCCCTATGGCTGGCGCGGCAAGATCGGCCTGATCGTCCCCTCGACCAACACCGTCAACGAGCCCGAATTCTGGCGCATGGCGCCGCCCGGCGTGTCGATCCACAGCGACCGCGTGCTGCTTCTCGGCAATGCCACGCAGGAATCCTACAATGCCATGGCCGACGCGCTGGGCGCGGCCGCGCAGCGGCTGGCGACGGCCGAGGTCGACGTGGTGGCCTATGGCTGCACCTCGGGCTCGATCGTCTGCCCGATGCCGGAACTGCTCGACCAGATGGGCAGCCAGACGAAGACGCCCGCCGTCGCCACCGCCGGCGCCGTCGTGGCGGCGCTGAACGCGCTGGGCGCGAAGAAGATCGCTGTCGGCACGCCCTATGTCACCTTCGTCAACGAGGCGGAGAAGGTGTTTTTGGAAGATTACGGCTTCGAGGTCGTCTCGCTCCACGGCCTGCAGCTCGGCGAGACGCAGGAAGAGCGCCGTGGCATCGGCCGCGTTCCGCCGGAGCAGGTCTACCGGCTGGCCCGTCTGATCGACCGCCCCGAGGCCGACGCCATCTTCATCTCCTGCACCAACCTCGCCTCGATCGACATCATCGACCAGATCGAGCAGGACCTCGGCAAGCCTGTCGTCATTTCCAACCAGGCCTGCTTCTGGGCCTGCCTGCGCCTTCTGGCCCTGCCGGACCGGATCGAGGGCTATGGCCGTCTTCTGCGCGACTGCATCGATCCGATCACGCAGGATGCGTTCTATCCGCCGGCAAAGTCATGACAGCGCCGGATCTCCGGCTGGCCTCCGCACTGTTCAAGGCTCTGCACGATGCGAGCTTTGACGGTGTGGGCATCACCCGCGACACCTATGGCGAGGGCGAGCAGCGGGCGCACGACATCGTCGGCGCGAAGGCGCGGGAACTCGGGCTGGAGGTGCGGACCGACGCGGCGCTGAACCTCTACATGACGCTGCCCGGCCGCGACCGCTCGCTGCCGGCGGTGATGACCGGCTCGCATCTCGACAGCGTGCCGCGCGGCGGCAATTACGACGGTGCCGCTGGCGTGATCGCCGGGCTGGCGGTGCTGGCGGGATGGATCGGCGCCGGCCACTGGCCAGAGGCCGACACGACCGTGATGGCGGTGCGGGCGGAGGAGTCTGTCTGGTTTCCGGTGTCCTATGCCGGCTCGAAGGCCGCCTTCGGCCTCCTGCCGCGCGGCGCCACCGCGCTGATGCGCCAGGATGGGCTGGGCACGCTGGGCGAGCGCATCGATGCCCTCAAGGGCGACAGCGCCGTGCTCGAAGCCGGCGAGGCCTATCTGGACCCGAAGAAGATCGCGCGCTTCGTCGAACTGCATATCGAGCAAGGACCGGTGCTGCTGCTGGAAAACCTGACGGTCGGCATCGTCACCGGCATTCGCGGCAGCTTCCGCTATCGCGAGGCGAAGATCCTCGGGCAATACGGCCATTCCGGAGCAACCCCGCGCGCGCATCGGCACGATGCGGTGGTGGCCGTCGCCGAGCTCATCTCGGCGCTCAACGAGCGCTGGGTGGAGTTGGAAGAAGAGGGCCGCGACCTGTCGGTGACGTTCGGCCGTGTCTTTACCGATCCCGAGCAGGCCGATTTCAGCAAGGTGTCGGGGCGCGTGGATTTCTGCATCGACGTGCGCTCCTTCGAACCCGCCACGCTGACGCGCTTCGAGGAAATCCTGAAGCTCGAGGTTGCCCGTATCGAGCAGCGCACCGGAACGCGCTTCGAGCTCGGCGAGCGCACTTCCAGCACGCCCGCGCCGATGGACCCGCAATTGCAGAAGCTGCTGCTGGACAGCGCCCGCGCGATGGCCATTCCAGCGCGCGCCATGCCTTCGGGCGCGGGTCATGACACGGCGACCTTCGCGCTTGCCGGCGTTCCCACCGTCATGATCTTCATCCGCAACGAGAATGGCAGCCACAATCCGGACGAGAAGATGGAGATGGCGGACTTCGCCGCCGGCGCCCGCCTTCTTTCCGTGGCGATGGCCCATCCCGTCGCGGCCGACACCTCTCTTCAAGGAGCCCATAGCGATGCCTGAATGTTTCGTCGTCCAACCCATCCACCAGGCAGGCATCGACGCGCTGGAGGCCGCGGGAATCACCGTTCGCCGCGCGTCGGCGCAGGACATGGAGACGGTGGCGCGCGAGATCGGCAATGCCGATGCGGTCATCACCCGCGATGCGGGGCTGAACGCCGCGGCCATGGATGCCGCGCCCGGCCTGAAGCTGATCTCGAACCACGGCATTGGTATCAACAAGATCGACGTCGCCCATGCGACCGCGCTCGACATTCCGATCTCGTTCACGCCGACGGCCAATGCGATCTCGGTTGCCGAGCACGCATTGATGCTGATGCTGGTCTGCGCCAAGCGGGCAGTGGAAGCGGATGCAGCCGCGCGCAAGGGCGATTTCCGCTTCAAGTTCAGCGGCGGCATGATCGAGCTGTCGGGCAAGGTGCTGGGCATTGCCGGGCTTGGAACCATCGGCCGGCATCTGGCGCGCATGGCCAAGGCCGCCTTCGGCATGCGCGTCGTGGTGTGGTCGCCGTCGGCCGATCCGGCGCTGGTGGCGCAGGTTGGTGAGCGGGTCGAAAGCCTCGACGCGCTTCTCGCCGTGGCAGACGTCCTGTCGCTCCACCGTCCGGCGCGGCCCGATACGCGTGACATGATCAATGCCGCCACGCTGGCCGCGATGAAGCCCGGCGCGATCCTCATCAACACCGCGCGCGGCGCGCTGATCGACGAGGCGGCACTTGCCGAGGCGCTCAAGGCGAACCGCATCCGCGCCGCCGGCCTCGACGTGTTCGAGCCGGAGCCGATCGACCCGGCGACCTCGCCGCTGGTCGGCCTGCCCAATATCGTTCTGGCGCCGCATGTCGCCGGTTCCACAGAGGATGCATTGAAGGCGACGGCGCTGGCCTGTGCCGAACATGTCATCGCCGCACTGAAGGGCGAAAAGCCATCCGATCTGGTCGATCCGGCCATCTGGGATCGCCGTCGCCTCGCAGCCTGAACGCGCCGCACGAAGCCGGAGAACGCGCTATGCCTCGACAATATGATTCCGTGGATGTCATCGGTGGCCTGATCACGGTCACGCTGGGCCTCGTCGCATCCTACATCAGTCTCGGCTATCCGATGGGAAGCACGGTCTCCATCGGGCCGGGCGTGTTTCCGCTGATCCTCGGCCTGCTGCTCATCGGCCTCGGCCTCGGCATCGTGCTCGGCGCGCGGGGGCGGGAAGGGGAGGCGCCTGCCTTCAACCTGCGGGCCGTGGTCTGCATGATGGCCGGCATGGTCGCCTTCGCCCTGCTGATCGGCACGGCGGGGCTGGTTCCGGCCATCGTGGCCTGCGTGTTCTTCTCGCGTCTGGCAGAGCCGGAATTCCGGCTGCTTCCCGTCCTCGTGCTGGGCCTCGGCCTTTCGCTCCTGTGCTGGGCGGTGTTCGCCTTTGCCCTCGGGCTCCCCCTTCGCATCCTGGAGTGGCCATTCTGATGGATACGCTGACCCTTCTCCTGCATGGTTTCGCCACGGCAATGACGTGGGAAGCCCTGTTCTTCTGCTTCGTCGGCGTCACAATCGGCATGCTGATCGGCGTGCTGCCGGGCATCGGCCCGCTGGCGACGATCTCGATGCTGCTGCCGCTGACCTATTATCTGGAGCCGTCCACGGCGCTCATCATGCTGGCCGGCATCTACTACGGCTCGCAATATGGCGGCTCGACCGCGTCGATCCTGCTCAACCTTCCCGGCGAGGCGGGCGCGGCCGTCACCTGTCTCGACGGCTATCCGATGTCACGGAAGGGACGCGCCGGCGTGGCCCTGTTCGTCACCACCATCGGCTCCTTCGTCGGCGGCTGCACGGCGATCATCGTCATGGCGCTGCTGGCCCCGCCGCTTGGCAAGGTCGCGGTGATGCTGGGATCGGCCGAATATTTCGCCGTCATGCTGCTCGGCCTGATCGCTGCCGTCACGCTGATCGGCAAGTCGGTGCTCAAGGGGCTGGTGATGATCGTGCTCGGCCTCCTGCTCGGCCTGATGGGCACGGATGTCATTTCCGGCCAGATCCGCTTCGCCTTCGGAACGCCCTATCTCTATGACGGGCTGGACCTGGCGCTGGTGGCGATGGGCCTGTTCGGCGTGTCGGAAATCCTCGCGAGCATCGGCTCGCCCGCCAGCAACTGGCTTTCGCAACAGAAGATCACGCTGCGTAGCCTGCTGCCGACGCGTGAGGATGTCCGTCGCTCCGTCGCGCCAACCGTGCGCGGTTCGCTGATCGGGTCGATCATCGGCGTGCTGCCGGGGGCGGGCACCACGGTCGCGGCCTTCATGGCCTATGCGGCGGAGAAGCGCGTCAGCCGCTACAAGGACCAGCTCGGCACCGGCATCGTCGAAGGTGTGGCTTCTCCCGAGAGCGCCAACAATGCCGCCGCGCAGACCAATTTCATTCCCACGCTGACGCTGGGCGTGCCGGGCGGCGCTACGATGGCGCTGATGCTGGGCGCGCTGCTCATCCACGGCATCGTGCCGGGGCCGACGCTCATCACCAACCATCCCGACATATTCTGGGGCCTGATCGCCAGCTTCTGGATCGGCAACCTGATGCTGCTGATCCTCAACCTGCCGATGATCGGCCTGTGGGTCCGGATCCTCAAGATCCCCTACAGCATCCTCTATCCGGGCATCCTCGTCTTCATCGCGCTCGGCGTCTACACGCTGAACTATTCCTTCGTGGACGTCATCATGGTCGGCGTGCTCGGCATTGTCGGCTACGGCATGAACCTGCTGCGCTTCGAGCCGGCGCCGCTGCTGCTCGGCTATATCCTCGGCCCGATGATGGAAGCGAACCTGCGCCGGTCGCTGCTGATTTCGGGCGGCGACGTGTCGATCTTCTGGACCCGTCCGCTGAGCGCCACGCTCATGTTGCTCTGCATCGCGCTGATCCTCTATCCGATCGTCATGTCGCTGCTTGGACGTACGCGGGTGCAGGCGGCGCTGGAAGAATAGCTGTCGCAACTTTACTCGGTTAACCGGACCGCGCCGCGCGGGCCGGGCGATTCACAAAAGGCCCGCCAATGCGGCGCAAGGACAATGCAGGAGTTTCGTCGATGTCGATTCAGGAAAAGTTCAGCAGGCTGGGCACCGACCATGCGCCGGGCCAGGAGGTGCGCCAGCAATCCTCGTCGATCGAGGCGATGCTGCGCGGCGATCCGATTCCGGGCCGGCCGGTCGATTTCTCGCATGGCGATGTCGATGCCTTCGAGCCGACGCCCGGCTCCTTCGAGGTGTTCTCGGCCGGCGTCACGGCGGGCGGCAGGCAGGCCTATACCGAATATCGCGGTGACATCGGCATCCGCGAGCAGGTGGCCGGGCACCTTGCAGCCTTCACCGGCGCGCCGGTCGATGCCGCCGACGGCCTGATCATCACGCCCGGCACGCAGGGCGCGCTGTTCCTGTCGATCGCCTGCACGGTCGCACGCGGCGACAAGATCGCGATCATGCAGCCGGACTATTTCGCCAACCGCAAGCTGGCGGAGTTCTTCGAGGGCGAGATCGTTCCGGTGCGGCTGGACTATGCCAATGCGCAGGGCCGCGCCGGCATCGACCTCGACCAGCTCGAAGCGGCGTTCAAGGCCGGCGCCAAGGTCTTCCTCTTCTCCAATCCCAACAATCCCGCCGGCGTCGTCTATTCGCCCGACGAGATCGCAGCAATCGCCGCGCTCGCGGGACGTTATGGCGCAACCGTGATCGTCGACGAGCTCTATTCGCGACTGCTCTATTCCGGCGTCGCCTACGCCCATCTGCGGGCGGGCAAGGTGGACCCGGAGAACGTCATCACCATCATGGGGCCGTCCAAGACGGAATCGCTTTCCGGCTACCGGCTGGGCGTCGCCTTCGGTTCGAAGGCAATCATTGCCCGGATGGAGAAGTTGCAGGCCATCGTCTCGCTGCGCGCCGGCGGCTACAGCCAGGCGGTGTTGCGCACATGGTTCAACGAGCCGGAGGGCTGGATGGACGAGCGCATCCGCCTGCATCAGGCGATCCGCGACGACCTGCTCAAGGTGCTGCGCGCGACGGACGGCGTGGCGGCGCGGACGCCGGAGGCGGGCAGCTATCTGTTCCCCAGCCTGCCGAAGCTGGCGATCTCGCATACCGATTTCGTCCGCGTGCTGCGGCTTCAGGCGGGCGTCACGGTGACGCCGGGCAGCGAGTTCGGACCGCATTCGGGCAACAGCCTGCGCTTCAATTTCTCGCAGGACCACGCCGCCGCCGTGAAGGCGGTCGAACGCCTTGTGACGCTCATCGACCGCTATCGGGCGTGACGCCGAGGAGCGACCAGGCGAGCATCTGCCCGCCCTGGAAGACCACGACCTCGTCGCCGTCCACGGGCACGCTGCCCAGCGCATAGCTCGGCTTGCGCTGGAGCGTCACCGTGCCCTCATTGGGGGCGAGGCCGTGGAAGCGCGCGCCGTTGAGCGAGGCGAAGGCCTCGAACCTGTCCAGCGCGCCTTCCTCGTCGAAGACCTGCACATAGGTCTGGAGCGCCGTCGCGCCGGTGAAGATTCCGGCCGAGCAGCATTCGGCCTGCTTGGCTTGGGTCGGATGCGGCGCGGTGTCGGTGCCCAGCAGGAAGCAGGCTTCGCCCGAGGTGGCGGCCTTGCGCAGCGCTTGCCGGTGGTGTTCGCGCTTGGCGACTGGCAGGCAGTAGAGATGCGGCCGCAGCCCGCCCTGGAAGAGCGAGGTGCGGTTGATGACGAGGTGGTGCGCTGTGATGGTGCAGGCGACGCGGGGGGCGTGCGCACGCACGATGTCGAGCGTCTCGGCGGTGGTCGCATGTTCCACCACGACCTTCAGGCCGGGGTGGCGCTTCAGCAGCGGCAGCAGGCTTTGCTCCATGAAGACGGCCTCGCGATCGAAGATGTCGATCTCCGGGTCCGTGGCCTCGCCATGGATGAGGACCGCCATGCCGATCTTCTCCATGCGCTCGAAGACGGGCGCAAGTGCTGGAATGTCCGTCACGCCGTGATGCGCATTCGTGGTCGCGCCGGCGGGATAAAGCTTTGCGGCCAACCAGATTCCGTCGCGATAGCCGCGCTCGATCTCGTCAGGGGAGGTGGCGTCGGTGAGGTAGCATGTCATCAGCGGCTCGAAGTCCGACCCTTCCGGCAGGGCGTCGAGGATGCGCTGCCGATAGGCCGCGGCGTCGGCACAGCTTGTCACCGGCGGCGTCAGGTTCGGCATGATGATGCCGCGCTTGAACTGCGCGGCGGTGTAGGGCAGCACCGCCTGCATCATCCGCCCGTCGCGCACATGCACGTGCCAGTCGTCGGGGCGGCGGATGGTCAGGGTCTGCGCATCCGCCTTGGCCGGCGCATTGTCGAAAAGGTCGGAAAGGCTCATGGTGCATCCCTCTTCAGGCGGCCGGATGTTCGCAACACGCGTTCCGCGTAGATAATCGCGCCGCGCGGTGCAATAGAAGAACCTGCTGCCTCTCCATTCATCGGCCAGATCGATAGGTGCTATGTGGTCCGCTGCCGTTGGAGCGCGGCCGGGAACGATATAGTCACTCTCCCATATCGCGAGCCAGGGAGGAGCGTTCCATGTCATTCATCGATGAGATTCCGTCGGGGGAGACGGTCGAGCCACGCGTGGCGCGCATGCTGATCGACGGGGAATGGGTGGCCGCCGCCTCCGGCGAGACGCTGCCGGTGGAGAACCCTGCCCGCCGCCGCGTCATCGCCCATGTGCCGCGCGGCCGCGCCGAGGATGTGGACCGCGCCGTCAGGGCCGCGCACAAGGCGTTCCCCGCCTGGAGCAGGCTGGCGCCGCGCGAGCGCTCGCGGATGCTGGCCGACATCGGCGACCGGCTCACCGCACGCGGTGAAGATCTGGCGCGGCTGATCGCGCTGGAGACCGGCAATGTGCTGAAGACGCAGGCGCGGCCGGAGGGACACGGCGCGGGCTATGTCTTCCGCTATTTCAGCGGGCTGGTCGGCGAGATCAAGGGCGAGACCGTGCCGGTCGGCGAGACCATGCTGAGCTATACGCGCCGCGAGCCCTTCGGCGTCGTCGGCGCGATCATCCCGTGGAACCTGCCGGTCGGCATTGGCGGCCTCAAGATCGCCCCCGCGCTGGCCGCCGGCAACACGGTCGTGCTCAAGGCGGCGGAGGATGCGCCGCTGTCCGTCCTGCTGCTGGCCGAAATTTGCCAGGAGGTGCTGCCGGCCGGCGTGCTCAATGTCGTCACCGGCTATGGGCCGGAATGCGGCGAGCCGCTGGCGCGTCACGAGCTGGTGCGCAAGCTCGCCTTCACCGGCTCGACAAAGACCGGCAAGAGCATCATGTCGGCGGCGGCCGAGCGCATCGTGCCGGTGTCGCTGGAACTGGGCGGAAAAAGCCCCTCCATCGTCTATCCCGACATGAACGAGGACTGGGTCGTGGACGGCATCATGTCGGCCATGCGCTTTTCGCGCCAGAGCCAGTCCTGCACGGCGGGCTCGCGTCTGTTCCTCCATGCCGACATTTTCGACAGTTTCCTCGACAAGCTGGCCACCAAGACGCAGGCGCTGCGCATCGGCGACCCGCTGGACGAGAAGAGCGACATCGGCAGCATCATCAATGAGAAGCAGTTCGCCAAGGTCTGCGGTTATGTGGAAGAGGGCCTGAACCGCAAGGAAGCCGAGCTCGTCTTCGGCGGCCTGCCGCCCAAGGAAGGACCGCTTTCGGAAGGCTATTTCGCGGTGCCGACCGTGTTTGCCGATACGTCGAATGACTGGCGGCTGGCGCGCGAAGAAATCTTCGGCCCGGTGCTCGTCGCCATTCCGTGGCGCGACGAGGCCGAGGCGATCCGCATGGCTAACGACACGCATTACGGCCTCGCCGCTTTCGTCTGGTGCCGCGATATGGGGACCGCATTGCGGACCGCGCATGCGATCGAGGCCGGGTGGATGCAGGTCAATCAGGGGCTAGGCCCGATGATCGGCCAGTCGGCCGGCGGCTTCAAGCAGAGCGGCATCGGCCGCGAGGGCTCGCTGGAGGGCATGCTGGACTCCTACACCCAGCGCAAGAGCATCACCGTCAACCTCGACACGCCACGCATCGTCTGAGCGCTCGCGCTGGCCCTATTGCCCGCTTACGTTGAGTCAAGCATGGCGACAGCGCCATGCTAAGCTGAAGAGGTCGCGGCGATTCGCAACCGTGCGGCCGTGCGTTCGGGCGGGGATGTCCTATGGCGAAGATCATCTACTGGGTGGCCACACTCGGCTTCACCGGTTTCTATGCGTTCAGCGTTTTCGGCTATCTTACCCAGGCGGAGTTCTGGGTCGGCGAATATGCGCGTCTCGGCTATCCGGCCTATCTCATCACCATCATGACCGTGGTGAAGCCGCTGGGCATTCTCGCAGTCTGGGTCCGGCGTCCGGTCTGGCTGGCGCAGCTTGCCTATGCGGGGTTCTTCTATCACCTGCTTCTGGCGGCCAACGCCCATTTCCAGCTTGGCGAGACGGCCGGCTTCCTCGCGGTCGTCCTCTTGGTGCTGGTGCTGGCGTCCTGGGCGACGCAGAACGCGGCCCGCGCCGAGCCAGCGGCTTACGTTCCGCGCTGGAACTGACGATGTTCAGGCACCGACGAGAGCGGCGAAACGCTGGATCTCGTCCGCCGTCGTGGCGAAGCTGGTGACGAGGCGATAGATCGCCTCGTCGTCGCGTAGTGCGTCCGCGTGGCCGGAAGGCTTTCGCCAGCTGTTGAACAGCGCTCCGGCGGCGTGCAGCCTGTCGGCCGTCGCCCGGTCCATCACCGGGAAGAGCTCGTTGGCCTCCGCCTGCCATGCGAGGCGCAGGCCCGGGGCGGCTTCGATGATGTCGGCGAGGCGGGCGGCCATGTCGTTGGCATGGCGGGCGCTGTCCAGCCACAGGTCGGCGGCAAAATAGGCCTCGAACTGCGCCGAGACGAAGCGCGTCTTGGAGAAGAGCTGCGCGGCCCGCTTGCGCAGGAAGGGCATGTCGGCCGCGAGTTCGGGCCTGAACACCACGATGGCCTCGGCGCACCAGCAGCCGTTCTTCGTGCCGCCGAAGGAGAGGATGTCGACGCCGCGCTTCCATGTCATCTCTGCCGGCGAGCAGCCGAACCGCACCAGCGCATTGGCGAAGCGCGCGCCGTCCATGTGCAGCGGCAGCTTGTGGCGGCGCGCGACGTCGGCGACCGCGTCGATCTGGTCGAGGCTGTAGACCGTGCCGATCTCGGTCGCCTGCGTGATCGACACCGCCACCGGCCTGCCGGAATGCACGAAGCCTTCGGGATAGCGGCGGATCGCGGCGTCGAGCCGCGCCGGGTCGATACGGCCGAGCGCGCCCGGAACGCCGACCATCCGCATGCCGCCAGTGAAATATTCAGGCGCCCCGCATTCGTCCTCCAGCATATGCGCCTCGGCATGGGCGAAGCCGACGCCGCCCGGCCGCGCCAGCGCGGCCATGGAAAGCGCGTTGGCGGCGGTGCCGGTGGCGACGAAATAGACCGCGACCTCGCGCTCGAACACCTCGTTGAACAGCCGCTCGATCCGCTGGTCCAGCGTGCTCGTCCCATAGGCGGCGGCGAAGCCCGCCGCATGGTCGGAGAGCGCGCTGGCAATGGCGGGGTGGGCGCCGGCCCAATTGTCGGAAGCGAAATTCATGGCGTGCCTGCTGTTGTGCAAATCCAGCGAAGTGCCGCGGAACTGCCTGCAGGCGAGGAGATAGACCATTCCATGATGCGATGAAAAGCGGAAAGGCGCGCATGGGCTTGCCGATGGCGCGCCGGGAAAGCGCGAGAAAAAACGCCTGGCAACGGCTGGACCTGGAGTGCGTAATTTTATTACGCAACGTATGAGTGCGGCGCAGTTTTCTGTCGAAAAGCGATGCTTTTTTTGATCTTTGCGTCTTGTGCTGCGTTGGGTTTTCTGCCATATCGCAAATAGGACAGTAGTGCTGTCTTATTTATTCGGCGCGTTTTGCCATGGATGGCGTATAAATATACGTCACGAAGGCATCCCTGCGGCGAATGCCGGGGCGACGATGTCGCACGGTATGAGGCAGTTCGAAAATGGCCGGTGCTTCCGAAGGGCGCGCGGCCAGAAAGCCTATCGCCAGACAGACCGATGAAGCGGAACGGCGCAATCGCAAGTTTGCCGGCCCCGCATTGCCGACCGCCCGCTTGGGCCAGAATGGAGGATCACGATGATGACGGACAAGACGCCATCCGCGACGAACGTGCAATTGCTGCACGGCGACCGGACCACGGCTGCCGCCACCAAATCCGCTTCCATGGCTGGCCTGCCTCCCGCCCGCGGTCTCTACGATCCGCGCAACGAGCATGATGCTTGCGGCGTCGGCTTCATCGCCCAGATGAAGAACGTCAAGTCGCACCAGATCGTCGAGGACGGCCTGGCCATGCTCGAAAACCTCACCCATCGCGGCGCGGTGGGTGCCGATCCGCTCATGGGCGACGGTGCGGGCGTGCTGGTGCAGATACCTGACCGCTTCTTCCGCGAGGAAATGGCGGAAGCGGGCATCGAGCTGCCACCTGCCGGCCAGTATGGCGTCGGGCATATCTTCATGCCGCAGGATGCCGAAGCGCGCGCGCATCTTGAGGAAATCATCCGCGACGCGGCGCAGTCGGAGGGGTTGACCCTGATCGGCTTCCGCGACGTGCCCGTGGACAATTCGTCCTTGTCGAAGGCGCCGCATATCGCGGCTTCCGAACCGTTCCACCGACAGGTCTTCGTCGGCCGTCCGGCCGAGATCGAAAGCGACGAGGACTATGAGCGCGGCCTCTATATCCTGCGCAAGGTCATTTCCGGCCGCATCTTCGCGGAGTCGGGGGGCGGCGAGAGCGGGGCCTACATCGTCTCGATGTCGTCGCGCACCATCGTCTACAAGGGCATGTTCCTGGCCTATCAGGTCGGAGCCTATTATCGCGACCTCAAGGATCCGCGCTTCGAAAGCGCGCTGATCCTCGTCCATCAGCGTTTCTCGACCAACACCTTCCCGTCCTGGCGGTTGGCGCATCCCTATCGCATGGTCGCGCATAATGGCGAGATCAATACGCTGCGCGGCAACGTCAACTGGATGGCGGCGCGGCAGGCTTCGGTGGATTCCGAACTGTTCGGTAACGACATCGCCAAGCTGTGGCCGATCTCCTATGAGGGGCAGTCGGACACGGCCTGCTTCGACAATGCGCTCGAATTCCTGTGGCAGGGCGGCTACCCGCTGGCGCATGCCATGATGATGCTCATCCCCGAGGCATGGGCCGGCAACAAGCTCATGGATGCCGACCGCAAGGCTTTCTACGAGTATCATGCCGCGCTGATGGAGCCGTGGGACGGCCCCGCAGCGGTGGCTTTCACCGATGGCCGCCAGATCGGCGCGACGCTGGACCGCAACGGCCTGCGGCCTGCGCGCTACATCGTCACCGATGATGACCGCATCATCATGGCCTCCGAGGCGGGTGTGCTGCCGGTCGAGGACAAGCACATCGTTCGCCGCTGGCGTCTCCAGCCGGGGCGCATGCTGCTGATCGACCTCGAAAAGGGCTGCATCGTCTCCGACGACGAGATCAAGGCCGAGATCGCCACCAAGCATCCCTACCGCAAGTGGCTCGCCAACACGCAGCTCATCCTGGAAGACCTGAAGCCGGTGGAACCGCGCGATCTGCGCCGGGACGTGTCGCTGCTCGACCGCCAGCAGGCCTTCGGCTACACGCAGGAAGATCTGAAGCTCCTGATGGCGCCGATGGCGACCACGGGCCAGGAAGCCGTGGGCTCGATGGGCACCGACACGCCGATCGCGGCCATGTCGGACAAGACGCGGCTGCTCTACGACTATTTCAAGCAGAACTTCGCGCAGGTCACCAATCCGCCCATCGACCCGATCCGTGAGGAGCTGGTGATGAGCCTGGTCTCCTTCATCGGTCCGCGGCCCAACATCTTCGACCTGGTCGGCTCCTCGCGCAGGAAGCGGCTGGAGGTGCGCCAGCCGATCCTGACCAATGCCGATCTGGAGAAGATCCGTTCCATCGGCCACACCGAGGAGCGTTTCGACACCAAGACGATCGACATCACCTATTCCGTCAACGAGGGCGCGGAAGGGATGCCGGCAGCGATCGAGCGGCTCTGCGAGCGCGCCGAGGCCGCTGTCGCGGGCGGCTACAACATCATCATCCTGTCGGACCGGCAGATCGGGCCGGACCGGATCGACATTCCGACGCTGCTCGCCACGGCGGCGGTGCACCATCACCTCATCCGCAAGGGGCTGAGGACATCGGTGGGGCTGGTCGTGGAGTCCGGTGAGCCGCGCGAGATCCATCATTTCTGCTGCCTCGCCGGCTTCGGCGCGGAGGCGATCAATCCCTATCTCGCCTTCGACACGCTGACCGACATGCACAAGCGCGGCGAGTTCCCGCCGGAGGTCGACGTCTACGAGCTGGTCAGCCGCTACATCAAGTCGATCGGCAAGGGCATTCTCAAGGTCATGTCCAAGATGGGCATCTCGACCTACCAGTCCTATTGCGGCGCGCAGATCTTCGATTCGGTCGGGCTGAAGTCGGAATTCGTCGACCGCTACTTCACCGGCACCGCCACCACCATCGAGGGCGTCGGGCTGGAGGAGATCGCCGCCGAGACGGTGATCCGCCATGCCCGCGCCTTCAGCGACGATCCGGTCCTGCGCAATGCGCTCGAGGTCGGCGGCGAATATATGATGCGCATGCGCGGCGAGAAGCACATGTGGTCGGCCGATGCGGTCGCCTCGCTGCAGCACGCGGTGCGCCAGAATTCGCCTGAGACCTACCGGCAATATGTCGAGCAGGTGGACGCAAGCACGGCGGATGCCAAGGCGATCCGCGGCCTGTTCCACGTCATGACGGCGGAGCAGACCGGCCGCAGGCCCGTGCCGCTGGACGAGGTGGAGCCTGCCTCGGCCATCGTCAAGCGCTTCTCGACGGGCGCGATCTCCTTCGGCGCGATCAGCCGCGAGGCGCATGTGACGCTGGCGCGCGCCATGAACGCCATCGGCGGCAAGTCGAACACGGGCGAGGGCGGCGAGGAGCCGGATCGTTTCGTGCCGATGCCCGACGGCTCGCCCAATCCCGAGCGCTCGGCGATCAAGCAGGTGGCGTCGGGCCGCTTCGGCGTGACGACGGAATATCTCGTCAATTCCGACATGATGCAGATCAAGGTCGCGCAGGGCGCCAAGCCCGGCGAGGGCGGGCAACTGCCCGGCCACAAGGTCGATGCGACCATCGCCAAGACGCGTCATTCCACGCCGGGCGTCGGCCTGATCTCGCCGCCGCCGCATCACGACATCTATTCGATCGAGGATCTGGCGCAGCTCATTTTCGACCTGAAGAACGTCAACCCCGAGGCGGATGTCTCGGTGAAGCTCGTCTCCGAGGTCGGTGTCGGTACGGTTGCGGCCGGCGTGGCCAAGGCGCGGGCGGACCACATCACCATTTCCGGCTATGATGGCGGCACCGGCGCTTCGCCGCTCACCTCCATCAAGCATGCGGGCAGCCCGTGGGAAATGGGCCTTGCCGAGACGCACCAGACGCTGGTGCTGAACGGCCTGCGCAGCCGCATCGCGCTGCAGGTCGATGGCGGCCTGCGCACCGGACGCGACGTCATCATCGGCGCGCTGCTGGGCGCCGACGAGTTCGGCTTCGCCACCGCGCCGCTGGTCGCGGCCGGCTGCATCATGATGCGCAAGTGCCACCTGAACACCTGCCCGGTCGGCGTTGCCTCGCAAGACCCGGTGCTGCGCAAGCGGTTCAAGGGAACGCCGGAGCATGTGATCAACTTCTTCTTCTTCATCGCGGAAGACGTGCGTGAATGGCTGGCGAAGATGGGCTTCCGCAGCATCGACGAGATCATCGGCATGTCGGAGCTTCTCGCCAAGGAAGAGCTGATCGCCCATGCCAAGTCGCGCGGGCTCGACTTCTCCAAGGTGTTCTTCAAGCCGGAGGCGCCGAAGGAGGAGACCTACTGGACCCGCCGGCAGGAGCATCCCATCGACGACGTGCTCGACCGCAAGCTCATCGCCGAGGCGCGGAGCGCGATCGAGACGCGCCAGCCGGTGGAGATCGACATGCCGATCCGCAACACCGACCGCTCCGCCGGTGCGATGCTGTCGGGCGTCATCGCCAAGGCCTACGGCCACAAGGGGTTGCGCGAAGATACGGTCAATGTGACTCTGCGCGGCACGGCCGGGCAGGCCTTCGGCGCGTTCCTCGTCCGCGGCGTGTCCTTCGAGCTCATCGGCGAGGCCAACGACTATGTGGGCAAGGGCCTGTCGGGCGGTTCCATCGTGATCCGTCCGGCCGACGACGCGCAGACGGTGGCGGAGGATTCCATCATCGTAGGCAACACCGTTCTCTACGGCGCCATCGAGGGCGAGTGCTATTTCCGCGGCGTCGCGGGCGAGCGCTTCGCGGTGCGCAATTCGGGCGCGGTGGCCGTCGTGGAAGGCGTCGGCGACCATGGTTGCGAATATATGACCGGGGGCGTGGTGGTCGTCATCGGCAAGACCGGCCGCAACTTCGCTGCCGGCATGTCGGGCGGCGTCGCCTATGTGCTGGACGAGGAAGGCGATTTCGCCGAGCGCTGCAACATGGCGATGGTCGAGCTCGAGCCCGTGCCCGAGGAAGACGACATGCTGGAGAAGCTGCATCACCATGGCGGCGACATCGACCACAAGGGTCGCGTCGACGTTTCGGGCGACATGACCCGCCATGACGAGGAGCGGCTGGTCCAGCTCATCGCCAACCATGCGCATCTCACCGGCTCGACGCGGGCCAAGGCCATCCTCGAGAACTGGGCCGACTTCCGGCCGAAGTTCCGCAAGGTCATGCCGGTCGAATACCGCCGCGCATTGGAGGAGATGGAGCGCATGCGCATGGGAGTCGCGGCGGAATGATACCGCTCGCGATCTTCCCGATGGGGGTTCCTCCTTCGCTGAAACCGGGAGCGCGTCCGCGCTGATTGACGCGGCCGCCTGCGCGGCCTTCAATGCCGGAGCCAGTCTTCGGGTTTCAGTCGAACCACGCACGATGCTGCGGACCCCACGGTCGCGCATCGCACGCAATTCCCAGGAAGAACCATGGGCAAGGTAACAGGATTTCTCGAAATCGACCGGCAGGTGCACAAGTACCAGCCGGCATCCGACCGCATCCGCCATTTCCGGGAGTTCACGCTTCCGATGTCGGATAAGGAGGTCGAAAAGCAGGCGGCGCGCTGCATGGATTGCGGCGTGCCCTATTGCCACGGCCCGACGGGCTGCCCGGTGCACAACCAGATCCCGGACTGGAACGACCTCGTCTATCACGGCGACTGGGAGACCGCGATCCGCAACCTACACTCCACCAACAACTTCCCCGAATGGACCGGCCGCATCTGCCCGGCGCCGTGCGAGGAGGCGTGTACGCTGAACCTCGAGGACATTCCGGTCGCGATCAAGACGGTCGAGCAGGCGATCGCCGACAAGGCCTATGAGACGGGCTATGTGCGTCCCCAGCCGGCCGCGCAGAAGACCGGCAAGCAGGTCGCGATCATCGGTTCGGGGCCGGCCGGCATGGCCGCTGCGCAGCAGCTCGGCCGCGCCGGGCATGACGTGCATGTGTTCGAGCGCGAAAGCCGCCCCGGCGGGCTGATGCGCTACGGCATTCCCGACTTCAAGATCGAGAAGCACCATGTCGACCGCCGCGTCGAGCAGATGAAGGGCGAGGGCGTCACTTTCCATTGCGGCGTCAATGTCGGCGTCGACATGAAGGTGGACGAGCTGCTCGCCGACTACGACGCGGTGCTCTATTGCGGCGGTTCGGAAAAGCCACGCCCGGCCGGCATTCCCGGCACGGAACTGGCCGGCGTGCATGACGCGATGCCCTATCTCGTGCAGCAGAATCGCCGCGTCGGCGGCGAGGCGGGCCCGTCCGTCGCCTGGGCGGCGGATCCGATCCTGGCCGGCGGCAAGCATGTCGTGGTGGTCGGCGGCGGCGATACCGCCTCCGACTGCGTGGGCACCGCCTTCAGGCAGGGCGCGGTGCGCGTGACGCAGCTCGACATCCGCCCGCAGCCGCCGGAGAAGGAAGACAAGCTTTCCGTCTGGCCCTATTGGGCGACCAAGATGCGCACCTCTTCCTCGCAGGCGGAGGGGGCGCAGCGTGAATTCCAGGTGGCGACGCTCGAATTCGTCGGCGAGGATGGCGTGCTGGCGGGCGTCAAGTGCTGCGAGGTCGATGAAAGGCGCAAGCCGATCGCCGGCTCGGAATTCGTCATCAAGGCCGATCTCGCCTTCATCGCCATAGGCTTCTCCGGGCCGGCAGAGACAGGCGTTCTGGCGGATCTCGGCGAGCGACTGACGACGACGACGGATACGCGCCGCTCCACCAATGTGGTGGCCAACGACCGCGACTACGGCACCAGCATCGACCGTCTGTTCGCAGCCGGTGACGTGCGGCGTGGTCAGTCGCTGGTGGTCTGGGCGATCCGCGAGGGTCGCCAGGCCGCACATGCGATCGACAAGTTCCTGATGGGCGAGACGCTGCTGCCGCGCTGAGCAGGCAGGAAACGCAAAAAAGGGCCGGGCGGCGTGCCCGGCTTTTTTTATTGCCGGGATGTAGCGGAAGGGATCGCCGTGGTCGCGGTCACGTCGTCAGCGGCCGGCTGTGCGGCGAGGCGGCGCATGCCGAAATCGTCGGCCCGGCCGGGCTTTGCCTCCGGAGCCACGCCGTTGCGCGCGAGCTTTTCGGCAGGCGTCTCAGGTTCGCCTTCATGTGCGGGCCTCGCGCCGCCCATCAGCCTCGTGCCGTCATCGAGCGCCGGGCCGCCAAGCGCGATCGGCGGGGTGCGGTCGATTTCCGAGGGGCGGATCGTGGCGGCGGGTCCCACGGGCTCGCCGGTGCCCGGCAAGGCCGCCACGCCCGTGCCCGCCGCGCTACCGAGATAGCGCTCCAGCGCTCGCTCGGCATAGAAGGCGATCTTGCGCTTGCCGGCGCTCGTCATGTTGATGCCGTCGGAAGCGCGAAGGCGTACGCGCTGGCCGTTCATGTCCGGGCCGACCGTGGTGAAGGCGCCGTTCTCGTCGACGAAGCCGTCCCAGATATCCACGAACTCGCCCTCCACCTCGGTCGCGGCGGCGCGGTACATGTCGTTGAAGGCCAGCATGTCGGCGGACATGCTCCCCGACTTGAAGGATGGCAGGCCGACCCACAGCAGCGGGAGGCCGCGCGAGCGGACTGTGCGCGCCAGCATCGTCACGCGCTGCTGATAGTTTTGGGTCCACGGGTCGCTGCGCAGATCGAGGCGCTGGCCGCCCACCGCCATCTGCTGGCGGTCGTTGGAGCCGAGCATCACCGCCACGACGGCGGGCTTCACCTCGTCCAATATGCCGCCGATCTCGGCGGGCCAGTTGTAATAGTCGTCGCGCACGAAGCCCGACGAGCCATTGGCGCGCGATACGACGCTGACGCCGGTGTTCTGCGCATAGGCAGCCTCGAGGCCTTCGGCCATGCCCCCCGCCATGAAGTCGCCGATGACGAGGACGACCCTGGCATCGGCGGATTTCTCGACCGGGGGAGGGGTTGCGACGCGTGGCGCGGCCGGACCATCGGACGAACTCCGCGGCGCGGCCTGCCGGCGTGCGCGCGGCCTAGGCCGTTCCGGCTCGACGGGTTCCGCCCGTTCACGGTTGCGGTTGAAGAGGAGATCGAACAGCGTGCGACCCCGGCGCTCCTGCGCCTCGGCCTGCGTGGCGACTGCGAGTGACAGGACCGGGGCCACGATCGCGAACGCCATGATGAACATCATGAGCGCGCCGCAGATCCGCCGCTTCCAGAGCCCGTTCGCCACGTTTCCTCCCAGCCTCATCCGGCGCAGCCCGCCAGCACCATCGAAAGGCTCTCCGGCTGTCGTGCCATGGGAAACCTGCCCCGGAGAGACTAATTGCGTCGCAGGCGCGTCAGCACTTCCTTGCTCGGGTGCCCGTCCGTGGTCAAGCCGCTCCGGGCCTGGAACGCCTTGATCGCATCGCGCGAGCCCTGTCCGATCTTGCCGTCGACGGTTCCGTCATAATAGCCGAGCGCGAGAAGCCGCTTCTGCAATTCTTCCGTCTCGCTCGACGTCAGCCGCGTGAAAGGCCGGTTCCAGTCTCGTACCAGTCCGCCATAACCGGCGATCTGGTCGGCAAGAAGGCCGACGGCGGCGGCATATTTGTCGGCATTGTTGTAGCGCTTCAGCACGAAGAAGTTGCGCGTCATGACGAAGGCGGGGCCTTCACGCCCATCCATGACCTTCAACTCGCCCTTGTCGCCGCCGCGGGGGAACGGTTTGCCGTTGGCGCGGGTCACACCGATTGCCGCCCATTGTTCGAGCGACAGCGAGCCGCCGGGAAATTTGCGCCCGCTGGGCAGGGTCACCTCATAGCCCCATGTCTTGCCGCTCTGCCAGCCATTCTTGGCCAGCAGGTTGGCCGCCGTCGCGAGCGCGTCGGGAATGGTCGACCAGATGTCGCGTCGCCCGTCACCATCCATGTCGACGGCATAGGCCTGGTAGCTGGTGGGAATGAACTGGGTGTGGCCCATCGCGCCGGCCCATGAACCGGTCAGGTGGCCGACATCGATGTCGCCGCGCTGGAGGATCTTGAGCGAGGCGATCAGCTGGGTGCGGGCAAACTTCGCGCGGCGCTTGTCGGCATAGGCCAGCGTGGCCAGCGAGCGCACCACGTTGCGCATCACGCGGTCGTTCTTGAGGATCTCGCCATAGTTGGATTCCATCGACCAGATCGCCAGAAGGATATGACGATCGACGCCGAAGCGCCTTTCGATACGGTCGAGCCAGGGCTTCCACTGGCGCGCCATCTCGCGGCCCACCGCGATCGAGCGCTCGTTCACCCGGTTGTCGAAATAGTCCCATACGGGCGCGACGAATTCGGGCTGATAGGCTGCCTTTTCCAGAACTTCCGGGTCGGGCGCGGTCACGCCAGCAAATGCGCGGTCGAAGACCGAGTTATTGACGCCCTCGCCAGCTGCGACGGAACGAAACTGGGCTACCCAGCGTTGGAAGCCGGCATCGGCATGGGCGGCCGAAGTAAAGGCAACGGTCGCGATCGCAACGCCGGCTGCTGCAAGCAGGCGTGAGGAGCGCGCAAATTTGGTGATGGCAGACATCGTGCTCTCCCGTCTGGTTTCGATATCCATCAATCGCGCATCACGGTTAGGAAAAAGTTTACCATGCACTTCCGTCAATCGGTAAACACTAATGATGTAGCCATTCTCTTGTAATTTCGGCGGTACTGGGCGATTCAGGCGACAGGATGATGCATTCTGTCGCAGTGTAAAATTATAGTGAGCAAGGTCGACATGAAGCGTGTGAGAAAGGCCGTATTTCCCGTAGCGGGTCTTGGCACGAGGTTCCTTCCCGCCACGAAGGCCATTCCCAAGGAAATGCTGACGGTCGTCGACCGCCCGGTCATCGACTATGTGGTGGCAGAGGCGCGCGAGGCGGGGATCGAGCATTTCATCTTCGTCACCGGCCGCAACAAGGCGGTCATCGAGGACCATTTCGACCTCCAGTTCGAGCTCTACGACACGCTGGAGCAGCGTGGGAAGCTGGAGGTTCTGGAGAAGCTGAAACAGCTCCAGCCGCAGCCGGGACAGACCAGCTTCACGCGCCAGCAGGCGCCGCTGGGCCTTGGCCATGCGGTGTGGTGCGCGCGCGAGATCGTCGGCGACGAGCCTTTCGCGCTGCTGCTTCCCGACATGATCATGCAGGCGGAACCCGGTTGCATGAAGCAGATGGTCGACCTCTACAACGAGACGGGTGGCAACATCGTCGGCGTGCAGGAATGCGATCCGGCGGAGGCCCATAAATATGGCATTGTCGGGCGCGGCGAGACGGTCGCCACCGGCTTCGAGATCACCGCGATGGTGGAGAAGCCGGCCAAGGGCATGGCACCGTCCAATTTCTACATCAACGGCCGCTACATCCTCCAGCCGGAGATTTTCGCCATCCTGGAAAGCCAGGAGCGCGGTGCCGGCAACGAGATCCAGCTCACCGACGGCATGCTGAAGCTGCTCGACAGGCAGGCGTTCAGCGGCTTCCATTTCAAGGGCCGCGCCTATGATTGCGGCTCTCCGGAAGGTTTCGTCGAGGCCAACCTCGCTTTCGCGCTGGCCAATGAGGAGGTGCGGGGCAAGATCGGCGACCGCCTGATCGAGATGGTGCGGGAAGGTTAGTTTCCTGGCCGCATTTGTATGGCGCCGGACGATTCCGTCCGGCGGCAAATGCTCAGCGCTGCATTGTCAGGCCGAGAAACACGCTCGTCGTGCGCGAGCCGCGTCCGGCGATCGAGCTCGTCGTGGCTTCGTGGCGCGCCCGGCCCGTCAGGCCGGCATAGCGATTGAGCCAGTAGGTGAGGCGTGCTTCGGCGCTCAGCGTGCGGTCGCTGTCGCCGGTCGTCGCATAGCGCCGGAACGACGCGCCGAGCACGGCGTCGGCGGTTAGCTGCGCCCGGATCTGGCGCGATATGCCGAGCGAGGTGGCGTAGAGAACGGAGCCGCTTTCGCCTGCCGTGGTGGTGCCCTCGATCTCCGTCGAGCCGGTCAGGGTGACTGTGGTGCCGCGCATCGGCGACCAGTTCACCGCGCCGTCTATGGCGAAGGCCGACAGGCTTCCGAGCCGCGCATCGTCGAAGTTTTCGCTGATGATGCCGGCGGCGATCTCGCCATTCAGCTTCTCGCCCCGGTCGAACTCCACGCCCGTGCGTGCGCCCAGACGGCTTGCCGAGCGCGCATAGCCATTGCTGTCGAGGCGCAAATCATAGTTGCGCCGCCCCGCTTCCAGCTCGACGAAGGGCAGCAAGGCGGGCGAGACCTCATAGCCGCCGCGCAGCTTCGCGGTGTAGAGCGTCTGGTTGCGGTCGGCCTGCGAGAGCACGCCGCCGCCGACGAGATCGGCGGAACCATAGGTGTTGCGGGCGATCGCGCCGGTCACCCCGAAGCGCAGCGGGCCGATGGCCTTCTCTAGCCCCGCTTCGCCGGTGATCGTCTGGCGCAGCGGCCGTGACGTGGTTGCCGGCAGCCCGACCGGCGAAGTCGCTTCCTCGGGGCGCCGATTGTAGCCCAGTGCGGTCTTGAGCTCGAACGACTTGCCGATGTCGAAACGCGCCGCCGCATCCACCCCGCCGATGAATTCGTGAAAACCGGTGCCGCGCAGCGAGGTGCGGTAGGTGCCGAAAGCGTCCAGCGTCGCGCTGTGGCGCGACCAGTCGGATTGCGCATTGAGGCGCAGCGTCGTTTCCGAAAGCACGTCGCTGCCACCGCCGGCCAGGCCGGCTGCATTGGTGGTGTATTCGATGCCCTGCTGGAGGGTCGGGCGGATCACGAAACTGCCGACGCGGGTGCCGGTGGGCGCGAAAGGGTTCTCCTCTGCCGGAAGCGTGCGGCCTTCGATGGGGGGCGCGCGCAGCGACTCCCGTTGGGCGGCGACGTTGCGCTCCTCGTCGGCCTCGTCGATGGTCGTTTCGCGCACCGTGGCCGTCGTGACCTCGTCGGTAAATGTGGCGCGCGCGGGTGCCGGTGCATTGTTCGACGCCGCCGGATCGGTTTCCGCCGCGGCTTCGCCGGGAGTTGCGCCTTGCACCGGCGGCAGGAGCGCGCCTGTGCCGGCTTCGCCGCCCGGCGAGAAGGAGCCGCGCAGATCCTGCGCGTGGGCGGGAAGTGCGGCCATCACGAACAGTCCTGCCGCGGCGATGAGCGCCACGCACGATGCGCCACCGGCCCGGTGCGCATGAGAGGACGAGTTGCGAAGCATCGACATCCGGCGGTTCGACGGCGCGGCGCGCCATGCTTACCGAACGGTAAAGATCGATGGTTAACGGAGCGTTGAGATACGGCCTATTCGCGCTCGACGACAAGGTCGTTGCCGCGCGCGGAAACGATCCTGACGCGCGTTCCCGCCGGCAGGTCGGGGCCGGCGACGCGCCAGGTGCTGTCGTCGATGCGCACGCGGCCGAAGCCTTCGCGGATGGGGTCGGTCAAGATGGCGCTTCGGCCGATGAGCTGCGCGGCGCGCTGGTTCAAGAGCGGCTCATCGCTTTTCTGCCGGTTGCGTACGATGCGGCTGCCGATGAAGGCGGAGGCCAGCGCCAGGACGAGGAAGATCGCGACCTGCAACTGCCACGTCCAGAAGGCAAGGGCGCCGAGTTGGAGCGAGAGCGCGCCGGTGACGAGGGCGGCAATGCCGATCCACAGGAGGAAGACGCCGGGCGCGAAGATTTCGAGCACCAGCAGCACCAGTCCCAGAACCACCCAGTTCCAGGCGCCGAGTTCTCCGAACACGCTCATCAGCATGGCGGCCTCCGAAGTCGATCAGCCGCGGTCAGGGCCGGTTACCGGCGTGTGCGACGCGGGGCGGGTGTTGCCCGCCGCCGCGTCCTTGCCGAACACTTCCTGCGCGATGGCGCCGATGCCGCCGAGCGAACCGACCAGCGAGGAGGCTTCCAGCGGCATCAGGATGAGCTTGCTGTTGTTGCCCGAGGCGATCTTCGCCAGCGCCTCGGTGTATTTCTGCGCCACGAAGTAGTTGATCGCCTGCACGTCGCCCTTGGCGATCGCCTCCGACACGACCTGCGTGGCCCTTGCCTCGGCTTCCGCCGCGCGCTCCCGCGCCTCGGCATCGCGGAATGCCGCCTCGCGCCGCCCCTCGGCCTCCAGTACCTGCGCCTGCTTGAGGCCTTCCGCCTCGAGAATCTGCGCGCGCTTGTTGCGCTCGGCCATCATCTGGCGCGCCATGGATTCGACGAGGTTGGCCGGCGGGTTGATGTCCTTGATCTCGACGCGGGTCATCTTGATGCCCCACGGACTGGCGGCCTCGTCGACGATATGCAGGAGCCGGTCATTGATCGCATCGCGGTTGGAAAGCAGTTCGTCGAGATCCATCGAACCCATGACGGACCGGATATTGGTCATGGTGAGGTTGAGGATCGCGTTCTGGAGCCCGGATACCTGATAGGCGGCCTGCGGCGCGTTCAGCACCTGATAGAAGGCGACGCCGTCGACAGCCACAATCGCGTTGTCGCGCGTGATGACCTCCTGGGTCGGCACGTCCAGCACCTGCTCCATCATGTTCATCCTCGCGCCGATGCGATCGATGAAGGGAACGATGATGTTGAGGCCGGGCGAGAGCGTGCGCGTATACCGTCCGAAGCGCTCGACCGTATAATTATAGCCTTGGGGAACCGTCTTGATGCCTGCGAAAATCAGCAGGATGACGAGGACGACGAGAACGCCGAGGACGATGTCGAGACCGGAAAGAAGCATATGATCCTCCTGCTGCGGCCGCGTCGCAGCCTTCGCCGAAAGACTTAGAGCATTTTGCCGCGAGGTGGAAACACCTTGCGTCCCCAATCCGGATCAATGCCTGACCAGCAACCTTTCGAGCGCTTCGCCGACAAGGGCGGGGACACTCCGGGGATCATCGAGATAGGCGGTTTCGAGCAACCCATCCGACAGGGCGACGAGCAGCGAGGCGGTAATGGACGGAGCGGGATCGCCATCTGCCGCCAGGAGTTCCCGGAGGGTGCGGTGATACCAGGCACGCCGCACATCGATGGCTTTCCGCACCGGGCTTTCAGGATCGGGATATTCTGCCGCCGCGTTGAGAAACGGGCAGCCCCGCCACTTGCCGACGAGCACCGCCTCGCCGATGCGTCCCAGAACAGCCGCGACCATTTCCCGTGGCGGCTGCTTCGGCAGCGCTGCGACCGCCGCCCGCCCAAGCTCGTCCTGCTCCTCGATATAGGCGAGGACGAGGTCATCCTTCGACGGGAAGTGGTTGTAAAACGTCGCCTTGGCCACGCCAGCTTCCGCGATGATGCGGTCGATGCCCACCGCGCGAATGCCTTCATTGTAGAAAAGGCGGGTTGCAGTATCGAGCAGGCGGCGACGCGCGGCGCTTGCTCCGGAATCGGTCTGGGAGGCGAGTTTGTTCATGCGGTTGACTCTAGCAGACAGATCTGTACAGTACATAGACAGACCTGTCTGTTTAAGAGAAGACTCATGATCATCATTGCTGGCCACTGGCAAACCAGAAACGCCGCCGCACGCGATGCTGCCGCAGCCGCATTCGCCAATATGGTCGAAAGAGCGAGGAAGCAGGAAGGCTGCCTCGACCTGTCGATCGGGGCGGATCCGCTCGATCCGCAGCGCGTCAACATATTCGAATGCTGGCGCGACCAGCAGGCGCTGGATGCCTGGCGCAAGATCGCGAGAGGACCAAAGGTCGCCATCACGCAGGCCAAGGTCAGCCTGTACCGCACCGAAAAGGCCGAGAAGCCTTTCTAGAGCGGTTCAGCATTTCATGGAAACGCCCACCCGCTCTAACTCTTTGTTTTAGCCGCATTTCTGCGACGCCAAGCGATTCCGCCTGGCTGCAAAATGCTCTCGGCATGAATCCCAAAAGGTGAAAAGATGAACACCGACAGCGAAACCACCCGTGAAATCGCCAACCGTTTTCACGCTGCGTTCGAGAAGCATCGTCCCGAAGACCTTGACGATCTGGTCGGCGAGGGCTGCATCCTCGAAAATACGACGCCCGCGCCAGATGGCGCGCGCTATGAGGGGCGCGAGGCTTGCCTCACTTTCTGGAAAGGGATCGCATCCTCCGGAAACCTTGTCTTCGAGGCGGAAGAGATCTGGGCCAGCGAGGATCGCGGGATCATCCGGTGGCACCTATACTGGGGCGAGAAGGAAACGGACCGGGTCCGAGGGGTCAACATCCTGCGGGTTCGGGATGGGAAGATCGTCGAAGGCCGGGGATATATGAAAGGATAGGTCCTGCGGGGCCGGTCCGCATCGCGCCTCTGCTCAGGACGGCATGGCGAACAGGTCCGCGTCGGAGTCCTCGCGGCCGTCGAGCGTCGTGGCGATCATTTCGGATGCCAGTTGCGAGAAGGTGATTCCGTTGCCGCCATAGCCCATGACGGCGTGGATTCGTGGCTTGCGCGGGAGCGTGCCGATGATGGGGAGACCGGTCGGCGTCGCTCCGAAGGAGCCCGTCCAGATGTATTCGGGCGAGGGGTTGATGCCCGGCATCAGCGCGGCCAGCTTGCGCATGATGGCCGCGGTCTTTTCGAGGATCAGCGCGTCGCGATGTTCCTCATCCTGGAAATCCTCGTCCTCGCCGCCGCATATGATGCGTCCGTCATCCGTCGCGCGCATATAGAGATAGGGGTCCGACGCTTCCCAGATGAAGGAAGCGCGGGGCCAGATCGCCTGTTTCTGCGGGCGTGTCGCGATCGCCCATGTCGAGATGATGCTGTGCGTGCGCGCGCTCACGGGGTCCATCAGCTCATAGCCGGTGGCGAGCACGGCATGGCCGGCGCGGATCACCGGGCCGTCGCGCGTCGATATCGCCACCTCGTCGCCGGAATGGGCGATTGCGGTCGCTTCGACGGGCGCGTAGAGGCGCGCCTTCCGCTTGCGCGCCAGATTGAGCAATCCCGCCGTCAGCTTGCGGGGGTCGAGGGCCAGATTGCCCTCGCTGAGGATCGCGCCGTCGCGCCCGAGGCCGAAGCTTTCCTTGAGTTGCTTGCGGGAGAGGTATTCGGCCGAAATCCCGGCGTCACGCCGCGCGGCGGCTTCCTCCCGCAGGCCGGCCGGATCGAGAACGTTTCCGGCAAGATAGAGCGACGGGCGCATGGCGAGCCGGCATTCGATGCCCAGCGTTTCGATCCGCGCGCCGAGGTTCATCACCGCCAGGCGCGAGCGGCGCCATGCGGCGACGGCCTTTTCCTTGCCGACCATGCGGGAGAGTTTGGTGAGCGGCTGGTCGATCTCGAACTGCACGAGGGCGGTGGTGGCCGGCGTGGAGCCGCGCATCGGGCCGCGCCGGTCGATCGCCACCACATCATGCCCGCGCCGCGTCAGCGCCTCGGCAATCATCGCGCCGCTGATGCCCATGCCGATGACCAAGACATCGCATCGCAGGTCGCGATGGAGCGTCGATACGGGGACGGCCGGCGCGCGATAGGCCATCCAGACGGGGCGTCCCGTCCGCAGATCGAGTTTTCGTGCCATCGCTCCCCTTCCGACGCAATTCCGGACACAGAATGCAGTCGGGTCAGAACGTCATCCGGTTGGGAATCGTTCCGCTGCTCACAGCCAGCCGGACGCTTCCCGGCGCACCAGCGTCTCGATAACCTCCATCCCTTCCGGACTGTCGTTGAGGCAGGGGATATGCGCGAACTTCTCGCCGCCATGATGCAGGAAGATCTCGCGCACCTCGCCGTCGATCTCCTCCAGCGTCTCGATGCAGTCGGCCGAGAAGCCGGGATTGAGGATGGCGATGCGCCTGACGCCTTCCTTCGCCAGCCGCTCCACGGTCTTGTCCGTATAGGGCTGGAGCCATTCCTGCGCGCCGAAGCGCGACTGGAAGGTGGAGATGAGCCTGTCCTCGCCCATGCCGAGGCGCTCGCCCAGCAGGCGCGTCGTCTCCAGGCAGTGGGCGCGGTAGGGGTCGCCTCTGTCCGAATAGGGTTTGGGGATGCCGTGATAGGAGGCGAGGATCACCTCCGGCTCGAAATCCAGCTTCGCCAGATGGCCGGTCAGCGAGCGGGCGAGGGCGTCGATATAGACGGGCTCGTTGTAATATGGCGGGATGGAGCGCACGCTCGGCATGTGCCTGATCTTCATCAGCGCGCGATAGAGCTGGTCGTTGGCGGTGGCCGTCGTCGTCGCCGAGAATTGCGGATAGAGCGGAAAGAAGACGATGCGGTCGCAGCCCGCCGCCATCAGCCGCGCCACCGCCTCGCGGATCGCAGGCTGGCCGTAGCGCATGCCCCATTCCACCACCAGCCGCGGATCGCCCGAGAGGGACGCCGCCAGCTTCTGCGCCTGTGCGCGGCTGATGGTGCGCAGCGGCGATTCGTCCTTCTCGCGGTTCCAGATCCTGGCGTAGTTGGCGCCGGTCTTCTTCGGCCGCGTCGTCAGCACCGCGCCGTAGAGGATCGGATACCAGATCACCTTGTTGAGCTCGATCACGCGCGGGTCGCTCAGGAACTCGCGCAGGTAGCGGCGCACGGATGCCGTGTCGGTGCCGTCCGGCGTGCCGAGATTGGCAAGCAGCACGCCCACCTTCTCCTGCCGCGCGGAGGTTTCGTCACGCGGCAGGCCGCCCGCTGTCGCGGCGGGTTCGGGGGTGATCTGAGGTGTCATGCGATTGCGCTCCGGTTCCGGCGCAACCTAAGCATGACGCGCACCAATTCAATGGCGCGCGTCGCCGCAGCCGGCCTGTCGGTCAGCCGCGGACGGGGCCTGTCTGACCACCGGCGGTTGGGGGCGAAACCTCTGGCTGCGGCAGCGCGCCGGCATAGCGCGTCAGCACGAATTGTTGGCCGCTTCCGGCGGTGCAGTTCAGCTGGCTGGGCGTGGCGACCGCGCAATTGAAGCTCACCGCCGTCTGGCGGATGATCGACGTGCCACTGATCTCCACGATGCTGCCACGCAACTGGTAGCCGCCTTCCGACAGCCGCCTGCCGGAATCCGAAGCGATGGTCTCGAATCGTCCGGAGCGGAACACGGTGATGCCGGTGCCGGCCTGGTCGATCCAGTTGCCTTCGATGCCTGAGCCGGGCTGGGGGTTCATCGGGGAGGGCCCGCGCATGGGCGGCGGCCCTCCGGGGCTCATCTGGCATCCAGCCAGAACCGCCGACAGTGCCACGGCGGTCAGGCTTGCTTTCATCCCGGCTTGGATCATTGTGAATCTCCTCGTCAGATCATTCCCGCTCTCCGTCGGAAACGATCTCTCTTTGCCTTGACGCAATTCCGGACGCAGAACCGCTGCGCACTTTGCCAGAATTGCTTATCGCGTCACACTTTGCGTGTTTCGCAAGTGGACGCAAGCAAAGCCGGGCCGTTGGCGGCCCCTTTGCCGCATCAGCGCACGAGAATGTTTCTGAATTGCCACGGGTCCTTGAGGTCGAGATCTTCTGCGAACAGGCCGGGGCGGCCCTCAAGCGGCGTCCAGTCGGTATAATAGCCGTTTACCGGCCCGAGATAGGGCAACTGGATTTCGAGGCAGCGGCGATAATCCATCTCGTCGGCCTCGACGATGCCAGCCTGCGGGTTCTCCAGCGCCCAAACCATGCCGGCGATGACCGCCGAGGAAACCTGCACGCCGGTGGCGTTCTGGTAGCTGTTGAGCTTGCGCGCCTCGTCCAGCGAAAGCTGCGAGCCGAACCAGTAGGCATTCTTTTCATGGCCGTAGAGCAGCACGCCGAGCTCGTCGATGCCGTCCAGCAGTTCGTTCTCGTCCAGAACGTGCTGCACCGGCTGCGCCCTGCCGGCTGCGCCGAACATTTCGTGCAACGACAGGATCGCGTCGTTGCAGGGATGGTAGGCATAGTGGCAGGTTGGCCGATAGCGTAGCTCGTCCTTCTTGTCGCGCACCGTGAAGTAGTCGGCGATCGAGATCGCCTCATTATGCGTCACCAGGAACCCATATTGGGGACCTGGTGTCGGACACCATGAGCGCACCCGCGTATTGGCGCCGGGCTGTTCGAGGAAGATGGCCGCCTTGTTGCCCTTCTTCTGCTTGCGCGCATTCTTGGGCATCCACTTTTCATGCGTGCCCCAGCCAAGCTCGGCCGGCTGCAGCCCCTCGGCGATGAAGCCCTCGACCGACCATGTGTTCCAGAAGGTGTTGAGCGGCTTGGGCAGCCTGGCGCGCTGCGTGTCGCGCTCGGCGATGTGGATGCCCTTGACGCCGGCGCGCTGCATGAGTTCGGCCCAGCCCTCGCGGTCGTCCGGGCCGGGTTCCTTGAAATCCATCTTCAGGTCGCGGGCGAGGTTCACCAGCGCCTGCTTGACGAACCAGGACACCATGCCGGGATTCGCGCCGCAGGTGGACACGGCCGTCGTGCCGCCGGGATTCTTGCGCTTCTCGCGGCGGGCTGTCTCGCGCAGCGCATAGTTGGTGCGCGCGGCATTGTCGGCCTTGTCGTCGAAGTAGAAGCCGAGCCATGGCTCGACCACGGTATCGATATAGAGCACGCCGAGCTTGCGGCAGAACTTCATCAGGTCGACCGAGCCCGTATCGACCGAAAGGTTGACGCAGAAGCCCTGACCGTCGCCTTCGGTCAGAAGGGGCTTCAGGATCTCTTTGTAGTTGTCCCTGGTGATGGCCTCGTTGACGAAGCGGATGCCGCGCTCGTCGAGCAGGGCCTTGTCATTGTCACGCGGGTCGATGACCACCATGCGCGATTTGTCGAATTTGAAGTGGCGCTCGATGAGGGGAAGGGTGCCTTTGCCGATCGAGCCGAAGCCGATCATCACGATAGGACCGGCAATCTCGCCATGTACGGGCCATTTCTCATTCGCCATTCACAAAACTCCTGTTCACACGACTGCTGCTTTTGAACATAGAGCATCGCCGCATTAAAGCGAAATGACAGGTTTTGCCGGCTGTGGTCGGGTGACCTCACGCCAGCCTGACGTCGATCAGGCCGCGTAGTGAATTGCCCACCGCCAATGCCTCGGCGGCCCGCAGGTCGTCGGGCGTCAGCACCGCTTCTCGCGCGCGCCCGTTCGCCAGCATTTCGGCGCGCAGCACGCCGGCGAGCAGGCCCGAGGAAAGGGGAGGGGTCAGCCACGTTCCGCCGGCGCGGATGAAGACATTGGTGATGGTCCCCTCGCAGACCTCGCCGCGCTCGTTGAGCAACAGGACCTCGTCGGCTGCCGCAGGCGCGAACTCGGCTCGCGCGGCATCGTATCGCTGGCGCAGCGTCGTCTTGTGGCGCAGCAGTCGGTCATCTGAATCAAGTCGTGTTTCGGCAATGGCGAGCCGCCAGACGGTGCCCGGCGCGAAAGGTTTGAAGGCCTGCGCCGCAACGGTGCAGGCGCCGTCGCGCGACGTGACGAGGCGCACGCGCAGCGGTTCGCGGCCGCTTGCCGCGCGCGCCAATGCATCCTTCGCGGCGTCTTCCGAAAAGGCGAAGCCCAGTTCCCGGGCAGAATCTTGCAGGCGGGCAAGGTGCAGGGGCAGCCGCAAATAGCCACCCTCGGGCTCCCAGCGCAGCGTTTCGATCAGCTCGAAGCCGGCGGCTTGCCCGTCGCGAAGCGTCCCTTCAGCAGGCATTCCTCATATTCCCCTTCCGCAGTGGAATCGAAGACGACCCCGCCGCCGACATTGTAGACGGCTTCGCCGCCCGGATAGAGCGAGACGGTGCGGATCGCCACGCTGAAACGCATGTGGCCCGATGGTGCTGCCCAACCGATCGCGCCGCAATAGACATTGCGTGGCGTCCGTTCGAGATCGTTCAGGATCTTCATCGCGCTGATCTTCGGCGCGCCGGTGATCGAGCCGCAGGGGAATAGCGCTGCGAGAATCTCGCTGAAGCCGATGCCGTCCAGAAGCCGCGCTCGCACGCGGCTCACCATCTGGTGGAGCGTCGGATAGGTCTCGATGGCGAAGAGCTCCGGCACGTCCAGCGTGCCTACCTCGCTGATGCGCGAAATATCGTTGCGCAGCAGGTCGACGATCATGCGGTTTTCGGCCTGGTTCTTCGGGTCGTTGGCGAGGAAGGTCTTTTGAGCCTCGTCTTCGCCGGCGCTCGCGCCGCGCGGTGCCGTGCCCTTCATCGGAAGCGCTTTGATCCAGCGATCGTCATCGACCTCGAAGAAGAGCTCGGGCGAGCGCGACAGCACGACCGGGCCGCCGGCATCGACGCCGAGGTCGATGAAGGTGCCGTAGCGCACCGGCTGGCGCGCCACCATGGAACGGAAGATGGCGAAGGGATCGCCCTCCCAGCGCGCTTCGACGGGAAAGGTGAGATTGGCCTGGTAGCAATCGCCCTGGCGCAGATGCTGATGGAGCTTGTCGAAGCGCTGGGCATAGTCGGCCTCGCTCCAGGTCGCGCGCGGATCGGCGAGCCAGGAATTCGAAGGGTCGGCGATATCGCCAAAACCTGCCGCCGTGGGCTCGACCGGCCCGGCGAACACGCCCATGCATATCAGCGGAGCGCGGCGGCCTTCCGGCAGCAGCCTTTCCAGCGCCGGATCGAGAAGATAGCCCGCCTCATAGGACAGGTAGCCGGCCAGCCACTTGCCCGCTCGTTGTGCCGCCTCCGCCTGCGCCAGAGCGGTGCGGAAACTGTCGGCATCCCAGGCAATGAGCACGTGCTCGGGATCGGCGAAGAGCACTTCCTGGCCGTTCGTATCATTGCGAAAGAAGGCGATGTTGCGTGACGCGGTCGTGGTCATGGCTTGAGGTGGCCGCCTGTTCAGCCCTGTTCCATCGCTTCAAGCTCGTCGATCAGTCCTTCGATCACCGAAAGACCCTTGCGCCAGAAGCCCGGATCGGATGCATCGAGGCCGAAGGGGGCCAGCAGTTCGGAATGGTGCTTCGTCCCGCCCGCCTTCAGCATGTCGAAATACTTCTCCTGAAAGCCGCTCCCGGCTTTCTGGTAGACCGCATAGAGCGAGTTCACCAGACAGTCGCCGAATGCGTAGGCATAGACGTAGAAGGGCGAATGGATGAAGTGCGGTATATAGGTCCAGAACGTCTCAAAGCCCTCGCGCAGCGTGATCGCCGGCCCGAGGCTTTCCACCTGCACCTCCAGCCAGAGTTCGCCGATGCGCTCGGCGGTGAGTTCGCCATTGCGGCGTTCGGCGTGGACGGCGCGCTCGAACTGGTAGAAGGCGATCTGGCGCACCACGGTGTTGATCATGTCCTCGACCTTCTGCGCCAGCATCGCTTTGCGCTCGCGCCGGTCGGTGGTGCGGTCGAGCAGCGAGCGGAAGGTCAGCATCTCGCCGAAGACGGAGGCGGTCTCGGCAAGCGTCAGCGGCGTCGAGGCCATCAGCGCGCCCTGGCCGCCGGCGAGAACCTGATGCACGCCATGGCCGAGCTCATGCGCCAGCACCATCACGTCGCGCGGCTTGCCCATATAGTTGAGCAGCACATAGGGATGGGCCGAAGGCACGGTGGGATGGGCGAAGGCGCCCGGCGCCTTGCCCGTCCGCACCGGCGCGTCGATCCAGCGCCGGTCGAAGAAGCGGCTCGCAATGTCGGCCATTTCGGGCGCAAAGCCGCGATAGGCGGACAGGACCGTCTCGCGCGCTTCCTCCCAGCCGATCACCGCCTGCGGCGTGTCGGGCAGGGGCGCGTTGCGGTCCCAATGGTTCAGCTTCTCCATGCCGAGCCAGCGTGCCTTCATCGCATAGTAGCGATGCGACAGGCGCGGATAGGCTTCGCGCACGGCGGCCGACAGCGCATCCACGACCTCGCGCTCGACGCGGTTGGCCAGGTGGCGGGAGTCGGCGATGTCCTTGAAGCCACGCCAGCGATCGGAGATTTCCTTGTCCTTGGCGAGCGTATTGGTGATCAGCGTGAAGAGGCGGAGGTTCTGCGCGAAGGTCGCGGCCAGCGCTTCAGCCGCCTTCTGCCGTTCCGCGCCATCGGTGCTCTGGAGCAGGTTGAGCGTCGGCTCCAGCGCCAGTTCCTCGCCGTCCACCTTGAAGCGCAGGCTGGTCATCGTCTCGTCGAACAGCCGGTTCCAGGCACCGCGGCCGGTCACCGACTTTTCATGGAAAAGCTGCTCGACCCGGTCTTCCAGCTGGTAGGGCTTGTCCGCGCGCAGGTCGACGATCCACGGCCGGTAGTGGCCGAAGGACGGATCGGCCTCGAGCGCGGCATCGATCGCCGCGTCGTCGATCCGGTTGAGCTCAAGCGTGAAGAAAAGCAGATGCGCGCCGGCATCCGTCATCTTCTCCTGCGTGTCGCCATAGAGTTTTGCACGCACCGGATCGGAGGTGTCGGTGGCATAGACGAGGCCCGCATAGGACATGATGCGGCCCATCAGTTCCTCAAGCGCCTCATATTCGCGCATGGCGGCGCCCAGCCCGCCCGCGCCGAGTTTGGCTGCCTCCGCGGCCAGATTTCCTTTCCAGCGCTTCTCGAAGGCGAGCGCGTCCGCGGCGGCACGTTCCAGATCGGCCCTGAGCTCCGGTCCGTCCATCGACGGATAGAGGTCGGCGAGATTCCATTCCGGCAAAGCGCCGAGCGAATCGGCCGCCAGCGCCGCACGGCCCTGCGCGGCCGGATGGCGGGTGGTCATTGGATTCATGAAGGGGACCTCACAGGCTCGCAATCATCGAGAAGGCTTCGCTACAAAAGGAAACTTTCACCGGGTTTCTTGAGTCCTTGTTTAGAAGCCTGTGCCAGGATGATCCAGCCCGCCCGAGTTGAAACTGTGCCGATTTTTCGAAAGCGCAATGCCAGTCATTCTTGTCGTCGATGATGATCCGGTCCAGCGCCGGCTGGTGGAGGCGGTGCTCGCCAGGGCCGGCCACGACCTGTTGCTCGTCGACGGCGCCGAAGCGGCCCTTGCCGCCTTCGAGGGTCCGCGCGAGGGCGATATCGGCCTCGTCGTCCTCGACCTCGTCATGCCCGGCATGGACGGGCTCGACATGCTCGCCCAGATGCGCGAGCGCGGCATTGACGTTCCGGTGATCGTCCAGACGGCGCAAGGCAGCATCGAGACGGTGGTGCGCGCCATGCGCGAGGGAGCCTTCGACTTCGTCGTCAAGCCGGTTTCGCCGGAGCGTCTGCAAGGAGCGGTCGCGAGTGCGCTGAAGGTGCATTCGCGTGGCAGCGGGGCACAGAAGGCGCGCCGCACGGGCTCCGGCACGGTGAGCTTTCGCGACCTCGTCATGGCGGGGCCGGCAATGGAGCGCGTGATCGGGCTCGCCCGCAAGGCGGCGGGGTCCAGCATCCCGATCCTCATCGAGGGCGAATCCGGTGTCGGCAAGGAACTGGTGGCGCGCGCGATCCAGGGTGCGGGCGACCGACGCGGCAAGCCTTTCGTGACCGTCAATTGCGGCGCGATCCCCGATAATCTGGTCGAAAGCATCCTGTTCGGGCACGAAAAGGGCGCCTTCACCGGCGCGACCGAGAAGCATGCCGGCAAATTCGTCGAGGCCCATGGCGGCACATTGTTCCTCGATGAGGTCGGCGACCTCCCGCTCGACGTGCAGGTCAAGCTGCTGCGCGCCGTGCAGCACGGCGAGGTCGATCCCGTCGGCGGGCGTGCCACGGTCAAGGTCGACATCCGCCTCATCTCCGCTACCCATCGCGACCTCATCCAGCGGGTGAAGGATGGGCTTTTCCGGGAAGACCTGTTCTACCGGCTGAACGTATTTCCCATCATGGTGCCGCCGCTGCGGGACCGACGCGAGGACATCCCGATCCTCGTCCAGCATTTCGTCTCGCGGCTCGGCCGTTCGGAAACGGCAGGGCGGGTGCGGGGGATTTCCGCCAAGGCGCTCGCCATGCTGTCGTCCTATGACTGGCCGGGCAATATCCGCCAGCTGGAGAACGCCGTCTTCCGCGCCATCGTCCTTTGCGAGAGCGATGTGCTCACGATCGACGATTTTCCGCAGATACGCACGCAGATCGATGGCTTCGGGCTGGTGGATGCGTCATCGCCGCGCCGACCCGTTGCAGAGCCCCGCATACCGGAGCCGCCGCTGCCGGCTCCATCGACGGATTTCGGTACCGTAAGAGCTATCGACGAACGCGGGAATGTGCGCAGCCTGGCCGAGGTCGAGACGGAAATGATCCTACTGGCGATCGAACGCTATCAGGGCCAGATGAGCGAGGTCGCCCGCCGGCTGGGGATCGGCCGCTCCACGCTCTACCGTAAGCTGAAGGACCTCGGCATCGACCCCGAACAGGGGCGCGCCGACAGGATCGCATCGTAGCTTTTTCGTGGCGTCCGGCTTATCCACAGCTGTTTGACCGGCGATCACGCTGTTTACGTTACGATATGTAATTTTACTTGAGCGGCCCGGCGCTTAGCCAGTAAACCTGCGATTTACCAAGGTAATGGGGTCCGCGTTTTCGCCAATATGTCACCACGCCGCTGCCGTAATTGGCGACAATAAGCGGTAGTTAACCATTACGGTGGATAGTCGGGCCTTCATCCAAAAGCCCTGACTGCAGGGACAACAGGCGCCGCGGCGCCCGCCGATTAAGGCCACGGGATTTGAATACACTCGCGCGTTTCAAGTTGGGGGTCGGGGAAATGGGCCGCGGGGGACGAAAGGTCCTTACCGCTCTCGCAGTTTCCATCGGCGTCCTTCTCACGTCGCAGGCGGCCAGCGCGGAAACGCGTTCGCTCAAGCTCTATTTCATCCACACGAAGGAACGTGCGGAGATCGTCTACAAGAAGAACGGCAGGTACGTTCAGAGCGGTCTCAACGAGATCAACCGTTTCCTCCGCGACTGGCGGCGCAATGAGCCTGCCAAGATGGATCCCCGCCTGCTCGACCTGGTCTGGTCCGTCTATCGCGCCACCGGCGCGCGCGACTATATCCACGTTGTGTCCGCCTATCGCTCGCCGGCCACCAACGGCATGCTGCGCAGCCGCAGCTCCGGCGTGGCCGAGAAAAGCCAGCATATGCTGGGCAAGGCAATGGACTTCTACATTCCGGGCGTGCCGCTTTCCAAGCTGCGCCAGACGGCCTTCAAGTTCGAGGGCGGCGGCGTCGGCTACTATCCCAAGTCCGGCTCGCCCTTCGTCCATCTCGATGTCGGCAATGTGCGCGCATGGCCGCGCATGAGCCGCAACGAGCTGCTCGCCCTCTTCCCCGACGGCAAGACCGTGCATCTGCCCGCCGACGGCAAGCCGCTGGCCGGCTATCAGCAGGCCATGGCCGCCTACAAGTCGCGCCAGCGCAGCGGCGCATCCGTCCAGATGGCCTCGGCCGAAGAATCCGGTCCGCGCCGTCGCGGCCTTCTCTCCGCCCTTTTCGGTGGCGGCGGGGCCGACGAGGACGAGGACAATGGCGAGGCGCGCGCCGTGGCCCAGCGCCCCGCGCCGCAGCGTCAGCAGCCAGCCCCGCAGCCCTCCGCTCCCGTTCAGCAGGCGGAGCCGGAGCAGCCGGCGCCTGAAACCATCATCGCGCAGATGCCAGCCCGCGAAGTGCCGCTGCCGCAGCTCGCGCCGCGCCCGAGCATCGATGTCGGTGCGCCGACCGCGCTTGCGGCGCTCGCCCCGGTCGAGAATGCGCCAAGCGCAGGCGTCGCCGCGGCCACTGCCGTCGCCACCGAGGTTGCGCTCAACGTTCCATTGCCGACGCGCCGGCCCAACTACACCGCGCCCGCCGTCGCCATGCCGGACAGCGCGCCGGTTCCGTCGCACTCGCCGGTCGTGCTTGCCGCGGCTGAGCAGGATGCACCAGTGCAGGATACGCCGCAGCGCGACCTGATCGCCGAACTGGCCGGCCAGCAGCCCGCGACATCGCCTTCCGCCACGCTGGCCGCCTATGTGCCGGTGCCGAATGCACGGCCGGGCCGCGACGACGCCTTTGCGCTCGCCGCAGTCATGCGGACCACGCCGTCTCCCGCCGTCGCCAAGGATCCGGTCGCGGTCGAGCAGGCGCGCCTCGACACGAAGGAACGCACGGAACGGCTTGCGCGGCTTGCGTCGGCCCCCTCCGCATCGCCCAAGGCTGCCATCATCGCACGCGGCGGGACGAACCCGTCCGCCGTTGCCGCAGGTGCGGTGCGCACGACTGCCAAGTCGTCCAAGCCGCGTTCGACCGACAGCGAGCAGGAGCGGACGTCGCGTCAGGTACCCGTCCAGCAGGAGATCGCTCGTTGGGCGCTGTCGCGCCAGCCGGTCATCACCAACACAGCCGGAACCAAGGCGCCGTCCTTCGCCTATGACATCGTGCGCACGGCGCCGAAGATGGTCTACACCAACGGCTTCCAGCCGAATGGCAGCGAGCTGGAGGCGTCCAGGTTTACCGGCAAGGCGGTCGAGTTCATGTCGGTCGCACGCTTCACGCCCAGGTGAACCCCACATGCAATCAGACAAAAGGCCGGCTTTTCAGCCGGCCTTTTTATTTGGGTTCAGCCGCGAATTGCCGCGGCCGCCCTGGCAAGGGCGGTAATGTCGTCCCACCGTTCTTCGGCGAGCAGCTTGTCGGGTGCGACCCATGAGCCGCCGACGCAGACCACATTGGGCAGGCCGAGATAGGTGGCGGCGTTTTCGGCACTGACGCCGCCGGTGGGGCAGAAGCGCAGGCCGGCCAGCGGCGAGGCGAGCGACTTCAGGAAAGCCGCACCCCCGGCCTGCTCGGCCGGAAAGAACTTTGCCAGCGTGAAACCGGCTTCCATGAGAAGCATCATCTCGCCCGGCGTGATGACGCCGGGCAGATAGGGCAGGTCGAACTCCCGCCATGTATCGAGAAGGCTTGGCGTGATGCCGGGGCTGACGACAAAGGCCGCACCTGCCTCGGCGGCTTCCTTGTAGTGTCGCGGATTGAGGATGGTGCCCGCGCCGACCACCGCCTCGGGCACCTCGTCCCGCACGGCACGGATCGCGTCGAGCGCGACCGGCGTGCGCATGGTGATCTCGATCAGCGGCAGGCCGCCGGCGGCGAGCGCCCGCGCCAGCGGAACCGCATGTTCCAGCCTGTCGATCTTGATCACCGGCACGACAGGCTGGCGGCCCAGCAGGGCCAGGAACGGGGCTGACGGATCATCCATTGATTGTCTCCGAAGATGCGCCGCGCACCATGTGCAAATGTCGTGGCCGATGTCTAGCCATGCGCTTCAGGGCGATGTCGTGCGAAGCCAGTTCCACAGGCGCGATATGGCTGCGCCGAGCCACGCAGCCGGAGAAGCGACGCCGATGGCGGCCCGCAACGCGGCTTGCGTCGCCGGGCCGGCAATGCCGTCCGCGGCGAGGCCGTGGTCGCGCTGGAAGCGTGTCACAGCCTGTTCGGTCAGGTCGCCGAAGATTCCGTCGCTGGCGAGAGGGTAGCCCGCCGCCGTCAGCATCGTCTGCAGCGCGGATACCGCATCGCCACGCATATTGCGGCGCAGGGTGGCGGTGGCGGGGCCGGGAGCGGCAAGGTTGCCCGCATGCCGCCGATAGGCTGCCGCGAGCTTGGTGTCATAGGCGTTGGCGCGATAGTTGGGACCATTATAGCCGCGCGCGAAGGCTGCCCAGTCGCCCTTTGCCAGAGCGTCGGCCAGCCCGGCCTTGGCGATATAGCGCGCCATCAGCCGCGCCTGGCCAGCCGCGCCGCTGCGGGCTTCCGCCACCAGCGCGGCGACATCGGCATAGCCCAGCCAGGCCCAGTGCGCGCCCATCACCTGCCCGAGGCCCCAGGAGGTCGATTCATAGGCCGCCTTCTGCGAGATCGCGGCGGCGCGGTGCAGAAGCGCCCATCTGGCGGCCTGATCCGCCGGATTGCGGATGGCGCCCGCAGCCGGCGAGGACAGGCCGTCACCGCGGGCCTTCGCTTGCGCCGTTCCCGTGAGACGCCGGTCGAAATAATGACCCTCGAAGCGGATGAGCGGTTCGTCGCGCCCGTCCACTCTGGCGAAGACGCGGCCGCCGGATTCCACTTCCGCGACCGCCAGCAGCGCGGCCGGCGCAATGCCGTTGCTGCGCGCCACGCCGGCGATGATGTCCCTTGTTTCCTGGCTGAACACTGTCTTGCCCTTCCTTTCGCATCCGGGCGGATTTTGCGTGCGGTGGCGGTGGCGGGGATAAAACCTCCGCAACTGCGCATCCCGATGCGCGCAATCACGCCCTTGCGCGGGGGAGGCGGCGGCGCTACCTGCATCCGGTCATGACGGATATCCACAGCCAGAACGGGCCGGTCAGCGTCGTCGCGCTCTATCGCTTCGCGCGCATCGCCGACCCGCAGCGCCTTCGCAGGGACCTTGCCGCGCTCTGCTGCGGGCTCGGCCTGCGCGGCACGCTGCTGGTTGCGCCAGAGGGTATCAACGGCACGCTCGCCGGCACCAGCGAGGCGACGCATCGTCTCGTGGCGTGGCTCGAAGAGGCCGGCATTACCGGCGCCGAAGTGAAGTTCAGCAGTGCCGGCGAAATGCCCTTCCACCGCATGAAGGTGCGGTTGAAGCGCGAGATCGTCACCATGGGCGTGCCGGACATCGATCCGGAAGGCGCGGCGGGAACCTATGTGGCGCCGGCCGAATGGAACGCGCTCATCGCCGACCCGCAGACCGTCATCATCGACACGCGCAACGATTACGAGGTGGCGCTCGGCACCTTCGAGGGTGCTGTCGATCCCGGAACGCCAAGCTTCCGCGCCTTTCCTGCCTGGGCGCAGGCCAACCGGGAGATGCTGGAAGGGCGCAAGGTCGCCATGTTCTGCACCGGCGGTATCCGCTGCGAAAAGGCGACCGCCTATATGCGCTCCATCGGGGTCGAAGACGTCTTCCACCTGAAGGGCGGCATCCTCAAATATCTCGAGGATGTTCCCGAATCCGAAAGCCGCTGGCAGGGCGAATGCTTCGTGTTCGACGAACGCGTGTCCGTGCGGCATGGCCTTCAGGAAGGCGACGCCACGCTTTGCCGCGCCTGCCGCCGTCCGCTCAGGCCGGCCGATCTGCAATCGCCGCTCTATCGCGAGGGCATTTCCTGCGCCGCCTGCCATGACGAGCGAAGCGAAGAGGATCGCGCCCGCTATGCGCAGCGGCAGCGGCAGGTGGAACTTGCCGCCATTCGGGGTGCCGGCCCGCATATCGGCAGCTGATTACATTGTCGAACATTGAAATCGGTGTGATGCCGCCTACGTGAGCAGGGCATCTTGCCGCCCGGCGCGGACCGGCGGTCAACTCCGAGGAGACGCTATTGTTCGACCCCAAGAAACTGCTCGACGAATTGCTGGGCTCGCAGGTGCCGGGCGCCGGCGGCACGGTGCGCGACCGCGCCGGCCAGGCCGTCCAGATGGCCAAGGACAATCCGCTGGCCACGGGCGCGCTGGCCGCGGTTCTTCTCGGCACCGGCACCGGTCGCAAGATCGGCGGCACGGCGCTCAAGCTGGGCGGCCTCGCGGCAGTCGCGGGCCTCGCCTACAAGGCCTACCAGAACTATCAGGCGGGGCAGCGGCCGGGCGCGAACACCGCCGGCCAGCCCGAACTTCTCCCGCCGCCGACCGACACGCCCTTCGATCCGGCTGCCGCGCCGCAGGGCGAGGACGCATTCGCGCTGGCCGTGCTGCGGGCGATGATCGCCGCCGCGCGCGCCGACGGACATATCGATGACGCCGAGCGCGGCCATATCGCCGGCAAGCTCAAGCTGTCGGGTATCGGCGGCGAGGCGGAACAGTTCCTGATGGCGGAGCTCGAAAAGCCGGTCGATGTCGACGCCATCGTCGCGGCGGCGCAGACCGAGGCGCAGCGGGCGGAGATCTACACCGCCTCGCGCCTTACCATCGAGCCGCAGACCCGCGCCGAGCGCGGCTATCTCGACATGCTGGCTGGCCGCCTCGGCCTGCCCGACGCGCTGGTCGACCATATCGAGGCGACAGTCAGCGAAGCGAAGGTGTGATCTGCCGAAGCACAATGCGGACATGAAGAAGGGCAGCGGAGCGATCCGCTGCCCTTCTTGTTTCAGGCGGCGCGGGCCATTGCCTGCGCGCGCTGGGGGCGGCCGGCCGGCTTCAGCACGCCGCTAGCATTGTCGAGCGCGCCTTCGACGAGTTCCAGCGCGAGGAAGCGATGGCGCTCGAAGGGGCCCGGCATGGCGAGCGCGCCGGTCCTGTCGGCCGAGAAGCCGAAACGCGCATAATAGGGCGCGTCGCCCACCAGCAGGATGGCGCCGTGACCCAGCCGACTGGCTTCGCCGATCGCATGGCGCATCAGCGCCGAGCCGATGCCGGAAGACTTGATCGACGGATCGACGGCAAGCGGGCCAAGCAGCAAAGCGCGGGATCCGCCATCGCCGAGCGTCACGTCCCAGAGCCGGACGGTGCCGACGAGATTGCCGTCAATGTCGTGTGCGGCGAAGGCGAGGCCAGCCGAGGGAAGCCGGCCGCGCCGCAGCTTCTCGGACGATTTGCGCTTGCGGCCCGGTCCCATGGCGCGGTCGAGCAGCGCTTCGCGGGCAAGGACGTCGCCGGCGGTCTCATCTTCTATGGCGAAGGGGGAGGCAACTCTTTCGACCGACACGCCGCGCGAGCCAGCCGCCGCCCGAAGGACGTCGAAGGGCGCATGCGCCGCCGCCGAACCCTTGTCCCCCGTGGGGAAAAGGTGGGGCGCGAGGTCAGCCGAAAGAGTTGCGAAGCCTGGATATGGGGTTGCGGTCGCGTTCATTCAAGGGATCCGTCACGAGCAGCGAAGGGTAGGGGCCACAAGCGAGCCCGTCGCCGGCAGGACATGCCGGCGGCGGATTGTCCGACGACGGGTTGCCGTCAGATGACGTAGGCCCGAGCGGACGGCGTCCGCTCAGATGACGTAGGAACGAAGCGGCTCGAAGCCGTTGAAGGCGACGGCCGAGTAGGTCGTCGTATAGGCGCCGGTTCCCTCGATCAGCACCTCGTCGCCGATGGTGAGCGAGAGCGGAAGCGGGTAGGGCGTCTTTTCATACATCACGTCGGCGGAGTCGCAGGTCGGGCCGGCGAGCACGCAAGGCGCCTTCTCGTCATTGTCCCTTTCGGTGACGATCGGGTAGCGGATCGCCTCGTCCATCGTCTCGGCCAGACCGCCGAACTTGCCGATGTCGAGATAGACCCAGCGCACATTGTCGTTGTCGGCCTTCTTCGAGATCAGCACGACTTCCGACTTGATGACGCCCGCATTGCCGACCATGCCGCGGCCCGGCTCGATGATGGTTTCCGGAAGACGGTTGCCGAAATGCTTGCGAAGGGCGGTGAAGATCGCCTGGCCATAGGCCTGCGCGGTCGGCACGTCCTTCAGGTAGCGCGTCGGGAAGCCGCCGCCCATATTGACCATCTTGAGCAGGATGCCCTTCTCGGCCAGCGCCGCGAAGACCATCTTGGCATCAGCCAGCGCCTTGTCCCAGGCCTTGAGGTCGGTCTGCTGCGAGCCGACATGGAACGACACGCCATAGGCCTGCAGGCCCAGACGGTGCGCGTGCTGGAGCACGTCGACGGCCATGGCCGGCACGCAGCCGAACTTGCGCGACAGCGGCCATTCCGCACCCTCGCCATCGGTCAGCACGCGGCAGAACACCTTCGCCGCCGGGGCGACGCGGGCGATCTTCTCCACTTCCTCGACGCAGTCGACGGCGAAGAGGCGGATGCCGAGCTCATAGGCGCGCGCAATGTCGCGCTCCTTCTTGATCGTGTTGCCGTAGGAGATGCGATCGGCGGTCGCGCCGGCATCCATCGCCATCTCGATCTCGGCCACGGAGGCCGTGTCGAAGGACGAGCCGAGCGAGGCCAGAAGACGCAGGATCTCGGGCGCGGGATTGGCCTTCACAGCGTAGTAGATCTTCGAATCCGGTAGGGCCTTCTCGAAGGCGTTGAAATTGTCCCGCACGACGTCGAGATCGAGCACGAGGCAGGGGCCGCTCGGACGTCGGGTGGCGAGGAAATCGATGATGCGCTGGGTGGCCATTGGTGTCTCCCACGCGGCAAAGCCGCTTCATCAGGAGCATCGGACCGAAAAGTGGTGTCCGGTTTTCGGACGATCCGATGCTCTATCAACAGGCTGCCCGTCTTCGGCGCGCGGCCATGGACAGGCGGTGGACAAAGGGCGCGATGCGGTGCGCCAAGGCTCAGCCGGTGGAGTCACCGAACCTCAGAACACGCTTCACGCGGCGATGAGCTTCCGCCTTGCGGCGACAGCTCGCTTTGTCTGCCTTGGCTTGGATGGGAGTTCCCAACCGCACTGCCGGCAATGATGGTGTGCCTCTTCAGTAACCCCGGTCTTTGGACGACCGGAAGAGAACCAGAAAGGCCCGCACCGTCGTTGCTTCAAGGTGTCCTCGGTTCATCGCGGTTGGCCGCTAGACCGACTGGAGGGGTTAGTTCCAGGTACCTTACCGTGCCCCTCACCAAACGAGGGACCGGCGGACACCCACAGGCACGTGCGACTTTGGGCAAGCGCGGATATATGGAGAGTGCCTGTCACAATCAATGCAAATTTTTATTCGCGGCCGAAAAATTTTCGCGACCGCCGCCGCTCGCCGACGTACGGCTTGACGCTGGCGCATTGTCGAACAATCATCGACACATCGTTCCCGATTTGCGAACGGTGGAGACGATATGGACACCCTCACCAGAATGCGAGCCTTCATCGATGTGGTTGAAGCGGAAGGGTTTTCTGCTGCCGCGCGCAAGATAGGCCGCTCCAAGGCACTGTTGTCGAAATATGTGCGCGAGCTGGAAGACGAGCTCGGCGCGCTTCTCCTCAACCGCACCACGCGTCAGTTCTCGCTGACCGAAGCCGGCCATACCTATTACAAGCGGGCGCAGGAGATCGTGCGCGAGATCGACAATCTCGCCGATGCGGTTCGCGATTCATCGGGCGATGTAAGGGGGCGGATCAAGCTTTCGGCACCGCGCACGCTTGCCGATGCGGCGGTGGGGCAATCGCTGATCGATTTCGCCATGGCCTATCCTGACATCGTGCTGGAGATCCATCTGGACGACCGCTTCGTCGACCTTGTGGAAGAGGGGTTCGACCTCGCGATCCGCATTTCGCGGCTGGAGAATTCGTCGCTGATCGCGCGGCGCCTGTCGCCGTTCAAGCTCAGGATCTGCGCCGCGCCGTCACTGCTGGAGAAGGAGGGCGTGCCGAAGGCGCCGCAGGATCTGGCGCGCATGCCCTGCATCATCGACACAAACGGACGCTGGCTTTCCAACTGGCCGTTCATGAAGACGGATGGCGAGATGATGAGCGTCGCGGTCTCCGGTCCGATGGAGGTGAACAGTCCGCTGGCGACGCGTGCGGCGGCGATTGCCGGCCTCGGCTTCGCGCCGCTGCCGGACTTCATCGCGCAGCCCGCCATCGAAAGCGGCGAACTGGTTTCCGTGCTGGATGACTGGGTGCCGCGCGGCGGCGGCATATTCGCCGTCTACCCGCACCGGCGCTACCTGCCCGGCAAGGTGCGCGTGCTGGTGGATTTCCTCGCCCAGTGGTTCAAGACATATGAGGCGCAGTAGGTTTATCGGCGTCGGCGGTCCCAATTCCGCCCCGATTCTGCTAAGGATGAGCCGCTGCTTCGCCATCGGAAGGAATTGATCTTGGCCAGGATGCAGACCCTCCCTGCGCTCCTTGCTGCCGGCTTTCTCTGTGCGGCGCCCTTGTCCGCATATGGGCATCCGCATGTCTTCGCGGAAGCGAGCCTGGAAGTGGTCGTCGGTGCCGGGGGCAAGGTCGATTCGCTCGGCCATGTCTGGCGCTTCGACGATCTGTTCTCGTCCACCGTCCTGTTTGAGTTCGACAAGAACAAGGACCTGAAGCTCGACGAGGACGAGTTGCGCAGCGTTGCCGAGACGGTCCACGGGTCGCTCGCCGAATTCGACTATTTCCAGTTCGTCACGCATGACGGCAAGGAGGTGAAGATGCGCGCGCCGGTGCATCTGGTCGCCACCTTCGATGACAATATGCTGACCATCATGTTCGAATCTCAGCCCGAGCAGGAGCTCAAGCTCGACGGCAAGGTGGATTTCGGCGTCTACGACCCGACCTTCTACACCGCCATCGATTTCACCGAGGACGAACTTATGATGGTACAGGGCCTGCCGGCAGCGTGCACGCGCGCCGTCATCCGTCCCGATCCCGACGAGGCGATCGCGCAGAACCAGCAGACGCTCACTGAGGCGTTCTTCAACGATCCGATGGGCACCGACATGAGCAAGATTTTCGCCACGCGCCTGGAAATCAGCTGCGGCGGCCAGGGTTGACGGCCATGAAGAAGACGACTGTACGGATCGTATTCGGACTGCTCGCCGCGACCTATGTCCTGACTCATTTCCTCGGCCACGCGCATGCGCAAAGCTCTCTCGGCATCGGCGCCAATGAGGCGGTGCTGCCGTCCACCGGCATGTTCGCCGGCCTGCTCAACTGGATCAATGTCCACCAGCAGCAATTCTACCGTGCGCTGACGGGCTCGCTGAAATCGATGCGCGACGGCGGCGGAGGGCAGTGGCTGCTCGTCGCGCTTTCCTTCGCCTATGGCGTGTTCCATGCGGCCGGGCCGGGACACGGCAAGGCCGTCATCTCCTCCTATATGCTCGCCAATGAAGTGGCGTTGCGGCGCGGCGTGCTCCTGTCCTTCATCTCTGCATTGTTGCAGGCGGTGACAGCGATCCTCGTGATGACGCTGGTCTATTTCGTGCTGCGCGGCACCGCCATCTCCATGACCGATGCGACGCGGTTCCTCGAAATCGCCAGCTATGCGATGGTGACCGCCTTCGGCCTGTGGCTGCTGTGGCAGAAGGCCGTCCCGCGGCTCGCCGGCGCATTCGGCATGGGGCGAGCGCACAGCCTTTCGGCGGCCGCCGCCCATGCGCATCACCACGACCACGCGGAACATCATCACCATCACGCGCATGGTCCGAGCGAAGTATGTTCGAGCTGCGGCCATTCGCATGCGCCGGATCCAGCGCTGCTTTCGACACCCGCCTTCAACTGGCGCAGCGCCTGGGCTGCGGTCACAGCGGTGGGGTTGCGCCCCTGCACCGGTGCGCTGATCGTGCTCTCCTTCGCCTTCCTCAACGGGCTGTGGGTGGCCGGGGTCGTTTCCGTCCTTGCCATGGCGGTCGGGACGGCGCTGACCGTCTCCTTGCTGGCGGTGCTTGCGGTGAGTGCGAAGAATGTCGCGGTGCGCTTCGCCGGGGACGGTCGGATGGGCAACCGCATCCATGCCGCGATCGAGATCGGCGGCGCGGCGCTCGTCTTCCTGCTTGGCGTGACGCTGCTGGCCGCGACGATCTGATTACGGCTTGCTGCGCGAACGCAGCCAGAAGACGGCGAAGAATGCGAATATGAACACGACCGCCACGACGCCGGCCGCATAGGGCGACAGCGCGATGGCCGCCCGCATGAGCGAGGGCAGGAAATAGGCGAACAGCAGGAAGCCGGCGAAAATGATCGCCGCGGCGACGATGGTCCTGCTGTTCTCGCTCAATTCCGTTTCCTTCATCGCTGGATCACGCATGGGCGTGATCATGGTCGGCATCGGCGCAGACGCCGAATTCCGGTTCCACCGTGGCATGGTCGATCCCGTGCACCTTGGCAAGCCGCTGCTTGATCGCCTTCACGGCAGCCTGCGGATCGGCGCCGTCGTCGAGGCAGGCGTGGAGCGTGGCGAGATTGCGCGTGCCGTCCAATGACCAGACATGCATGTGGTGCACTTCGCGAACCGAGGCAATGTTCGCCGTGAGATCGCCGGCCACGACGTCGCGGTCGATGCGGGAGGGCACGCCTTCGAGCAGCATGTAGCCGGCCTCCCGCACCAGCGACCATGCGCTGCGGAAAAGCAGGATCGCGACGAGCCCCGACAGGATCGGGTCGACCAGCGTCCAGCCGGTCGTGATGATGACCAGTGCCGCCACGAGTGCCGCCACGGAGCCGAGCAGGTCGCCGATCACGTGCAGGATGGCGCCGCGCATGTTGAGGTTTTCGCGGTCGCCGCCATGCAGGACGAAGAAGGCGGCGATATTGACCAGCAGGCCGAGCACCGCGACGGCCAGCATCGGGCCGCCGAGGACGGGAACCGGCTCGTTCAGGCGGTGTATCGCCTCGACGACGATCCACGCGCCGATCAGGAACACGGTGATTCCGTTGGTATAGGCGACCAGAGTCTTGACGCGGTCGAAACCGTAGGTGAGCCGCGCATTCGGGGCGCGGCCGGCAAGTTTGAACGCATACCAGGCAAGCACCAGCGACACTGTGTCGGTGAGCATGTGGCCGGCATCGGCCAGCAGCGCCAGCGAGCCGGTGAGGATACCGCCCACGGCTTCCGCGACCATGAAGCCGCCGGTCAGCAGGGCGGCGATCAGCACCCGGCCGCGATCGTTGCTCCCGTGGCTGTGGCTATGCCCGGAGTGATCGTGTCGGCTGTGCGCGGCGTGATCGTGCCCGGCATGGGCGTGGTCTGCATGGTCGTGAGGCATTTCTACTGCGCGGCGATGCCGGCCCTCAGCTCTTCAAGCCGTTGCTTCTGGCGGCCATTGGTATCGAAGTTTTCCGGCGATAGCCATGCCTCGAATGCCGCCCGCGCCCGCGGCCACTCGTGATCCAGCATGGAAAACCAAGCAGTGTCGCGGTTCTCGCCCTTCACGATCATGTGCTGGCGGAAGACGCCTTCGAAGGTAAAGCCGAAGCGGAGTGCGGCGCGCTTGGAGGGCGTGTTCGCATTGTTGCACTTCCACTCGAAACGGCGATAGCCGAGTTCGTCGAAGGCATGGCGGGCAAACAGGAAAAGCGCTTCGGTTGCCGCCGGCTTGCGCGCCACAATACTGCTCCACAATATATTGCCGATCTCCACCACGCCGTTGGCCGCGTCGATCCGCATGAATGCCTGACGGCCGGCAACCGCGCCCGTCGCGCGGTCGATCACGGCGAAGAAGAGCGGATCAGTGCTTGCCGCGCTCCGCTCCAGCCACGCCTGAAATGCCGTGCGGTCGGCCGGCGCATCCTCGAAGAGCCAGCGGAACCGGTCGCCTTCGGCGGTCGAGACGGCAAAGAGGCCGTCGCCATGGCGATGCGGGTCGAGCGGCTCGAGCCGGACATGACGGCCCTCGACCGGCTCGCGATGCGGCTGCGGCCATGGCGAGCGGTTCTTCAATTCGTTCATTCTGCTGATCCGTCCTTGCCAATTGCGTGCAGTGTCGGCGCATGAAGCGGCTTGTGGAGTGCCAGGCCGGGACAAAGAAGCGGCCACAGCTTTATTGTTAACCTTGCGTTAACGACTTTGCTCCAAACTGAAACAATCGAATCGGCTTCCTCCTCCCAAGACCGATTCAGTCTGGAGCGGCCGCGAATGGCCGCTCTTTTTTGCGCCTGCCCTTGCGTGGCGCCGATCCATCTGCAAATTGACGCGGGTTTTCGAGGGAGGTTTCCATGGCCGACAGGATTGCACTCGTCACGGGCGCGGGGACAGGTATCGGCAAGGCCGCAGCATTGCGCCTTGTCGAAGAGGGCTGGACCACGGTGTTCGTCGGCCGCCGCCGCGACAAGCTGGACGAGGCCTGCGCCGAAGCGAGCGATGCCTCGAAGGCCGTCGCCATCGCCTGCGATGTCACGCAGGCCGAGCAGGTCGACGTGCTGTTCGACCGGGTCGAGCGCGAGTTCGGCCGGCTCGACCTTCTGTTCAACAATGCCGGCATGGGCGCAAAGGGCGCAACCATCGACGAGATTCCCGTCGATGTGTGGCAGCAGGTTGTCGGCGTGAACCTCACCGGCTCCTTCCTGTGCGCGCGGCGCGCCTTCGGCATGATGCGCAAGCAGAAGCCGATGGGCGGGCGCATCATCAACAATGGCTCGATCTCGGCGCACGCACCGCGACCGGGCTCGGTGCCCTATACCACGACCAAGCACGCCATTACCGGTCTCACCAAGACGCTGGCGCTGGACGGCCGGCCCTATGACATCGCCTGCGGCCAGATCGACATTGGCAATGCGCTGACCGACCTCGCGGCGGGCTTCGCCAAGGGCGTGCCGCAGGCCAACGGCACCATGGCTCCCGAGGCGACCATGGATGTGCGCCACGTCGCCGATGCGGTGGCCCACATGGCGAGCCTGCCGCTCGATACCAATGTGCTGTTCATGACGGTGATGGCGACCAAGATGCCGTTCGTCGGCCGCGGGTAGCGGCCGCCGAGGGCGGCCGCCGGGGATCAGGCAACCGCGCGGTTTTGTAGGAAGTTGCCCATGCGCTCGATGGCGCGCAGGATGTTTTCCTCCGAATTGGCGTAGGAGAGGCGGATATAGCCCTCGCCATGCACGCCGAAATCCGGGCCGCCGATGAGCGCCACGCCGGCCTCGTCCAGCAGCGCTGTGGCGAGCTTCTTGGCCTTCCAGCCGGTCTCGGAGATGTTGGGGAAGGCGTAGAATGCGCCCTTGGGCGTGATGCAGGAAACGCCCGGCAGGCTGTTCAGTCCTTCGACGACAACCTTCCGGCGGCGGTCGAAGGCGCGCATCATCTTCTCCACCTCGTCCTGTGGACCATCGATAGCGGCGATGCCGGCAAACTGCGATGGCGCGTTGACGCAGGACCAGCAATTGACCGCCAGCTTGCGCACCTTGTCGTAAAGCGCGTCGGGCCAGATCGACCAGCCCATGCGCCAGCCGGTCATCGCCCAGGTCTTCGACCAGCCGTTCAGGACGATGAGGCGGTCGCGAATCTCCGGATAGTTCAGCAGCGAGTGATGGGTCTCGCCGTCATAGGTCATCACGTCGTAGATCTCGTCCGACATGATCGCCACCTGCGGGTGCTTTTCGAGCCCCTTCACCAGCTTGTCGATCTCGGCCCTGGGCGTGACGCCGCCGGTCGGGTTGGCCGGCGAATTGAGGATGAGCAGCCGCGTCTGCGGGGTGATGAGCGCGAGCGTCTCCTCGGCCGAGAAGGCGAAGCCGTTCGCCTCGCGCATCGGCACGGGCACCGGCCGCGCGCCGGTGAACTCGATCATCGAGCGGTAGATGGGGAAGCCCGGATCCGGGTAGAGGATGTCGACGCCCGGTTCGCCGAACATGACGATCGCGGCATACATCGTCGGCTTGCCACCCGGCATGATCATCACATTCTCGGGCGACACCTCGACGCCGGTGGTCGTGAGGGTGCGCCGGACGACCGCCTCGCGCGCGGCGAGCAGGCCGGTCGCCGGCGTATAGCCGTGATGGCCGTCGCGCAGCGCCTTGATGGCCGCTTCGACGATGTGGTCCGGCGTGCGGAAATCCGGCTGGCCGATGCCCAGATTGACGATATCACGGCCCTGCTGGGCAAGCGCGGTGGCGCGCGCCAGAACGGCGAAGGCATTCTCCTCGCCGATCCTGTCGAAAGCGGAAATGGTGTGGAGCATCGGACAGCCCTCCTCAGACGGAATTTGGGAGGTGCTATGCCCGAAAAGAGTCCCGCCGTACAGGCCGTGGCGGAACCGTTTTTCGATATGCGCCGGCGTCAGAGAACCTGGCTGAGCTGCATGGCGACGGACATGTCACCCTCGACCTTCAGCTTGCCCTGCATGAAGGCCATGGTGGGGTTGAGATCGCCGGACATCAGCGATTCCAGATCATCCTTCGAAAGCTTGATGGTGCAGTCGGCATCGGCGTTCTGCGTGGAGACCTTGGCGCCGTCGATGACGATCACGCCGTCGCCGCCGAGGTCGAATTTCACCGACCGGCTGAAATCGGCGCTGCCGGCTTTCGCGGCGATCTTGTCAGCAATTTCCTGAAGCGTCATGTCGATCTCCCGAACTGGTTTGGCACGTACCAATCCCGAAGCTAGGCTTCGGTTCCGGAAGACATGCCCTGGTGGCTGCCGACCCTTTCGGCGCGGTGTTGCATAGCAGTTTATTGACGTTTACGTCAACGTGACTGTGCGCTTGGTGCTTGATCGGTCGTCGCGATATTTGTTATAGGCGATAACATTAGGGAGGATATGCGAATGGCGACGTCATCCGGGGCACCGCTTCGGCCCGTGCACATGGGCAGCATGGCTGTGGGAATCGAGCACGGCGCGGCGGGCGCGCATTACGTCCGCTCCAGCATTCCGCTGGGCGAATATCCGCGCACGATCATCGAGAAGCTCGACGACTGGGCCGGGAAGGCGCCTGACCGGACATTGTTCGCCGATCGCGGGCCCGACGGCGCCTGGCGCAGGATGAGCTATGCCGAGGTGCGGGACGCCTCCCGCGCGATCGCGCAGGCATTGCTCGATGCCGGCCTGTCGGCGGAGAGGCCGCTTGTGGTCCTGTCGGGCAACAGCCTGGAACATGCGCTGCTGGCGGTTGGCGCGCAGCGGGCGGGCATTCCCTTCTCGCCCGTATCGCCGGCCTATTCGCTGCTGTCGACCGATCATGCGAAGCTGCGGCACATATTCGCGCTTCTGACGCCGGGCATGGTGTTCGCCGCCGATGGCGGGATGTTCCGCGCCGCGATCGAGGCGGTCGTGCCTGCCGGCCTTCAGGTGGTGACGGTTCGCGACCAACTGCCGGGAAGCAGGTCGTTTACCGAGCTTCTGGCTACCGCGCCGACGCAAGCCGTGGACCGCGCTTATGCGGCGGTCAGTCCCGACACGGTGGCGAAATTCCTCTTCACCTCCGGCTCCACCGGCATGCCGAAGGCGGTCATCAACACACACCGCATGATCGCCTGCAACCAGGTGATGATCGCCGAGGCGCTGGCCTTCCTGAAGGATGAGCCGCCGGTGCTGGTAGACTGGCTGCCGTGGAACCATACCGCCGGCGGCAACCACAATTTCGGCATCGCGATCCACAATGGCGGCACGCTCTATATCGATGACGGCGTGGCCACCCCCGCCGGCATCGCCCGGACGGTGCGCAATCTGGAGGAGATCGCGCCGACGCTCTATTTCAGCGTGCCCAAGGGCTATGAGATGCTGGCCGAGCATCTCGCGGCCAATGCCCGGCTGCGGGAGAATTTCTTCTCGCGCGTCAAGCTGCTGCAATATGCGGGGGCGGGCCTGTCGCAGCATGTATGGGATGCGCTGGAGCGTCTCGCGGTGGAGACGGTCGGGCACAGGATCATGATCGTCACCGGCTACGGCTCGACGGAGACCGCGCCGTTCGCCTTCACCACCACATGGCCGGTCGACCGGCCGGGCGAGGTGGGGCTGCCGGCCGCCGGGCTGGAGATGAAGCTGGTGCCGGACGGCGAGAAGCTGGAACTGCGCCTGCGCGGGCCCAATGTGACGCCCGGCTACTGGCGCCAGCCCGACAAGACCGCCGAATCCTTCGACGAGGAAGGGTTCTATCGCATCGGCGACGCGCTGAAATTCGTCGATCCGGAGGACGTCAACCGCGGCTTCCTTTTCGACGGCCGCGTCTCGGAAGATTTCAAGCTGTCGACCGGGACGTGGGTCAACATGGCCGGCGTGCGTAGTGCCATTGTCCGCGCCTGCGCGCCCTATGTGCGCGATGCAGTGCTGACCGGCCTCAACCGTAACCATATCGGCGCGATGTTGTTCCTCGATGTCGATGCCACGCGCAAGCTCGCTCCCGAACTGGCGGGAGCCAGCGAGGCGGAGCTTGCGGAAAGCCCGCTGCTGAGGGCGGAATTGCAGAAGCGGCTGGATGCGCTGGCGGCCGGGTCCACGGGAAGCTCCAACCTCGTTGCGCGTGTGGCCGTGATGGGACAGCCGCCCTCACTGGACAGCGGCGAACTGACCGACAAGGGTTCGATCAACCAGCGCGCGGTGATGGCCGTGCGGGCGCAGCAGGTCGAAGACCTCTATGCCGATCCCGCGCCGGCCCATGTTCTGGTCGCCGCGAAGCCGAAGCGCTGAGGTTGGACGGCAGGCAGGAATCCGTTCAGCGCGACGGAGGATTGACGATGCGGTCGAGCAGGTCGAGCAACAGGTCGCGCTCGGCCGTGCCGCCGAGCCGTTCGATCAGCCGCTTCTCATGGTCGTGCCAGACCTTCATCATGCGGTTGACGAAGGCGATGCCCTCGCTGGTCAGATGGAGCGAATGGGAGCGCTTGTCGCCCTCCGCCTTGCGCCGCTCGGCCAGCCCGCGCCTTTCCAGCCCGTCCATGAGAGCGACGAAATTCGCCCGCTTGATGCCGAGCTGTTCGGCGACCTCGGTCTGCTTCTGCCCCGGATTGCGTCCGATCAGCGCCAGCACGGAAAATTCGGCCGGACGCAGCTTCATGCGGCCGAAGGTTTCGTTGAAGTCCTGGAAGACCCAGAGCTGCGCGCGGCGCAGCTTGTATCCCACGATCGCGCCGAGATCAGGCAGATCCGAAGGTAGGGACGGAAGCTCGCTTGCGCGTTGTGTCGTCTTTGCCATGCAGCCTGTTTCCGGTGCCTGCCCTGACGGAGTTGCGGATCGTCCCGCCGCCGCTGACGATCCTTTCGCGCCATGGATGCGGCGAGTCGGCTTGTCCGTCACGGAATCGTTATGTAACAGAACTGATGAAATGACCATGGCCAGCAATGGGAGCAGGGAATGAACGCAACGCAGAACGGGACCGAGAAGCCGGTCATCTGGTCGGTCGACGGGCAGGTTGCACGGGTGACGCTCAACCGCCCCACCAAGCGCAACGCCATCAGCGATGCGCTCATCGAGGAACTCGACAAATTCTTCCGCAACATTCCCAAGGGCGTGAAGGTCATCATCATCGACGGCGCCGGTGGCCATTATTGCTCAGGCCTCGACCTGTCGGAGCAGATCCAGCGCGAGGCGCCGGACGTGATGCATCATTCGCGCCACTGGCATGCGCTGATGGACATCGTCCAGTTCAGCGGCATACCGGTCATCTCGGTACTCGAGGGCGCGGTGATGGGCGGCGGGTTGGAGATCGCCACCTCGACCCATGTGCGCATTGCCGAGCCGGGCACGCGCTATCGCCTGCCGGAAGGCAAGCGCGGCATCTTCGTCGGCGGTGGCGCGACGGTGCGCGTGGCGGGCATCATCGGCCCCGACCGCATGACCGAGATGATGCTGACCGGCCGCGAATACGGCGCCGAGGAAGGCCAGGCGCTCGGCCTGTCGCACTATCTCGTCGGTGCGGGAGAAGGCCGCGCGAAGGCAACTGAGCTTGCCGCCGAGATCGCCGCCAATTCGTCGCTGATCAATTATCTGGTGATCCAGTCGATCGCGCGCATTCACAACATGTCGCACAATGACGGTCTCTATACGGAGAGCCTGAGCGCGGCGCTGTCGCAAACCGGCCCCGACGCGCGGGAAGGGCTTGCGGCGTTTCTGGAGAAGCGGAAGCCGCGCTTCAGCTGAGGCGCGGCTTATCCTCTACGAAGGCATGATCTTCAGCCGCTGCGCCGCCGGCTTTCCAGAAGAGGCGGAAAGCAAGCGGACAGCGTTCTTCTCCCCGTTCACGGGGAGAAGTGCCCGGCAGGGCGATGAGGGGCGGCGCAGACGGTGCCGCAACGCGCTAGTGCTGGGCCGACGAGCTGGCGGGAGGCGATGCCGGGCGTGCCGCGCGGCGCTTGATCGTGTTGTCGCGGATTTCCGACTTCGACAGGAAGTCGACCTGCTCGACGAGCACCTCGTGGACCAGCTTGTCGCCGACGCGCGCATTGACGCCGTCGCGCAGGCCGTTGCGGAAGGCGTCGAGGTCGAGATTGTCGCCGTCCGAGAAGTCGATGACGGGATTGCCGTACAGATAGGTGTAGACGGAATCGATCAATACGGCTTCCGCCGGAATGCTCAGCTTCGCGAGCTTGGCGGCTTCGGCCGTGTAGACCAGCCGGGTGAGGAAATAGCCGTAGATCTCGCCCTGCTTCATCAGCGGGATGGAGATGATCTCGGTCTTCACATAGTCCAGTCCGCCGAAGGCCGGCAGCGGGGCCTTGGCTTCCACAGTATGGCCCTGCGCCGACTGGAATGCATAGATCACCGAGCCGATCGACAGGGCGGCGATCCAGACGGCGGCGACGACGAACTTGATCATCTCAATAGCGGCCGAACTGTCCGGCCGAATAGGTGCCGTCGGCCTCCGCGCGCTGGATCGTGCCCTGCAGCAGGTCGGCGATCTCCTTCACCGCGTTGAGATGGGCGAGGATGGCGGCCTCGTTCGCTTCCAGCTTGGCACGCAGCCGCTCCAGCCCGTCGCGGTGGGTCGCGTCGAGTGCGCCGGGCTCCACGCCCTTCACGGCGCGGTTGAGCTCGTAGAGATAGCGGCTCTTGCGCGTGTTGGACGCCTTGATGTCGAAGTTCACGTCAACGCGGATAGCGGCCGTCTCCGTATCCACGGCCTCCTCGAGCCGGGCGATGATGGCGCCGAGGCTGATGGCCATGCCGGTTTCGGTGGCCGGGGCCGCGGCGGAAGGGACGATCATTGCATGGGCGTTCATTCGGACCTCCCTGTCCTCCTCATCGTGTCACGCCGGTAGCCGGTGCTGCCATGTCGGCGGCGAGGCCGGCGGCGGCCTTGCGTTGCAGTTCCTGCACAAGCGCCGTCGAGAGAAGCGCCTGCTGGTCGCCTGCCGCGCGGGCAGGCCCGTCATTGGCGCCGGCCAGCGGGACCATCCGGTCGCCGTCGCGGTAGCGGTCGGCCAGCAGCCTGTTGGCGATGCCGACGCCGCCGCGCGTCGCAACCGCATCGGCCATATGCTGCGCCAGCATGGACTTCCACATGTCGCCGGCAAAGCCGCCGCCATAGGCCTCGCCGGCCTCTGCCGGCAGCATGGACTGGATGAAGGAGCCGAGCACCATGGCCTCGAATTTCACGAAGGGATCGTTCTTCTCCACCGCGCGCGGTGCAGCGCGAACCTGGGTGGCAACGGGCGAGAAATCGCTTGCGCCTGCCGATGCCGCCGTCCGCGCAGCGACGAGCTTGTCGCGCGCCTCGCGCACTTGCGCGGGATCGGCTGCCCGCAGCACGTCCATCACGATGTCGGTGGGTGGTGAAATCGCCACGCGCAAGTTTCCGCTTCTGTCTTGTCCCGAAAATGCCAGCGAAAGCTTGTGGCAGGCTTACGGGAACCGCTGATGGCCGCAAATGCTCAGCGCGGCTTCAGGCGGCGCTCGACGATCTCAAGGCGTTCGCGGTCGCCATTGCTCCGCTCGGCGGTGCGGATCGCCTCGCGATAGGCATCCTCGACGATGCCGCGCCGCACATTGGCGGCGTTGACGCGCGTGGCTTCCTGCTCGGCCGCGTCGCGGCTGCGGTCGCGCCGCGTCACGGCGGCGTTGATGCGGCGATGGTAGACCTCGGGAAACATGGAGGAGAGCGAGCCCGGATCGTCGAAGCGGGCGGCGATCTCGTTGGCTTCGGCCTCGGCCTGCATGGCTGAGGCGACATGGTGGGCGTGGCGCGTCTCATGGAGCGCCTTCAGCTTGTCCTGCAATTTGAGCAGCTTGCCAAGTCGCTTGCTGCGGTCGGTGCTCATGTCTCAGCGTCCTATGGTGGTCGGATAGAAGCCGTCGGCGAAGAGGCTCAGCATGTTGCCGATGGACAGGTACATGAGGATCAGCGCGCCCGCGATCACGAAGGGGAGCGAGATGAAGTAGACCGGGATCTGCGGCGCCAGCTTGTTGACGAGGCCGGTGCCGATATTCACCAGGATCGCATAGGCGATGAAGGGACTGCCCAGCCGAAGCACCACGAGGAAGGATTCCGACAATGTGTCGGAAAGGTCCGCCAGCGCCGACTGCGTGTCGAAAGCCGCCGACAAGGGGGCCATTTCGTAGGAGCGGACGAGCGCGAAAAGGATCTGGTGGTGAAAATCCAGCGCGAACAGGACCAGCAGCGCGGAAAACGAGATGATGCCGCCGAGCGGCGATTGCGGGTCGTTCTCCTCGATGGCGACGCCGGGCATGCCGCCATAGCCGACCATCATGGCGATGCCCGAGGCGATGAACTGCATGGCCATCAGATAGAAGCGCGCCATCAGGCCGATCAGCGAGCCGATCAGCAATTCGGAGGCGATGAGCGGCACGAGCACGGCCGGCCGACGGTCGATGGCGGGCAGGATCGCGTCCCACAGATGGGCGAGCAGCGCCATCGAGACCGCGACCGCGACGAAGAGCCTGATATTGACCGGCACGCGGGCGCTCGACATGCCCGGCATCAGCATGAAGCATGCGCCGATGCGGCAAAAGGCGAGGAAGGCGGCAAGGACGGCACCCTCGACCATCGTGGCGGCCTCAGGAAATTGCGCCGAGAACCCGGATCTCGACGCCCTTGGCGATCTCGACATGGCTCAGCACGGGAAGTGTCGGGAACAGGCGCTCCACGATCATGCGCACATAGGGGCGCGCTTCGGGCGCGGTGACGATGGCGAAGCGCTCTCCGGCGTCGAGATGGGTGCGGATGGTCTTCGAGGCTTCCTGCCCGAACTCCTCCAGCTGGCGCGGGTCGATGTCGAATTCGCGGATCTCGCCCTTGGGATCGCGCTTGAGCGCCTGATGGAAGGCCATGTCCCAGCGGTTGCCCATGCGCAGGATCTTCAGCGTGCCCGCTTCCGTCAGGTCGCCGCAGATCTGCTGCGCCATGCGGATGCGCACATGCTCCACGATCTGCTCGGTGCGCCGCACATGCGGGGCGATCTCGGCGATCGCCTCGATGATGAGGTGCAGGTTGCGGATCGAGACGCGCTCGGCCAGCAGCAGCTTCAGGACCGCCTGAAGGCCGGGATAGGAGATGTGCGAGCTGCATATCTCCTCGGTCAGCTTCTTGTATTCGCCGTCCATCCTGTCGATCAGCGCCTTCATGTCCTTGTAGGAAAGGAGCTGCGGCAGATTGTTGCGGATCACTTCGGAAAGGTGGGTGAGCAGCACCGACATGTTGTCGGCAAAGGCGAACTGCTCGCGCTTCAAATCCTCGGCGAAGGCTTCAGGCACCGAATAGGCGCGCATGCCGAAGGCAGGTTCCTTCACCTCGTCGCCCGGCATGTCGGGCAACTTGCCGCTGCCGAGCAACACCATCAATTCGCCGACGCGCATCTGGTATTCGGCCACGACCGTGCCGTGGATCTTGATCTGATAGCTCTTGGGCGGGATGCTGTAGTCGTCGGTCAGCCGCACCTCGGGCACGACGAAGCCGTACTGGCTGGCGAATTTCTTGCGCATCTTGCCCATGCGGAACGCCAGTTCCTGATGCACGGTCACCAGCTTGGTGGAAAGCTGCTTGCCGATGAGGAGCTCGATTTCCGCCGTCTTCAGCGAATGCTTGATTGAGTTCTTCTCCTCGTCCTCCTTCTCCTGCTTTGCCGATTCCACCACCTCGGCATCCGCCGCTGCCTGACGGTTCTGCCGCATCGGCACGACATAGGCGATGAAGGCCATGGCGCCGCCCAGCACGAAGAAGGGCAGGGCGGGCAGGCCCGGCATCAGGCCGAGGAGCACCAGCAGCAGGGCCGCCACCATCAGCGCGCGCGGATAGGCGCCGAGCTGGCCGAACACCGCCTGATCGGCCGAGCCGCGCGTGCCGCCCTTGGAAACGAGCAGGCCGGCGGCCAGCGAGACGATCAGCGCCGGGATCTGCGTGACGAGGCCGTCGCCGACCGACAGCTTGACGAAGATGTCCGCCGCCTCGCCGATCTCCATGCCGTGGCGCGCATAGCCGATGGCGATGCCGCCGACGATGTTGACGGCGGTAATGATGAGGCCGGCAATCGCGTCGCCGCGGACGAATTTCGACGCACCGTCCATGGAGCCGAAGAAGGAGCTTTCCTCCTCCAGTTCGCGCCTGCGCAGCTGTGCCGTCTTCTCGTCGATCATGCCGGCGGAGAGGTCGGCGTCGATCGACATCTGCTTGCCGGGAATGGCGTCGAGGGTGAAGCGCGCGCCGACCTCGGCGATACGTGTCGCGCCCTTGGTGATGACGATGAAGTTCACCACGATGAGGATCAGGAACACGATCAGACCGATGACGAAATCGCCAGCCATGACGAGATTGGAAAAGCCGCCGATCACGTAGCCGGCGGCGTTGGTGCCTTCATTGCCGTGCGAAAGGATGATGCGCGTCGTGGCGATATTGAGCGACAGGCGCAGCATTGTGACGATGAGCAGCACCGTGGGGAAGGAGGAGAAATCGAGCGGCCGCTGGATCCACAGGGCCACCATCAGGATCAGCACGGATACCGCGATCGAAAAGGCGAGGCCGAGGTCGATCAGGAAGGACGGGATCGGCAGGAACAGGATCGCCAATATGACGACGATGCCGAGCGCGAAGAAGACGTCGCGTCCGTTTCTGCGCGCCGGCGCGCCTGTGATCGTCTCCGCAATGGCCATGCCGCTCTTCCGCCTGCACGCGGGCGAAACACCCGCTCCCGCAGGCTAGCGGCGCAAGCTTGCGCGAAGGTGCCCTGCGGTGGAGGTCAGAAGCCGTTTTCGATGCGCTGGAAGACGACGGTGGTGAAGGCGTTGATCTGGCCGCCGACGAAGGGGCCGGTGAAGGCGATGACGACGAGGATCGCCACGATCTTCGGCACGAAGGTAAGCGTGATTTCCTGAATCTGCGTCAGCGCCTGGACGAGTGCGATGCCGACGCCGACGATCATGGCCACGGCGACCGCCGGGGCGGATGCCGTCAGCACCGTCCAGATTGCGAATTGGGCGATGTCGAGCGCATCGGCTTCGTTCACGCGGTGGCCGCGCGGATGGTCACGCCCTCCACGACGGGCACTTCCTTGCCGTCCGCCAGCACGGCGATGAGGCCGGTCGAGGTCAGCCGCACTTCGTCGACGACGCCGGTCGTGTTGCCGTCCGCCGAGGTGATCTCGCGGCCGATCAGCGCGTCGGCCTGCGACATGGAGGAGGCGCGCAGCATCTGGTCGAGCTTGGCGTTCATCTGGACCGACTGCTCGACCTGCGAGAAGGTGGCGAGCTGGGCGACATATTCGGTCGATTCCATCGGCTTGGTCGGGTCCTGGTTCTTCATCTGCGCCACCAGAAGGCGAAGGAAGGACTGGTAGTCGACATTGGCCGTGCCGGCGGAACTGCCCGCCTGGGCGGCGCTGGTGCCTGCTGCGGTGGTCGTGTTCACATACATCGTCTCAGCCTCCTGCGGCCATGGCAAGCTTGGGCATCGGAACCTCCGCGCCGGCATTCTGCATCTTCAGAACATTTTCCTCGAGCGGATAGAGCGCGCGGATCGCCTTGAGCGCCTCGAAGATCTGCCCCTCGGAAACGAGGCAGTCGACATGCTTGATGCCCGACAGGATCTGGTGGTCGGCAAAGCAGGCCAGAAGCAGTGGCAGCGACTTGCGGAACATGGCGCGCGCCTCATCCGCCGCACCCGGATCGATCAGCAGGATCTGGACGATGAAATAGAGCTGGCGCAGCGGCGTCGATGCGTCCTCGGCCTGCAGGACATGGTTCTCCAGCAGGAAATGCACGTCGTTGAGGACTTCGATCGACACCTTGCGGTCGGCGCGCAGCACCGCGCCGTTGATGTAGAGCTTCTCGTTCGCCCGCAAGGTGATCCTGAGCGTGGATTTCATTGGATTCCGTCGCGGATGATCTGCGAGACTTCGATCAGGCCGTCGAAATTGTCCGAGCGTCCCTGGCGGATCTCCTCGGCCTCGCGAAGGAGCCACAGGCCGATCGAGATCAGGTTGGCGCGCAGGTCGCTCGGCAAGGCGTTTTCCGCGCTGCCGAGATCGTCGATCAGGGATCGCCAGACGCGGTTGAGGAAATGGATCGCCTCGATGGATTTCAGCGACAGCGGACCGCTTTCCTGCGCGGCGATCAGCATGTCGATCGAACGCGTCAGAAGTTGCTTCTCGCGATCGCGCGCATCCGCCACGGAGTCGGTCTGAACGTCGGCGTAGGAGAACTGGTACATGTCAATCCGGTCTTGTCACGAGAGGGCGCGGGGCGGGGTTCATGGCAGGTACTTCACGAGGCTGAGCTGGCGAATGCGTGCCGTCAAAGTGTAGGAGGTCTCGATCTGCGCAAGCAGCGTCGATACGCGGTTGGAGACTTCGTAGGGGTCGATGCCGACGAGATCGCTGACATTGCCCTTGAAGATGTCCACCTGCATCTGGAGCCGCTCGCTGGCGGCGGCGATGCGCTGTTCGGAAATGCCGGTGGCGGCCTGCGTGTGGGCGAGGCTGGACGTGGCCTGCCCCATCTTCTCGACCCCGTAGAGGGCGACCTTGGTCAGCGCGCTGTCGCCGATCTGGCCCTCGAAGAGGACGCCGATCACCGAGGCGGCAAGCGCCATCTGCTTGATGCCGTCGCTATTGGCGCTGACCGACGTCGTCTCCGTATCGTTCAGCGTGATGCGGCTGACGATCGCCTGGTCGGTCGCGCTCGACCAGTTGGCGCCCCAGTCGGCCATGAATTGCGGCTCGAGCACATTGGTCAGGAAATCGGTGATGTCGGCGCCAGTCAGGCCGGCGGCGGCTGCGTCGGTATGGGCGAAGCCGAAATGGGTGGCGAAGGCGGTCTCGATCGCCGTGCGCGATGCGGAGCCGGCCGAAAAGTCGGTGATCGGCTTCACGTCAGTGTTCACGCCGGCGAAGATATATTCGCCGTTGAAACTGGTATTGAGGATCGACGTCATCGAGGTGATGGCGCCCAGCGCCTCGGTGCGGGTGACCTGCGGCTCCACCGACCCGGCCGCCGCGGCGTTCAGCGTCGACAACAGCGAGCTCGCGGCCGACGAGATCGCGCTCATGCCTTCCTGCGTCGACTTGAGCCGGGAGGCGGCGAGGCCGTTCGTATCGATGATGCCCTTCAGCCGCTCGATGTCGCGCTCCAGCGAAATGGAGCGGCCCGTCTGCGCGCCGAGATGCAGGCCGGTATCGGCGACGCGCTGCGTGACCATCTCCTTCTCGAGCTTGTTGAGCTCGACCTGCATGCGCGTCATCTGGTAGCGCATGGAGTGGGAGATGTTCTGCGTGGAGATGAAGGACGTCTTCATGGCTTACCGGACCGCCTCCAGAAGATTTCCGAACATGGCGTCGATGGCGGCCAGGATGCGCGCGGATGCCTCGTAGCTGTGCTCGAGGTCGAGAAGCAGCGCCATCTCCTCGTCGATATTGACCCCCGTCGCATTGGAGAGGGCTGCGTCGGTGCGCAGGTAGAGCGCGCTCTTCGTGTCGGCGGCATTGGAGGCGTTCTGCCTGATCGCCTCGATCCAGCTCACCGAACTACTGGTATAGTCGGTCAGGCTGGCGGAGCCGGAAATGCCGGCCGCGGCATCGAAAGCCATCGGCGCGTCGAGCGCGTCGAGGAATTTCAACAATTGATCGCTGAAGCCCGAATTGCCGTCGACATTGGCCTTGTAGTCCGCGCCGTTGGCGCCGCCGTCGCGCAGCAGCGACGGGTTTCCGCCCTGGCGCGAATCATAGGCGGCATTGATGCCGATCTGCCCGGCAATGCCAGTAGCGAGTACGCCATCCGCCGGAATGTTCGGCGCACCTGACCAGGTGAAAAGGCCGGTCTGGTCGGGCAGGGCGCCGTTGACGTCGCTTTCGGCGAAGGTCGTCACCAGGGCGCGCGCGATCTCGTCCAGTTGCGCCTGCATGCCGGTGGCCACCGTATCGCGCGCCTGCATGAGGGCGGCGATCTTGCCGGAGGCGGTGGTGTTGCCGCCGCTGCCTGCGATGAGCGGCACGCCGTCGACCAGCACGGCATTTCCGGTGGTGCCGGGTGTGTAGGCGACGATCCTGTCGAAGGTGACCGGGCGTGCCACTGTGTCGAACAGCATCGCGCCGGACGAGGTCACCAGCGCCATGTCGTTGTTGGCGCGCGAGACCACCGAGACCGGCACATATTCGGAGATTTTCTTCAGCAGCGCATCGCGCTTGTCGAGCGCATCGTTGACGTCGCGGCCCTGGCGCGTGCCGGCGACGATGTCGCGGTTGAGCTGCTCGAAGTCCGCGAGCAGCGTGTTGAGCTCGCTGACGGTCGTCTCCAGCTGGGAATCGACATCGGCCCGGAAGGACTGGATCTGCGACGTGCCGTTGTTCAGCGTCTGCACCATCTGACGCGCCGCCTCGACGGCGTTCTCCGCCAGCGTGCCGTTGGAAGGCGAGGCGGAGTAGACCTGTAGCGCCTGCTGGAACTTGCCCAGCCAGGTGGCGGGCGAATTGGCATTGTCCGTGCCGTTTACCGACAGGCTGAGCTGATTGACGGAATCGAGCAGGGTCTGCTGTGCCGACAGGCCGGAGAGTGCGGCAAGGTTCTGCCGGAACAGGGCGTCGCTCGCCGCACGCTGGATCTGCGCGACGCGCGCGCCGTTCGCCGTGGAGACGAGAACGGCGCTGCGGCGCGCATATTCGGGATTGTTGGCCTCCGAAACATTGCGGGAAACCACGCTCGTCTGACGCGACGTATTGAGAAGCGCGTTCTGCGCGATGCTCAGTGCGGAGGTCAGCGACATTTCATATCAATCCCTGGCCGTTGCCGGCCTGATTACCTCTTCAGGTTGACAAGCACGTCCATCAGTTCGGAGCCGGTCTGGAACACTTTCGAGTTGGCGGTGTAGCTGCGCTGGGACTCGATCATGTTGGTCAGTTCGGTTGCGATATCGACGTTGGAGTTCTCCAGCGCGCTGGAGACGACCGAGCCGAAGCCGCTTTCGTTCGCGAAGCCGATCCGCACGGCGCCGGATTCGGCGCTTGCCGAGAAGACGTTTCCGGGCAGCGATGTCATCATGTCGGGCGAGGTGACGGTGGCCAGCGGGATGCGGTAGAGCGAACGGTAGGAACCGTCGTCGTAGAGGCCGTAGACGGTGCCGTCGCCGCTGATCTCGACCGATTCCAGCGCGCTAGGCGGATTACCGTTGGCGCCGACGTCGAACAGTTCATAGGGGCTGTCGAGCTGGGTCATGCCCGAAAGGTCGAGATCCATGCTCTGGCCGCCCGGTATGGCGATCGTCATGGAGTCGTTGGCGCCGGTGAGCTGGCCCGTCGTGCCGTCGAAGCTGAGCGTCTGCGTGCCGACCGGGCCGGCGGAATAAGGGAAGCCGCCGGATGCGCTCGCCGTCGAACGGTCGAAGGCGGTGACCTCCCAGCTATTGGCGCCGGTCTTGGTGAAATAGAGGTCGAGCAGCTTCTGGCCGCCCAGATCGTCGACCACGACGATCGAGCTCTTGGAACTGTAGGTGGAGCCGGCCACATTGTCGGACGGAAGCGATCCGGCGGCGACGTCGGTCGCGCCGGCCGGCAGGTTGGCGGCGAAGAGGCCGGCCGTGGTGGGTGTGGCGCGCAGGCCGGTGCTCGACACCGTGACCGGCTCGAGACCCTCGAAGCCGTTGGCGGTGACGGTGGGCTCGCCATTGGCGGTGCTGTAGCCGAGAAGCTGGAAGCCGGCGGCGTTGACCAACCTTCCATTGCCGTCCGGCACGAAGTTGCCGGCGCGGGTCATGAAGATCGATCCGCTGGCATCCTGGACGATGAACATGCCATTGCCGTCAATGGCGAGATCGGTCGCCGAGGTCGTCGGCTGGATGATGCCGGTCGTGGTGACCGAGCGCTGCGTGGTGGCGTTGACGCCGCCTGAGACATAGCTGCCGCCCGTTTGCGGCATGACCAGCGAGGAGAATTCGGCGCGCGCCCGCTTGTAGCCGGTGGTGCCTGAATTGGCGATATTATCGGCGACCGTTCCAAGACGGCTGGCCTGCGCGTTCATGCCGGCCACGCCGGTGCGCATCATTCCGTAGAGGCTCATCCATCAAACTCCCGATGTTCCGTTCGAGGAGGGAGGATAGGCGAGGTGACTTGTGCGAGGCTGTCGTCGGTGGCATCCACCGGACGGCGCGGCACGGGTCGCCGGCCTGCTGTTCAGACAACCAGCCGGTAGCCGAGGAAGCGCTTCGAATCGACCGGGTCGAAGCCGAGGCGCTCGCGCAGCTTCTTGCGCAGCTTGCTGATATGGCTTTCCACGACGTTTTCCTCGACCTCGTCGTCGAAGACGCCGTAAATCGCGTTGAAGACCTGGGTCTTGGTGACGCGGCGGCCGCTATTGCTCGCGAGATATTCGAGGATGCGGCGTTCGCGGCGCGGCAGCGGCATGGGCTCGCCATCGATCTCGGGATCGCGGCCATCGGCGAAGATCCGCATCGGGCCGACCTGCGTGTGGGCAGCCTGGTCGCTGGCGCGGCGGCGGATCGCCGAGATGCGCGCGAGGATCTCGCGGATGTGCACGGGCTTGCGGATGACGTCATCCACGCCGGCATCGAAAAGACGCAGCGTGTTGTCGAGGGAATGCTGCTCGCTCAGTGCGATCACCGGTGCGCCGGTGAGGTCACGCAGGCGCCGCGGTGACACCGCATTCTGGTCGCATTCGCCGATGAGGAAGGCCTGAACCGATTTCAGGTCGCCTTCCGGGGCGTTCTCCACCCAGGTGCCGAACTCCTCGCTGCGAAAGCCTGCGCTGACGACGCCCTCTCGCCCGAAAAGCGAGTGGTAGCCCTCTTTTACCAAGTCACGCTCATCCACGATCACGATCATCGACCCGCCCCCGAATCAACTAAAATGTCGATCTGCAACAAGGCGTATCCGCTGTGGGGTTTCCCCCACAACACCGAGATCTGACGGGTCAGAAATAGGGTATCGCCGAAAATGGCTGGCGCGGGATCAGCACACTGCTTTCACCCGCAGAAATCGCGCGCTCCGGGCGTCCATTTCCCGAAGCCGGTTGCAACCATATTGGCGATCACCTTGCAGACATAGCGCTTTTGCGCAGGGTCGTTGTTCGGCCCCGCATGATAGCGCGCGACGGCCAGCGACCAGCTTTCATGCCGACCCTTGAGGTCGCGCAGGAAACGCGCGGCATAGTCGACATTGCGCGCCGGGTCTAGCATGTCGCGTACCCCTTTGAAGGCATCCGCGTGATAGTGATGGTTGATCTGCATGCAGCCGAGATCGATGAGGCGGGCGCCGCTGCGCTTGGCCTGTTCGAAGGCCGCGACGGCGTCGTTAGCCGTGGCCGGGAAGACCGGTTTGCCGTCGATGTTCATGGCGTTGGGGCTGAGGCTGCCGCGGCGTCCGGTTTCGGTCAGGCCGACCGCGTAGAGGATGCCGGTCGGAATGCCGTATTTGTGCGACGCCTCGACCATGCGGGCCTCGCAGACCGAAGCGGGCGATGCGGCCTCAGATATAGAGGCTGCCGCCGGAAGCAACATCGCCGCCAGTACCAGCCGCAGGACCTTGCCTGTCACGCGCAGCCTCATTGTCCTGTCCCCTGTCCATGCTGCCGGAACGCCGCTCGCCGGCATCGCCGCCATGACTGTCCTGGCCGGCGAAGCCGCTCGGCTGGTTGCGCGCCTCGGCATTGGCGCCGCCGGCGGAGTGGCTTTGCTGCACCGTCACGCGGTCGATGTCGAAGCCCATGCCACGCAGCGCCTGGACGATCTGATCGCTGTCGGCCGACATCTTGTGGCGGGCTTCGGCGGTCTCGACCTGGAGGTCCACAGCGATCCTTTCGCCATCGACCGTCAGCCGCGCGGTGACGAGGCCGAGCTCGGCCGGCTGCAACTGGATCTTGAGGGTCTGGAGCGTCACCGGCGCGGCCGGCTTCGCCGTATGGGCGGCCAAGGCAGCCTCATGGAGCGCCTGTGGCGGTGTGGCCTCGCTGGCCAGCGCTGCCACAAAGGCTGTCGCGGTCGGGGACATCGGCAAGGAGGTGGCAGGCGTGATGGCCGTCGGCAGCACCGTCACCCGGCCCGCCAGAGGTTCGATTGTCTGGGCACCGGTGGGCAGGGTTGGTGCACGCTCCTCGCGCGGCGCTTCGACGCCTGCCTTCGGGGCAGGGGGGCTGCCATCGTCAATGCGCTGCGGGTGAATGTCGGCGCGTTGCGGGGCGGCTTCCTGCATGGCGGCCCGTGCTGGCGGCGGCGTGGCGCGCTCAGGGGCTGGGAGAGTGTTGCGCGGCTGCTGGTCGTTCGCGGCGGCTCTCGCGGGAACAACGCTCACTTCCGTTGCCTGTCGATATGCTGCGCCCCTGGCCGGGACGTCGGCTTTCGCGTCCGGCAGAGAGCAAGCGGTTGATGTTCCCGCTTCGGAGCTATCTTCCGTAGCAGGATCGGCAGCGTCCGCTGTGCGGACCGCCGCTACGCGGCGTGGTTCGATGATCGGCGCCGCCTGAGCAAGAACGACAGCGGCGGTGGGCTCTTCATGATGCTGCTCGGGGGCGTCCGCGTGGAGATCGGGGAGGATGTCGTCGGCGGCCTCGGCTGCTGCGCCCTCGTCATCCGGCACGCCACGCGGGGTCTGCCCGTCGATGCCCAAGGAAGCCACCGCGCTGGAGGCAACCGCCATCGCCTGCCGTGCGGTGACGGGATCGGCGGCGTTGGTGTCGGTCCTTACCTGCGCCGGGTCGGGAAAAGCGGCTTTCGGTTCGCCCGTCACGTCCTGCCTGTCGGACATGGCCGCTTCAGGGAGGGCGGTGCGGGCAAAAGTAGCCTGCCGGCCGGAGGGGCCATTGGTATGCGAGATGTCGATTTCCGGTTCCTCCGGCTTACCTGCATCATCGGCTATCGCGATGCCGGGTCTTTCTTTTTCATCGGGCTGCGCCGACAGGGCGGATGCGGTCATGCGGGCAAGTGCCGCGTTGAGCCTATCCTGGCCGGTGTGCTCCACCGGATGGGTGCCGCGCGCGCCGGGCGCTGTGTCGAGCAGGACGGACAACTGCGAAACAGTCCCACCATGGGCGGCTGCTTCGTGGTGCGCGGTATCGCCGATGCGAAACCCGGGCGTTTCGATCGCATCCGTGCTGCCGGGATGGGCGGGCTGAGCACGAGACGGCCAGCCATTGGCGCCGCCATGCGGCTTCGGCTTGCCCAGCGCTTGGCTGAATTGATCCGCTCCGCCGGTCGATGCCTTTCCGCTGACAGCCGCCGCCATGGCGTGCCCTGCGCGCGAAACGAGGGTCGGGATCGTGCTCAATTCCGCTTCTCCCGGAGCAACTGATCGATGGCTTCGAGGCGCTTGCGCGCGTCGGTGAGCATCGTATTTTGCGGCGTCTCGTCCGCAGCCGACGCAATCTCTCCGCTGGCCACGG
>Ga0182736_1000098_pt1 | contig 168330 bp, 158 predicted proteins | sample eDN5th30CKraftBY_FD_128882 | JGI IMG/M metagenome (GOLD analysis project Ga0182736, IMG submission 128882) | Enriched backyard soil microbial communities from Emeryville, California, USA - eDNA 5th pass 30_C Kraft BY (version 2) (version 2) | ecosystem: Environmental > Terrestrial > Soil >... | reverse complement strand
TGCGCCGCACTTCCGTGGGGTGGGCGGTGAGCACCGGCACCACCAGCGCCCGCTCCAGCAGCGCCACGATCTCACCTGGCCCGATCCCGCCTTCGGCCAGACGGGCGACCGCGCTCGCCACGTCCGCGCCCGGTTCGGCGGCGATGCCCTGCCGATCCTCGGCCAGATTGGCGAGCATGGAGAACAACATGAAGCCGCGTGTGAAGGCCAGCGTATCATCCAGCGTCAGCGCCGAAAGGCCGTCCTTCACGCCCCCCGCCGGCGCGACCCCGCGCGCACGATCGACCGAGGCGGCGCGGATATGCTCGGTCTGCCGGAACAGCCGCTCGCCGCCATAGATTCGGATCACATCGCCGAGCAGCTTCCCGAGATAGCGGATATCGGGATTCTGGGTGATTGGCGGACGGGCGGATACCATAGCGCCATGCTGCGGCGCGGCGCGCGGCGGGTCAAGTTCATAGAATCGGGAACCGGCGGAGCGTGCCGGGTCGCCTCGTTACAGCGGCCCGGCGCTATGATGTATGTGCGGGCAGCCCGGTCCGGTCGTCGCAGAACGGTGGCTCGTCAGGCGTGCTCCAGCGTGCACTGGAGGGGGTGCTGGTTCTGCCGGGCATAATCCATCACCTGATTGACCTTCGTCTCGGCCACCTCATAGCTGAACACGCCGCACACGCCCACGCCGCGCTGGTGGACATGGAGCATGACCCGCGTGGCCTGCTCCAGATCCATGCGGAAGAAGCGCTGGAGCACATCAACGACGAATTCCATGGGCGTATAGTCATCGTTGAGCATCAGCACCTTGTAAGGCGTGGGCTTCTTGGTGCGCGCGCGGGTGCGCGTGGCGATGCCAAGGCCCGGCCCGCCCGGACCCTCCTCATCCTGGCGCCCGGCCATCATCGGCCGGCGCATCGCCGCAACTATGCTCTGCATGAGTCAAAAATAGGGTAGCCCTACCCCCGCTGGCAAGGGCCGAGCGGCCCCTGATGACAAAAAAGGCGGCCCGGAAAACCGGACCGCCTCCCTGTTAACCGTGAAAAGGCCGAGGATCAGGCCGCGATTGCCTTCAGCTTCTCGGTCACGACCGAAACGCGGTTGCTGATCGGCTGGTTGATCTCGCCCGCCAGCTTGAGAAAGGCCTCGCTGTTCTTGGAAGCTTCCGACACGAACGAATCGAGCGTGCTGCTCAGCAGTTCGCTCTGGAGTTGGAAGAACTCGGCGGGCGTCTTGACGCCAGCAAAGCTCTTGAGCGTGGCGCTGTTCTTCTCGAAAGCCTTGCGGCCGAACTCGGCGGCGTTCTGGCCGAGCGCCTCGAAACCCTTTGCGGCGATCTTGGAGGATTCAACCACCGCCTCAAGATTGCCCTTGGTCAGCTCGCCAAACTCCTCAAACGCCTTGGAGGACTTGTCCAGCGCGGTGCGGGCCTTGTCGTTGATGTCGGTGAAGGCGCTCTGGAAACGGGTCTTGGCTTCCTCGGCATAGGTCTTGGCGGTCTCAAGCGTATCGGTCATGGTCGACTTGCCTTTCGTGGTGCTGACGCTCGCAGCGGGGCGGGTAACGGCCGCGTCGCGGGTCGAAGTTTCGGAAACGGGCTTGGAAGTGGATGCGGAAACGGTTTCGGCCTCGACGGCCGGTGCAGCCACCGGGCGGGCAGCGGTCCTGGCGACCGGAGCCTTCGGCGCGGCGGTCTTGGCCGGCTTGCGCGATGACGATCTGGTTGGCGTGGTCAAAACGACCTCCCGAGTCTTTGCTGCGATGCAACATAGAGAGTCGGAGCCAGCAATGCAAGGAAAAATGATGCACTGCAACAAAAGTGTCGCATGACGCATTGCAGAGCCGGAAACAGCCTGAGCGGAAAGGATTTTCTGTCCCGGCCGCTCCCCATTTTCATCCGCACAGCCGGAAGCCCATTCGCAGGAGCATGGCGGTGCTATGGCGCTGGGATGGATATGCGAGTCGTCCGATGAGGCCCCGGCAAAGGAAGCGCCCCAAATTAGCCCTTCACCGCATCCGCACGTAACGCCCCGGCGCATCTTCTATCGCGGGCAGTTTGCCCTTGCCTGGCTTGCGCGCTTTGGTCGCCTTCACCTGCTTGCCGGACAGGCCGGCCAGCCAGTCGATCCAGTCCGGCCACCAGCTTCCCTTGGTCTCGCGGGCGGCCGCGCGGAAGGCCGCAAAGTCCGGCGCGTCCTCCGCATTGGTCCAATATTGATATTTGCCGGCGGCGGGCGGGTTCACCACCCCGGCGATATGCCCTGAGCCGGCGAGCAGGAAGCGGCGCGGACCGGAGAACTGGTCCATCAGCTTCCACACACTGCGCGGCGGCGCGATATGGTCCTCGATGCCCGCCTGGATATAGGCCGGCGTCGTGACTTTGCGCAGGTCGATCGGCGTGCCGTCGACGGTCAGGCCGCCCGGCTGGGCCAGCCGGTTGTCGCGATAGAAGTCCGCCAGATAGGCGCGGTGCCACTTGGCCGGCAGGTTGGTGGTGTCGCCGTTCCAGTAGAGCAGGTCGAACTGGGAGTAAGCCTTGCCCAGCAGATAATTGTCGACCACATAGTTCCAGATCAGCTCCTGCCCGCGCAGCAGGTTGAAGGTGGCGGCGAGGTAGCGCCCATCCAGATAGCCGTCGGTCACGAGAGTCTCGATCATCGCGATCTGCTCATCATCCACGAACAGCTTGAGATCGCCCGCCTCGGAGAAGTCGACCTGAGTGGTGAGGAAGGTCACGCTGGCCGCCTTGCCCGCCTCGCCCCGCGCGGCCAGCAGCGCCAGCGTGGCGGCCAGGACGCTGCCTGCCACGCAATAGCCGAGCGTGTGGACGGCGGGCACGTCCAGCAGGTCGCGCACCACGTCGATCGCGTCGATCTGGGCGTGCATATAATCGTCCAGACCGACATCGGCCATGCTGGCATCGGCCGACTTCCAGCTCACCATGAACACGGTCAGCCCCTGCTCGACCGCCCATTTGACGAAGCTTTTGCGCGGGTTGAGGTCGAGAATATAGAAGCGGTTGATCCACGGCGGGAAGATGACCAGCGGCGTCTCATGCACCGTCTCGGTCACGGGGGCATATTGGATGAGTTGATATAGCGGCGTCTCATGCACCACCTTGCCCGGCGTGGTGGCGATGTTGCGGCCGACCTCGAAGGCGGAGCCGTCCGTATGGGTGAGTTGCCCGCGGTCGAGATCGGCCAGCAGATGCTCCAGTCCGGTCAGCAGATTTTCGCCGCGCGTCTCGATTGTCTTCTCGACTACCAGCGGGTTGGTGAAGGGGAAGTTGGTGGGGGACGCCGCCTCGACAAAGCGCTGCATGGCGAAGCGCAGCTTGCGCTTTTCATGCGCGTCCAGCCCATCGATGCTGTCGGCCAGATCCAGCAGATAATCGGAGGCGAGCAGATACATCTGCCGGATGAGGTCGAACACCGGGCTTTCACGCCAGCGCGGGTCGGCAAAGCGCCGGTCGGCATGAGCGGGCTGGTCCTCTCCCCCCGCCACATCCTCGCGCACCGTCAACACCTCTTCCCACGCCGCGAAGCCGCGCTCCACCATGGCGGTCTGAATTTGCGCGATCCGCTCCAGATTGCCCTGTCCGCCGGCCACGCCAAGGTCTGCCATGCGCGCGGCCATGTCCGCCCCGCGCTCCAGTATCATCTGCTGGGCAAGGCCGATCACGCGCGTCCAGTGCTGGATCTGGTCGAGGCCGGGCAGTGCGGGCGATTGCTGGTCCATGGCGTCTGCGGCCCCTCGCTGGTTTTGGTGGCACCACGCCACCATGCCGGTTATATGCGGGAAGGGCGCCGCCGTTCCAAATGGAATGCGCAGCCGGCCACCCATAAAGGAGATCGACTTCAGAATGTCCGACGAGTTCTACCGCATCAAGCGACTGCCGCCCTATGTCATCGCCGAAGTCAACGGCATGCGGGCAGCGGCGCGCGCGGCAGGCGAGGATATTATCGACCTCGGCATGGGTAATCCCGATCTGCCGCCGCCCCAGCATGTGATCGACAAATTGTGCGAAGTGGCGATGAAGCCCAGTTCGCACGGCTATTCCCAGTCCAAGGGCATCCCCGGTCTGCGCAAGGCCCAGGCCAATTATTACGGCCGTCGCTTCGGTGTCGATGTCGATCCGGAGACGGAAGTGGTCGTCACCATGGGGTCCAAGGAGGGCCTCGCCAGCCTCGCCACCGCGATCACCGCGCCGGGCGACGTGGTGCTGGCGCCCAACCCCAGCTACCCGATTCATATGTTCGGCTTCATCATCGCCGGGGCGACCATCCGCTCCGTGCCGACCACGCCGGACGAGCATTATTGGGAGTCGCTGGAGCGGGCGATGGCCTTCACCGTGCCGCGCCCGAGCGTGCTGGTGGTCGGCTACCCCAGCAACCCGACCGCCGAGACGGTGGACCTCGCTTTCTACGAGCGGCTGGTCGCATGGGCGAAGGAGAACAAGGTCTGGGTGCTGTCCGACCTCGCTTATTCCGAGCTTTATTATGACGGCAACCCGACGCCCTCCATCCTGCAGGTGCCCGGCGCCAAGGATGTGGCGGTGGAGTTCACCTCGCTTTCCAAGACATACTCGATGGCCGGCTGGCGCATCGGCTTTGCGGTCGGCAACAAGCAGCTGATCGCGGCGCTGACCCGCGTGAAGTCCTATCTCGATTATGGCGCCTTCACGCCGATCCAAGCCGCCGCCTGCGCCGCGCTCAACGGGCCGCAGGATATCGTCGCGCAGAATCGGGCACTCTATCACAAGCGCCGCGACGTGCTGGTCGAGAGCTTCGGCCGGGCGGGGTGGGATATTCCCGCGCCCAAGGCCAGCATGTTCGCCTGGGCGCCGCTGCCGCCGGCCCTCAAGGAGATGGGCAGCCTGGAATTCTCCAAGCAACTCCTCACCCATGCCAAGGTCGCGGTGGCGCCGGGCGTCGGCTATGGCGAGGATGGCGAGGGCTATGTCCGCATCGCCATGGTGGAGAATGAGCAGCGGCTGCGTCAGGCTGCGCGCAACGTGAAGCGCTATCTGCAATCGATGGGCGTCAACGCGCCGGTGAGCAAAGGCGCAGCGTGAATCCGCTGGGGGCGCTGGTCGATCCTGAGGTCAGCCTCGTCGCGCACACCATTCAGTTGGCGGTGGCGCCGGTGTTCCTGCTTGCGGGCATCGGCGCCTTCCTCAACGTATGCGCGGGCCGCCTCGCCCGCGTAATCGACCGCGCCCGCGTGATCGAGAAGCTGGTGCCCGCCTCGACAGGCGCCGAGCATGATCGGCTGATCGCGGAGATCCGCATTCTCGATCGGCGGATCGCGGTGGTGAACTGGGCGATCTTCCTCACGGTGCTGGCCGCGCTGCTCATCTGCGCGGTCGTCATCCTGCTGTTCGCCTCCAATCTGGCGGAGATCAACCTCGGCACGTTCATCGCCCTGCTGTTCATGGGGTCGATGATCTCGGTAGGCGCCGGCTTTGCCATCTTCCTCATCGAGACACGCCTCGGCTCCCGCGTGATCCATATCCGCAACGAAATCCTCTATCATCAGGCAGAGGGCGAGGAGCGCAGCGGCCCGGCGCGGAAGAACTGATCTGCATCAGGAGGGGCGGGGAATGGATGCCCCGTCCGAAACTGCCCACGGCGAAACCGGCGTGCGGCGCCTCCCGAATCGGCGCAGGCTTTCGGATCGAAGCAGGCTTTTCAGCGCAGGAATAGGCCGCCCGAACCGCCTCCCTTCTCAATGACGCTCGATGGCCGGGTCCGCTCCACGCACGGGCGGAATATACGCGGCCGCCTCATCCTGACATGCCCACACGCCTGAAACGAGAGGGGCCGCCCGGCACCCGAAGGCACCGTGCGGCCCATCAACATGGTCAGCGGCCGGAAGTGCCGCCACCCGGGGATTTACGCCGCGATCAGGTCCTCACGCATGAGGCCCTCGCGCGACCTGTCACCAAAATGCTTAGTGACAGGCTCCCCGAACGGACTTGACCGACCCCATTGCTGAACCATGAGACATCGGATCACCTCCTTTCGCTTGCGTTAAAACAGCTTCACCGGGTGTTGGCTGAAAGCCTGCTTCCCAGCGACAATGCCCTTGTGAGTCATTCCACCCGCACGAACAAGACTTGTATTTTTCTTTTTTCGAATCATAATCCTGCGTCCGCCCGGCGCAGGTGAAGCGAGGGCCACTACCCCCGGCAATCCTCGATCACGCGCACCAGTTCGGCCCAGACGGGCACGATCAGCCGGGGCGCAGCCGTCGTCTCCAGCGCAATGCGGCCGCGCGAATAGGCAATCCAGTCGAACCCCGGATCACTGGCGGGCCGCGTCACGGTGAGGCCATTCGCGGCTGGCGCGTCGGCCGCCCATTGCAGCGCGCCGGAGCTGGTGCGGATCGTCAATGCATTGCCGCCAAGCCCGGCACCTTGCAGCGCGATCCTGCGGCTCGCCCTCATGCAGCGCAGCGTCAGCACCGGCGCGCCGGTAGCGGCGCCAAAGCGCGCCATGCTGTCCGCGCCGGTCTGGCTGTAGCTCCAGTCACCGGGCGCCACGGGTGCTTCCTCCCATGAGAGGCCCGGCTGGGCGGCGGGCGGGGGCGTCGCCGGCGGCGATGGTGGAGCCGGCGCGGGCGTTGGCGGTGGTGGCGGCGCCGTTTCGGTATGCGGCACGACCTGGCAGCCGGCGAGCGCCAGCAGCGCGATGAGGGAAGCCCCCGCAAGCGCGGGAAGGCGCGTGGTCCGGGTCATACTCAAGGCCGCGTCTGCCCGGTGCCCCGCACGACCCATTTGTAGGTCGTCAGCCCCTCCAGCGCGACCGGGCCGCGCGCATGGAGCCGGCCCGTGGAAATGCCGATCTCGGCGCCCAGGCCAAATTCGCCGCCATCGGCAAACTGGGTCGATGCATTCCACATGACGATGGCGCTGTCGCACTGGTCGAGGAACTGCTCGGCCGCCGCATTATCCTGCGTGATGATCGCATCGGTATGGTGGCTGCTGTGCGCGGCGATATGGGCCAGTGCCTCCTCCAGCCCATCGACAATGCGGGCGGAAATGATGGAATCGAGATATTCCGTGTCCCAATCCCCCTCCTGCGCTGGTTCGACGCGGGAATCCATCGCCATCACCGCCTTGTCGCCGCGCACCTCGCAGCGCGCGTCGAGCAGCGCCGTCACCAGCGCCTCCGGCTCGGCATAGCCCTTGTCGATGAGTAGCGTCTCGGTCGCGCCGCAGATGCCGGTGCGGCGCATCTTGGCGTTGAGCACGATCTCACGAGCCATCGCGGGGTCGGCCGCCGCATGGACGAAGCTGTGGCAGATGCCGTCGAGATGGGCGAGCACGGGCACCCGCGCTTCCTCCTGCACGCGGGCGACCAGCCCCTTGCCGCCGCGCGGGATGATGATGTCGATCAGCCCCACCGCCCGCAGCATCGCGCCCACGGCGGCGCGGTCGATAATCGGCACGAGTTGCACGGCGTCGGCCGGCAGCCCGGCCTGGGTGATGCCGCGCACCATCGCCGCATGAATTGCCCGGTTGCTCTCGATCGCCTCCGATCCGCCGCGCAGGATCACGGCGTTGCCGGAGCGCAGGCCGAGCGCGGCGGCATCCGCCGTCACATTGGGCCGGCTTTCATAGATGATGCCGATGACGCCGAGCGGCACGCGCACCCGCTGGAGCTTGAGGCCGTTGGGCCGCGCCGTCTCGTCGATCACCTGCCCCACCGGATCGGCCAGGGTCGCGACCTGCTCGACCGCGCCGGCAATCGCCGCGATGCGCCCCTCGTCCAGCCGCAGCCGGTCCAGCATGGCGGTGGAGAGGCCATTGGCCGCGCCCCGCTCCATGTCCGCGCGATTAGCGGCGATGATCTTGTCGGTCGCCTCGCGCAGCGCGGCCGCCGCCGCGATCAGCGCCTCCGCCTTGCGCTCGCTCGGTGTCACCGCCATCTCCGCCGCGGCGCGACGCGCACGCGCGCCCATGGTGGCAATCAGCATCTCCGGCGTCTGGGTGAGGTCGTTCATCGCAAATCGGTCCTGTCATGCGCGGGGCGAATCCCATAGCATGCGCGCGGAAGCAGGCAAATGGCGGCAACCCAATGGGCGCGCCGGACGTTTCTGTTTCCCGGCCCAACCGGAGGAAAGCGCATGAAAACCGCACAAACCCGCCTTTTCCCGCTGCTGCTCGCGCTCGCCATGACCGCCTGCGGCAGCGAGCCGACGCCTGACAATCAGGGCAATCTTACCGCCAATGAGGCTGATGCAGCGCTCGACGCCGCATTGAACGCGGTCGATGACAGCAGCAGCATCGACCCGCAATATGAGGGCACGCTGGTGCCACCAGCACCCGGCGAACCGGGCGGCTTGCCCGACGACCGCACGCCGCTCAACGAAAGCGCGGCGCGCGATCCGGCCAGCGTGGAGGCATCCGGCGCCACCATCGAACGATGGGGGCAGGCGCTGGGCGAGGGCCGCTATGGCGACGCCTATCGGCTATGGCGCGATAATGGCCGGCAGAGCGGTATGACCGAGGCCCAGTTCGTCGAAACCTATCGCCGCTATTCGGATATTCGCGTGCTCGTCGGCCGGCCGGAGGCTGGTGGCACGCAGACCGCGCGGGTTCCCGTCCAGCTTTACGGGCGACTGCGCGAGGGCGGCAAGCCGTTCAACCTCTATGGCATGATGACGCTGGCACGGAATCCGGCCGGGCAGCAGGGTGAGGCCGGGCAAACGCCGTGGCTGATCGCCTCCTCAGAGCTCAAACCGCTCGGCACGGTGCGCGTCGCCAAGGAGGGCGAGGACAGCACGGCCGCCCGCATTCCCGCCGCATTCCAGGGCAATTGGTCGGGGAGCCGGGCGACGTGCGGCAAGCCGGGCGATGACAGCCGCCTCGCCGTGCAGGGTGACAGCCTCATCTTCTATGAAAGCGTCGGCCAGATCACCTCCGTGCAACGGCTGGATGAGAACAGGCTCCGCATCAATGCCGACTATAATGGCGAGGGCGATCGTTGGACCGACAGCGCCACGCTGACGCTGGGGAGCGACGGCAACGCGCTGACCATCGGCCAGACAAAACGCGTGCGCTGCCCGACATAAAGCGCGCGCCTGCCGCAAACGTGCCCGATGCCGTGCCGCCGCGCAGGCAGCGCGGCACCCGCCTGCCCGGTCATGATCCGGTGGGCACCCTTGCCTCCTGAAGCTGCCCATTTCCCTGTCCTACAGCGCACAGGCCATGCCAACGTCACCGGCAACACAGGCTCTTTCTCAAATGGCAGGCTGATCGGTTCCATCACTCACCGGAAGCGGTTTTTCCCCGCATAGAGGTGTAACCTTCAGAACCTTCGCAAGAATATTACGCGGTTTCGATCGACTCACTCGATCAATCGGCGCGGGGCGCATATGGTTCACGGCAGGAGGGTCGCCTGCCGGGAGCGCCTGCTACCCGCCGCGCTGTGCGCCGGGCACCCAGAGGATATCGTCCGCCCCATTGTTGTTCAGCGCGCGGGCCAGCACGAACAACAGGTCGGACAGACGATTGAGATAGGCGAGCGCCGCCGGGTTGATCGGCGCGGCGCGGGCAGCGGATATTCCCGCGCGTTCGGCCCGGCGTGCAGCGGCACGGGCGACATGGACGCGCGCCGCTGCCTCGGTGCCTCCCGGCAGGATGAAGCTCCGGAGCGGAGAGAGCTGCGCATTCAGCTTGTCGATCGCCCGTTCCAGCAGCACCACTTGCGCGGGGATGATGCGCAAAACCATCTCAGAGGGCGCGAAATCCTCGCCGGGGGTCGCGAGATCCGCCCCCAGATCGAAGAGATCGTTCTGGATCGCCTGGAGCATGCGGGCTTCGCCGCCGCTCATCGCCGCGACCGCAAGGCCGATCAGGCTATTCAGCTCATCGACTTCGCCGATGGCAACCATGCGCGGATCGTCCTTGGGCAGACGCGATCCGTCGACGAGGCCGGTCGTGCCGTCATCGCCGGTGCGGGTGTAGATGCGGTTGAGGCGAACCAAGGCCGGGCGCGCTTATTTGCCGCCGTTCATCAGCAAGAGCAGCGCCACGATGAGGATCGCCAGCGCCTGCATCATGATGCGGCCCATCATCATCTTGTTCTGCTTGAGGCTGGACTGGCTGGGGCCGGTGCCCGTGCCGCCGCTCTTCAGATCTTCCTCGGTCGTCTTGAGGAAGGCGATGATGCCGCGGACGAGATAGACCACCGCCCCGATCGCGGCCGCGACGCACAGCAAGGCGAGAATGACATTGCCCATGGAACACTCCTTTGGCAGCGATGCGGGCTTGGCCGTGCTGTAGGCTCACCCAAGCGAGATGCCAACCGGAAAGCGGCCCGCGCGCAGATCATCGGCCAGCCGCGCGCCATCCACCCCCCGCGCCCGCAACTCGGCAAGGCTCAGCCCGGCGGAGCGTTTGGCGAGCCGCTTCCCCACCGCATCCACCACCAGCGCATGATGGCCATAGAACGGCGTGGGCAGCCCGAGCAGCGCCTGCAAAGTGCGGTGCGCATGGGTGGAGGCGAACACATCCTCCCCCCGCACCACATGGGTGATGCCCTGCGCGGCGTCGTCCACCACCACGGCCAGATGATAGCTTGCCGGCCGGTCGCGACCCTTGACGATGAGGTCGCCCAGCGCCAGCGGATCGACCGGAACGGCGCCCGCCACCGCGTCCATCCACACCAGCGGGCCGGTGCGCGCGAGCGCCGCGCCCATGTCGAGCCGCCAGCTATGCGGCTCGCCCCGCGCGATCCGGGCGGCGCGCTCGTCCGCCAGCAGCGCGCGGCAGGTGCCGGGGTAGAGCGGGCCATCGGCGCCATGCGGGGCGTGCAGGCTGGCGGCCAGCTCGCGGGCAATGTCGCCGCGCGTGCAGAAGCAGGGATAGGCGACACGGAGCGCTTTCAGGCGCTCCAGCGCGGCGTCATAGGCCCCCAGCCGGGTCGACTGGATCATCAGCCCGTCCCAGCCGATACCGAGCCAGCGCAGGTCCTCGTAGATACCTTCGGTGAATGCCGGCCGGCAGCGGGTGATGTCGGTATCCTCGATCCGCAGCAGGAAGGCGCCGCCGCTTTCCCGCGCGAGATCATGGGCTAGCAGCGCGGAATATCCATGGCCGATATGCAGCCGCCCGGTTGGGCTGGGCGCGAAGCGCGTCACCAGATGCTGTGGAGCGTCCATCTGACTCATACTAGCTCTTGACGCGATCTCATCATTGCTGTGTCATGACCACGTCACGGTTCTCTCCGATGGATCGCGGCGGAACCGATGGGGGCCGAGCCACGCCATGTATCATCCCGATCGCATTCGTCACCCGGATAACTGCCCCGCGCTGGTGCTCAACGCGGATTATACGCCGCTCTCTTATTATCCGCTGAGCCTCTGGCCCTGGCAGACCGCGATCAAGGCGGTGTTCCTGGAGCGGGTCGACATCGTGGAATGCTATGATCGGGAGGTTCACTCGCCCAGCTTCCGCATGCAAATTCCCTCCGTGATCGCGCTCAAGCAATATGTGCGGCCAAGCGAGCACCCCGCCTTCACGCGGTTCAACCTGTTTCTGCGCGACAAATTCTCGTGCCTCTATTGCGGCACGACCAAGGAGCTCACCTTCGACCATGTCGTGCCGCGCCGCGCGGGTGGGCGCACGACCTGGGAGAATGTCGCCACCGCCTGCGCGCCGTGCAATCTGCGCAAGGGTGGCCGCACCCCGCGTGAGGCAAACATGGCGCTACGCGAGCAGCCGATCCGCCCGACGACATGGCAGTTGCAGGATCGCGGCCGCGCCTTCCCGCCCAACTATCTGCACGAAAGCTGGCGCGACTGGCTCTACTGGGACGTCGAGCTGCTCGCCTGAGGCGATTTCTCGTATCCCCTTTTCCGTGCTCCTGCGCAGGCAGGAGCACACCATGGTTCATCAGCCGGTAGATCCGCGCTAGGTCCGATATGCCGCCGGCCAGATGCCCTGCTTGCCCGGCGAGAGGATGCCATTGGGGTCCAACACATCCTTGATCTGCTCATTGAACCGCCGCTGGGCGTGATCGTTGAAGGCATATTGCTCCGCGACCAGATCCATGAAGTCGAGGTGCGAGCGATATTCGCCATAGCCGATCTTCGCGGCGGAGCGGACCATTGAGCGGCAGGCAGCGTAGGCATTGTTCGCCTGCCCCTCATCCTCGGTGTCGAACACCACCAGGCCGACATGGATCATGCTGCGCTTCGAGACGATGATGACGCCGCTATAATCCAGCCCCGCCGCGTTCAGCTCGGTGCGCACGAGGTCGCGCAGCGCAGCGCCGTCCTGCCCGGTGATCGGCGCCGCGCAGGAGAAGCCGATATGGCCGCCCTTCTCGCCGCCATACCAGCGCGTCATCCGGTCGAGCGCCATACTGGGGATGCCGGCCTGCACCCGCTCGTGCGGGTTCTCCAGCTCCGGCATGGCGTGCCCGTCATATTTGGAGAAGCTGACCTGCGCACCGGGGATCGTCCCGAACGCATCCTGCACGATCTCGCGTTGCCGCTCAACGATCTTCTCGTCGCCATAGAGCGCGAACCGCATCACCCAACGCCCGAAGCCGGGCTGGCGCGCAATCTCCTCGATCACCTTTTCGGGCATCGGCCCCGCGCCGGTATACCACTCCTCCCGCCCGGCAAAGGCGGACATGGCGCACACCGCGTTGATAATCATCGGCTGGTTGGGGATGGTGCCGTCCATCATCAGCGGCCGCAGCACCTCCAGCAGCAACTCCAGATCGCTGTCCTTCCGCAGCGTGAGCCAGCCGGGCATGTAGCAATCCGGCGGCTGCATCAGCCACATGCCCATCTTGGTGACGATGCCGTAATTGGACTGCATGAACAGGCCGTCCGCGCTCGGCCCACAATTGCGCTTGTGGACCAGCGTGGCGCGGGCATTGTCCATCGCCCCCATGCCGGTGCGCAAGATGTCGCCATTGGCCAGCACCACCTCCATCCCGCATTGCTGGCCGACATGGTCCCCAATCGGTGTATAGCCGACGCCATGGTCGAGCGTGTTGCCGACGACGCTGCCCCAGCCGAGATCGGGCACGGACATCCACAGCTTCGATCCCACCGCACGCAGATGATCGTAGAGATCGAAGAAGCGCACGCCCGGCTCGACCAGCACCGCGGCGTTCACCTCGTCCACCTCCAGCACGCGGTTCATACGGCGCATCGAGAGGACGAGCGAACCGGAGACGCGCGGCGCTGCGCCGCCATAACCGTTGTTGCGCCCCTGCGAACTCGTCCACACCGGCACCTTGCACTCGTTGGCGACGCGCAGAATCGCCTGCACCTCCTCGACCGAAGACGGCATCAGCACTGCGCCCGGCTCGAAATCGCGCCAGCTGGGGTGTTGGAAGGGATCGCGAAACTCCGCGACCTCGGCATCGGCCGTCACCAGCCCGTCCGGGCCGAGCACACTGCGCAGCCGCTCGATAGCGGGACCAAGATCAAATGTGGGCTGCTTAAGGAGCCGTGCCGGCTGATCGCTCATATGCATCTCTCCATCCGTGGATGGCTGAGCATAGAGCGATATGGCCCGGCCGCGTTTGGCCGAGCGTGCAACAATATTGGGCTAGGCGTGCAGGGCGGCGCGCACGGCGCTCGGCGTCGTGCCGAAATGGGCGCGGAACCGCCGGGCGAAATGGCCCTGATCCACGAATCCGCAGCGCCACGCGATCTCGCCGACCGGCAGACCGGCGCTCCGGCGGTCCGCCAGCAGGGCGTGAGCGCGGTCCAGCCGCTCGGCCATGACCAGTGTGCCGAAGCTGGCGCCGATGCGCGCGCAGAGCAGGTGTAGGTAGCGGCGCGACACACCCAGTTCGCGCGCGGCCCCCGCCACATCGAAGGCAGGATCATGGGCGCGGTCGGCGATGAGCTGGCGCAGGCGCTGCACGATCGGCCGGTCCCGGGCGGGCGGGCCAGCGGCCGGCGTGCAGGCGAGCACCAGCAGGCTGGCGACCTGCTCCGCCAGCGCGCCGCCGGGCAGCACGAGCCGATCCGCCATGTCGACTTCCAGCATGGCGAGCGTCGCGGAGAGCGCCCGGCCCCAGCCTTGCCCGCCATCGATCCGCCTTCCGGCCAGCGCGGCGGGGTCCGGCGTCCAGCGGGCCAGCCAGTCATGGTCCAGCGCGAGCGTCATCGAGCAGCTTTCGCTCGCCTCGAAGCGGTAGGGCATCGCCCGGTCGAGCAGCACGCAGTCGCCCGGCCGCAGCACATCCTCATGCCCGTTCTGCGCATAATGGAAGGTTCCGGCGCGGATCGCGATCACGTCCAGCTTGGCGCCATCGCCCATGCGCGCGATGCAGCGCGGCGTGCGGCGGACGGTCTGCGGCCCGGCGATCAGCTTGCTCATCAGCGCCGGACCCAGCGGCCCCTGCTCCATCCGCGCATGGAAGCCATCCGCCGACGAGTCGATATCAAGCGCGAACAGCGAGCGGTCGATCATGGCCTGCCACTGGCGCAGCGCGGGCGTGCCGCGCATCTCGGCTGTGGACCAGACCATCGTCTGCATGGCGGGCTGCATGGCACCTCTCCTCAGCACGGCCTTCCCTGCCGCTGCTGGGAGGACCGGCCTTTTCTCATATGACACAAGCATATCGCGCACGCGCCCGCTTGGCTATGTTCGCTGCATTGCGCGCGCGCCTCTTGCGTGGCCCGTATCACCCGTTAATAACCCGCCGATGGACCGTATCGTCATCCGCGGCGGCAAGCCGCTCTCCGGCAACCTCCCCATCTCCGGCGCCAAGAATGCGGCGCTCACATTGCTGCCCTGCACGCTGCTCACCGAGGAGCCGGTGACGCTGCGCAACCTGCCACGTCTGGCGGACGTGGACAGCTTCGGCCACCTGCTCAACCAGCTCGGCGTCTCGACCATGATCGAAGGCTCGCGGCAGGAGGATTTCGGCCGGGTGATGACGCTGCGTGCCAACCGCGTCACCTCGAGCACCGCGCCCTATGACATCGTCCGCAAGATGCGCGCCTCCATCGTCGTGCTCGGGCCGTTGCTGGCGCGCGCGGGCGAGGCGACCGTCTCCCTGCCCGGTGGCTGCGCCATCGGCAACCGGCCGATCGACTTCCACCTCAAGGCCTTCGAGACGCTCGGCGCCCGGATCGAGATGGCCAATGGCTACGTCCGCGCGCTGGCACCGGACGGCGGCCTCAAGGGCGCGCTGATCGCCTTCCCCTTCCCGTCCGTGGGCGCCACCGAGAACGCGCTGATGGCCGCCTCGCTGGCGCGCGGCGAGACGATCATCGAAAATGCCGCGCGCGAGCCGGAGATTGTCGACCTGTGCAACCTGCTGGTCGAGATGGGCAGCGAGATCGAAGGGATCGGCACCGACCGGCTGGTCATCCAGGGCAAGGACCGGCTCTACGGCGCCACCTACAAGGTGATGGCCGACCGCATCGAGGCAGGCAGCTACGCCTGCGCCGCCGCGATCACTGGCGGCGAGCTGGAGTTGGTCGGCGCCAATGCGGAGGACATGCACGCCATCCTCACCGGACTGCGCGAGGCGGGCGTCCACATCGAGACGAGCAAGAAGGGCATCAAGATCGCCGCCAACGGCAAATTGAAGCCCCTCACCCTCTCGACCGCGCCGCACCCCGGCTTCCCCACGGACATGCAGGCGCAGTTCATGGCGATGCTGGCGCTGGCGGACGGCGCGAGCGTGCTCACCGAGACGATCTTCGAGAACCGCTACATGCACGTGCCCGAACTGGCCCGCATGGGCGCGGACATCACCGTCAACGGCCGCACGGCGGTGGTGCGCGGCGTCACGGGCCTGACCGGCGCGCCGGTGATGGCGACGGACCTGCGCGCCTCGATGAGCCTCATCCTCGCCGGCCTCGCCGCCAAGGGCGAGACGGTCGTCAACCGCGTCTACCACCTCGACCGCGGCTACGAACGGCTGGAGGAGAAACTCTCCGCCGCGGGCGCGGATATCGAGCGCGATAGCGACGGGTAGAGGCGGGACCGGGCGAGTTGCGTCTATAGCAGACCGTCAGCACCTAATGCGACCACCCCTCTCGTCACCCCGGGCTTGACCCGGGGTCCCGCTTTATCATCGAGCGCAACAGTCTGGTGGGATTATATCTGGCGCGTGTGACCGGAGAAGCGGGACCCCGGGTCAAGCCCGGGGTGACGGAAATGGGAATGATTGCTTTCTCCCAAAACGGACTGAAACTTCCAACCCCATCGCACGTGCTTTGCCACCGAACGGGTCTATGATGCGTTATCACGTCATCCGCCACGGAGCGCATCATGACCGTCTTATCATCCCGCAAGACCCATATCGGCACCCACGCGCTGCATCCCGAGACGCAGATGCTCAACTATGGCTATGACCCCGCGCTCTCGGAAGGCGCGGTCAAGCCGCCGGTGTTCCTCACCTCCACCTTCGTGTTCACATCCGCCGAGGAGGGGCGCGATTTCTTCGATTATGTCTCGGGTCGCAAGGTCGCGCCCGCCGGGCAGGAATCGGGCCTCGTCTATTCGCGCTTCAACCACCCGAACAGCGAGATCGTCGAGGATCGCCTCTCGGTCTATGAGGGCGCGGAGGCGTGCGTGCTGTTCGGCTCCGGCATGGCGGCGATCACCACCAGCCTGCTCGCATATCTGCGCCCTGGCGACGGCGTGCTGCACTCGCAGCCGCTCTATGGCGGCACCGAGACGCTGCTCGGCAACACGCTCTCCGGCTTCGGCATCGCCTCGGCCGGCTTCACCAACGGAGTCGACCGGGCGAGCATGGAAGCAGCCGCCCGAGCATTAAGGCGCGTCCGCGTCATCCTGATCGAGACACCGGCCAACCCGACCAACGGCATCGTCGACATCGCGCTGGTGCGACAGGTGGCCGAGGCGATCGGGGCGCGGCAAGGTGGCGAGCGGCCCCTGATAATGTGCGACAACACATTGCTCGGCCCGGTCTTCCAGCGCCCGCTGGCCCATGGCGCGGATATCGTGCTCTATTCGCTCACCAAATATGTCGGCGGCCATTCGGACCTGATCGCCGGCGCCGCGCTCGGTTCACGCGCGCTGATGCGCCCGGTGCGCGCGCTGCGTAGCGCCATCGGCACCCAGCTCGATCCCAATAGCTGCTGGATGCTCGGCCGCAGCCTGGAGACCCTCGGCCTGCGCATGGAGCGCGCCAATGCCAACGCCGCCGCCATCGCCACCTTCCTATGCGATCACGCCAAGGTAACGGCGGTGAACTACCTGCCGTTCAGCGACCCGGACAGCCCGATCTGCCGCACCTATCACGCGCAATGCACCGGCGCGGGATCGACCTTCTCCTTCGACATCGAAGGGGGCGAGCCGGCTGCGTTCCGCTTCCTGAACGCACTCGCCATCTTCAAGCTGGCGGTGAGCCTCGGCGGCACGGAGTCGCTCGCCAGCCACCCGGCAACGACGACCCATTCCGGCGTCGCGGCCGAGGTCCGCGCGCGGATCGGCGTGCTCGGCTCGACCATCCGGCTCTCGGTGGGCATCGAACATGTGGACGATCTGATCGCCGATCTGGAACAGGCGCTGGCTGCCGCCTGACCGGGCGGACCGCCCCGATCAAGCCGGCAGGTCGGACTGGCTGCGCCACTGCCGCATGCCCTCTTGCCAAGCCGCATGGCCAGGCCCATGGCGAGGCCATGTTTTCGCTCATCTCGCTCCTGATCGGCTGCGTCGCGCTGCTGCTCGCGATCCCGGCGCTCATCCCGTTCCTCGGCTGGGCGAACTGGCTGATCGTGCCGCTGGCCTTGCTCGGCGCGTTGATCGGCCATTTCGGGCAGGGAACCGGGGCGCGCAACTTCTGCTTCTTCGTCGCGGCCTTCGCGATGTTGCGGCTGTGGCTGGGCGGCGGCCTCATTTGAACCGGCCGATCCCCTTCATTGACGCGGAGAGCGCCGCGCAACACCGTGCCGGGCTGCTTGCGGGCCTTGGCGCTTACGGTTTGTGGGGCCTGCTGCCCATTTATTTCAAGCTGCTCCCCGGCGTCTCCGCGCTCGAGTTGGTCACGCACCGCATCGTCTGGTCGGTCCTCTTTCTCGCCTTCGTCGTTGCCGGCTACCGCCTCTGGCCCGCACTCGTCGTCGCCTGCCGCCAACCCCGACTGATCGGCGCGCTCGCGCTCAGTTCGCTGCTCATTGCGGTCAACTGGACCGTTTACATGTGGGCGATCGAGACCGACCATATCGTCGCCGGCAGCCTCGGCTATTTCCTCAATCCGCTGGTCAACGTGCTGCTCGGCACGCTGGTCCTCAAGGAGACGCTGAAGCGCGGCCAGATTATCGCGGTGCTCCTCGCCGGCACGGGCGTCGCCATTCTCGCGGCAGGGGAATGGCAGACGCTGTGGATCAGCCTCACCCTGGCGGTCAGCTTCGCCTTCTACGGCCTGGTGCGCAAGCTGACCCCCGTCTCGGCCGCCGTCGGTCTTTCGGTGGAAACCATCATCCTCGCTTTGCCGGCGCTGGCCTATCTCTACTGGCTCTCCACCCAGGGCACGCTGATGTTCGGCCGCGCGCCGCTGCTGTCGCTGGGCCTGATCGGCACCGGCGCGATCACCGCGATCCCGCTGATGCTGTTCGCCCGCGCGGCGCGCTCGCTGCCGCTCGTCACACTCGGGCTGATGCAGTATATCGCGCCCTCCATCCAGTTCTTCGTCGGCGTCTTCATTTATGGCGAATTGCTCTCCCCGGAACGGTGGGCCAGCTTCATGCTGATCTGGGCCGCGCTAGCGCTGTTCGTGTGGGATAGCCTGCGCGGGCGCACACGCCGGATCGCGTGAGCCAGCCGATAAAAACGCAACGCGATCAATTGAGGTGGGCCATAGCTTCTTTTCCTTCTCCTCCGCGTTTTCCGAGTCACCCAATCTATCCATCCGACCCGAAAATGCTCTAGACGCCACCGCGTGACTGATCGCCCAGCCCCCTCACCTCGCGGCCCCGCGCCCCGGCCGCATGCCGACCGGCCGCTCTATGCCATCACGCTGCGGCTGCTCGCTATGCTGATGCTGGCGACGACCTATGCCATCGGCAAGCTCCTCGTGGAGCGGGGCGCCAATCTGGCGGAGATCGTTTTCTACCGGCAGCTCTTCGCCTTCCCGATCGCCGCCATCGGCGCCTTCGCGACCATCGGCCTGGCCGTCATGCCGCGCGCACCGCTGCGCACCCACGCAACCCGCACGCTCCTCGGCATGACCGGCATGGCGTTCAACTATGGAGCGGTGGCGCTGCTGCCGCTGGCGGAGGCAACGTCGATCGGCTTCACCATGCCCATCTTCGCCACTATCCTCTCCGCCCTGCTGTTGCGCGAGCCGACCGGCATCCACCGCTGGAGCGCCGTGGTGATCGGCTTTGTCGGCGTCATCATCATGGCGCACCCGGAATCAGCCAATTTCGCGTCATGGGGTTTGGTCGTGGCCCTTACCGGCGCACTGATCACGGCTCTGGTCGCCATCGTCCTGCGTGATCTGGGCCGGATCGACGAGGCGCCCGTCATTGTCTTCTGGTTCACCCTGCTCTCGCTGCCGCCGCTAGGGGTATTGATGCTCTGGTTCGCGCAGGCGCATGATCCGGTCAGCTGGCTCCTCCTGTTCGGCCTCGGCGCATCCGGCGGAGTCGCGCAATTGCTGATGACTGCCTCGCTCAAATGGGGACCGGTCTCCATCGTCATCCCCATGGATTACAGCCAGATGATCTGGGCCACCTGGGCGGGCTGGCTCCTCTGGGCAAGTTGGCCCTTGCCCTCCACATGGGCGGGCGCGGCTTTGATCGCGGTGAGCGGCCTCTACATCGCCTGGCGCGAGCAGGTGCGCCGCCGTTCGCCGATCAGCCCCGCGGAGGATCGCGCCGGAAGATCAAGCTGAGATTATTGGCCGGCATGGCGATGGTGCGGGCCAGCATGAAGCCTTCCATCCGCGCGGCGGCCTCCACATCATGCACCCAGCGCAGCCCCCAATCGGGATCACGCGCGCGCAACGACTCATCGAAAGCGGTGTTGCCGGGCGCAGTAAGCACCCCTTCGCGGAAGAACGGGCCATAGATGCAGAGCGGCCCACCCGCCGGTAGCAGCCGCGCGGCCCCGCGCAGCAGGCCCTGCGTTGCGGCCCATGGGCTGATATGGACCATATTGATGCAGAGCGCTGCATCGGCATGGTCGATCGGCCAGGCTTCCGGGTCCGCCGCGTCGATGCGGAGCGGCGGCGCAAGATTGGCCAGCCCCGCTTCGTCCGCCCAGGCGGTGATCGAGTGCAGCGCGGCGGGATCGGGGTCGCTTGGTAACCAGCGTAAATCCGGCAGCGCGCGGGCGAAATGGACGGCATGCTCGCCCGATCCGCTCGCTACTTCCAGCACGAGGCCGGATGCCGGCAATTCAGCGCGCAACACCGCGAGGATGGCGTCGCGGTTGCGAGCAGCCGCCGGCGCATGGCGTTTGCCCTGCTCGGCCGGCGCCTCACCGGGGAGCCACGGGCGCGGCCCGTCCGTCATGACCGATCTGCTCGCGTAGCAGCCCAGCGCTGAGCCGCGCCCGAAACGGATCGACCGGCCGCTCCGGCGTGCATCCATTTCGGGCTGACCTCGGCCGTGCTCCCGCGAAGGCAGAAGCCCATGGCCCAGCTGCATTTCCTCGCTGCCCCGAACGCCCGTCTTCGCAGGAATATCGAAGCTCTCGCATGCGGACGACCGATATCGATCTGCAAATGGCGGCTACGCGCACTTTCGCATCCAATGTCCTTCAGGCATGCCGCGCTGCGGGTCAGGCGAAGTCGCGATTTTTGGCCCGTCACCTGCTGAATGTCGATCCATCCCGGCGTCACGGTCGGCCTCCTTTCGCCCTCAAAACAGACAACACTCAACGTAGCGCCGGCGTCTCGCCGAAGATACGCCGATGCGCCTGCTCGGCAAAGCGGTCGGTCATGCCGGCGATATAGTCCGCGATATGGCGGCTGCGCGCGGGTTCCTCAGCGGGGCAATCGGCATCCCACCCCGCATCCATCAGCGCGATATCGCCCTGATAGGCCGCGAACAGATCCGCCACGATGACATGAGCGCGCTCGGCCGCCGCCATCTGCAAGGGATGATGGTAAAGATTGGCATACATGAAGCGCTTGAGTGCGCGCTCCTCCTCTCGCATCGGCTCGGAGAAAGTGCATACGGGCTGCCCCGCCGCGCGGATGGCCTCCACGTCCGCGTTGGCCAGTCCCAGCCCATCGAGGTTGGCGCGCGTCGCAGCGATCAGATCATTGACCATCACGCCGATCTGCTCGCGCACCAGTTCGCGCATCAGTCGCGCTTCCGGAACGTCCGGATAGCGGCGCGCCACCTTGTCCCAGCAGCGCCGCACCAGCGGAATCTCCAGTATCTGCTCCAGCGAGAGGATACCGGAGCGCAGCCCGTCATCAATATCGTGATTGTCATAGGCGATATCGTCCGACAGCGCGGCGACCTGCGCTTCCAGCGATGCCCAGCTTTCCAACTCCAGCGGAAACTCGGTGTCGACTGCCCGCATCGCCCAGTTGGGCGCGGTGATCGGGCCGTTATGCTTGGCCAGCCCCTCCAGCATTTCCCAGCTCAGGTTGAGGCCGGGGAAGGTCGGGTAGGAGAGTTCCAATAAGGTAAGCGTGCGCAGGCAATGGGCATTATGGTCGAACCCACCATGCGCCGCCATTGCCGCTTGCAGGGCATCCTCGCCGCTATGGCCAAAGGGCGGGTGGCCGATATCGTGCGCAAGGCACAGTGCCTCGGTCAGATCCTCGTTCACCCCCAGCACCCGCGCGATCGTGCGGCCGATCTGCGCGACCTCCAGACTATGAGTCAGCCGCACCCGATAATGGTCCCCGCCCGGCGCGACGAACACCTGCGTCTTGTGCCGCAGCCGGCGAAAGCTGATCGAATGGATGATCCGGTCGCGGTCGCGCTGGAAGATATCGCGCGGGCCACGCACCTCGCCGCGCCCTTCGGCATGCCGCCGCCCCCGGCTGCGCGCCGGGTCGCAAGCATAAGAGGCCAGCGCGCTCACTTGCCGCCGATCTTGGTGATTTCCTCGCCTGCCTCGCTCTGCCAGAGGAACGCGTCGCCGCCTGCCTTGGCGATCTTGCTCACCGTGGCGCGCGCATCATCCATCTTCTTGAAAGGACCGACCAGCAGCCGCCGCGTCGCGCCCCATTCCGCCGTCCAGCCAGTTTCATCCCCAATCGCGTCGCTATAGGTACGGCGCAGGCGGCGCAGGTCGAAGGCAAGCGCATCGACATCCTTGCCGGTGGCGACCTGCACCCAGATACGCGCAGGATTGGCGGCGAGCTTGGCCTTGCGCTCGGCCTCGGCTTTCTTCGCCGCCTCGGCCTTCGCCTTTGCCTCGGCATCCGCCTTGGCCTTCGCCGCGGCTGCCTGCTCAGCCTTGCGGCGCTGGTCCTGGATGCGGGCCACCGCCGCCATATCTGCCACGACCGCGCCGTTCTGCTGCTCCTGCTCCGGGACGCGCAGCGATGAAAGGGCATCCGCCAGCGAGGGCGGCGGCGTTGACGGGGCCGCGCCGCTTCGCGGTGTGGACGCGGTGCTGAACCCGGCCGCGGACGCGCCAACCGAACTGGACGCCCCTTGCCCTGCGACCAGCGGCGCAGTGCTTGCCGGCGGACGGGCCGTGGGCGTCGCTGCCGCTACTCGCGTCGGCGGGTTCGCCGCTGGAATCGATTGCACGACTGGCTGCCGCGCCGCGCTTGGTTGCGGCACAGGCTGAACGGTCGGCCCCGCCAGCGCATTGGCGGCCAGCTTTGTGGCTGCGGCGGGCTGGACGGCGGCCGGCGCATTCCGCGTCGATGCAGCCGGGGTGGTGGCAGTGCGGGCCGCCGCATTTCGCGCCGCCTCTGCCTTGGTCGCGCGGCTGTTCCGACTGGAGCGGCTGCTCCGGCTGGAACGGGCCGGCTCCGTGCGCGCGGCAGCCTGCGTCTCCCTAACGCGCTCCGCATCGGGCACAGCGAGCCGCAGCACATCGCTCGGGAACTCACCATAATGGGCGGCAGCCGCCTTCTGAGCCGGCGTCAGCAGCGGCAGCCGCTGCATATAGGGCGTGATCGCATCGGCCAGCCCCTTGGGCATGACGGATTGCGTCACCTTGCGTGCATCCTCAACCCGACCATTCATCGCGAAGATGAACGCGCGCAGTCGCCATGCCTCGCGATCACCGGCGGCCAGCGGCGCGCGCAACTGGTTTTCCGCCTCGTTGACGTCGCCCGAAACGCCGAGCGAGGTGGCATAGCGCAACCGCGTCTCCTGATCGTTGGGGTTGGCCTGCAGCGCGGCCAGATAATCGCGCTGCGCCTTCTCCTGCTGCCCGGTCAGATCATAGGCAAGGCCACGCTCGGTCAAATGGCCCTGCGCGGATTCGCCCAGGGCTTCCGCGGCATCGAAGTTCGCCGCCGCATCGGCCGGTTGCTTGAGCGCGATCTGCACGATGGCGAGGCCAAGCTTGGCTTTGCCGAGATTGGGATTGACCAGATTGGCGCGCGTATAGAAGCCGTTCGCGGCCTGAATGTCACCCAGATCGAGCGCCGCCTGCCCGGCGCCGAGCAGCGCGGTCACGTCGCGCGGATTACGCGAGAGCTGCGCCAGATTCCGATTGAGCGAGTCGACCGCCGTCGCGGATGGTGTCGCCTGCACCACCTCGCCGGTTCGGTTCTGCGCCTGAGCGGCCGCCGCCATGGCCAGTGAGAAGGCCAGTATCCAGCGCGTCCGTTTAATCACTTGCTACCCTTTTGGCCGGACGGGCGCACGAAGCATCCGCCCGGCTCAACGATTATTGATTGTTCTGGCGATTGAGGAAGCGGGGCACCTCGAAACCGCTGCGGCCACGCGGCGCCTCCTCTTCCTCCTCCTCGGGGCGGGTCTGGCCGCGCGCGAGTTGAGACATGCGCTCGAACAGCGTGCCGCCAACGGGCTTCGGCTGCTCGGCGACCGGCTCCGGCGGTTCGACCACGAGCGGCGGCTCGGGCGTCACCGCATTGTCGAGCACCAGTTCGTCCTCGCCGTCGATATCGTCAAACCGTGCCGCGGCGAAACGCGGGGCCTCGGGCGCGGCCGGCTCCACAGGCTCGGGCGCTGACACGGTGAACGGCGGCTCATCCGCGTCACCATCCTGCCCGCCAAGGTTGAGCGTCGCCGCCGGTTCGGGCGCAGCGACTGCGGCAGGCGGCGTGAGGCTGACGGGCGTCGTCACCGTCGCCGGCCGAGCGATGCCGGCGCCCATTTCGCCCAGCTTGAAGGGCTGGCTCTTGGGCTGGGCGGCGCTGTTGTCGATATCGATACCGGTCGCGACGACCGAGACGCGGATCTTGCCGTTCAAACCTTCGTTGAAGGCCGAACCCCAGATGATGTTGGCGTCCGGATCGACCAGTTCGCGAATATGGTTGGCGGCCTCGTCCACTTCCATGAGGCGCATATCCTCACCGCCGACGATGGAGACGATAACACCCTTGGCGCCGCGCATCGAAACGCCGTCGAGCAGCGGGTTTGCAATCGCCTTCTCGGCAGCCTGCAACGCGCGACCATCGCCGTCCGCCTCACCGGTGCCCATCATCGCCTTGCCCATCTCGCCCATTACGGAGCGCACGTCGGCGAAGTCGAGATTGATGAGGCCGGGCATCACCATAAGGTCGGTGATGCCGCGCACGCCCTGCTGGAGCACCTCATCCGCCATCTCGAACGCTTCCTTGAAGGTCGTGTTCGGGTTGGCGATGAGGAACAGATTCTGGTTGGGGATGACGATCAGCGTATCGACATGCTTCTGCAGCTCCTCGATGCCCGCATCGGCGGAGCGCATGCGGCGCGAGCCTTCGAAGGTGAACGGCTTGGTCACGACACCCACGGTGAGGATGCCCTTGTCGCGCGCGGCCTTGGCGATCACCGGAGCCGCGCCGGTGCCCGTTCCGCCCCCCATGCCGGCGGCGATGAAGCACATGTGCATGCCTTCAAGCGCTTCCTGCACTTCCGCGATGGTTTCTTCCGCCGCCGCGCGGCCGATATCGGGCCGCGAGCCGGCGCCCAGCCCTTCGGTAATGCGCGGACCAAGCTGGATACGGCGCTCCGCGGGCGAGGCATTGAGCGCCTGCGCGTCCGTATTGGCGACGATGAAATCCACGCCCTCCACGGTCGCCGAGATCATGTTCGCGATGGCATTGCCGCCTGCCCCACCGACACCGATCACGGTAATACGCGGCTTCAGTTCGTCCACATGGGGCGGACCGATTTCAATGCTCATCAAACATTCTCCTCCAGGCGCACCGGAGCGCCATCACCTGAGCGAGTCATGCACCAGTTATTCGGCCAATTCACGCTCTTTTTAACCATTCATCCACAATATCTTGCGTCCCGGCTAGTAACCGGCCCGTAAGGCGGCGATCAGCCGCTGCATCATGGCGGAACCGCGCGCGCGATGCACATTCTGCTCGGCCAGCGGCCGGTCGAGCAGGTCGCGCCGGTCCTTCGCGGCATGCAGCGCCAGGCCGGTCAGCGTCGCGAAGGCCGGGCCGCGATGCGCATCGGGCAAGGCGTCGAGCACGCGTGGGCGGCCGGTGCGCACGGCGCGGCCCAGCGCCGTCTGCGCATAATCGGCAATGCCCTTGAGTTCCGCGCCGCCGCCCGTCAGCACCACCTGCCGGCCGACCGGCGAATGGAAACCCATCTCGTCAAGCGCCTTGGAGACTTCGCCCATCAACCGGCTCAGGCGCTCGCAGATCACCCCCACCAGTTCGGCGCGCGTCACCCGGCGCGTCTCCGCCTGCTCGGCGCTGCTCGCGGCGGGCGCGATCTCGATGATCTCACGGAAATCGCGGCGCGACTGCATGGCCGAGCCGTAGAAGCATTTCATCCGCTCCGCCTGGCTGCGGCGGATGCCGAAGGCGGAGGCGATATCGTCGGTAATGTCCGCCGCGCCGATGGGAATGGAGCGCAGCCCGACCAGCATGCCGCCGATATGCAGCGAGACGTTGGTGACGCCCGCGCCCAGCTCGACCATCGCCACGCCCAGATCCCGCTCCTCATCCGAAAGGCAGGAGGTGGCGGTCGCGATTGGCGCGGCGACGATGCTCTGCACATCCAGATAAGCGCCACGCACGCTTGTCTCCAGATTGCGCAGCGGGGCGCCGTCCGCCAGCACGACATGCACGTCGACGCCGAGCTGATCGGCATAGAGGCCGAGTGGCCGGGCGACGCCGCGCATCCCGTCGATTGTGTAGAGCGTCGGCTGCGCTTGCAGGATCACCCGCCCTTCCGGGTCGATCCGCTCGCGCGCGCGGTCATAGAGCGCGTCGATATCCGCCTGCTCGATGCGACGGCCACCGATGGTCATGTCCACCGGCTCGACCTTGCTCTCGATGCTGCCGCCCGAGAAGCTGAGGATCACTTTCTCGATATTGGTGCCGGCCACCTTCTCGGCCTGCTCCACCGTCTCACGCACGGCCAGCTCGGTGCGCTCCATGTCGATGACGAAGCCGCGCCGCACGCCTCGGCTCTCGCGCTGGCCTGTGCCGAGCACGGCAAGGCTGCCATCCTCCTGCCGCCGCGCGATCAGGGCGGAAACCTTCCACGAGCCGATGTCGATCGCGGTGATCAGGCCGTCGCTGCGTATGCCCGCCATGGCCTCAACCCTCCGTCGTCGCGCTGGAGGATGGCGCTGCCTGGGCGCCGGTGGAGGCTCCCGCCTCACCGCTCGTCACCACAGCCCTGCCATTGGCGGAACTCACCGTCGGCGCGTCACCCTTGCCGCCCGGCGGCAGGCGCAGCACGAACCGGCTCGGATCGCGCATGTCGAAGCGCAGCACACCCCGGCCGAGCAACCTGTCGACGCCGTCCATCCGCGCAAAATTTACCAGCGCGGCGGCCGCTTCCGCCTCGCCCTCCGGCAGCAGAAGCTGCTCGCCGGAGCGGAAGCGCAGATTCCAGCGGCGATTGCCGACCCACGTCGCGCCGGCCAGCACCGGCTTGAGTGCCGGCGCAGCCTCCATCAATCGGCCGAGCGCCTGCGTCTGGCGATTGGCATCCGGCCCGACCACCAGCGGCAGGTCAGGGATATTGTCCGGTTCCACCGCGCCCAGTTCCACGCCCGTCGCATCGACCAGGCTCAGCGCGCCGTCATGCTGCCACACGGCTGCCGGCTGCCGTTCCATTACATCGACCACCAGCGTATCGGGCAAGCGGCGGGAAACGCGCGCCTCCTTCACCCAGCCCAATGTCATCACGTCGGCGCGCAATTTGTCGAGATCGACCGAGAGCATCGAGCGGTCGACATAACGCACTGCGATGCTGGAGACGGGCATCTCGTCCATTCGCTCCAGCCCCAGCACCTCGATCTTGGCGACCTGGAAGCCGGCCCGGCCGGCCAGTTCACTCATTTCCTCACCGATCATGGCCGGCAGGCCAAAGAAGCGCGCCGTCAGCCAGAGCAAGGCGATCACGATGAGCGCGATGGCCCAGGTCAACAGCCGGGAGAGGCGCTCCGGGCTGAGCGGAATCATCGCAATCAGCCGGTCGAGCAGCCCGCGCTGCCGGGGCCGCCTGCGCCGCGCGCCGCTCACGTCCATGCGGCTCCCTCGCCCGGACCCGCGCTTGATTGTCGCTGAACTCATGCCCCTGCCCCCTTCAGCGCATCGGCGATGATCGTCTCGACCAGTTCGCCGTAGCTCATGCCGACATATCTTGCCTGTTCCGGCACCAGGCTCAAGGGCGTCATGCCCGGTTGGGTGTTCACTTCCAGCAGGAACAGCCCCTCCAGCCCGCGCTCGTCGTCCCAGCGAAAGTCCGAGCGCGAGGTGCCCCGGCAGCCAAGCAGGCGATGGGCTTCCAGCGCGATCGCCTTCATCGCCTCGGCGACCTCCGGCGGCACATCGGCCGGGCAGACATGCTCCGTCATGCCATCAGTATATTTGGCGTCAAAATCATAAAAGCCGCTCCGGGGCTTCAATTCCGTCACCGCCAGTGCCCGCTCGCCCAGCACGGCAACGGTCAATTCGCGCCCCCGAATGAACGGCTCGGCCAGCAATTCGTCGAAATCCTGCCACGGTCCCGCCACGTCGCGACCGATAGGATCGCCATAATTGCCGTCCGCCGTGACGATCGCGACACCGACCGACGAGCCTTCATTGACCGGCTTCACCACATAGGGGCGTGGCAGCGGATCGGCGGCGAACAATTCCTGCGAGCGGACCACGCGCCCGCCCGGCATGGGGATGCCATGCGGCACGAGATGCTGCTTGGTGAGCTGCTTGTCGATGGCGATCACGGAGGTGGCGAGGCCGCTATGGGTATAAGGAAAGCCCATGATCTCCATCAGCCCCTGCACCGTGCCGTCCTCGCCAGGCACACCGTGCAGCGCGTTGAACACCACGTCCGGCGCGGCGGCGATCAGCTTCGCCGGCAGATCGCGCCCTTCCGCCGGGGTCGCGCCCAGATCGACAGCGATAGCCGTATGCCCCCGTTCCTCCAGTGCCTTGACGATGCCGGCGCCGCTGCTGAGCGACACCGCGCGCTCAGCCGACCAGCCGCCCATCAGCACGGCGACTTTCATGGGAGCGGTCATGACCACATCTCCACAACACCAAATCCGTTCGCCCCGAGCGAAGTCGAGGGGCGGTGCGGAGCGGAGACCAAGCAAGCGCACGCCGCGCAATAAAGCGCTTCGATTTCGCTCAGCCCGAACGGTCGAGTGAGGAGGATTCTCACGCCTTCTCTCCCTTCGGTCGACCAACGCGCCGGATTTCCCATTCGAGCGTGACGCCGCTTTGCGCCTTCACACGCCGTCGGACCTCCTCGCCGAGCGCCTCGATCTCCGCGCTGGTGGCGGCGCCGGTGTTGATGAGGAAATTGGTATGTTTCTCGCTCACCTGCGCCCCGCCGACCATCAGGCCCCGGCAGCCGGCGCCGTCGACCAGCGCCCAGGCCTTCTCGCCAAGCGGGTTCTTGAAGGTGGAGCCGCCGGTCTTGCTGCGCAGCGGCTGGCTCGCCTCGCGCGCGGCGGAGATGCGGTCCATCTCGGCCTGCACCGCCTGCGGATCGGCCGGGTGGCCGCGAAAGGTGGCGGAGACGACCACCGCGCCCTCCGGCAGATCGGAATGGCGGTAGGTGAAGCCCAGCGCCGCCAGCGGCAGCGTCACCCGCTCACCCGAGCGCAGCACCACATCTGCCTCGACAAGAACATCCTTCACCTCGCGGCCATAGGCGCCGCCGTTCATCCGCACGAAGCCGCCGACAGTGCCGGGGATCGAGCGCAGAAACTCCAGTCCGCCGATGCCCGCGTCACGCGCCGAGGAGGAGACGAGGATGCCCGAGGCGCCGCCGCCGCAACGCAGTGTCGTCGTATCCACCGGTTCGACGCGCGCGAACGCCTTGCCGAGCCGGATCACCACGCCCGGCACCCCACCGTCTCGCACGATGAGATTGGAGCCGAGGCCCAGCGCCATCACCGGCACCGCCGGGTCGAGCGCGGCAAGGAAAGCCGCCAGATCGTCCGCATCCTTCGGCTCGAATAGCCAGTCCGCCGGCCCGCCGCTCTTGAACCAGACGAGCGGCGCCAGCGGCGCCTGCGCCGTCAGCTTGCCGCGCACCGCCGGCATCGTCGCATCAAGGGCCGGAGCACTGCTCAAGAGCGACCGCTCCAGAAGTTGATCCAGCGGTGCACCATATCCGTCTGCGCCTTGTTCGCACGCTGGACGGCCTCGCCCATATCGAGCGCAGCGCGGCCGACCTCGGCCTGCTCGGCGGCGGCATCGAGCATCGTGCGCGCCATGTCCAGCCCACGCCCCTGCGCGTCGATCATCCGCCGCTGCATTTCGAGGCCGATGTGCATCAGTTCCCACATCAAGCGGTCTCCCCAGCCGGCACGGTGCCGCGCAGTGCGCCAATCCCAGCCGCCAGCCCGGCGGCCCATTTGGTGATGTCGCCCGCACCCAGGCAGACGATCATGTCGTCGGCGCGCACATCGTCGGCCAGCGCGGCAGCAAGCGCATCCGCTCCCGCAATCGCCTGCGCGGCGCGGTGGCCACGGCGCTTCAACCCCGCGACCAGGGCCTCGGCGTCCACGCCCGCGATCGGCTGCTCGCCGGCTGCATAAACCGGCGCGACATAAACCACATCGGCATCGTTGAACGCCTGCTGGAACTCGTCCATCAGATCGTGCAGGCGGGTGAATCGGTGCGGCTGAACGACCGCAACGACCCGTCCCTTCGCCCCTTCGCGCGCGGCGGCCAGCACAGCTTTAATCTCGACGGGGTGATGGCCGTAGTCATCGATGACGGCAGCCGCGCCGCCACCCACCGCGATCTCGCCCACCTTGGTGAAGCGCCGCTTGACCCCGCCAAAGGCAGCAAAGCCGGACTGGATCGTTGCATCGGGAACGCCCATGTGCAGCGCCACGCCGATCGCGCCCATCGCGTTCAGCACATTGTGACGGCCGGGCATCGGCAGCGTGATCCCCTCGATCCTGCGGACCGAGCCATCCCGCTCGCGAATCTGCACGTCGAAGCGGTTGCCGCCGGGGAACGGCTGGACATTCTCGCCGCGAATATCGGCCTGCGCCGAGAAGCCGTAGGTGACGATCCGCCGGTCCTGCACGCGTGGCAGGATCGCCTGCACCTCCGGGTGATCCAGGCAGAGCATCGCTGCGCCATAAAAAGGCACATTCTCGACAAACTCGACAAAGGCGTCCTTCACCCGGTCGAACGAGCCGTAATGGTCGAGATGCTCGGGGTCGATGTTGGTGACGACCGCGATGGTGCCGTCCAGCCGCAGGAAGCTGCCGTCGCTCTCGTCGGCCTCCACCACCATCCAGTCGCCATCGCCCAGCCGCGCGTTGGAGCCATAGCTGTTGATGATGCCGCCGTTGACCACCGTGGGGTCGATCCCGCCGGCGTCGAGCAACGCCGCGACCATCGAGGTCGTCGTCGTCTTGCCGTGGGTGCCCGCCACCGCCACCGTGGATTTGAGGCGCATCAACTCGGCCAGCATCTCGGCGCGGCGGATCACCGGCACGCGCTTCTCCAGCGCCAGCTCCACCTCTGGGTTGCCGCGCCGGATCGCGGTGGAGGTGACCACCACGGCGGCATCGCCCAGATTCTCCGGCTTGTGGCCGATCATCACCTTGATGCCGAGATCGCGCAGATGCTGGATGACATAGCCCTCGGCCATGTCCGATCCCTGCACGCTATAGCCCATGTCGTGCATGATCTCGGCGATGCCGGACATGCCGATGCCGCCGATGCCGATGAAGTGGATGGTGCCGATATCGGTCGCGACGCCTCTCATGCACCGGCTCCCGCCAGGCCGGTGAGCGGCACATCGTCGCGCACCCGCACCGTGTCGATGGTCTGCGGCGCCGGACCGAAGCTTTCGATCAGGTCAGCCATGTCGCGCACGGCATCGGGGAGGCCGCACGCCTTGGCGCGCGCCGCCGCATTCTGGAGCGCGCCGGGTTCCATGGCCAGTTTCTGCATCTGCTTGGCAAGCTCCGCTGAGGTGAATTTGGATTGGGGGATCAGCCGCGCGCCGCCGCTCTTGGCCATTTCGCGCGCATTCCAGGTCTGGTGGTCGTCAGTCGCGATGGGCAGCGGCACCAGGATCGCCGGGCGGCCAGCCACGGTCAACTCGGCAATGGTCGAGGCACCGGCACGCGCGATGACGAGGTGCGCCCAGCCCAGCTTGGTCGGCATGTCCTCGATATAGGTGGCGAGGTCGGCGGGGATTTCCATGTCCGCGTAAAAGGCACGCACCTGCTCGATATCCTCCGGGCGGCACTGCTGAGTCACCTGCAAGCGGCGGCGCAGGCTCACCGGCAGCGCAGCCAGCCCCTGCGGCACCACCTGCGAGAGCACGCTCGCGCCCAGGCTGCCCCCGGTGACGAGCAACCGCAGCACGCTCTCGTCCGAAAACACCGGGAACGGCTCCTCACGCAGCGCCAGCACGTTCTCACGCACGGGATTGCCGATAAGATGAACCTTGTCCTGATGCCGCACCGCCAGCCGCTTCACCTCGGGATAGGCGGTGGCGATGGCGGAGACGCGGCCGGAAACCAGCCGATTGACGCGGCCCAGCACCGCATTCTGCTCATGGATGATCGTCGGGATCTTCTCGGCAAAGGCGCCCAGCAACGCGGGCAGCGCCGGATAGCCGCCGAAGCCGACCACGGCGGAAGGCTCGAACGTTTCATAGAGCCGCCGGGCCATGGCCCGCCCCTCGCGGATCGCCTTCAATCCCTTGATCCAGCCGCGCACGCCGCCGGTCAGCCGCCCGGCCGGCAGCACATGCGTCTGCACGTCTTCGAACAGGCCGGGGATCTTCGTGCCGCGCTCGTCCGTCACCAACGCCACGCGGTGCCCGCGCGCCATCAGTTCCTGCGCGACTGCATGGGCCGGCACCATGTGCCCGCCCGTGCCGCCCGCCGCCAGCACATAGTGCCGGAAAATGCTCATCGGCCGCTCCATGTCACCGCATAGGGAGACCGCGCCATATAAGGGTTGCGCCGCGTGAACGCCAGCAGCAGCCCCACGCCGCCGCACAGCGCGATCATCGAGGAGCCGCCATAGCTGATGAACGGCAGCGTCATGCCTTTTGAGGGGAAGATGTGGATGTTGACGCCCATGTTGATGATCGCCTGGAAGCCCATCGCCATCACCAGCCCGGAGGTGGCGAGAATGACGAACGGGTCTTCCTCATCGAGCAGCCGCAACAGCACCCGCGCCACGATGGCGAGATAGACCATGGCGATGGCGACGCAGGCAATGAGGCCGAATTCCTCGCCGATCACCGAGAAGATATAATCGGTATGCGCTTCCGGCAGGTTGAACTTGGCGGTGCCGCCGCCCGGCCCCACGCCGGTCAGCCCGCCATGGGTGATGGTGGCGTGGGCGAGCTGCACCTGATCCGGCCCCTCGGCCGCGTCACGCACCGGGAAGAGGAAAGCATCGATCCGGTCGCGCCCATTCTCGTAGAAGAGATACATCAGCACGAACAGGCCCAGCGCGCTCACGCCCACTGCCGAGAGCACGCGGATGGACGCGCCGCCGACCAGCAGCAGCCCCGCCCAGCAGGCGCAGAAGATCACCGTCTGCCCAAAGTCCGGCTGGCGCATCAGCAGCAGCGCGACAATGCCGGTGAGCATCGCTGTGAGCGGGATCACCGGCAGCGACGGGTCACGCGCGCGCAGCGAGAGCAGCCAGGCGATGCTCACCACGAAGGCAGGCTTCAGGAATTCGGAAGGCTGGAAGCGGAACCAGCCGGCGCCCAGCCAGCGCGTCGCGCCGTTGACGCTGGTGCCGATCACCGGGACGAGCAGCAGCAGCAAGCCGCAGATGATTGCGGTCGCCACCGCCAGCCGCCGCGCCTGCACGCGCGGCAACATGCTGATGACGACCATCACCGGGATGCCGAGCGCGATCCACATGAGCTGGCGATAGAAATAATAAAGCGGCGTCAGCGTCTGATTGGTGCTGGAGAGTTTGGCCGCCGCCACTGGCGAGGCCGCCGCCACGGCGACCAGGCCGATGGCGATGAGCACCACGATCAAGCCGAGCAGCACCCGGTCGATCTCCCAGAACCAGATAGCGAGCGCGGTCCGCTCGCGCGGCATGGGCCGGCGCGCACGCGGGCGCAGCGGCGAAAGTGCCGTCTCCAGCTGGGCAGTCGATCCGCCACGCGGCGTGGCCGTGTCGATCAGCCGGATGTCGCCATCGCCCTCGTCGTTCATGCGCCCCCTCCCGCTTTCGCACGCTCAGCCAGCGCCGCCACAGACGCCGCAAAGGCATCGCCCCGCGCCTCGAAATCCCGGAACTGGTCGAACGAAGCGCAAGCCGGCGAGAGCAGCACGACATCGCCCGGCTGCGCGCGCGCCGCCGCCTCGTTCACGGCCGTCACCATCAGCTCGCATTCCGTCACCGACACCCCGGCCTCGTCCAGCAAGCGCGCGAAGAGCGGCCCTGCTTCGCCGATCGTGTAGCCATGGGCGACGTTGGGGAAGGCGGAGGCGCATTCGTCCAGATTGTCGCTCTTGGGCAGACCTCCCAATATCCAGTGGATGCGCGGCCGGCCGTCGACCGGCGGCCAAGCAGCAAGCGCCGGAGCGGTTGAGGCCGCGTTCGTCGCCTTGCTGTCGTTCACATAGAGCACGCCCCGATGCTCGCCGACCGCCTGCATGCGGTGCGGGAGGCTGGCATAGCTTTCCAGCGCCGCCTGCGTGCTGCCGGGCGAAATACCCAGCGCATCCGCCACGGCCACGGCCACCGCCACATTCTGCGCATTGTGCGGGCCTTGCAGGGCGGGCCATCGTGCTTGCGCGGCGCCATCAACCGTGCTGGCCGAAACCGTCAGCGCATGGGGCACCTGCGCTGCCACGCTCCTGCTCGTCGCGTCATCGATGGCGATCACGGCGACATGGGCCGGCGACTGCATCCCGAACAGCCGCGCCTTGGAGGCGACATAGCCCTCAAAGCCATTGTAGCGATCAAGATGGTCGGGGGTGATGTTGAGCAAGACCGCTACGTCGCAATCGAGGCTAAAGGTCAGGTCGATCTGGTAGCTGGAGAGTTCCAGCACATAGACACCCCCTGCCGCCAGCGGATCCTGCCCTAGAATCGGCAGGCCGATATTGCCGCCCATGCGCGTCGGCAGGCCGGCATTGCGGACGATATGGTGGATGAGCGCGGTGGTGGTCGATTTCCCGTTGGTGCCGGTGATGCCGACCACGCGGTGCGGCGGCAGCGTCGGCCGGGCAAGCGCGAACAGCTCGATATCGCCGATGATCGGCACGCCGGCCTCGCGCGCGCGGGTAGCGATGGGGTGGCGGTTCAGCGGCACGCCGGGCGAGACGACCACGGCATCGAAACCGGCAAGGTCGATCTCCAGCGGGTCGCCCAGGTCCGCCTTGCCGGCCACCTGCGCGCGTGCGTCCTCGCGCTGATCCCAGGCGACGACATGGGCCCCGCTCGCGCTCAGCGTGTTCACGGTGGCGAGGCCGGAGCGGGCAAGACCCAGCACCGCATAGCGTTTTCCGGCAAAGGCGTCCGAGACGATCATCGCAGTTTCAGCGTCGCAAGGCCCGCCAGCGCGAGCACGAAGGAAATGATCCAGAAGCGGATAACCACGGTCGACTCCGCCCAGCCCAATTGCTCGAAATGATGATGGATCGGCGCCATTTTGAACACCCGCTTGCCGGTGCGCTTGTAGAAAAACACCTGGATGATGACCGAGAGCGCTTCGGCCACGAACAGGCCGCCGATCACCGCCAGCACGATCTCATGGTGCGTCGAGACGGCGATGACGCCAATGGCGCCGCCCAGCGCCAGGCTGCCGGTATCCCCCATGAACACCGCCGCAGGCGGCGCGTTGAACCACAGGAAGGCGAGACACGCCCCCACCATCGCTCCGCACAGGATCGCCAGATCACCCGCGCCCGGCACGTGCGGCAGGCCGAGATAGCCGGCATAATCCGCGCGACCGACGATATAGACGATCAGCATGAACGCCATGCAGGCGACGATGACCGGCATGGAGGCAAGGCCGTCCAGCCCGTCGGTCAGGTTCACCGCATTGCCGAAAGCCACGATGACGAAGGCGCCGAACAGATAATAAAAGGGTCCGAGGTCCAGCGCCCCGCCGCTCCAGAAGGGCAGATAGAGCAGCGTGCCGTTGCGGCTGACGATGAGCCAGGTGGCAAAGCCGGCGATGGCGAACTCGACGACCAGCCGCATTCGGGCGGAGAGGCCCTTGTGGCTCGCCTTCGTCACCTTGTCATAATCATCCATGAAACCCAGCGCACCGAAGCCCAGCGTCACGAACAGGCAGGCCCATAGATAGATGGAGGCGACGTTCATCCACAGCAGCACCGAGAGCATCAGCGCCGTGAGGATCATCAACCCGCCCATGGTCGGCGTGCCGCGCTTGGCGAGGTGGCTCTGCGGGCCGTCCTCGCGGATCGGCTGCCCCTTGCCCTGGCGCAGCCGCAGCCAGCCGATGAAACGCGGGCCGATCAGCAGCCCGATGAACAGGGCCGTGACGATCGCAGCGCCAGCGCGGAAGGTCAGATAGCGGAAGAGGTTGAGAACACCCGGAAAATTGAGCTGCTCGGCAAGCCAGTAAAGCATCAGGCCACCTCGCTCGCTGTCAGCCGGTCGACCAGCTGCGAGAGGCCGACGCTGTTCGATCCCTTGACGAGGATCACATCACCATCGGCGAGGCGCGCGGGCAGCATATCCAGCACGTCGTTCACATTTTTCACCCGTTCCACGCTCACCTCTCCCGCCAGCGCATCGGCCAGCGGAGTCATTTCATCACCGACCAGCACCGCAAGCGCGACGCCGGCGGCCTTTACCGCGCCGGCCAGTCCGCCATGCAGGCTGTCCGACAAGTCTCCCAATTCCTTCATCGCACCGAGCACGGCGACCTTGCGACGGCCCGGCTCCTCGCCCAGCTGCGCGAGCGTCGCGGCCATGGAGGCCGGATTGGCGTTATAGGCCTCGTCGATCAGCAGCGCCTTGCCGCCATCCGCCGTGTCGATCCGCCGACGCGCACCGCGCCCCGGCAAGCCGGTCATTTCAGCGAGCGACAGACCAGCCTGCGCGAGATCACCGCCCACCGCTTCGACCGCCGCCAGCACGGCGAGCGCATTAGTCACCCAGTGCCGACCCGGCAAGCCAAGTGTGAAGGCCAGCCGGGCGTTGGAGAGTTGCGCCGTGAGCAGCGTGCGACCACCCGAGCCAATCCCCTCCTCGACGATGTGCACATCGGCCCCTTCGCCGAGGCCGAAGGAAATAATGTCGCCCGCATGGCGCGCCGCCGCGTCACGCAGCTGCGGATAATGCGGCGAATCATATGGGATGATCGCCACGCCGCCATCGGTCAGCCCCTCGAAAATCTCCGCCTTGGCCTCGGCAATCTTCGCCTCGCTGCCGAAATATTCGATATGCGCCGGCGCGATGGTCGTGATGATAGCAACATGGGGCCGCACCAGCGCCGTCAGGGCGCGCAGCTCGCCCTCGTGGTTCATGCCCATCTCGAACACGCCGTAACGCGTCGCGGCCGGCATTCGCGCGAGGCTGAGCGGCACGCCAACATGATTATTGTAGCTCTTGAGCGAGCGATGCGCCGCGCCGAAGCTCATCCGGTCGAGCGCCGCGAACAGCGCCTCCTTGGTGCCGGTCTTGCCCGCCGACCCCGTGACGCCGATGATCCGCGCACTGGTCCGCGCCCGCGCCGCCGCGCCGAGATCATCAAGCGCCTTCGCGCTGTCCGCTACCCGCACCACTGGCCCGTCGATCGGCCGCTCGGCAATGATGCCACCTGCGCCCGCGGCGAGCGCCCGGGGAATGAAGTCATGCCCATCCGCCTGCTCGCCGCGCAGCGCGATGAACAGGTCGCCCGGTGTCACCTCACGGCTGTCGAAAGCGACCCCGCTCACCTCGAACCCTGCGGATGCCGTCCCCCCGGTGGCCTGCGCGATCGCGTCCGAGGTCCAGAGCGGCGTCAAGAGGCGCATTCCCGCGCCACGGTGACGTCGTCGAACGGCAGAACCCGGTCGCCGATAATCTGCCCCTGCTCATGCCCTTTGCCCGCGAGCAGGACGATGTCGTCCGCACCGGCTTCGCCAATGGCGGCAGCGATCGCATCCCGCCGCCCGCCAATCTCCCGCGCGCCCGGCGCACCAGCGAGGATCGCGGCGCGGATCGCAGCCGGGTCTTCCCCGCGGGGATTATCGTCGGTCACGATGACAAGGTCGCTCAATTCAGTCGCAACCTCGCCCATCAGCGGGCGCTTGCCTGCATCGCGGTCGCCGCCCGCACCGAACAGGGTGATGAGCCGTCCGCGCGTATGCGGCCGCAACGCTTCGATCGCGGCGCGCAGCCCGTCCGGCGTATGGGCATAATCGACATAGACAGGCGCACCCGCCCGCGTGATGACCGCTCGCTCCAGCCGCCCGCGCACCGGCTGCACCCGCGCCAACAGGCCGAGGATGTGCTCCAGGGCGCCGCCGGTCGCCAGCACCAACCCCGCCGCCGTCAGCGCATTGGCGGCCTGATAGGCACCGATCAGCGGCAGTTCGACCTTGTGCACCCTGCCCTCCGCCGCGATGGTCAGCGTCTGCCCAAGCTGGGTCGGCACGCGGTTCACCAGCCGCAACGTCTCGCCCTGCTCGCCTACGCTGATCACCGTGAGGCCGCGCAGCAGCGCACGCTCGATCACCTCGCCCGAGCGTGGATCGTCCGCCCAGACAACCGCCATCCCATCGCTCGCCACCACCTCGGAAAAAAGGCGCATCTTGGCGGCGAAATAATGGTCCATCGTGCCGTGATAATCGAGATGATCGCGCGAGAGGTTGGTGAACGCTCCCGCCAGCACGCGCGGCCCCTCGCTGCGATACTGCGCAAGGCCGTGGCTGGATGCCTCATAGGCGACGTGCGTCACGCCCTCCTTGGCCAGCCCCGCCATGTTCGAAAGAAAGGTCACGATGTCCGGCGTGGTCAGCCCGGTCGAAACCTGGTCGACCGACGTGGTGACGCCAAGCGTGCCGATCGAAGCAGACTTCTCCCCCATCATCCGCCAGATCTGGCGGGTCAATTCAACCGTGGAGGTCTTGCCGTTGGTGCCCGTCACCGCAACGACGGCCTCGGGAAATGGCGCGAAATAGCGTGTGGCCAGGTCCGCAAACGCCCGGCGCGGTTCCTTGCTGGCGATATGGAGCGCCCCCTCCACCGTCGCCTCGGGCCGCGCCACCACTGCGATGGCGCCAGCAGCGATGGCGGCGGGAATGAAATCCTCCCCATTCACGCGCAGCCCCTGGAAGGCGCCGAACACCGTGCCCGGCGCGATCTTGCGATGGTCGATGGCGAAGCCCGTCACCACCGGATCGGCATCGCCCCGCACGGCGGCAGGCGCGAGGGAGGAAAGGCGCATCATTCCTTCTCCTCATTCGCCGGCAGCAGCGCCTGCAATTCGGAAATATCGATGTCGCGATTGGCTTCCGGATAGACGCCCAGCAGCGGCCCCACGCGCGAGACGAACGCCTTGACCACCGGAGCCACCGTATAGGCGGCGGTGCGGATGCCGGGATATTTGGCGCTACCCTGCGGCTCGTCCATCATCACCACCAGCACATAACGCGGATTTTCCATCGGGAAGGCGGAAGCGAAGGTGGAAACCAGCGAGCGGTGGGCATAGCCGCCATCCTTGGGCTTCTCGGCCGTGCCGGTCTTGCCGCCGACGCGGTAGCCCTCGGCATTGGCATTGCGCCCGGTGCCGGTCAGCACGATCATGCGCAGCAATTGGCGCATCCGCGCGCTGGTCGCCTCGGAAAACACCCGCCGCGCTTCGATCTGCTCGCCCGGCTTGCGCTTGAGCACCGTGGCGGGGTGCCATACGCCGCCATTGACCAGCGCGGCATAAGCATTCGCCAGATGCATCGGCGTCACCGCGATGCCGTGGCCATAGGCGGTCGTCATCACCGTGGTGCGATACCAGGTGCGCGGATAGAGCGTGCCCGCCTGCTCGCGCAGTTCGATGCTCGCTGGCTGGTCGAACTCCAGCGCGCGATAGGCCTTGTCGAGCGGCTCCTTGCCCATCTCATCGGCGATCCGCGCGGTGACGATATTGCTCGAATGGATCAGCGCCTCCGGCACGGTCATCCACCGGCCGAGCGGATGGTCGTCACGGATGGAGAAGCCGCCCACCTGCAACGGCGCCGTCGCATCGTAGCGCTTGCTCATGCTGGTGATGACGCCGTCATCCATGGCGATGCCGAAGGAGAGCGGCTTGAACGCTGAGCCAAGCTCATAGCGCGCCTGCACCGCGCGGTTACAGCGCGGCGACATGTCGCAGGTGATCTTGCCCGGATGCATCTTGCCATCCGCGCCCATCACCGGCGGCGGGGCCGGCACCGGTTCCAGCCGGTTGGGGTTGAAGGTCGGGAGCGAGGCCATGGCGATCACCTCGCCATTTTGCGAATCGAGCAGCACGCCCACCGCACCCTTGGCCTGCTGCTCGGCCATGCCGCGCGCCAGTTCATCCTCCAGCGCGCCCTGCACCCGCGCGTCGATGGAAAGGGTGAGCGGCGTGCCACGCATCGCCTCCTCGGTCAGCCGATGGTCAAAAGCGCGCTCCACGCCCATTCCGCCGTGCCCGTCACGGTTGACGAAGCCGATGAGGTGCGCGGCCAGCATGCGCTGCGGATAGAGCCGCTCCGGCTCGCGCGGGAACTCGATGCCGATTTCCCCAAGCGCGTTGACCGCTGCCACTTCGCGCGGGACGGCGCGGGTGCGCAGATAGGCCCATTGCCCGCCAGAGGTCATCTTCTTGTAGAAGGAGGCTGCCGGTTCGTCCGGGAAGATGGCGTGCAGCTTCTCGGCCAGGTCACGCGGATCGCCGAGCAGTCGGTCACGCCGCACGGCAATGGCGTAACCCTCGATGTTGCGGGCGAGTGGAACGCCGTTGCGGTCGACAATATCGGCGCGGTGCGGCACCGGCATGGGACTGGACGAGCGCACGCTCTGCGCACCGGCCGCCACGCCCATCCAGATCATCCGGCCCGCCATCACCAGCGTAATGGCCACGAAGATCAGCAGAACGAGCATGATCCGGCCGTGGGCAACCGCGACCAGATCTATTGGCTCCTTACTGCTGTCTCGCGGTTCCGGCCGCGCGATAATGGTTGCCATTAACGTCCCTTGCCATCGCTGCCGATCGTCTTGCCGCCCGGTGCGAACGTGCCCGCGCCAGAGCCACCCAGAAGCTTCTCGTCAAGCAGCGCGAGACGAGCCGTTTTACCGTTCGTCGCATCCGCCTCGCGCGGCGCCGTGGCAGGCTTGTCGGCGGATGCAGGCGCGAGCTTGACCTCCTTCTTGACCATGGCGGCGGGCACCGGCTCCGCGGCCGAAGCCGTGCGGATGAGCGCGAATTCAGAGTTGGGGCGCGCCACCGGAGCCGTTTGCCCAGCATCCGTTTTCGAAGCAGGAGCAGGTGCCGCCTGCGTGGCCATGGCGGTCATCACCGGTGGCGGCGCATAACCCGCGCCAGCCGGCGCGATCCGGTCCAGATTGGCCAGCGCCCGCTCATTGGGCAGATACTGGTCGGGCGCCGGCACATAGAGGCGCAGGTCGTTCTGGTTCCAGGCCGCGAGGTGGCGCATGCTGGCGCGCGCGCCGAACTCCGCCTCCAGATAGCGGATGTCCGCACGGGTCCAGCGAATCTGGTCGATAAGGTGGCGCACTTCGTTGCGCTCGGTGGCGACGCGCAGGCTGATCAAATAAGCGATCAACGCGCCGGCTGCGACGAGCAGGATCCACATGATGCTCTGCAGCCGCTTGATGGCGATCATGACCGTTCTCCCACATGAAGGGCCGTAGCAATGGCGTCCGTCCGCACGGCGCTGCGCAGGGTCGCGGAGCGCGCACGGGGGTTGCACCCGATTTCCGCGTCGCCGGGGCGGACGGCGCGGGCAGGTTTGTGAAATGTCGGGGCGGCATGGCGGCCGGCAGCGGGGCGATGGCGCGATCCGCCCGCCTCCTGGCCGCTGCGCGCGCGCAGGAAATTCTTCACGATGCGGTCCTCAAGGCTGTGAAACGTCACCACCGCCAGCCGACCGCCGGGACGCAGCACCGCTTCGGCCGCGTCCAGCCCGCGGGTCAGCGCGTCCAGTTCCCCGTTCAGGTAGATGCGGATCGCCTGAAAGGTGCGCGTCGCCGGATCGGTCTTGTCGCCCGGCCGCTTGCCGAGCGCGCGATGCACCGCCGTGACCAGATCGCCGGTCGTCGCCAGCGGCCGCGCGGCCACGATAGCCCGGGCCACCCGGCGCGACTGGCGCTCCTCGCCGTAAATGAACAATATGTCGGCCAGCTCCGCCTCGTCGATGCGGTTGAGCAGCTCGGCTGCCGTCTCGCCGCTCTGGCTCATCCGCATGTCGAGCGGCGCATCGGGGAAGCGGAAGGCGAAGCCGCGCCGGGGCCGGTCGAGATGCATGGACGAAACGCCGATATCGAGCGTCACGCCATCCACCGCCTCGATCCCGGCGGCGGCGAGCAGTGCGTCCATCTCGGCGAAATTACCCTGCACCAGCGTGATCGCGCCGTCGCTGGCCGCAACGACCGCCTGCCCTTCCGCAATCGCGTCCGGGTCCTGGTCGATCGCGAACACCTGTGCGCCACGTGCCGCCATGGCGCGACTGTAGCCGCCAGCGCCGAACGTGCCGTCGACATGACGCTCGCCGGGGGCGATGGCGAGCGCATCGAGCACTTCAGCGAGCAGCACGGGGCGGTGCGGCTCGGGGGGCGTAGGGGTGGTGGCGAGAGCGGCGCTCATGCCTTGCCCTCCCGCTTGACCTTCAACTCCTCAAGAAAGGCTTCGCATGTTTCGATAGCAACGAGATTTTTCTTGTTTTCCGTAAGATAGCGCTCCGGATCCCAGAGCTGAACGAGCCGTCCGGCGCCGATCATGAAGATGCCGTCGGTGATGCCGTAGATGCGGCGATAGGCGGGCGGCAGGGTGAAACGGCCGCCGGAATCGATGGAAGCGGGCTGGATCGACCCCCAGAAGTCACCATCGGCTTCTTCCTCGTCGAACGCCTCGCCGCGCTCCATGGCGATACGGGCCTTCTCGTCGAACTTCTTCTGGAAATATTCGACCTGAAGCCCGCCAAACAGGGAGACATATTTGCGCTCGGCATCGGCGCGGATCATCATCTGGCCGGGTTCGGAGCTGTGTTTCTCAAGCACGGAGCGGAAGGCAATGGGCAGCGCAAAGCGCCCCTTGCCATCAAGGGCGCTTGCTCCATGCCCCATGAACACAGCCGACGACACGTACCAGGCTCCCTGACCTGGGCGCACACCTCCCGCGCTCCGGAAAGCACATGCTCACCGGTTGCCTGACTCGCAGAGGATACGAGCGCCCCTTTAGGCGTCCAGTGTTACCACTGCCCGCCTGTTCCGCAAAGGGAGAAGTTTGGAAAAAATGGGGAAAGATGGGATCAACTTGGCGAAATCAAGTGAAATCCCATTCTGTTGTGGATTTGTTTCTATTTTGATCCACTTTTCCCCCTGTCTCCGGCGAAATTTGCGTGGGACGGGCCGCCACCAACCATTGCAGCACGGCCAATGCGAGGAGCAGGCCCAGCGCTGTGCGGAGCGCTTGCAACAGTGCATCGTGGTCCGCCAGCCAGCTCCCTTCCGCCATGAGTCGGGGCGGCGCACCGCGCAGCCAGCCGTCCAGCACATCCACGGCATCGCTGGTCCAGGCGGTGCGATCGGCCGGATCGGCTGCGTTCAAGGTCCACAGGGAATCATTGACCCAATCCGCGTCCGCAATCAGCAGCGCAAAACCCTGCCCCAGCCGGCAGTCCGCGATCAGGCCGTTATCCCGCAGTTCGCAATCGCCACCCCCCTGGGCCACGAAGCGCGATGCGCCGAAAAGCTGGATCATCCCGCCGTTCTTCAGCCACCGGCGCTCCGGGGAGGCCTCCGCACCACCCATCTCAGCCGGCTCCAGCCCCAAGCCCCAATGGGTCAACAGCGGATCGAGCAGGCTGGTCAGCGGCGCCCGCGCCGGATGGCCCAGCGGACGCGCGTCATCCCAATGGAGCAACGGATCGGCGAGCGCGACGAGCCGTCCGCCGCCACGTACCCAGCGATCGAGCGCGACAAGTTCCGCTGGCGCCAGCCGTCGTGGCTGGAGAAGCAACATTGCGGCCAGCCCCTCAAGGCTGGCCGCATCGAGCGCATCCAGGGCGCGGGGCTGAAAACGCGCTTCCAGTTCCTGCCACAGCGGCGAGCGCATGCCGATCGCTTCAGCCGCTGAAACGCCCTGCACGGCGCCAAGCGGCACGCCCTGCAACGGCACGGCGGTCATCACGCCGATGACGGGCCGGGCGGCGCGCGGATCGTCCGCGCCGCGCCATATCCCGGTGAGCGCCGGCGCAAGAGTTGCCGCGCCGGCCAAGGCCATCAGCGCCAGCCAACGCGCGGGTGCGGCCAATCGCAGCGCCAAACCGCTCGCAAGGGCGACTACACCAAGGGCCACCGCCAGCGCCATGACGGCCGCCCACGGCCGCGCGCCACTCGCCAACAGACAGAAAGCTCCAGCCGGCAGCGCGACCAGCGCCCATGTCCACGCTGCGCAACGCCAACGGTTTGCTCCATCTTCGCGCCGCGCCAGCAGCTGCACAAGGATGAGCGCCGCTGTTCCGGGCAGGAGCCAGTCGAGCGGGGCGATCCAGCCTGTGCGCAGCGTCGTCCCCGCCAGACCCAGGAGCAGCGCCGCGCCCCCGGCCAACAAGGCGAGCAGGAAGAAGCGCAACCCTTGCGCCCATTGGGAGCGACGCCCCGTTTTGTGCGATGGAGGTCGCGCCATCATCCGTTCCGGCCAAATGACGATTGAGGCTGCTCGCTGGATTTTGCCTGCACGAGAAGGGGACTGCATGCCAGCGCTCTTGCGCTCTGGGTTCCTGCCTTCACAGGAGCGCGGTATGTGGCAATCTGAAGCAGATGCACGCTCAAACCTGTTCCATCGCATCGAGGCATCCACGACCGTAGCGATCGGATCACCATCCGACCAATCCGGCTCCATAGCGCACGTCTTTCACCGCTATGCTCTCCAGTCGCACGGCGCCTTCTGCATCGGCCCTTGCAACCGCCGATCCGCCCTTGCTGGCAAGCCCCTAATGTTCCGGCGGCGCCTGCTGCTGGCCGTCCGGCTCCTGATCCATCCGCTGGCGCAAGCGTGGGTCGGGCTGGAGATCGGGCACGGACGGCGTCGTCACCGGCGTGCTGCTGTCCGCCGTCGGCGTCACGCCCAGATCGGCCAGCGGCTCGCTGGAGGAGGACGGCGCCGTGCTGGCGGTCGCGTTGGCCACTCCGGCGATTCCCTGTTCGATCGCCACGGCGGTGGCATCGCTCACGGCATCCTTGCGCGCATTATCGATGACGAGGTTGGCGAGCGTGACGACGAGCAGTACCGCCGCCAGCCCGACCAGGCCGATCTGGATGCGCTGCAACTCTTCGCGATGCGCCCGCAATTGGGTCTTCTGTGCCGTGGCCCGCCTCCTGGACTGCCCGGATCGCCCCGCCCGGTTTACCTTAATCTGCCAGCCATGGCAGCGGCGTCAAGCCCTTGGCGATCAGCCACTCACGATTATAGAGCGTGGAGAGATAGCGCAGCCCGGTATCGCACAGGATGGTGACGACGCGGCTGCCCGGCCCGAGCGCCTTGCCCAGCTCCACCGCGCCGGCCACATTGATGCCGCTGGAAAGGCCGAGGCACAGCCCCTCCTCGCTCAGCAGCCGCTCCACCCAGTGCAGCCCATCGGCATCCGAGATACGGAATTGCGTATCGATCGGCGCGCCGTCGAGATTGGCGGTGATGCGGCTCTGGCCGATGCCCTCGGCGACGGAACTGCCCTCCGCCTTCAATTCGCCATGCGCATAATAATTGTAGAGCGCCGCGCCGTAAGGATCACTGAGCGCGATGGTGATCGCCTCATCCTTCTGCTTGAGGCCCAGCCCCACGCCCGCGATGGTGCCGCCGGTGCCCGCCGCGCAGGTGAAGCCATCGACCCGGCCCTCCATCTGCGCCCAGATTTCCTCGGCCGTGCCGAGGATATGGGCGCGGCGGTTGGCGATATTGTCGAACTGGTTGGCCCAGATCGCGTTGGGCGTCTCCTCCGCGATCCGGCGCGAGGTGTGGACGAAATGGCCGGGGTTGGAGAAAGGCGCCGCCGGCACCGTCACCAGATGCGCCCCGAGCGCGCGCAGCGTGTCCATCTTCTCGCGGCTCTGCGTCTCGGGCATGACGATGATCGACTTGTAGCCCTTGGCATTGGCGACCAGCGCGATGCCGATGCCGGTATTGCCCGCCGTGCCTTCCACGATGGTGCCGCCGGGCGCGAGCTGCCCTTTCGCCTCCGCATCCTCGATGATGAAGAGCGCCGCGCGATCCTTCACGGAGGCGCCGGGATTGGTGAACTCGCACTTGGCGTAGATTTCGGCGCCGCTGGCCTGGGACGGGCCGGCCAGACGAACCAGCGGCGTGTTCCCGATCAACGAGAGCGTATTGCTATGAACGGTCATGATCTCAAGACCTAGGCCGCCAGACGGCGAACGGCAAGCAAGGAGATATGCACCGGCAAGAAGCGAAGATTGCGCGATATTTCAGCGGAACCCGGCCATTTTGGCGGTTCGCCTCCCGACCGTGGGCGCTTGCGGCCGAGTCGTTTTCTCCGGGCGGCCGGAGACGGCATGTGATCGGGACCTTCCCCACCCTGCGGCCGCGTTGCGTGCGGCCAGCGGCCGATTGATCGAGGCAGTCGATCAAAATGGCGTAATATTCTTTCAAAGGTTCTGAAGGTTACCCTGCCGGGCGAGAAAAAACCGCGTCCGGTGAGTGAGGAAACCGATCAGCCTGTCGCTTGAGAAAGAGCCTGTATTGCCGGTGACGGTGGCATGATCCGTGCTGTGTAGGACAGGGGGAATGGCGCGGCTGGAGGGCGTCGGGGAGCCTGAGGCTTGTTCAAGACAATGGCCTGCTCGGGATAGAGTCAGTGCTCTGCGCAGGCAGCAGTCCAGACGCAAAGGAACGGCTCATGCGCCCTCGGCTCATGCCTGCGCAGGAGCACAAATATGGCAGGAAGGCGCACGATATGGGAGCGGAGGCCCAGCATGGGCGGCTTGAAGTGGGCCGGCCTCCAAGCGCTGTCTGCATTCAACCCTGACAGTCTGCAAATGGCCGTCAGAACTGATGGAACTCCGTCTTATTCCGCCTCGGCGAGCGCCTGTTCGCGTGCCACGCGGCGATCGGTGAACCAGATGGCGATCAGCGACAATTCGTAGAGCAGGCAGAGCGGCACCGCCAACATGACCTGCGAGAGCACGTCCGGCGGCGTCAACACCGCCGCCACAGCCACGGCGCCGACAATCACATATCGCCGCGCCCCCACGAGTTGCGCGCGGCTGACGATGCCCGCGCGGTTGAGCAGCATCACCAGCACCGGCAACAGGAAACTGATGCCGAAGGCGAGGATGAATTGCATGACCAGGCCGAGATAGGAATCGATGCTCGGCAGCGCCTCCACCTCGACTCCGCCCGTATGCCCCTGGAAATTCAGGAAAAAATGGAAGGCAGTGGGCATCACCAGATAATAAGCGAAAGCCGCGCCCCCCACGAACAGCACCGGCGTGGCGAGCAGGAAGGGCAGCAGCGCCTTCTTCTCCTTGGCGTAGAGGCCCGGCGCGATGAATGCCCAAAGCTGGTTGGCGGTGATCGGGAAGGAGATGAAGAAAGCGCCGAACAGCGCCACTTTGAGCTGCACGAAAAACGCTTCGTAAAGCTTGGTATAGACGAGCCGCCCCTGCTCCGGTCCGAAGCCCTTCTTGAGCGGCTCGACAAGGAAGCCGAGAAGCACATCGGCGAAATAGAAGCAGACCGCGCCCGAGACGAGCAGCGCCGCGACCGAGATCAGCAGCCGCTTGCGCAGCTCGATAAGATGATCGAGCAGCGGCGCCTTGGATTCGTCTATGTCCCTCATGCTGCGGACGGTCCCTTGGGCGCATCAGCAGGCGCATCGAGCGGCAGGTCCGGCTGATCCGGCGCGGTTTCGGCGCTCACGACCGGCTCAGCCGCGGCGGGCTGCCGCGCGTCCGACATCTCGTTTCCGTCCCCGGCATCCGGTGAAGGCTCCGTATCCGGCGCCGGCAGCGCCTCGGCCACCGCGCCTTCACCTGCCAGCGGCTTCATCACGCCATCGAGATCGGGGATCGCGGTTGCCGCCATGATCCGCTCATTCTCCCTGGCCCACTCTTTTTGCAGCTCCTCCAGCTCGGCCTCGCGAATCATCGCGTCGATGCCGGTGCGGAAATGACGGGCCATGCCCTTCGCCTTGCCGATCACCTGGCCGACCTTGTAGAGCGCGCGCGGCAAATCCTTGGGGCCGATCACGACGACGGCCACCACCACGATCAGCAGCAGTTCCGATGGTCCTACGTCAAACATGCCGCGCCGCCCGCCGCTTCAGCCAGCGCCCCTCAGCCGTCGAGCTTCTGCTCGTCGCGTGTCGCGCTCTGCTCGGGCGTCTGGGTCGGGCGCTGCTCGATGCGCTGTGCCGGCTTGGCTGAGGCCGCCACATCGTCATCATCTTCGGCAAGGCCCTTCTTGAAGCTCTTGATACCCTTGGCGACATCACCCATCAGCCCGGAGATACGGCCGCCGCCAAACAGCAACACAACAACCAGGACCAGCAGGATCCAGTGAATTGGAGAACCGAAACCCATTGGGAAAACTCCTGTCTATCCAGACTAACTAGGGTGAGTCCGTTGATTCCGCAATGGCATAGCGGCCCCAATATCTGCCTGAAACGCAGTTGGCGCCACCAGCCAGCCGGGCGCATGAACACCGGCTTTATTGCCGCATCGTGACAGCGTGCCCCCTTCCGCCTCATGCATCGCCATCATCGTCGCCCTCGTCATCCGCTTCCAGCAAGGTCTGCGCGTCCCGCGCTTCCATGGCGAGGTCGATCGGATCGAGCAGGCCAGCGGCGCGCAGATCCTCGATACCGGGCAGGTCGCGGCGGCTGGCAAGGCCGAAATGGCTGAGGAAATCGGGCGTCGTCGCATAGATGAGCGGCCGCCCCGGCACCTCGCGCCGGCCGGCTGGCCGCACCCAGCCCGCCTCCATCAGCACGTCCAGCGTGCCCCTGGCGACCTGCACGCCGCGAATCGCCTCGATCTCGGCGCGGCTGACCGGCTCATGATAAGCGATGATCGCCAGCGTCTCGATTGCCGCGCGCGAGAGCTTGCGCGGCTCCTCACGCTCGCGGCGCAGGATGTGGGCGAGGTCGCTCGCCGTCTGGAAATGCCAGCGCCCGCCGCGCTCGACCAGCTCGATGCCGCGCCCGGCATAATGCACCGCCAGCGCCGAGAGATGCGGCAACATGCTCCCTTCCAGATCGGCATGGCGGGCAATCTCGACCGGGGTGAGCGGTCCCTCGGCGGCGAACAGCACCGCCTCGACCAGCCGCTCCGCCGTCGACAGGCTCATCGCACCGCACTCCCCGCCCGCAGATAGATCGGCGCGAAGATCGCCTCTTGCGCAATCTCCACCCGCCCCTGCCGCGCCAGCTCCAGCGCCGCGACGAAGCTGCTCGCCAGCGCCGAGCGCCGCAGCTGCGGATCGGCATGATCGGGCAGGAAACTGCGCAGCTCCGCCCAATCGATCTGCGCGCCGACCAGCCGCGAAACGCGTTCGATCGCTTCGTCCAGCGTCATCACCGGGCGGCGCTGGACGATGTGCATGCGCGGCGCGGTGCGCGCCTTCACCTGCCCATAGGCCTGGATGAGATCGAACAGGCTCGCCTGCCAGACGATCGCGCGCGGGCGGTGCAGCCCTTCCGGCAGCGGACGCACGAACACGTCGCGCCCCAGCCGGTCGCGTGCCAGCAGGCGCGCGCCCGCCTCCCGCATCGCCTCCAGTCGTTGCAGGCGCAGGTGCAGGCGGAGCGCCAGTTCCTCGGGCGATGGATCGGGCTGGGCTTCCTTCGGCAGCAGCAGGCCGGACTTGAGATAGGCCAGCCATGCCGCCATGACGAGATAATCGGCCGCCAGTTCCAGCCGCACCTCGCGCGCTTCCTCGATGAAGCGCAGATATTGCTCGACCAGCGCGAGGATGGAGATTTCACGCAGGTCGACCTTCTGGCTGCGCGCCAGCGCCAGCAGCAGGTCGAGCGGGCCTTCCCAATGCTCGACATGCACGGTCAGCACCGCCGCATCGGGCACGGGCGCGCGGCGCACCGCTTCCTCCCAATCGGCATCCAGCGGCAACTGCTCGGCAGGCACGCCGGGAGGCGGCGCCGCCTCGTTCATGCCGCCGCCCGCGCGAACAGGGCATCCCGCGTAGCGAGGGCGCGCTCCATCGGCCAATCGGCGTCCGGCCCGGCGTCGATCGTCGCCATCGCCCGGTCGAGCCGCGCGCGTGAGGCGGCGCTCATCTCCGGCAGGCGCGCGGCGATGGCGGTCATCTCGTCCATCCGCCCCCAGCAGTTGAGCGCGAGGTCGCAGCCGGCCGCGACGACGCCCGCCGCCAGTTCATCGGCCGCGCCGTTCAGCGCCTTCATGTCGAGATCGTCGGACATGAGCAGGCCGTCGAAGCCAATCTCGCCCCGGATGATATCGCCGATCACGCGGGGAGACAGGCTCGCCGGCCGCTCGGCATCCCAGGCGGTATAGACGATATGGGCGGTCATCCCGACCGGGGCCTGGCGGAGCGTGCGGAACGGCGCGATGTCGCTGGCCAGTTCCTCGGCGGCGGCCTCTACCGTCGGCAGCGCATGGTGGCTGTCAACCAGAGCGCGGCCATGGCCCGGCATATGCTTGACGATGCCGACCACGCCGCCCGCACGCAGCCCGTCCAGCGTTGCCCGGCCGAGCGCAGCGACCCGCATCGGCTCATCGCCGAACGCGCGGTCGCCGACAATGTCGCTCGCGCCTTCCTGCCGGATATCCAGCACCGGCGCGGCGTTGGCGGTGATGCCCATCTCGGCCAGCATCGCGCCCAGAGCGCGCGCATTGCACCGCGCCGCCTCGATCGCGCTGGAGGGCGCGGTGTCGTAGAGCGCGGCGAACTGCCCCGCCGGCGGAAAGGTGGGCCATTCGGGCGGGCGCATCCGCGCCACCCGGCCGCCCTCCTGGTCGATCATGATGAACAGATCGGCCCGCCCGGCAATCTCGCGCAGGCTGTCGGTCAGCGCGCGCAACTGGGGGCGGTCGCGAATATTGCGGCCGAACAGGATGTAGCCGGCGGGATCGCAGGCGCGGAACAAGGCCCGCTCCTCCGCGCTCACCGTGTCTCCAGCCAGACCGAAGATGACGGGTTTCATGGCAGTCGCACCTTCCTGCGCCCAGATCCGCGCCCTATCCGCCCCGCACGCCTCAGCGCACGACCATACAGCTTTCGCCCGCAACGCGCAGCTTGCCGCAGGTTTCCCCGGCCGCCGCCGCCGACGCAACGGCGACCCGCAGGCGGTAGAGCGTACGCCCCCCGGTTTCGACCGGCTCGACATGATGGCTGAGCGGCGCGAGATAATCGAACCGGCCGGACATCTTCTTCCAGACATCTTCGGCCAGCGCCCTGGAGCCGAAGGCGCCAAGCTGGATGCGCGGCCCTTCGCTGCTGGCTTCGCTCGCCACCGCAGCGGCAGCCGGTTTGCGCGCCGGCTCGGCGGTTGCTTTGACGGGTGCGGCGACGGTCGGCTTGGCCGCAGCGGCAGGCTTGGGCGCCTCTGTCGTTTGGACGGCGGCGGGCTTGAGATCGGTGCGCGGCGCTTCCGGCACCTGGCTGGCATCAATTCGCCCGATCGCCTCGCCGCCTTCGCTCGCCTCGAACGCGGCGTCGCCTTCGCCATCGAACGTCCGGGCATCGGCCTCGTTCGCCGGCTCCTTATAGGGGCCGCTTTCGGCCGCGATCAGCCGGGCATCCCCGCCATCGCCCGCATTGCCGCTCTTGAGCCAATAGCCGCCGCCGACGATCACCGCGAGCAGCACCAGGCCGAGGAGCACGAGCAGCAGCACCTTGGCGAGCGGCACGCCCTGTGCCTCCATCTCCTCACCGGCCGGCTCCAGCCAGGGCAGACGGTCATCCTCATCCAGATTGAAGCCGTCCGTCTGCTCCCCCGTCATCAGCCCATCTCCTCCAGCGCCTTCACACCCATCAGGGCGAGGCCATTCCTGATAACCTGCCCGATTCCGGCACTCAAGAAAAGTCGCGCTGCGGTCACGGCGGCATCGTCGGATACGATCACGCGGCGCTCCGGCTGGTCATTGCCCAGATTCCACCAGCCATGGAAATCGGCCGCGAGATCGTAGAGGAAGAAGGCGATGCGATGCGGCTCGCGCGCCGCCGCCGCTGCCTCGACCACGCGGGGGAAATTGGCGAGCTGCCGGATCAGCCCCAGTTCCTCCGCGCCCAGCCGCGACAGGTCCGCCTCCGGCAATCCATCCGGGAAGGCCTCCGCCGCGCGCCGGCCGAGCGAGGCGATGCGGGCATGGGCATATTGCACATAGAAGACCGGATTGTCCTTGGAGGCTTCGACCACCTTGGCGAAGTCGAAATCCATCTGCGCATCGGCCTTGCGAGTGAGCATGGTGAAGCGCACGACGTCCTTGCCGACCTCCTCCACCACATCGGCCAGCGTCACGAAATTGCCGGCGCGCTTGCTCATCTTCACCGGCTCGCCATCGCGCAGCAGCCGCACCATCTGCACCAGCTTGACGTCGAACGGCACCTTGCCGCCGGTCAGCGCCGCCACCGCCGCCTTGATGCGCTTGACCGTGCCGGCATGGTCCGCGCCCCAGATGTCGATGAGCATGTCGGCGCTCTCGGCCTTCTGCGCATGATAAGCGAGATCGGTGCCGAAATAGGTGAGGCCACCGTCCGACTTGCGCACCGGCCGGTCGCTGTCATCGCCGAATTGCGTGGCGCGGAACAGCGTCATCTCGGTCGGTTCCCAGTCGTCCGGCAACTCGCCCTTGGGCGGCTCCAGCACGCCCTTGTAGATCAGCCCTTCACGCTCCAGCCGGGCGAGCGCGGAGTCGACCCGCCCTTCGCGCTGCACCGCCGCCTCGGAGGCGAACACGTCATGATGGATGCCGAGCAGCGCCAGATCGGCACGGATCATGCCCATCATCCCGGCGACCGCCTTCTCGCGGAACAGGCCGAGCCATTCGCTCTCCGGTGCGGTCACATAGCGGTCGCCAAACTCGGCGGCCAGCGCCTGCCCGATCGGCACCAGATAGTCGCCGGGGTAATAGCCCTCGGGAATCTCGCCGATATCCTCGCCCAGCGCCTCCCGATAGCGCAGATGCGCCGAGCGGCCGAGCGTCTGCACCTGCGCGCCCGCATCGTTGATATAATATTCGCGCGTCACGGCATAGCCGGCATATTCCAGCAGCGTCGCCAGCGCATCGCCGACCACCGCGCCCCGGCAATGGCCCATATGCATCGGCCCGGTCGGGTTGGCGGAGACATATTCCACATTCACCCGCAGCCCGTCGCCCCTGGCCGAGCGGCCATAATCATCGCCCTGCGCGTGGACGACGAGCAACTCGCCTTCCCACGCATGCGGCACCAGCCGCATGTTGATGAAGCCCGGCCCGGCAATCTCCACCGTGGCCACTTCCGGCATCTCACGGATGCGCGATGCGATCCGTTCGGCCAGCGCGCGCGGATTGGTGCCGGCCGGCTTGGCAAGCACCATCGCGGCGTTGGTCGCCATGTCGCCGTGGCTGGCATCGCGCGGCGGTTCGACCGTGACGGCCCGGCGGTCCAGCCCGGCCGGCAGTTCCCCGGCCTGCTCCATATCCGCGAGCAGACCGTCGAGTGCGGAGGCAATGAAAGCGAAGATACTCATGAAATGCCGTGTCCTGTCATCGGCGGCGTCCGGGAACAGGGTGGCTGCGGTCGTCCGGCTGCCGGAAACTAATGTGTCTCAGCGGGTCGTGTTATAGCGAAGCTGGTCCTGGGTCAGATTGAACCCGACGAGCAGCTCGAAACTGCTTCGCTGGATCGCCTCCTTGACCTCCGGCCGCGCCAGCGGATCGAGCGCGGCGTCGGCATCGCCGGACTTGCGCGGGCGGGTGATCATCTGCTCGATCTCGCGCGGTAGCGTCGCGGTCGCCCGGTCTATGTAGGAGGATGCCGTGCCCTGCGCGTGTGCACGCAGCGCGCCCTCGGCGAACACCAGGCGGACCGTGGTGACGCGCTTGGCGACCACCGACGTGGCGCCGCGCATGACCGTGGAGAAGACCGGCAGATCCACCTCACGCGCCGGGCCGGGGTCGCGCCGCAGCGCATTCACCGTGTAGCTGACCTGGGTGTAGATATCCTTGTCGCCCGTGGTGCAGGTCGAGCGCAGATCGGTAAGGTTCGCCACCACGTCGATCGCCTCCGCCGTGCGGCTCTCGGGCGGATCGAACACGGTGATATCGCCGGTATAGGCGGGGATGGCCACGCTCGGGCAGGCCGAGCGGAACTGGATGATCCCCTGCCCCGCCGCATCGATGTCGCCGCGCTTGGCGCAGCCCGCGACCAGAGCCAGCGTGGCTCCCAGCACCACGAATTTTGACGCAGCGGCGATCCGCACGATGGTCCCGGTTCCTTCCGTATCGGGCGTCCAATGGACCCCCGCCTTGCAAACAGTCCGCGCTTCTTAGTCACCGCATCCCGGCCGCGCAACCGAAAGGAAGCGCCTTCCCCTCGCGGCGCCATCGCCCTAAAGGACCTCACATGGCCGCTTCATTAACGACCGACAGCAACAGCGCGGATGCCGCAAGCCGGCCGGCGCTGCACGTGCTCATCGCCGCACCGCGCGGTTTCTGCGCCGGAGTGGACCGGGCGATCACCATCGTCGAGCGCGCGCTCGAGAAATATGGCGCGCCGGTCTATGTGCGCCACGAGATCGTCCACAACCGCTTCGTGGTGGATAATCTGCGCGCCAAGGGCGCCGTATTCGTGGACGAGCTGGATGAAGTGCCGGACGGGCGCCCGGTGGTGTTTTCCGCCCACGGCGTCCCCAAGGTCGTGCCCGCCGACGCCCAGGCGCGGGGCCTCGATTATCTCGACGCGACCTGCCCGCTCGTCTCCAAGGTCCATCGCCAGGCCGAACGGCTGGTGCTGGCCGGGCGGCACATATTGTTCATCGGCCATGCCAATCACCCGGAAGTCATCGGCACCTTCGGCCAGGTGCCCGATGGCGCGATGACCCTGCTCCAGACGGAGGCCGATGCGGAAGGCTATCAGCCAGCGCCCGGCCAGTCGCTCGCCTTCCTCACCCAGACGACCCTTTCTGTGGACGATACGGCTGCGATGGTGGCGATCCTCCAGCGCCGCTTCCCGGATATCGCCGCGCCGCGCAGCGACGATATCTGCTACGCCACATCCAACCGGCAGGAGGCCGCAAAGGCCATCGCGGCGCGGGCCGATGCGGTGCTGGTGATCGGCGCGCCGAACAGTTCCAACTCGCTGCGCCTTGTCGAAGTCGCCGAGCGCGCCGGCACCCGCGCCCAGCTCATCCAGACGGCGGACGAGATCGATTTCGCCTGGCTCGACGGCGTCACCACGCTCGGCGTCACCGCCGGGGCGAGCGCGCCGGAAATCCTCGTGCGCGGTGTCATCGACAAGCTGGCGCAGCGCTTCACGGTGCAGGAGGAGGCGGTGACGACGGCGACCGAGGTCATGTCCTTCAAGCTGCCGCGCGGGCTGGAAACGGCCTGACACCATATGGCAGTCTATACCCAGGTCCCCGCCGAGGCCCTCGCGGCCTTTCTCGAACGCTACGATGTCGGCACGCTGCTCGCCGCCAAGGGCATTGCCGAGGGCGTCGAGAACAGCAATTATCTGGTCGATACAACCGGCGCGGACGGCAAGGGCGCGCGCTTCATCCTCACCCTCTACGAGAAGCGCGTGGATGTGGCGGACCTGCCCTTCTTCATGGCGCTGCTCGATCATGTCGGCACGCGCGGCTGCCCGGTGCCGCGCTTCATCCCGGATCGCGAAGGGCAATGCCTGCAGACGCTGTGCGGCCGTCCCGCCTGCCTCATCGAGTTTCTGAGCGGCGTCTCCGTCACGCAGCCCACCCCTGCGCAGGCCCATGCGGCGGGCGGCGCGCTGGGCGATCTCCACCGCGCGGTCGAGAGCTTCACCGGCACGCGCCCCAATGCGCTCGGGCCGGAGGGCTGGCACCGCCTTGCCGAAAGCTGCGGCGCGAGCCTCGACGGGATCGCGCCCGGCCTGCATGCCCGTGTCCGCGAGGAACTGGATTTTCTCGATGCGCGCTGGCCCGCCGCGCTCGATCACACGGTGATTCACGCCGATCTGTTCCCGGACAATGTGTTGATGCAAGGCGACACGGTCGGCGGGCTGATCGACTTCTATTTCAGCTGCACGGATATCCGCGCCTATGATGTCGCCATCACCCATGGCGCCTGGAGCTTCTCGCCCGATGGCGTAGATTTCCGCGCCGATGTCGGCCATGCCCTCATCGCCGGCTATCGTGCGCACCACGGCCTGAGCGCCGCGGAATATGCGGCGCTGCCGATCCTCGCGCGCGGCGCGGCGCTGCGCTTCCTGCTGACCCGCGCTTATGACTGGATCAACACGCCGCCCACCGCGCTGGTGACGCGCAAGGACCCGCTTGCCTATCTGCGCCGGCTGGAGCGCTATGCGGCCGGATCGACCGAAGCGCTGTTCGGCCCGCCGGCATGAGCGATGCGGTCGAACTGTTCACGGACGGCGCCTGCAAGGGCAATCCCGGCCCCGGCGGCTGGGGCGCCCTGTTGCGCTTCAAGGGGCGCGAGAAGGAACTTTCCGGCGGCGAACCGCACACCACCAACAACCGCATGGAACTGATGGCCGCGATCGAGGGCCTCAACGCCATCACCCGTCCCTGCCGTGTCATTCTCTCGACCGACAGCAATTATGTGAAGGACGGCATCACCAAATGGATCTTCGGCTGGCAACGCAACGGCTGGCGCACGGCCGACAAGAAGCCGGTCAAGAATGCCGATCTCTGGCAGGCGCTGCTGGAAGCCACGAAACGCCACACGATCGAGTGGCAATGGGTGAAGGGCCACGCCGGCCATCCCGAGAATGAGCGCGCCGACCAGCTCGCCAGCGCCGCAGCGGAGGCGATGCGGGGCAGCGCTGCCGGGAAACCTCCGGCCGAATAACACCGGCTCGCCATCCCCCCCAAAAATTTAATGATTCGGCCACGCTGGAGGGCTTTGCACAGGCCGCCTTCCAGCTATGTTGGGCGAACGGACTGGGAGGGGTTTATCATGCGTTTGAAATATCGGGGCGTTGCCGCGCTTCTTCTAATCACGGCGGCCACGCCGGCATTGGCCGCGGGGGATGACGCCAAGGCCGAGGCCCGCTGCGCCGCTTTCGCCGGCCAGACTTTCGGCAGCGATGTCGCGATCACCGCCGTCAAGCATGTCGGCGTGACGCCGGCCGGCACCGCCCAGCCGGGCGGGCCGCCGCTCGCTGCCGCCCTCCCGGCCCATTGCCGGGTCGAGGGCATCATCAACAAGCGCAAGGGCGCCGGCGGCAAGGAGTATGGCATCAGCTTCGCCATCGCGTTGCCGGACGACTGGAACGGCCGGTTCCTGCTGCAAGGCGGCGGCGGCCTCAACGGCAGCGTCAATCCGCCGGTCGGTCCGGTCGCCTCCGGGGACAGGCCCGCTCTCGCGCGCGGCTTCGCGGTCATCAGCCATGATAGCGGCCACAAGGGCGCCGTGTTCGACCAGAGCTTCATGGCCGACCAGCGCGCAACGCTGGATTTTGCCGAGGCCTCGGTGCGGACAGTCACGCTGCTCGGCAAGCAGATCACCAGCGCTTATTACGGCAAGCCGGCCGCGCACAGCTATATGACCGGCTGCTCGACCGGCGGGCGCGAAGCCATGCTCGCCTCGCAGCGTTACCCGGAACTGTTCGACGGCATCATCGTCGGCGCGCCGGCCATGCGCACGAGTGATTCCAACCTCGGCGTCGAATATACCCAGGTGCTGTTCAACCAGGCCGCGCCCAAGGGAACGGACGGCAAGCCGATCATGAGCCAGGTGCTCACCGCCGCCAATCGCAAGACCATCGTCAACGGTATCCTCGCCCAGTGCGACGGGCTGGACGGCCTCAAGGACGGCATGATCGAGAATGTCGCCCAGTGCCGGTTCGACCCGAAGAAGCTCGCCTGCTCGGCCGACAAGACGGAGGGCTGCCTCAACGACGGGCAGGTGCGTGCGTTGGAATTCGGCCTTGCCGGGCCGAAGGACAAGGCCGGCAACCCCATCTATGCCCGCATGGCGGCCGATACCGGCATCGCCGCCACACCCATGGGCTATCTGCCGACGGGCGGCCCCGGCCCCTTCGGCCCGCCGAGCAGCGCGACCGAGATCGACCTCGACGCCCGGCTCCATGACATCCGCAACGATGCCGGCCAGCGCCTCACGGACACCAATTACTGGACCAACCTCAACACCTATCTCGATCGTGGCGGCAAGATGCTCTTCTTCCACGGCGTGTCGGATTTCTGGTTCTCGCCCTTCGCGACGTGGGATTATTATGAGCGCGCCGCCAAGACCAACGGCGCGGCGTTCACGGATGCCAGCCGCTTCTACATGGTGCCGGGCATGCTCCATTGCGGGGGCGGCAATGCGTTCGATCAGTTCGATCTGCTGTCGCCGCTGGTCGATTGGGTCGAGCAGGGCAAGGCGCCCGCAAGCGTCATCGCCCAGCGCCGCGCGCCCTCCACGGAAACGCGGCCGCTCTGCCCCTATCCCGCCCATGCCGCCTATGTCGGTGGGGATAGCAAGAAGGCCGCCAGCTTCGCCTGCAAGCCGCCGATGGAGTAGGGGGGGGCCGAAGCGGATGGGGCCATCCGATGGCTTTGGAGAGGCGGGTGACACGGATGGGGGATTCCGTCCGATTCCATGCGATCGGATCGTGCTGCTCCCCGTCATTGCGTGGTGCCTGTCCGCATGAGAGACTCCGTGCTCCTGCGCAGGCAGGAGCACAGTGTCGTGCGATCCTTCAGAATGGTGCGACATCTTAACGTGGGTGAGCAATCTCACAGGAGAGCACCACCGCACAGTCTGGCGCGGCCCTTCCGTCCGGTCGCCCACAGCGCAAGCACCGCTTTGACTTGCCCGCCGTTCCGGCGCAGGCTCATACGAAAAGGGGGCACGTCATTCCGATGCTGAAGTCGCTCTATTTCATCGGCGGAGTCGTCGCCGTGCTGATGGGCATTATCGGCATTGCCTTGCCGCTTTTGCCCACGGTGCCCTTCTTCATCCTCGCCGCCTTCTGCTTCGCGCGGAGCAGCCCCGCGCTGGAGCGGCGGCTCCTTGCCTCGCCCCGTTTCGGCCCCGCCATCCTCGCCTGGCGGGAGCGGTCCGCGATCAGCCCGCGCGGCAAGCAGGCGGCGAGCGTCGCGTTCGTGCTCGGCATCCTGCTCTCCTTGTGGCTCGCGCCATGGCCATGGCCGCTCGCCACGATCGCAGTCGCGCTCATCTGCGGCACATGGATCTGGACCCGGCCGGAATAGGAAAGAGAGCCGGGCGACCGGCGCCCGATCGGCCATCCGAGGCGCGAAGAAAGTCCTCGCGCCCGCTCCCTCTAATCCGCGCTCGCCGCTGCCTCCGCCGATGTCGGGAAGCCGCGCCGCTTGAGCAGGGCATTCACATCCGGGTCACGCCCGCGGAACGCGCGATAAGCCTCGGCCCGGTCGCTCTCATTGCCGGTCGCGAGCAGCGTCGCGCGGAAGCGTTCGGCGGTGGCGGAGTCCCAGACGTCGCCGGTTTCCTCGAACGCCGCCCAGGTGTCCGCGTCCATCGTCTCGGACCAGAGATAGCTATAATAGCCGGCAGAATAGGCATCCGACGAGAAGAGGTGATTGAACTGCGGCAGGCGGTGCCGCATCACCATCTCCTTCGGCATGCCGATCTGCGCCAGCGTCTCGCGCTCGAAGGCGTCGATATCGGTCGGCGGCTCGGCCAGCGTGTGCAGCTTCATGTCGACGATGGCGGAGGAGAGATATTCCACCGTCGCGAAGCCCTCGTTGAAGGTCTTGCTCGCCTCGATCTTGTCGACCAGCGCCTGCGGAATCGCCGCGCCGGTCTGATAATGGCGGGCATAGGTCTGGAGAATATAGGGCGTCAGCAGCCAATTCTCGTTCACCTGACTGGGATATTCCACGAAATCGCGCGGGGTCGTGCCCAACCCCGGCCAGGTGATGTCGTAATTCAGATAATGCACGGCATGACCGAATTCGTGGAACAGCGTGGACGCATCGTCGACGCTGATGAGCGTCGGCGCGCCAGCCGCGCCCCTGGCGAAATTATTGTTGTTGGAGGCCAGCACATAGTCGTTGCCGTTGAGATGATCCTGCCCCTTGTAGGTGGTCATCCAGGCACCCGAGCGCTTGCCGCTGCGCGCCCATGTATCGAGGTAGAACAGCCCGATCACCTTGCCGCCCCGCGTCACCTCGAAGGTGCGGACATCGGGATGAAACACCGGCACCGTGCCGGTATTTTCGGTGAACTTCAAACCGTAGAGCCGACCGGCCGCATCGAACATCGCGGCGACCATCTTGTCGAGCTGGAAATAGGGTTTGATGGCATTCTGATCGAGATCATATTTCGCCTTGCGGACCTTCTCCGCGTAGAAGCGATAGTCCCATGGCGCGATGGTGATCTTCGGCCCCTTGCCCGCTTTCGCCTCCGCATCGGCAATCGCCTGCATGTCCGCCACTTCCTGATGCACGCGCGCGACCGCCGCCGGCCACACCTTCATCATCAGCTCCATCGCCTTTTCCGGCGTGCCGGCCATGGTGTCGCGCATGCGATATTGGGCGTGGGTGGGGAAGCCGAGCAGCTTGGCCCGCTCGGCGCGCAGGGCGACGATCTTCGCGATGGTCGCCTTGGTGTCGTTCACATCGCCATTGTCGCCGCGATTGGCGAACATGGTGAACACCGTCTCGCGCAGGTCGCGCCGGGTCGACGTCTCCAGGAACGGCTGCACGAAGGAGCGCGTGTTGACGAGCACCCAGCCCGCCACTTTTCGTTCATCCGCGGCGGTTTTCATCGTCGCGATCATGTCCGGCTGCAGGCCCGCAAGATCAGCCTCATCCGCAAAGGTGAGATATTTCTCCTCGTCGGCCAGCACCTTGTTGGAGAACTGGTTGAACTGCTGGGACAGTTCCGTCTCGATCCGGATCAGCTCCGCCTTCTTCGCCGCATCAAGCTGCGCGCCGTTTGCGACAAGATTGTCGTAGGTGCGGGTCAGCAGACGCATCTGCCGGGCATCGAGAGCCAGGGTGGCGCGCTGGTCATAGACCGCCTTCACGCGCGCGAAATAGCGCGGATCGAGCGTCAGCTCATTATAGAAGGCGCTGATCTTCGGCGACCACTCCGCCTGCAATGCGCGCACGTCGCCATTGGAAAGGTTGGAGGTATAGACGCCCCAGATCGGCATGACGCGCGCATCCAGCGTTTCCATCTCCAGCGCGCGGATCGTGTTGTCAAAGGTCGGCTTGTCCGGGTTCGCCAGCACCTTTTCGAACGAGGCCTTCATCGCCGCCATCATCGCCTCGAATGCCGCCGGGAAGTCCGACGCCTTGACCTTGTCCCACGCGGGCACCCCGCCATAGGGGCCGGTCCACGGAGCGGTGATGGGATTAGCGGGAGCGTCTTGAGCCATGAGCGGGGTTGCCAGCGTAGCCGCGAGGGCGGTCAGGATAAGCTTGGAGCGCATCGGGGGAAAGTCCTCGGTTCTTGAACGCCGCAGAGAGACAGGGCGATTGGGCAGGACGTTTACCCACGCGCCAAACCGTTGCAAGCGCAGCAATTTCCGGCATCTGCCATAGGGCGCAAGGCCATGATCGTTGCTCACCCGCGCCCGGAACCGTCAGGAAATATCAACGCACCGCCTCAGGTGGCGGGGGGCAGAGTCGCGGCGGCCCTCCCTTCCCGCACGGACGGGAGGGCCGCCACCCCGATCAGGCGGCCTGCGCCTCCTGCTCGGCCGGCGCAAGGCGGATCAGATAATCAAACGCCGAGAGCGCGGCCGTCGACCCCTGCCCCATGGCGATGACGATCTGCTTGTAGGGCACCGTCGTGCAATCGCCGGCGGCATAGATACCCTGCTGCGAGCTCTGCGCCCGCGCATCCACCTCGATCTCGCCGCGCGGACTGAGCGTGATCGCGTCCGTCAGCCACTCCGTGTTGGGGACGAGGCCGATCTGCACGAAGACGCCGTCCAGCTCGACCAGATGCGACTGGTCGCTGTTGCGATCCTTGTAAGTCAGGCCGGTGACCTTCTCGCCGTCGCCATGCACTTCGGTCGTGAGCGCCGAGGTGACGATGGTGACATTGGGCAGGCTTCGCAGCGTGCGCTGGAGCACCGCGTCGGCACGAAGCTCGCTGTCATATTCGATCAGCGTGACATGCTTGACCAGTCCGGCAAGGTCGATCGCCGCCTCGACACCGCTGTTGCCGCCGCCGATGACCGCGACGCGCTTGCCCTTGAACAGCGGGCCATCGCAGTGCGGGCAGTAAGCCACGCCCTTGTTGCGATACTCGTCCTCGCCCGGCACGTTCATCTGCCTCCAGCGGGCGCCCGTCGCGAGCACGACTGTCCTCGCCTTGAGCGTCGCGCCGCTCTCCAGTTCGACCTGCGCATAGCCGCCGGCCTGCGCGGCGGGGATGAGCTTCTTCGCGCGCTGGACATTCATGATGTCGACGTCATAATCCTTGACGTGCTGCTCCAGCGCGGCGGCCAGCTTCGGCCCTTCCGTATGCGGCACGGAGATGAAATTCTCGATCGCCATGGTGTCGAGCACCTGCCCACCGAAGCGCTCGGCGACGACGCCGGTGCGGATGCCCTTGCGCGCCGCATAGATGGCGGCCGCCGCGCCGGCCGGGCCACCGCCGACCACGAGCACATCGAACGACTCCTTGGCGGCGATCTTCTCGGCGGCGCGGGCAACGGCGCCGGTGTCCAGCTTGGCGAGGATCTGCTCGATGTCCATACGGCCCGAGGCGAACGGTTCGCCGTTCAGATAGACGGACGGCACGGCCATCACCTTGCGCGCCTCGACCTCGCTCTGGAACAGCGCGCCGTCGATGGCGACGTGGCGAATGCGCGGGTTGAGCACGCTCATCAGGTTGAGCGCCTGCACCACATCCGGGCAATTCTGGCAGGAGAGCGAGAAATAGGTCTCGAAGGCATAGTCGCCTTCCAGCGCCTTGATCTGCGCAATCACATCATCCTCGACCTTGGGCGGGTGGCCGCCAACCTGAAGCAAGGCGAGGACGAGCGAGGTGAATTCGTGGCCAAGCGGAATGCCGGCGAAGCGCACGCCGATCTCGGTGCCCGTGCGGCGGATGAGGAAGCTGGGGCGGCGCGCATCGTCCGCGTCCGGCGCCAGCGTCACCAGATCGCTGAGACCCGCAATCTCCTCCAAGAGCTGCCGCAGCTCGGCGCCCTTGGCGCTCTGGTCAAGCGACGGCACCAGCTCGATCGGCTGCCTGATATTGGCCATATAGGCCTGCAACTGGGTCCTGATATTGTTATCCAGCATGATTGGCTCCGGGGATGAAGAGACGGGGAAATCGGGGGTGGACTCCGGGGCCGCGATCGGCCCCGGAACCCTGGGGGGGACTGGTTAGATCTTGCCGACCAGGTCGAGCGAAGGCGCAAGGGTCTTCTCGCCTTCCTCCCACTTGGCGGGGCAGACCTCGCCGGGGTGGCTCGCCCAATATTGCAGCGCCTTGATCTTGCGCAGCAGCTCGGTGGCGTTACGGCCGACGCCTTCCGGCGTGATTTCGACAAGCTGGATGACGCCATCGGGATCGACCACGAAGGTGCCGCGATCGGCGAGGCCGACGCCCTCACGCAGAATCTCGAAATTGTTCGAGATGCTATGGTTCTGGTCGCCCAGCATGTAATAGTTGATCTTGCCGATCGCCGGCGACGTGTCGTGCCAGGCCTTGTGGCAGAAATGCGTGTCGGTGGAGACCGAATAGACTTCCACGTCCATGCCCTGCAGGGTCGGGTAGATATCCGCCAGATCCTCAAGCTCGGTCGGGCAAACGAAGGTGAAGTCGGCCGGGTAGAAGAAGAAGACGGCCCACTTGCCCTTCACGTCGGCATCGGTCACGTCCACGAACTTGCCCTGCTTGTAGGCGGTCGCGGCAAAAGGCTTCAGGGGGGTGTTAACAAGGCTCATGTCTGCTCCTGCGTTGAATTGACGCAGTGCACATAGGAAGTCTGACGACATTATCAAAATTGATTAAGCGGCTTCCAATAATCGCTTTTTACGATCAAGAACGGATCGGGATTTTCACACTGATCGAAAATGGCGAAATTGCGCCGATCAAGCGGAGAGGCTCCCCGCCAAGGGACGCCGCGTGCCCATCGAGCACGAACGAGACGCGATAAAATGTGCGCGAAACCGGATCGGCGCCCCCGGGTAAATCCTGCAACGCAGCAACCTACCCGGGGCGCGTCACCCGGCCTTATTCGCCCCCTTCTTCCCGCAGCAGGTCCTTGGCCTGCTGGTTCACGAAGGCGCGGATGCCCTCTGCTTCCTCCGGCTTGAGATAAGCCGCGAAGCTGGCCATGCCGTTCTGCGCCAGCGCGCCCTTGATGACGACCTGCTGCCACGCATCCTTGTCCTTGAGGAGCGCGGAGCGCCGCAGGTCCGGGTTGACCGGGCCGTTATGGCAGATGGTGCAATAGGTGTAATAATATTTGTTGCCGGTCGCGATCTGCGCGGCCGTGAAGGTTTCGCTGCTCGGATCGGGATTGGCGAGCGGCACGGGTGTATAGGGCGGGAGTTGCCCCTTGCCGCCGATCTTGAAAGCGACGATCAGCCCGTTGGGCATCTTGCGCTTTTCCCAATCCGATTTCGTCGCCATGCCCATCGAACCGCCATAGCCGGCCATCACCGCGACATATTGCTCGCCATTGACGCGATAGGTGACAGGCCCGGCCATGATGCCGCGATGCGTCTGGAACGACCAGAGCTTCTGCCCCTTGTCCGCGCTATAGGCCTCGAACTCGCCGCGCACCGTGCCTTCGAACACGAGGTTGCCCGCCGTCGCCAGCGTGCCGCCATTCCACGGCCAGTCGCGCTTCACCTCCCAGACGATCTTCTGCGCCACCGGATCATAAGCGACCAGCGAGCCTTTTATCATCGCGTCGAGCGCCTTGCGGCGGCCCTCCACCGTATCCGGCAGGCCCGGCAGCGCCGGCGGATCGAGGAAGGAAACGCCGGTGTTCCAGCGGCCCGGATGGATTTCATACGGCTTCTGGTCACCATAGGCGATGGCATGCTGCATAGCCGGAATATAGACGAGGCCGGTCTTGGGCGAGTAGCTCATCGGCATCCAGGCATGGGCGCCGATACCGGAAGGGTAGATGAGCGCCGGGCCATCGGTGAAGCGCGCATTGGGTTTCTCGATCGGCCGGCCGGTCTTGAGGTCGATGCCCTCCGCCCAGTTCTGCGGCGCATAGGGCTTGGCCGAGATCAGCTTCCCGTTGGTGCGGTCGATCACGTAGAAGAAGGCGTTTTTCGGCGCCTGCATCAACACCTTGCGCGGCTTGCCGTCGATGGTCAGGTCCGCCAGCATGATCTGCTGGGTGGCGGTGAAATCCCACGTCTCGCCGGGGTTGATCTGATAGTGCCACTTATATTTGCCGGTATCGGGATCGACCGCGACGATGGAGGAGAGGAACAGATTGTCGCCCTTCCCTTCCGAGCGATATTTCTGGTTCCATGGCGACCCGTTGCCCACGCCGATGAGAAGCTGGTTCAGCTCCTGATCGTAGACCACCGAATCCCAGACGGTGCCGCCACCGCCCAATTGCCAATATTTGTCGCCGAACCAGGTCTTGCGCGCGATCTTCTCCAGCGGCTCGTCGGACGCCGCGCCATCCGGGCCGTCGGCCGGGTTGCCGGGGACGGTATAGAAGCGCCACACCAGCTTGCCGGTGTTGGTGTCATAGGCCGAGACATAACCGCGCACGCCCAGTTCCGCGCCGCTATTGCCGATGATGACCTTGTCGCGCACCACGCGCGGCGCCATGGTGATGGTGTAGGGCTTCTTCTGGTCGACGGTGACGACCTCCCACACCTTGCTGCCATCGCGCGCATCGAGCGCGATCAGCCGGCCGTCGATGGTGCCGACATAGACGCGGCCCTTCCACACGGCGACACCGCGGTTGACCACGTCGCAGCAGGCATGAGCGCCCTTGGAGCCGTCATTCTGCGGGTCGAACTGCCAGAGCACCTTGCCGGTCGCGGCGTCCACCGCCATCACCTTGGACCACGCCGTCGAGGTATACATCACCCCGTCGACCACGATCGGCGTGGCTTCCTGGCCGCGCGCCGTATCCAGCTCCACCGCCCAGGCGAGGCTCAGCTGGCCGACATTGCCGTCGTTGATCTGCGTGAGGTCGGAATAACGCTGCTCGGCATAGGTGCGCCCATAGGCCAGCCAATTGTCCTGATCGCTCGCCGCATTTTCGAGCCGCGCCTGGTCGATCCGGGCGACCCCGTCCGCGCTCGCCTCGTTCTTGGCGCTATCGCCATCGGAGCCGCACCCGGCCAGAGCCAGCGCGGTCAGCGCCACCAGCGTGAATCTTGCAGCCTGCTTCTTCATCCTCAGCCTTCCCATGTGCATCTTGTTGTGCAGCTTCGTCCAACCATGACGCCGCGAGACTTCCCCGTCCCAGACCATGCCGACTATCACTTGCAGCATATTCACTGAAAGAAAAGGGGCTGCCACGGTCGAGCAGCCCCTTTCCGATCATTCCATCCAATCAGAATTTGAACGAGGCGCCCATATAGAAACGGCGGCCGTTCAGATCGTAGAAATAGGAGTTGAACGGGTTGGCACCGACGCTGTTGGCAAGCCCCGTCGTCGTCGCATTATATTCCGTGAGCGGCGGCGCCTTGTCGAACAGATTGTCGATGCCCCAGCGCAGGACCGCCTCCTTGGTGATCGCGAACGATCCACTCAGGTTGAACAGGTCATAAGACGGCGCCCCGGTGAACACGGTCGCATTGTTGGCGGGATAGGTGATCGACTTGACCGACGGCAAATGCTGCCACTGCAAGGAGATCGTCGCCGGCCCATAGGAATAGCCGAAGGTATTCAGCATCTTCCAGCGGAACGCACCGGGGTTGAGGCCGTTTTCGGCGATGGCGTTGCTGCCCGCCGGCCCCAGCGTGCCCGCATATTCGACCAGCTCGCCGGCCGCGCCGGCACTGGCCGGAAGCGGAGCGGACTTGAGCGTGATCAGATAGTTGAACACACTATTGAGATTGAACCGGCCCGGACCAACCGGGAAGGACCAATCGAGCTGGGCGTCGATGCCCTGCGTGCGGAACCGCCCATTGTTGAGATAGGTCACCTGCACGTTGCCGAGGGCGCCATCACCCGCGACACGGCCGACCGCCTGGCACATCGACGTGGCGGCCGCCGCAACCGGATCGGACGTGATCGCCGGGTTGAAGGTCGGGTCGAAGCAACTGCGCTGCGCCGTATCCAGCGTGAGCGGACCGATCGCATCGTCCACCGAGATGTTGTAATAATCGACCGACAGGCGCAGGCTGCGGAACAGGTCGCTCGTGGCGGGCGAGTTGATGACCGCGCCGAGCGTCCAGGTCTTGGCCTTCTCCGGCTTGATGTCCGCATTGCCGACCAGGGTCGGGAAAGCGAAGGCCGGGCCGGTTTCCAGATAGAATTGCGGGTCGCTGTAGAATTTGCTCGATGTGCTCGCGATGGCCTGATCCATCAGGATCTTGCAGACCGCAACGACATTGGCCGCATTGGGGTTGGTCGCCGGGTTGGCGGACCAGCCCTGCGCATTGTTCAGCTTGCAGACGTCACCGCCGCCCGCCGCCGTGAAGGTCTGCTGCGGCGCCAGATACAGCTCGGCCACGTTGGGCGCGCGGATCGCCTTGTTGTAGCCGCCCCGGATACGCAGCCAGTCGGTGATCTCCCAATCGCCCATCGCCTTCCAGGTGAAGGCATTGCCGGTGGTGTTATAGTCGGAATTACGAACGCCGACATTAAGCTCCAGCTTCTTGATGAGCGGCAGATCCGCCAGCACGGGGATCAGCAACTCGCCATAGACTTCATCGGCCTTGATCGTGCCCTTCGAGCTGCCGCTCGGATAGATGCCGATCGTCTGATCGAGGAAGGACACGCCCTGCGAGGTCAGCGTGTCATTGTGGAAATCATATTTATTCTCGCGGTGGCTGGCGCCGATCGCGGCCCGCAACTGACCGGCCGGCAGATCGAACAGGCCGCCCTGCGCATTCCCTTCGAACACGCTCTGCTGCATGACCGCGCGGTTGGAAAGCGGCGCGCTGATCGCGTCGATACAATCCTGCGTGATCGGCGTGGCCTTGTCGAACGGGTTGAAGCCGCTGGTGCAGGTCGCGCTCGCCGCACCGAAGCCGCCGAATGCGGAGTTACCCTGCGCCGAGAAGCCCTTGCCCCAGTCCGGCGCCGCGACGATCGCACGGAACCGCTCAAGCGAGGCGGTGCCGGTGATCAGCGCGTTGGTTTCCGACTCGCCCTGCGAGCCATAGAGTTCCCAGGTCCAGTCCGTGCCGGGCACCTTACCTTCGAAGCCGGCGACCAGATTATAGGTATAGACGTCCGTGCGCGCCTCGCGATTGGCATAATCCAGATAATATGTGAGCTGCCATGGCGCCGTCGGGTCCGGCCGCGCGGCGAGGATGCTCGCCAGCTCGGTCGGGATGGGGCGGTCATCCACCGGGACGAAGGCCGACCAGCCGTTGACGGAGGGCGAAGGCTGCTGCGACGTGGTGGTCTTGACGCGGGTGAAGGTGCCCTGCGCGAACACGCCGACCCAATCGTTGATCTCATATTGGCCGCGTGCGTAGAGATTGTAGCGCTTGAGCGGCAGCACCAGCAGCTCGTCCTGGAAGTTCTGGCCAAGCGTGCCGTCCGCCTGCCGCTTCCACTTGAGGCCGGTCAGATCGCCATTGAAGCGGGAGGCGCCGCCGGCGGGGCTTTGGAAGAAGCCGGTGAAGGCCGTGCCATCCTCGTTGAAATAGAAGCGGTTGGAGTTGAAGCCGGTGGGCACGCCATCGCCATCCCTGTCGCCAGGGACGACATTCGTGCCGAAGATCGCATCAATGGCGCTCTGGTCCGGAGCATTACCCGGCAGCGACTGATAGCCGGAGAAATGCGGGAAGAATTCGGTGCCGACGAAGCGCGGATCCTGCCACGCGGCGCGGAACCACGGGCGGTCGCGGCGATAGGCAGCGCCGCGATCCGTCATCGAAAGGCCGATGGTGATGTTGCCGCGGCCGCCATCGAAGTTCGACCCCATGATGCCGCTCAGCGAGAATTCCCGGCCATCGCCGCGCTGGGAGATTCCCATCTGCCCATCGAGCTGGATGCCCTGGAAATTCTTCTTGAGGATGAAGTTGACCACGCCGCCCACAGCGTCCGCGCCATAAGTGGCCGAGGCGCCGCCGGTGATGATCTCGACCCGCTCGATCGCAGCGGAGGGAATGGTGTTGATATCCACCACGCCCAGCGCATTCGCGGGGGTCGCCCGGCGGCCGTCGACGAGGACGAGGTTGCGGTTGGTGCCGAGGTTACGCAGCGAGACGGTGGCTGCGCCCGGTGTGCTGGTCGCGGTCGGCTGCACGTCGCCGCCAAGCGCGGGGGTCTGCACCGGCGTGAAGGCCGGCAGCTTGTTGAGGCTCGTCTCGATGGCGGAGGTGGAGGAATTCTGGAGCAGTTCCTGCCCGGCGGTGACGATCGGGCTGTTCGCCTCATAATCGCGCCGGACGATGCGCGATCCGGTGACGACGATGGCCTGTTCCTGGTCGCCTGAATTTGCCTGGGCCGTTTCGTCCTGCGCGAAGGCGGCGGGCGCGAAGGCAAGCATGGTCAGCGCGCTGGAGCAGGCGAGTGCAGCGCGGGCGCATTGATGGCGTGTTTTCGAGGACATGGTTCTCTCTCCCTTTCAAATTGGACACCGTGGGCGGCCAAGCCAATCGAGCGGGATGGAAGCTCTGCACTATGATTTGGGTTTTAAGCTGCGGCTCGAAGCCGCCTATCCATCCGCATCACTGACCTTGCAAAACTAGCTATCATGCTAGTTTGTTACAAGCGTGCAGCACGCGGCATGTCGGATATGTCCAATTTCTCACGCAGACTGATACATGTTTGCAACGCTGGTAGAATTCTACCTTTTGTCTGTGACGCATATCTAACCGGCGGAGAGGGCGCGCTCGTCCATCACCATCGCAGGGCCGGATTGAATCGCAGCCATCTGGGCGAGGGCAAGCGGCAGGTGCTGGGTGATGAAATAGGCGGCGACCGACCGCTTCGCCGCGAGAGGCGCATGGCCATCCCCGCCGGCGAGCGCCACATCCGCCCGCTCGGCCTGCGCGCCCAGCAGCCAGCCGCCGACAAGGCCGCCGCACAGGGTGAGGAACGGCGTGGCGGCCGCGCCCAGCCCGGCCTGATCGTGAGCGAGCATCGCCATGCGCGCTTGCCCGAGCGTCTCCAGCGCCGCCGTCATCGCGGCGCGTGCCGCCTCATCGCGCCACGCCGCCACGTCCGCCGCGATGGCCGCCTCCAGTTCCGCAAGCGCCGCGCCATTGTCGAGCCGCAGCTTGCGCCCGGCCAGATCCATCGCCTGAATGCCGTTGGTGCCCTCGTAGATGGCAGCGATCCGCGCATCACGATAATGGCGCGCGACGCCGGTCTCCTCGATATAGCCCGCGCCGCCATGCACCTGGATGGCGAGGCTCGTCACCGCGATGCCGATGTCGGTCGCCCACGCCTTGCTGATCGGCGTCAGCAGATCGGCGCGGCGTTTCCAATAGGCCCTCCGCTCCGCATCCGGCTCCTTGTGCGCGCGGTCGACGGCGGCGGCGTTGGCATAGACCAGCGCCCGCGCCGCCTGGGTGAGCGCGGTCATGGTCATCAGCATCCGGCGCACGTCCGGGTGGGCGATGATCGGGCCGGACTGGATGCGTTCCGCCGCATAGGCCCGCGCATCCTGCCACGCCCGCTCGGCAATGGCGACGCCCTGCACGCCGACATTGATGCGCGCATGGTTCATCATGGTGAACATCGCCGCCAGCCCGCCATGCGGCTCGCCCACCAGCCAGCCGACGCAGCCGCCCTCCTCGCCCAGCGCCATGGTGCAGGTGGGCGAGGCGTGGATGCCCATCTTATGCTCCAGCGCCACGCATTTGATATCGTTGCGCGCGCCCGGCCGCCCATCCGCATCGAGCAGATATTTGGGGACGAGGAACAGGCTGATCCCCTTCGATCCCGCCGGCGCATCGGGCAGCCGGGCGAGGACGAAATGCACGATATTCTCCGCCAGATCATGCTCGCCCCAGGTGATGAAGATCTTCTGCCCGCGCAGCCTGTAGCTACCGTCCTCCGCCGGGGTCGCGCTGGTGCGCAGCGCCCCTACATCCGATCCCGCCTGCGGCTCGGTGAGCAGCATCGTCCCGGTCCAGGTGCCGGAGACGATATGGGGGAGGTAATCGGTCTTCATCCCGGCGTCGCCATGCGCCTGCAACGCCTCGATGGCGCTGAGGCTCAGCATCGGGCAGAGCGAGAGGGCCATGTTGGCAGCGGTGAACTGCTCCTGCACGGCCACCGAGAGCGCGAAGGGCAGCCCCTGCCCGCCATGCGCCGGATCGGCGGCGAGGCCGTTCCACCCGGCCGCCGCATAATCGCGATAGGCCTCGGCAAAGCCGGCGGGGAGCGCCACCTTGCCATGCTGCAAGCGCGCGCCCTCGCGATCCCCCACGGCATTGAGCGGGGCGAACCCCTCCTGCGCCAGCCGCGCCGCTTCCGCGAGAATCTGCCCGGCGGTCTCCGGCGTGGCATCCTCGAACCCCGGCAGCGTGGCGAGGCCGGCCAGATCGGCCGTCGTCTCCAGTGCGAACAACTGCTCCTCAATGGGTGCGCGATAGTCTGCCACGGCAAGCTCTCCCTGGTGCTGGAGCCTGTCCGCTTCGGATGGTCGGGACAGCCCGAGGCCAAGCCTATCGCGGAACCGGGAGCGGGTGTAGCGGTATCGACATCAACAAAGGCAGATCGTGGTCAACCAGTGCTCCTGCGAAGGCAGGAACCCAGGCGCAATGGCAGTGCGGGATCGCCTTGGGCTTCTGCCTTCGCAGGAGCACTGCTTTTCTTTGATCGGGGAGAGTGCCGGGGTCGGTGTTCCGTCGCCCCAAAGACGCGCCCCATCGCCACAAAAATTCGCGCGGGCATTCGGAAAGCGATTTCCGAATGCCCGCGCTTCCCCCTTATCCGGTTTGCCTTACTTCTTCGCGAGATGCGCGCCGAAGAATGGCAGGGTGTGCTCGCGGATGCGCTCGGCCACCTTGTCCGCGTGGCCGCCATCGAACACGGCCCAATCATGCTGGATGCCGAAGCGGTTGAGCAGCTCGTGCATCGCCGTATCGTCCTTGATCAGCCCGTCCTTGTCGCCCACTTCCAGGCCGATGGCCTTGTAGGTCTTGAGCGCCGGGACATATTGCGCGACCATCGCATTGGGCGCGTTGGCGGCCCATTCCGCCACGACCTCCGGCTGGGCGACACCATCCTTGGTCAGCCAGTCGAAATAATAAGGCGGATTCTGCGGATTGGGTGACCAGGCCGCGGCGGACGCAAGCGCAGCGCGGGTGCCGAAGTCGGACTTCATCCGCTCCTCCATCGACATGGCTTCCACCTTCTTGTCCTGCTCGGCATTGACCTGCCGGGCGGAGAGGCAGCAGGCGCTCAGCGCATAGAAGCTGGAGAAGATGCCCGGATATTTCATCGCGATCCGCAGCGTGCCGTAACCGCCCATCGAGTGCCCGGCGAGGCCGCGCGATTCCGGCTTGGCCAGCGTGCGGTAGTGGGAATCGATATAGGAGACGAGGTCCTTGGTGACGAAGCCCTCGAAATTGCCGGACGTCGGCGAGTTGGACCACATGCCGCCCGAGAAGCGCGTCTTGCCCGCATCCGGCACGACGAGGATCAGCTCATTGCCCTTGGATGCAGCGGCCGTCACCGCCTCGCCGAACTTGGCGTAAGTGTCATACTGCACCACGTCGAAGAAATAGCCGTGGAGGAAATAGACGACCGGATAGCGCTTGTTCGCATCCGCCTTGTAGTTGGGCGGCAGGAAGACCAGCACGTCGCGATCGGCCGGGTTGCCTTCCAGATTGCCTTCCATCGCCTTGGAATGGACGGCGATCTTCTCCAGCACGGCATTGCCGGCCGCATGGGCAGGCGCGGCCGCCATCAGGCCGGCCGCGACCAGGCCGGCGGTGAACCGCCCAATTTTCTGCATGACGGGCATCAGTTACTCCTCCTCATTCCCTCGATCATTGTTCTTCGGCGGCGCATCGGCTCCGCCGGCTACGCTCGCTCATTCCTCCGCGACGGGAGTCGCGCGATTCTTGCTCGACAGGCTGCTTCGATGATGGGCGGGCGGTCCCTGATCCGTGCCACCGCAATCATGGGCGAAACGGAGCGGCGAGCCGAAGCGCACGGATGCATGGCAGCAGCCACCCTTCCCCCACCGAATCGCATGATTGCCCCCGCCCCCTATAGACTTAGTCAACAAACTTTACGCAGTCCGGCCCGGCTTGCCAAGGCTTGTCCCGCCGCCGCCCAACGCATAGATTGCAGCCATGGCTCAACACGCCCATCATGCGCACGCCCATGAGGAACCGACCGGCCGCCAGCTCGCGCAGGCCGCGCGCGCGGCGCTGGAACATGCCGGCGAGCAATGGACGGACATGCGCGGCGACATCTTCGCCGTGCTCGCCGCCGAGGAAAAGCCGACATCGGCCTATGATATTGCCGACAAGGTTTCGCAGCGGCGCGGCAAGCGGGTGGCCCCCAACAGCGTCTATCGCATTCTCGACCTGTTCGTGGCGAACAACCTCGCGCAGCGGGTAGAAAGCGCCAACGCCTATATCGCCAACGCCCACCCCGGCTGCATGCACGATTGCATCTTCCTCGTCTGCAAGATCTGCGGCGAGGCCACGCATATCGATGACGACGCGCTGACCGGCAAGGTGCGCGGCGTCGCCCGGCTGCAAGGCTTCACAGCCGACCGGCCGGTGATCGAAGTGCTCGGCACCTGCGCCAAATGTAGCTAACGCTCTCCGGCGTCGCGCGCCATGCCGGCCATGGCCGGCGCGAGCAGACACGCCCAATCCACCGCGCGTTCCTGCGAAGACAGGAACCCGGGGCGCACAGGCAGGTCGTTCTCGCTCCGCCCTCCTGCCTTACAGACTGCACTACGCCCGCAGCTTCGCCAACCCACCGGCAAGGCCGCTCCGCTGTCCTACAGCGTGCTCGCCATGCCATTGTCATCGACGACGCGGCTCTTTCCCAAAATGATGGACTGATCGGTTTCCTCGCTCAACGGATGCGATTTTTCTCCACACAGGAGGATAACTTTCAGAACCTTCGCAAGAATATTACGCGGTTTTGATCGATGCCCTCGATCAGCCAGCAGGACAGGAACGCCGCCCCGCCCTGAAGCGGGCGAACGCATCACCGGCGCTTGCCAAACACCGCCGTGTAGCGCGCGAGCAGCAGGATCGCCGTCGGCCAGAACATGCCGTTCAGTATGTCCTTCCGGCTCTCCGCCCAGAGGATCACATGGGCCTGCGTATATGTGCCATAAACATCCCACGCCTCACCAATGAGCGCGGCGGCGAGCACGAGCAGCCACGGCTTCCACTGGCCCGCCCGCCAGCCGAACAGCAGCATCGCGCCGAAGAACAGGGCGAGCGCGACATGGATATGCAGCGCATCGCGCGCGAGGTGGAGGACGGCGATGAGCGCCATCTTGACGTGCTGGAACCAGAGCATGCGCCCGCATATCAGGCAAATTGCGTGAGGCTAAGCACATTGCCTTCCGGGTCCTTGAACCAGACGATGCGGGCGCTCCCCTCCGGATTGGTCCAGACGCCGCGCGCATCCTGCCCGAACCCCGCGTAAAGCTCGCAGGAGACGCCGGCAGCGGCGAGTGCATCCAGCGCCCCATCGAGATCGTCCACCGCCCAGCCGAGCACGGCATGCGGGCCGGGCACATGCTCCTGCACCGCCGTCAGCCGCAGCGTCGCCCCGCCGCCAAGGTCGAACGTGGCCGCGAACGGGTCCTCACCCAGCAATGGCAGGCCGAGAACGGCGCTGTAGAAGGGCTTCAGGCCCTCCACATCGCGGCTCAGCACGAACCCGATTGCCTTCGCATCCGTCAAAACAGCCATATGCGCCTCCATCTCAGCCCCATGATTTGTGGCCGCAATCGGACGAACTTCGTTCGACATTTGCCGGGAAGCGCACTAGATACGCTCCATGATGGACCAGCCCGCCACGCCCCTGCTCGATCAGGTGCGCGATCCTGCCGAGCTGCGCAAGCTCGCGCCCGATCAGCTCCGCCAACTGGCAGACGAACTGCGCGCCGAGGTGATCTCGGCCGTGGGCGTCACCGGTGGCCATCTCGGCTCGGGCCTCGGCGTGGTCGAACTGACCACGGCGATTCATTATGTGTTCGATACGCCGCGCGACAAGCTGGTGTGGGACGTGGGGCACCAATGCTACCCGCACAAGATCCTCACCGGCCGGCGCGACCGCATCCGCACGCTGCGCGCGGCGGGCGGCCTCTCGGGCTTCACCAAGCGGGCCGAGAGCGACTACGACCCCTTCGGCGCGGCGCACAGTTCCACCTCGATCAGCGCGGCGCTTGGCTTCGCCATCGCCAACAAGCTGGCGGATCAGCCGGGCAAGGCCATCGCGGTGATCGGCGACGGTGCCATGTCCGCCGGCATGGCCTATGAGGCGATGAACAATGCGGAGGCCGCCGGCAACCGCCTGATCGTCATCCTCAACGATAACGACATGTCGATCGCGCCGCCGGTGGGCGGCCTCTCGGCCTATCTCGCCCGGCTCGTCTCCAGCCGCGAATTTCTCGGCCTGCGCGATGTGCTCAAGCGCGTGGCCCGCAAGCTGCCCCGCCCGCTCCATCAGGCCGCGCGCAAGACCGACGAATTCGCGCGCGGCATGGCAATGGGCGGCACGCTGTTCGAGGAACTGGGCTTCTATTATGTCGGCCCGATCGACGGCCACAATCTCGACCAGCTCGTGCCCATATTGGAGAATGTGCGCGACATGGCGGATGGGCCGGTGCTCGTCCACGTCATCACGCAGAAGGGCAAGGGCTATGCTCCTGCCGAGGCCGCCGCGGATAAATATCATGGCGTACAGCGGTTCGATGTCATCACCGGCGAGCAGGTGAAGGCGCCGGCCGGCCCGCCCAGCTACACCGGCATCTTCGCCAAGGCGCTGATCGCCGAGGCGGAGCGGGACGAGAGGGTCGTGGCGATCACCGCCGCCATGCCGTCCGGCACGGGGCTGGACAAATTCGCGCAGGCCTATCCCGACCGCACGTTCGACGTGGGCATTGCCGAGCAGCACGCCGTCACCTTCGCCGCCGGCCTCGCCGCGCAGGGGATGCGGCCGTTTTGCGCGATCTATTCCACCTTCCTCCAGCGCGCCTACGATCAGGTGGTGCATGACGTGGCGATCCAGAACCTGCCCGTCCGCTTCGCCATCGACCGGGCCGGGCTGGTCGGCGCGGACGGCGCGACCCATGCCGGCAGCTTCGACATCACCTACCTCGCTACCCTGCCCAATATGGTGGTGATGGCGGCGGCGGATGAGGCGGAACTGGTCCATATGGTCCATACCGCCGCCTGCCACGACACGGGGCCGATCGCGCTGCGCTACCCGCGCGGCAATGGCGTGGGCGTCGCCCTGCCGGAAACGCCGCAGCGGCTGGAGATCGGCAAGGGCCGCATTGTGCGCGAGGGCAAGAAGGTCGCCCTCCTTTCGCTGGGCACGCGGCTTGCCGAAGCGCTCAAGGCCGCCGATGCGCTGGACGCGCGCGGCCTCTCCACCACCGTCGCCGACCTGCGCTTCGCCAAGCCGCTCGACACGGCGCTGATCCGCAAGCTGCTCGCCACGCATGACGTGGCGGTGACGATCGAGGAAGGCAGCGTCGGCGGCCTGGGCGCGCATGTGCTGACGCTGGCGAGCGACGAAGGGTTGATCGACGCCGGCCTCAAGCTGCGCACCATGCGCCTGCCGGATGCCTTCCAGGATCAGGACAAGCCCGAGAAGCAATATGACGAAGCGCGGCTCAACGCGCCCCATATCGTCGAGACGGTGCTCGCGGCGCTGCGCCACAACAGCACCGGCGTCGAGGAGGCCGGAGCGCGGGCGTGAAGTCCGCCGTTGAATGGCTACCAGCGGGGTCCGCCGCGCAGGAGCACTCTTTCTTCTGCGCGTGCCGGGCTGTAAGCTTCCGATCATCCTGCCCCATCAGGATAAACCCGTGATGCGGAAACTTGCCCGATGACCAATTCCTCCGCCACCATCCGCACCGGCATCGGCGGCTGGACGTTCGAGCCGTGGCGCGGCGCCTTCTACCCGGCCGATCTGCCCAAGGCGAAGGAGTTGGATTATGCCGTCAGCCATCTCGGCACCATCGAGATCAACGGCACTTATTACCGCACCCAAAGCCCGGCAACCTTCGCCAAATGGCGCGCGGCGGCGCCGGCGGGCTTCGTCTATGCGGTGAAGGCGCTGCGCTATACGGTGATGAAGAAGCAGCTGGCGGAAGCGGAGGAGTCGATCACGCGCTTCCTCCACTCCGGCCTGACCGAACTGGGCGAAACGCTCGGCCCGGTCCTCTGGCAGTTCATGGAGACGCGGCGGTTCGACGCGGATGACATGGCCGCCTTCCTTGCCATGCTGCCGGACCGGCTCGACGGCGTGGCGCTGCGCCATGTACTGGAGGTGCGGCACGAGAGCTTCGCCTGTCCCGAGTTCGTGGATCTGGCGCGCAAGCATGGCGTCGGCATCGTCGTCGCCGAGCATCCCAGTCATCCGCAGATTGCCGACCTCACCGCCGATTTTGTCTATGCCCGGCTGATGCAGAGCCGCGAGGATATCCCGACCGGCTATGACGGGGCCGCGCTCGACCGCTGGGCCGCTATCGCCCGGCAATGGGCCGGTGGCGAGCGACCGGACGGGTTGACCTATGTGACCGACAAGGCGGCGGATGGGAAGAAGCGCGATGTGTTCGCTTACTTCATCAGCGCGGCGAAGGTCCGCAATCCCGCGGCTGCGATGGCATTGGCGGAGAGGGTTAAGGCCTCTGCCTGAGCCTCAAGCTCCCATCAAAAGGAGTTGAGGCTCAGGACGAAATCCGGTCGGGAATGAAGAGGTTCGGGCAACTGCTCACACCGCTTCGTGCACATGCTGCCAAGCCTCGCCCGCCGCGATCTCGTCATGGGTCATGCGGCGGAACCAGCCCTTATTGTCCGGCGCGGCGGACCAGATTTCCATATCGTCGAGCGTCATGCGCAGCACCTGCAACGTGGGGTCGGCGCGGCCCTGCTCATACCATTCCGCGACGGGACTGGACCAGAGATGGTCAATGACGTGCGCATCGTCCTCCGCCGTGATCGTGCCGGAGACGCACGCAAAAAGATCATGCTCGTGCGAGACGAACTGCGCCATTGCCCGGCCGCCGGGCGCCAGGCGATTATCCTTGGTGGTAAAGAACCAGATCGTCTCGGGCCGGATATCCTCATCCAGCACCGAGGTCATCGGCAGGCTGTGGCCGCCGCATCCCTCCAACCGCACCATCAGGAACGGGCTGAGGGCCAGGGCGCGCCAAAAGGCCTGTTTGGGATCATCCGCCATTGCGACTCTCCTTCCACCCGCCAAACGAATGGCGGGGCGAAAAGGTTGCCATGGCGATGCTGACTGACGAGCCACCCAGCGCGGCAGCGTGGGCCGACCGACGAAACTGCCCGGCGCGGGCTGGCTGGCGAGCGGCACAAGGGCCGGCCAGCGAACCGCATGAGCGGCAGGTTGCTGTCCGGCGCAGCGCGGGCGGCGTGGCGCCCGGCTTATTGCCCCTGCGGCACCCGCGCGAACTGGCCGTCACCCTCCGGCGCGGCGATGATGTCCTGCGTGGACGCGCCCTTGTCGATCACGTCGGTCTGGGCATCCCCCACCGAGGAGCGGATACCGGCATCGGCCACCGAGCCGCCCGCCTGGCGAAGTGCTGAAGTCTCGCTCTCACTGCGCGCCGCGGGGCCGCCGAACATGGCCTCCAGCGCCTGCTTCTGCAGCGTGTTCTGCTGTGCGGCCGCGGCAGTGCCGGGCGTGGGCGGAACGAGGGCGAAATCGGGCGGGATGACCAGCGGGGGCTGGCGCGAGACGGCCATCTCGTCCGGCCGGTCGCGATTGAACAGATTGGCGCTGCCGCAGGCCGAGAGCATCGCGATGCCGACAAGCGCCAGCGGAAGGCGGGTGGGTGAACGCATCTTAACGTGACTCCTTGGCTGGCGCCTTTTCGCGCAGCAACAGCGCCCGCGCAAGCAAGATGAGGACGCCGAAGGTGATTGCGGCGTCGGCGAGGTTGAAAATGAGGAAGGGGCGCCAGTCTCCAATATGGAGATCGGCATAATCAATGACATAGCCCAGGCGCATCCGGTCGATGATATTGCCGATAGCGCCGCCGAGCACCAGTCCCAGCGCGATTGCGTCATCACGCGCGCGCTCGCGCCAGAGCCACCAGCAGACGAAACCGGCAATGGCGAGGGTCATCGCCACCAGCAGCCAGCGCATCACATCCGTCTCGGCATAGAAGAAGCCCATCGAGACGCCACGATTCTCCGTCCAGGTCAGGTTGAAGAAGGGCGTGATCTCAAGGCCCAGCCGCCCGTAAGACGGAAGCTGGAGCGGATAGGTGACGAGATACTTGATGAGCTGATCGAGGATCAGCACAGCGCCCGCAATGGCGAAGCCGAGCCTGCGGTGGAAGGCGGCAGGCGCCGGGGCGGCCTGCGCGGCCGGATCGATCTCCACCATGCCGCTCATGCCAGGATCGTCTCGCAGCGGCCGCACAGCGCGCCATCTTGCGCCACATCGGGCAGGTGGCGCCAGCAGCGGCCGCATTTATGATGAGCGGTGGGGGAAACGGCCGGCGCGGCCAACCCTTCATCCTCCGTCACGCTTGCCACGATGCTCACCTCCGCGAAATCGACACTGGCCGGCACATGCGCCATGCGCACGTCCGCCTCCAGGCTGGAGCGCACGATCTTCTCGCGCCGCAGCGGTTCAATGGCTTGCGTCACCTGATCGCGCGATGAACGAATCACCGCCCAGCGTGCGCCGAGCGCGTCATCCCGCCAGCCGGCATCCACCTCGGGCCATTCGAGCATATGCACGGAGCCATCCTCGCCCGGATAGCGCGCCTGCCAAACCTCCTCGGCGGTGAACGGGACGATCGGCGCGGCGTAGCGCACCAGCGCGTGGAAAATATGATCCAGCACGGTGCGATAAGCCCGGCGCTTCTCCGTCTCGCGGCCCGTCGCCGGGTTCACGTCGCAATAGAGGCAGTCCTTGCGGATATCGAAGTAGAAGGCCGAGAGATCGTTGTTGGCGAACTCGTTGAGCGCACGGGTATAGCGCCCGAACTCCAGCCAGTTTTCCGACCCGGCCGCCTTCTCCACCACGGCGCGCAGCTCGGCATCCAGCACCGCGAGACTGTGGAGCATGGCGCGCTCCAGCTCCGGCATCGCGGCGACCGGCACCCGGTCAGCCGGGCTGAAATCGGCAAGCGCGCCGAGCATGTAGCGGAAGGTGTTACGCAGCTTGCGATAGGCATCCGAGCTGCCGGCGAGCACCTCTTTACCGATGCGCACATCATCGAAATAATCGGTGGAAGCGACCCACATGCGCAGGATATCCGCGCCGCTCTCGCCGATCACCTTCAAGGGATCGACGACATTGCCGAGGCTTTTGGACATTTTGCGGCCCTGCCCATCGAGCGCGAAGCCGTGGGTCAGCACGGCCCCATAGGGCGCGCGGCCGCGTGTGCCGCAACTCTCCAGCAGCGAGGACTGGAACCAGCCGCGATGCTGATCCGACCCTTCGATGTAGAGATCGGCACGGACGCCCTCGCCATAGCGCGCCTCGACCACGAAGCTGTGGGTCGAGCCGCTGTCGAACCACACATCGAGAATGTCGGTGATGACCTCATAATCGGCGAGGGCATGATCCGGCCCGAGCAGCGCCTGATGATCGGCATCGAACCAGGCATCCGCCCCGCCCTGCCGGAACGCCGCAACGATGCGGGCGTTGACACCGGGATCGTTCAGATACTCGCCGGTCTGGCGGTGGACATAGAGCGCGATCGGCACGCCCCACGCGCGCTGGCGGGAGATCACCCAGTCCGGCCGGTCGCTGACCATGGCATGGATGCGGTTGCGCGACCGCGTGGGGACCCAGCGCGTGGCCTCTATGGCATCCAGCGCCACCTCGCGCAGCGTCGGGCCGTTGGTCATGGTGTGATCGAGCGTGGCGGGATTGACCGCGAGCGCGACGCCGGCGCCGATGGAGGGCAGCGGCGCCACCTCGAAGTCCGACGCCCTGGCCGCCTTGTCCATCGGGATGAACCATTGCGGTGTGCAGCGGTAGATGATCCGCGCCTTGGAGCGCCAGCTATGTGGATAGCTGTGCTTCAGCTCACCAGCCGAGAGCAGCGCGCCGGCGTCGCGCAGGTCGGTCAGGATCGGGCCTTCGGGGCCGTTGAATTTCGTGTTGATGACGCTGCCCTGCCCGCCCAGCCACAGCCAGTCGTCGCGGTAGCGGCCATCGTCGGTGACGGCGAACACCGGGTCGATGCCGACCACCTTGCAGGCGATGAAATCTTCCTCGCCATGGTCTGGCGCCATATGGACGAGGCCGGTGCCGGCGTCAGTTGTGACGTGATCGGCGGCGATGAACGGGCGCGGGCGGGCGAAAAAGCCGCCAAGTTTGTGCATTGGGTGGCGGGCAACGACGCCGGCGAGGTCTTTGCCGGGGATCGTCCTGCCGGTGACGCTGAGTAGGTCGCCCAGACGCTGGCCAAGAGCCTCGACCAGTTCTTTGGCAACCAGGAAGCGCTGCCCATCAAGCTGAGCTACCACATAGTCGATCCCCTCCCCATAGGCGATCGCCTGATTGACAGGGATCGTCCACGGGGTGGTCGTCCAGATCACCGCATAAGCGCCGACCAACTCGGGCGCATTCGGTGCCTCCACAATCTCGAACGCCAGGTCGATCTGGGTCGAGACGACATCCTCATATTCCACCTCGGCCTCGGCCAGCGCGGTCTTTTCGACCGGAGACCACATGACCGGCTTGGCGCCGCGGTAGAGCTGGCCGCTCTCGGCGAACTTCAAAAGCTCGGCGACGATGGCGGCCTCGGCCTCATATTTCATGGTGAGATAGGGGTCGCCCCAATCGCCCATGATGCCGAGGCGCTTGAACTGCTCGCGCTGGATGCCGACCCATTTCTCGGCATAAGCGCGGCACTCGGCGCGGAACTCACGCGGCGGCACCTCGTCCTTGCTGCGCTTCTTCTTGCGATACTCCTCCTCGATCTTCCACTCGATGGGAAGGCCGTGGCAGTCCCAGCCGGGCACATAGGGTGCATCCTTGCCGAGCAGGCTCTGACTGCGCACGATGATGTCCTTCAGGACCTTGTTCATCGCATGGCCCATGTGAATGTCGCCATTCGCATAAGGGGGGCCATCGTGGAGGATGAAGCGCTCGCGCCCGGCCCGTGCGCTGCGCAGCTTGCCGTAAAGGTCCATTTCCTCCCAGCGCGCGAGAATGCCCGGCTCCTTCTGCGCGAGGCCCGCTTTCATCGGGAAATCGGTCTGGGGCAGGAAGACGGTGTTCTTGTAGTCGGGCTGGTCTGTCATGGGGCCAATCGTCAGGCGGAAAAGTCAGCCCACGCCCCTACGCGAGCGAAAGCCCCCGTGCAAGCAAGCGCGGTGGGAGGGCCTAGCCGGCCGCGCAGTGCGGGCGTGTCTCGGCTTCGCTGGACATGAGCGGAAGTTTGCAAAAGTTCAACGAAGGGAGCGTGCTACGCCTATCCCCGCAAAATCGCGCGAGCGCGGATGACGTCGGCATCCATCTGGGCCACCAGCGCGGGCAGGGACTCGAACTTCGCCTCACCGCGCAGGCGCTCGATCAACTCGATCTCGATGGTCTGACCATAAAGATCGCCGGAGAAATCGAACAAATAGGTTTCCAGCAGTTCCTTGGGCGGATCGAAGGTTGGGCGGATGCCGAGATTGGCGGCGCCATCGACCAGCCGCCCATCGGGCAGGCGCGCTCGAACGGCGTAGATGCCGTAGGCCGGACGCAGATATGGCCCCAGCTCCATATTGGCGGTGGGGAAGCCGATCTCCCGTCCGCGCTTGTCGCCATGGATGACGGTACCGGCAATGGCGAAGGGGCGGGTCAGCAGTCGGGCCGCCGTAGCGCAATCGCCCGCCACCAGCGCATCGCGGATGCGGGTGGAGGAGATGACGGCGCCGTCCGCGTCCGTCACCGGCGCTACCGCCAGCGCATCGAGGCCGAGCGGGCGGCCAAGCTCCCTCAGCAGGGAAACGGTGCCGGCACGCCCTTGCCCGAAGGTGAAATCCTCACCCGTCACCACCGCGCGCGCGCCGAACTGCTCGACCAGCATGTGGACGAACCCCTCGGCGCTGCGCGAAGCGAGCGCGCGGGTGAAATGGAAGACCAGCATCGCATCCGCACCCGCCGCGGCGAACAGCCGCTCGCGCTGATCGAGCGTGGTCAGGCGGAACGGCGGCGCGTCGGGCACGAACAGGCGCACTGGGTGCGGATCGAAGGTGGCGACGATCGCCGGGCGCCCCTCACGCCGCGCCCAGTCAATCGCCGCGCCCGCCACGGCCTGATGCCCGGCGTGGAACCCGTCGAAATTACCGAGCGCGATAACGGCCCCGCGCAAATGCGCCGGCACGGCCCCATCGCTGCTGATCCGTTCCATGGCGGGCGGCTATAGGCAGCGCATCGGCGCGGCGCCAGCCCTGCCGACTCGCATCCCTCTCATGCCCTCACCAGCGTGACATAGCTGTAGGCCGGCACGCCCTCCTGCGCAGGGCGATCCTCGCGCGCACTTTCACGCCAGCGGGCAGGATCGGGCGGGTCGATGCGCGCGGCGCCGGGCGGGGAGAGATGCACCTGCGTCAATTCCAGCCGGTCGGCGATCGGCTCGAACAGGCGGTAGATTTCCGCGCCGCCGATCACCGAGAGGATCGGTGCGCCAGCGGTGGCGATGGCCTCCTCCACGCTGTGGACGACCTCTGCGCCCTCGGTCCGCCACGCACGGTCGCGAGTGAGCACGATGTGGCGGCGGCCCGGCAGCAGGCCCGGCAAGCTATCGAACGTCTTGCGGCCCATCACCATTGGCGTGCCCATGGTCATCGCCTTGAAGCGCTTCTGCTCGCCGGGGATGTGCCAGGGAATCGCGCCATCCGCGCCGATCACGCCATTATCGGCGCGGGCCAGCAGCAGCACGATCTCCGGGCGGGCGGCCGTCATGCCCTTTCAGTCCCGCCCCGCGAGGCGCAGGCGGGTGACGTGACCCATCTTGCGGCCGGGGCGCGCCTCATTCTTGCCGTAGAGGTGGAGATGCGCGCGCTCATCGGCGAGGATGTCCGGCCAGTCGTTCGCCTGCGCGCCGATGAGATTTTCCATCTCCGCGCCCGCCGCCACCAGGCCGGTTGCGCCGAGCGGCAGGCCGCAAATGGCGCGGACATGGTTCTCGAACTGGCTGGCGAGGGCGCCCTCGATAGTCCAGTGACCGCTATTGTGAACGCGCGGCGCCATCTCGTTGAAGATCGGCCCATCGGCGCCCGCGAAGAACTCCAGCGTCAGCACACCGACATAATCGAGCGCCTCGGCCACCTTGGCGGCAATGGCGCGCGCGGGGGGCACTTGCGCCTGCACCGCCGCCGGCGCAGGCACGGTCGAGGTGGCGAGAATGCCCTCATGATGGACGTTATGCGGCGAATCCCAGAAGCGCAGCGTGCCATCATGCCCACGCGCGAGGATCACCGAAAATTCATGATCGAAGCGGACGAAGCCCTCCAGCACCGCCGGCTGGCCGGCAATGTCCGCCCAGGCACGGTCGAATGCCTCCGGGGACGCCGCCATGATCCGCGCCTGACCCTTGCCATCATAGCCGAAGCGGGTGGTCTTGAGGATGGCGGGCACGCCGATCCCCGCGACGGCGGCTGTCAGCCCGGCGCGGTCGTTCACCGCCGCATAGGGCGCTGTGCGGCCACCCAGATCGGTCACGAAACCCTTCTCCGCCAGCCGATCCTGCGCGATACCGAGCGCGCGGGCGTTGGGATGAACGTGGCCAAGCCCGGCGAGCAACGCCACCGCCGCGCTCGGCACGTTCTCGAACTCATAGGTGATGACGTCGACGCCCTGCGCGAATCGCGCCAGCGCATCGCCATCCTCATAGGCCGCCTGCGTCCAGCCGACCGACACGTCCGCCGCCGGCCCGCTCGCCTCCGGCGCGAAGATATGGCTGCGATAGCCGAGTTGCGCCGCCGCGATGGCGATCATCCGACCAAGCTGGCCGCCGCCGACGATGCCGATGGTGGAACCGGGAGAAATCGTCCTCATTCGGGGCTGTCCGTCACCGCCTCGGTCTGTACCGCGCGCCACGCTTCCAACCGCCCGGCCAGCGCCGGATCGTTATTGGCGAGGATCGCGGCGGCCAACAGCCCGGCGTTTTTTGCGCCCGCCTTGCCGATGGCGAGCGTGCCCACGGGGATGCCGCCGGGCATCTGGACGATGGAAAGCAGGCTATCCAAACCCGACAAAGCGGCCGATTGCACCGGCACGCCGAGCACCGGCAGCCGCGTCATCGCCGCCACCATGCCCGGTAAATGCGCCGCGCCGCCGGCGCCCGCGATGATCACCTGCAGGCCACGACCGGCCGCATCCTTGGCGTAGGCGACCAGCCGATCCGGCGTGCGATGCGCCGAGACGATGCGTTTTTCATGAGGAATCTCAAGAACTTCCAATATATCGGCCGCATGCTTCATCGTCTCCCAGTCGGACTGCGAGCCCATGACAATCCCGACTTTCACCATGACCTGCGCCTATCCCATCCGCTCATTTCGCCACTGCCCCGGCCCGATCGCCCGCTTTGAAACCATTCATTAAGCTCCTCGCCAATAGAGACGTGGGAAACGCCGCACAACCGCTCAAAGCAGGACGCAGAACCTGCTGGCGCTTTTGGGGCTGCAAAACCCGGAACATGGCCGTATAAGCCCGGCCGATAAAGGGATTCTCCAACGGTCGCGCAAGGGAGGTAGAGCTTGACACGAGCAACTACCCGAGACGTCGTGCGTGACGAATTCGGCACCGACGTTTCGGCATTGGAGGAAGAAGTCATCGCGCTCCGCAAGGAAGTGCGTCTGCTTCAGCTGGCCAACGCGGAGCTGGAACGGCTGGTGGTGCGCGATACGCTGACGCCGCTCTACAATCGGCGGCATTTCATGAACTGCCTAACCGAGCGACTGAACCGGCTGGAGCGCTATGGCACGCCCTCGGCGCTGCTGTTCATCGACCTCGATGGCCTCAAGCAGATCAACGACACCTTCGGCCACGCCGCGGGCGATTATGCCCTGCTCCACATGGCGCGACTGCTGGCCGGTGCGGTGCGCTCCACCGATATTGCAGCGCGAATCGGCGGCGATGAGTTCGCCCTGCTGCTCGACGGCCTGAGCGAGCATGACGCGACCGAGAAGGCCACCCAGCTTTCCGCCATCATCTATCAGACCGAATGTCGCTTCGGCGAGGATATGCTGCCCCTCTCCGCCTCGTTCGGCTGCACGGCGCTGCGCACGGGGGACAGCGACTTTGCGGCCATCGCCCGCGCCGATTTCGCCATGTATGCCGCCAAGCGCCAACCGAACACGCTCGCTCCGCTGGCGGCCGCCGCCAACTCCCCTTGATCCGCGCCTGAAGCGACTGTGCCAGCCGCCGGGAAAGCGCCTCGCCATACCGGCGCGCCCCTTGCCCATTCCCGTCGTCGCGCCGATGTTGCGGCGGACGAAAGGATGAGTCGCCATGGCGAAGGATTTACGCGAAGGCCCGGCGGACGGGCGCTATGAAGTTCCGCTAGAAGGGGGCACCGCCCTCGCCGACTATATCCGCGAGGGCGATACGCTGCTCGTCACTCACACCCATGTGCCCGCTGCCCTGCGCGGACGCGGCGCCGGTGCGACGCTGGTCAAGGCGCTGCTTGACGATGCGCGCGCGCAGGACCTCAAGATCGTGCCGCTGTGCAGCTTCGTCGCTGCTTACATGCGCCGCCATCCCGAAACGCGCGACCTATTGGCCGAGGGTGCCGAGGAGGATTGAGAGCGCGCGGGTTCGCTCACTCCCGAAACTTTGCGCTTCTGCAAAGGCGGGAGCACATGGCCCAGCTGCGGCTCCTGACCGCCCCAGGCTCCCGCTTTCGCAGAAACACGCCGCTCTTTGATGGCAGAGAACCGTTGAAGGCAGCGAGCCGCCTCGCGCGCCAGCTCAACGCTCGGAGAGATAATAGCGGTCGCGCGCAGTCAGATCGTCCGCCAGTTCGTAAACGATGGGCTGGCCGGTCGGGATTTCGAGGCCGGTGATCTCATCGTCCGGGATGTTGGAGAGGTGCTTGACCAGCGCGCGCAGCGAATTGCCATGGGCGGAGATGAGCACGCGCTTGCCGGCGCGCAGGTCGGGCGCGATGCGGTTCTCCCAATAAGGCAGCACCCGCGCGATGGTATCCTTGAGGCTCTCCGTCGCCGGCACGGCGATCCCCGCGTAGCGCCGATCCTGCGCAAGATCGAAGGGGCTGGCCGCGTCCATCGGCGGCGGTGGCACATCGAAGCTGCGGCGCCAGATCTTCACCTGCTCGTCACCATGCTTCGCCGCCGTCTCCGCTTTGTTGAGGCCGGTGAGGCCGCCATAATGCCGCTCGTTGAGGCGCCAGTCCTTCTCCACGGGCAACCACAGGCGGTCCATCGCCTCCAGCGCGAGGTTGAGCGTCTTGATCGCCCGCTTCTGGAGCGAGGTGAAGCACTGGTCGAAATCCAGCCCCTTCGCCTTGAGCAGTTCACCGGCCGCCACGGCCTCGGCAGCGCCTTTTTCCGTCACATCGACATCCCACCAGCCGGTGAAGCGGTTCTCCAGATTCCAGGTGGATTGGCCATGGCGGATGAGAACGAGCGTCGGCATGGAATGAAGGCTCCCGGTCTAAGATCGACTGAGCGCCTGATAGCGCGATTTCCCGGCCATGCAACGGGCCGGAGGGCAGCGCGACGCCGTATTGACGCGCTGCCCATCCTCACCACTGGCAGGTCAGGCGAACTGGACCGTAGCGCGACGACGACGCATCGCGCCGCCGATCAGACCGAAACCACCGAGCATCATCGCCCAGGTCGCCGGCTCCGGCACGGCCGCCGCGACATCGTTGAGCACGATATTGTCGAACTGCTGGCTGCCCCCGACACTGGTGCCGAACCTGAAGCCCGTGATAGCGCCAAGGTCGGCAAACTCGACTGTGTGCGCGGTCATGCTTTTATTCGTGAAGGAAAAATATTTTACGATATCCGCCGATTCATCCGCCATGAAGAATGTGAATTTGTAGGCAATCTGGAGGCTGCCCAGGGCCAGCGGGCCGAAATCCATGGAGCCGAACTCGAACGCGCCGCCATCCAGACGCGACACGGTGACGTTCGTGCTGCCGCCACTGCCCGTCGTGACCGATACACCGTCCGGATCAATGCTGTTCGCGCCGGTGATCGCCTTGAAACTCAGGCCGGAGGAGGTGTTGACGGTGCTGGAAATCTTGTAGCCATCCTCGACATAATCCGCCTGAGTCCAACCCGTGCTCGGGATCGCGTCGAAATCGATGACGACGGCAGATGCCGGCACCGAGGCCAAGGTCGCAGCCGCGAGAACGCCGGCCGACAGGATCATTTTACGCATTTTCCCAAATCCCCATAGATGGTTAAAAAGCTGTCAATGCAGCTCCGGGTTCCTTGGGGAGTGTTTGTAACAACGGCGCGACAGCAGCGGGTCGAAACGGTTACAGATCATGAACCAAGCCCGAAATGGGACACCGCATGCATCCAAGACATCGGCCATGTCAGGGCGGGAGGCAACTGGGCCGCCATCTCTCCCTTGTCGATCCGTCGGCTCACCGGCTATCGGTCAGGCCAGCGATCCGACCAGATTCAGCTATCAGACAGGAGACGACATATGGCCATCATGCGCACCACGCATATTCACGAAGGTCCGGGCGGTCCCTTCGAGTCGATGTTCGTGGCCGATGCTGCTGCAGACCTGCAACCGGGCCTTTTGCTCTTCCCCAATTTCTTCGGCGCCAAGGAATGGGACTTCGCCAAGGCGGAAACGCTGGCAGCGCTCGGCTACAAGGTGCTGGTGGTCGACTATTATGGGCAAGGCAAGCGCGGTCACGACATGGAGTCTTCCGGCAAGCTGCTGCACGATTTCATGGCGGACCGCGCGGCGGTGAAGCGCCGCCTGCTCGACGCGCTGGCGGAATTGAAGGCACTTCCCGGCGTGGATAGCGACAGGCTGGGCGCGATCGGCTTCTGCGCCGGCGGCAAATGCGTGCTGGACCTCGCCCGCGCCGGGGGCGCCATCAAGGCCGGCGTCAGCTTCCACGGCGTCTATGATGCGCCGCCTTTCCCCAATGCGGCAATCACCGCCAAGCTGCTGATCTGCGACGGCTGGAACGACAATCTCTGCCCGCCCGAAGCCAAGGTAGCGCTATGCAAGGAACTGACCGAGGCCGATGTGGACTGGCAGTTCATCAGCTACAGCCGCACCGGCCACGCCTTCACCGCCAACGACACGCCGCTCAATGCAGAGCGCAGCTTCGGCTTCCAGCCCGACACCGACCGGCGCAGCTGGCGGGCGATGACGGATTTTCTGGCCGAAACGCTGGGGTGAAGCGGGAGGCGGAAAGCGTTACCCCGGATCAAGTCCAGGGTAACGGAATGGGCCAGGGTCGCAACGGGACCGAAGATCCATGCGCTCCTAGATATCGTCCACCATCTCCGCCAGCGTCGCGAGGCAATCGCGGGCAAGCTGGATCGAGCGCTCGGGACTCCAGCCCTGAGTGGGGTCCGGCAGGTCGGCATTGTCCTTGAAGGGCATTTCCAGCGTCATGGCGACGGCGCCGTAACGCTCGGCGATCTGGGCGGTGGCCATGGAGAGATTGCCCTTGCCCGGCCGCACCTCGGGATAGCCGAGCCGTGTCTGGAAATCCGGCGTGCGGATGGCGAGCGTGTCGCGATAGCGGCGGAACAGGGCGAGGCGGTCCTCGCGGAGAGACGGAATACCCTCGAAACCGGCGAGGAACACCGCGGGTATCGCCTCGTCGCCATGGACATCCATGGCGAAGGTCACGCCAGTTTCGTCCATGCGGTTACGGACGCACAGCACCTCGGGCGAATGCTCCGCCGTGGGCGCATGCCATTCGCGGTTGAGGTTGATGCCCGCCGCATTCGTCCGCAAATGCCCCCGGAAGGAGCCATCCGGATTCATGTTGGGAACGATGTGCAGGCGGCAGGCGGCGCGCAGCTTGCGGGCATGGACGTTGGTGGGATCGGTGAGCATTTCCAGCGCGCCTTCCATCCACCACTCGGCCATGCTCTCACCGGGATGCTGGCGCGCGATGATCCAGACCGGCCTGGCGCCCGCGCCCATCTCCAGGCAGTCGATCGGCCGCCCGTCGAGGCTGAGGCCGAGCTGACGCAGCATCACCCCTTCGCACCCAGCCGCCTGCGCGACGAGATCATGGTGCCGTTCCAGCGAATAAGGCGCGAAATAGGCGAACCATGCGGCGTCGCTCGCCAGCGTATAGGTGATGGTCAGCGTGCCGCCATCCTCATCCGCATCATAATGCGAGGGCGCACGCAACCATGTCTCGCGATCCTCCGACACGGCGGCGTGATAATCCGGCCAGCCGCCCGGATAGGCCGACGCCGCCAGCCCGGTGATGCGCAGGGTGAGCGCCGTGCCCGCCGGGGCGGCGACGCGGAAATGGAACCATTGGAAGAAGTCGCTCTCATTGTCCTTGCGGATCGAGAGGGTCGCCTGCGCGCCGGCGATCGACTCGACGACGATGTTGCCGCTGTCGAACGCGCTGGTGATGAGAAGGGAGGGGCTGCTGCCTCTGGCCGTGTTTGTCATTTGACCGTGATAGTCACGCCGGACGGGCCGGGAAAGTCCTTGAACAACGCATCGGCCAGCTTTCCGGCGGCAAGGCCGGGCTGCGCTGCAGGCGTGCCTTCCTTGGCTTGCGTCTCGGCCCGCCCTTCCCAGATGGCGGCCTTGTCCGCCGCGCGGCGCAACTGCACGCGCAGGCTGGTCGCCACCACCGGCTTGGGCTTGCCGGAAAGGTCGATGCCGATGCCCAGGCCAAGGCCACTGCCATAACTGCCGGTCGAGCCGCCCACGCCGACACTAACTGGCGAGCGGCGCTGCTCACCCGGCTGCCAGGTCTGCCGCTCAATGCCGACGATCGCCTCATACTCCCCCGGCCCACTATCGCGCACGGTGAAACCGGTGCGGGCAAGCGCGGCACTGACCGCGTTGGCGGTGGTGCGAAACTCCAGGCTGTCCGCATCGGCCGGATTGGCGGGCACGATGGCCACGCTACCCTGCCGCGCGACCGAATCGCTGTGGAAGCGCGTCACGTCCACCGGCGCGAGGGCGGTGGCGCAACCGCCGGCGAGCAACAGCAGCGGCAGGACAGCGGCCGTCGCGAAGGAGGGGATCGAGCGTTGCATCACCTCAGGAAACTCCCTTGCATAAAGGACCATCATCCGGCGCAGGTCCGCTCCAACAGATATAGGGGCGCTAGCGGTCCGCTGCGATACCGACGATATCAGCGGGGGCGCCGTTTCGGCAATCGCGCGCACGATGGAGCGCGGAGTAATGGTGGATGACGGCCGAGCGCCCTCCCGAACCGGCTGAATTCACCCTTGCGGTCCCCATGCTCCAAGCGTCGGCCTATCGTCGGACATGCGGCACAATGAAGTCTCGCCCGGATGCTGCGGCACCCAAGGAGGAAAGCCCATCGCCGGCACGGTTTCCAAACCTTCGCCCTTCCCTGACGGACATGGCCGGCAGGGCCGTCGCTTACAAAAAGGCCGGGCGCGCCTTGACTTTCCGAGGCCGCCCCCATAGACGCGCGGCTCCGGTTTCCAGAACCAACACGTATTTTTTGGACGTTCGATCATGAAGATCCGCAATTCGCTCAAGTCGCTCAAGGACCGCCACCGGGACAACCGCGTGATTCGCCGTCGCGGGCGGACCTACGTCATCAACAAGACCCAGCGCCGCTTCAAGGCCCGCCAGGGCTGAGGAGACGCGCGCGGCGCGGGCGATGGCCCACCGCGAAGGATAGCAAGCGCCCGGTCAGGCTCTGGCCGGGCGTTTTGGCGTGCAAGGCTCCGGGAGGACGACGATGCGCGTGCATTGCGAATGGGGCCTGCACGGCATGGAACGGCTGCGCGACCGCGTCGCCCTGTTCGTGATCGTGGACGTCCTCTCCTTCTCCACCGCCGTGGATATCGCCACGGGACGCGGTGCTCGCATTTACCCATTCGCTCATGAGGATGGCCCGAATGCTGCCGGGCAGGCCGAATCATACGCTGCCCGTCACGGCGCACTGCTGGCTCGCCCACGCCGCGCGGCCGGCGGGCAATTCAGCCTGTCGCCGGCGAGCCTGATGCGCCTCACACCCGGCACGGCGCTGATGCTCCCCTCTCCTAACGGCTCCCGCCTGTCACTGGCCGCCAGCGGCTACCCATTGTTCACCGGATGCCTGCGCAATGCCGGCGCCGTCGCCAATGCGGCACGCCATGCAGCGGCTGGCGGAGACATTGCCATCGTCCCTGCCGGTGAGCGCTGGCCGGACGGGAGCCTGCGCCCCGCCATCGAGGATTGGCTGGGCGCCGGCGCCATCATCGCGGCGCTCGGCCTACCCTGCTCCGCTGAAGCGGAAACGGCGCGGCTGGCGTTCGAAGCCGCACGACCCGATCTTGCCCGGCTCATTCGGGCCAGCACCTCCGGGCAGGACCTGATCGAGAGCGGCTTCGCGGACGATGTCGAGATCGCCGTGGCGCTGGACGCCAGCAGCGGTGCGCCGCAGCTGAGAGACGGCGCCTATCGCTTGTAAACAGCCTTGAGACGAGGCTTGCAGCGGGTGAAACGCGGAGCGACGGCTCTCGCCTCTCCGCCTCTTTTGCGGCAGATTGCCGGCCAGAGAGATCGCTTGAACGATCCCCGCAGGAGAGCCGCCCATGTATCCGTTCACGCCGGGAAGCTACGCACCGCGTAATGGCTGGTATGTCGCAGCCTTCGCCCATGAGATTGGCGAAGCGTTGCTCAGCCGCTGGATTCTCAACCAGCCGGTCGTGCTCTACCGCAAGGCGGACGGCACGGCGGTCGCGGTCGAGGGACGCTGTCCGCACCGGCATTATCCGCTCGGCGAGAGCAAGCGCGTGGGTGACGCCATCCAGTGCGGCTATCATGGCATCACCTTCGACTGGGATGGCAAATGCACCTTCATCCCCAGCCAGGCGACCGTGCCGGGCGTCTATTCGATCCGCACCTATCCGCTGGTGGAACGCGGCCTCTGGGCTTGGATATGGACCGGCGATGCGGACAAATGCGATGAGGCGCTGATCCCGACGCTGGACGAGATTGGTTACACCATTCCCGGCCTCATCCCCGAAGCTTTCTATGCCATGCATGTCAACGGGCGCTACCAGTTGCTCAACGACAATCTGCTGGACCTGACTCATCTCGGCTATCTGCACGCCAGTTCGATCGGCACGCCGGACGACGCCGCAACGCCCGAAGTGCGCGACCTCAACGAGCGCCGCCTCTCCAGCCGCCGCTACATGCACGACACGCCGATGCCGCCGATCCACGAGGCGGCGACCGACTATCGCGGTCCGGTCGATCGCATTTCCGGCATGGATTTCTTCTTCCCCGGCTTCCACGCGGGCATTGGCGAGATGCAGCTTCCGCGCGATCACGCCGAGGCAGGCAAAGTACTGCGCACCAGCCGCGTGTGGCACGCCGTCACGCCCGCCACGAAGCATAGCTGCAACTATTTCTTCGCGATGAGCGGCGAAACGCAGGCGGCAATCGACCGCGCCAAGATCAGCCTTGAGCCTGTGCTGGCGGAGGACCGCTTCGCCACCGAGCAGATCGAGAAGATCATCACGACGCTGGACGAGGTGCCGGCCGAATTGATGCTGAAGAGCGACACCACAGCCGTGCAGGGGCGCCGCATTCTGCAGGCGATGATGGACAGGGAAAAGGCCGAGGCATCGGTCGCCGGCGGTGCTGGACGCGCTGCCGCCACATTTGAGAGGAGCAAGACTGATGAACCGGTTTGAACAGGCCGTCTATGACTGCATGAAGCCCACCGAGGCGTTGCTGGAGCAGACGACCAACCCGCTGCACCGGAAAATCCTGCTCAACTTCTGGCGGCATGTGCATCTGGAAGGCGCCGGCCTTTATGACGAGATCTGCTGCGACGACATGATGGTCGCCAATCCGGTCTATCGCGTGACCTGGGGCGCCAACCCCGCCGTGCTGGAAGGGCGCGACGCGGTGCTCGCCTTTTACAACAGCGTGGGCGACGTGGTGCTGTGGAACTCGGACGACCGGATCGCGGTGGGCGACTGGGGCGTGGCCGACGAGCTGACCTTCAACCTGCTTGGCCTTGGCGCTATCATGCAGGCGATCGGCTATGCGGTGCCCGATCCGCATAAATTCTATCATGTGCAGAGCCGCCAGGCCTTCATCTGGCCCTATGACAGCAACGCCAAGCTGGCCGGCGAACATCTTTATGAAGACAAGACCAGCCTCAAATGGGTGGAAGTGGACGAGAGCGAACTGACCACCGCCGCGCGCGTCAAGGAAATCCAGAAGGAACTGCTTGACCAGCTCCACGCCCGCTTCGGCGAGAAATTCTGGGTCTATGAAGCGGAGACCACGGCGGCTTGATGGGAAGCATGCGCGGCGAGTCTCCGAGTTTGGCGCGCAATGTCATGTCGGATGCAAGGTCCCGGCTGGAATGATGCTGATGGATCATTCGGGGCGGGAGGAGGCGTGGCGGTATCTCCCGAATCTCATACTTACGCCGTGCTCCCGCAAAAGCATGAGCACGGCGTTGCCATCTGGATAAAATCATTCGATTTGCATCCGTCCGCCGTGAGCTGTCCGCATAAAGACCCTGTGACGCAGCGTCCCGAACCCAGCCCCGGTCATGGAAGCATATGACATCCAAGCAAAACGGTCATACGCGCGAACAGTCCTCCTCGCTGTATTACCCCTCCCCATGCGTCTTCAATTCGTCGCCGCGAACGGTCGCGACGTGGAGGACGTTGGTCGAGCCGGGGGTGCCGAAGGGCACGCCGGCGAGGATGACGATCTTGTCGCCACCCATCGCAACGCCCTGCCGCAGCGCGGTGCGCTTGGCCTTGCCGATCATCTCCTCGAAGCTGCCGATATCCTTCGTGCGCACGGCGTGGACGCCCCACATCAGCCCCATGCGGCGGGCCGTGGTGCCACGCGGCGTAAGCGCAAGGATCGGCACGGAGGGCCGCTCGCGGGCGATGCGGCGCACGGTGCTGCCCGAGGCAGTGAAGCAGACGATCGCCTTGGCCGACGCGGTGGTTGCCACGCTGTTGCAGGCTTCCGCCAGCGCGTCCGCCGTGGTGGGATCGGGCAGGGTCTTGGTGAAATGCAGCCGGTCGAGATAGCCCGGATCATGCTCGACGCTGTGGGCGATGCTGTCCATCATCGCCACCGCCTGCTCGGGCCAGTCGCCCGCCGCCGTCTCGGCCGAGAGCATGACAGCGTCCGCGCCATCATAGACGGCCGTCGCCACGTCCGACACTTCGGCGCGGGTCGGCGTGGGTGATTTTATCATGGATTCGAGCATTTGCGTGGCGACGACCACCGGCTTGCCCAGGCGCCGCGCGGTTTCGACAATCTGCTTCTGGAGCGGCGGCACCGCCTGCGGGGGCAGCTCGACACCGAGATCGCCGCGCGCGACCATCACCGCGTCCGCCATCTCCAATATCTCGTCCAGCCGCGAGACGGCGGCGGGCTTCTCGATCTTGGCGAGGAGCTGGCCGTGGCCGTTCATCAGCCGCCGCGCCTCGGACAAATCCTCGGGACGCTGGACGAACGAGAGCGCGATCCAGTCGCAGCCCGCGTCGATGGCGAAGGCAAGGTCGCGCCGGTCCTTGTCGGTGAGCGCGGCCATGGGCAGCACCGCATCTGGCACGTTGACGCCCTTGCGCTCGGACAGCAGGCCGCCGACCTCCACGGTGGTCTCGACCATATCGTCGCTCACGGCCTGCACGCGCAGCACCAGCTTGCCATCGTCGAGCAGCAGCCGGCTGCCCTCGTCCAGCGCGGCGAAAATCTCGGGGTGCGGCAGATTGACGCGGGTGGCGTCGCCCGGCGTCATGTCGCGATCCAGCCGGAACGGCGCGCCGACCGCCAGCATCACCGGCCCGGCGGCGAAGGTGCCGACGCGCAGCTTGGGGCCTTGCAGATCGGCCAGGATGGTCGTCGGCCGGCTGAACTCCCGCTCCAGACCGCGGATGATCTCGACATTCGCCGCGTGCTGCTCATGCATGCCATGGCTCATGTTGAGCCGGAAGGCATCCGCACCGGCGAGGAACAGCTTGCGGATCATCTCCTCGCTGCTGCTCGCCGGCCCCAGCGTGGCCAGGATGCGAACCTTGCGGGAGCGGGGCGCGAACTTCTTCATGGACGGGAGCGACCTCTTGCGATGATGATGGCCATACCCACATCCGCATCGACCGGGCCGACCGGGGCAGGACACGACAGGGAGGATCATTCAATGACGATAGAGGCGCTCGATGACAAGACCGCGGCGCAGGCTTTCCGCCGGCTGGTCCACCATTTGCGCCACCGCGACGACGCCCAGAATGTCGACCTGATGGGGCTGGCCGGCTTCTGCCGCAACTGCCTGGCCGACTGGATCGCGCAGGCGGACGGTGCGATGGACCGCGAAACCGCGCGCGAGATCATCTACGGCATGCCCTATGCGGCATGGAAGGACGCGCACCAGACTGAGGCGACGCCCGAGCAACTCGCGCGGATGCAGGAGAGCGTGGCGCGCAACAAGCAGTGAGTTGCGCGGCGGCGCGTTTCCTACCTTGATGGCTACAAGCGTGCCCGTTCGCTCCGAGCTTGTCGAAGCCCGCCCTGAGCGACTGCCTCGGGTAAAGATGCCGCCCTTTTGTCCGGCAGCCCAAAATGGTGGTCCTTCGACAGGCTCGGGGCGAACGGGATTTCGCTTCAATCGCTCCGCGAATATCCCATGGGGTCGGAGAACAGGGCGCCACGGCCCCTCGCCGCCCTGGGCTCCTGCCTTCGCAGGAGCACGAGGCCCCTTTAGCCGCCCTCCTATGCATTGCCCATTTACAAACCGATGCCCCCCGGCTAATGCGCCGCGCGATGTCCACGATGATCGCCACGCCGATTACCATTAAACCGACCTGCATAAGCGGGGCGGTTCCGGGTGTGCGCACGGCCTGACGGCCCGAGCATCTGGACGACAGCCCTGCGAAGCGCGGGGCCGACTTTCAGACCGAAAGCTGACCGCCGCGTCTTCCCGTAACCTGGAAGGAGACGTTAGAGATGGTTTCACGCTTTTCCCCCGATGCACGCCTCAATGTCGGCATTGTCGGCGCGACCGGCCTTGTCGGCTCGATGATGCAGCAATTGCTCGCCGAGCGGAATTTCCCGGTCGGCACGCTGCGCCTGTTCGCCTCCGCGCGCTCGGCCGGCAAGCAGGTTGAGTGGCAGGGGCAGACGGTCACGGTGGAGGACGCCGCGGTGGCTGACTTCTCCGGGCTGGATATCGTCTTCTTCTCGGCCGGCGGCTCGACCTCCAAGACCATCGCCCCCAAGGCCGCGGCGGCTGGCGCCATCGTGATCGACAACAGCTCGGCCTGGCGCTCCGACCCGGAGGTGCCGCTGGTCGTCTCCGAGGTGAACCCGGACGCGCTGGCGACTATCCCCAAGGGCATCGTCGCCAACCCCAATTGCACCACCATGGCCGCCATGCCGGTGCTCAAGCCGCTGCACGCAAGGGCGGGCCTCAAGCGCCTGACCGTCTCGACCTATCAGGCCGTCTCGGGCGGCGGCATGGAGGGCATCGACGTGCTGGCACGGCAGATCGAGGCCGTGGGCGATGCCAGCCGCGAGCTGGCCTTCGTGGGCGACGCGGAGTTCGTGCCCGCGGCGGAGAAGTGGGCGGTGCCGATCACCAATAACGTCGTGCCGCTCAACTATGTGCTGGGCGAGGATGGCTATACCGAAGAAGAGCTGAAGTTGCGCGACGAGACGCGCCGCATCCTCGACATTCCCGGCCTGCCCGTCTCCGGCACCTGCGTGCGCGTGCCGGTGTTCACCGGCCACTCGCTCTCGATCAATGCCGAGTTCGAGCGGCCGATCGACGCGGCGACCGCGCTCGACCTGCTCGGCAAGGCGCCCGGCGTGGTGGTGAGCGAGGTGCCCAACCCGCTCGAGGCGACCGGCGCCGACCCGGTGTTCGTCGGCCGCGTCCGCCCCGATCCCACGGTGGCGCATGGCCTGGCGCTGTTCGTGGCCGGCGACAATCTGCGCAAGGGCGCGGCGCTCAACGCGGTGCAGATCGCCGAGGTGCTGTGCGGCCGGGGATGAGGCCGGTGCTTGGTTAAGGTTGCGGGGGAGGGTCCGGTGATGGGGCCTCCCCCATTTTTATTGTCTGCTTCTCGGATGTGGCGGCGCGAGATGCAGGCTGATCGAGTGAGTCGATCGAAACCACGTAATATTCTTGCGAAGGTTCTGAAGGTTCTCCCTCTGGATGGAGAAAAAACGCATCCGGTGAGTGAGGAAACCGATCAGTCCGTCGTTTGAGAAAGAGCCTGTGTTGTCGGTGACGATGGCATGGCCGGTGTGCTGTAGGACAGGGGATGGGGTGGCGTTTGCGCCGTCCCAAGGGGTTAGTGCCGTGAGGGGTAAGGGAGCGCTCATGCGCCCTAGGCTCCTGCCTTCGCAGGAGCACGAGCTTGGGGGCAACCTGAATCTTTCTTTTTCTACCACGCTTTTCAGGGCGGCTTCGCAGGCACGCTTGAAGCGCCGGGCCATGCGATCAGGCCGCTCGCTTTCCCGCAGCCCTTAATGCAGATGTTTCAGCTTATCGGGGTTGCGCATGATGTAGATGGCACCGATCCGGCCCTGCTCGATCTCGAACGCAGTGGTCTGCAATTCGCCATCCGCCTCCAGCGTGACGAAGCCGGGCAGGCCGTTGATGCGGCAGGTGCGCACAAGATGCGAACCGTGCTTGCGATAAAGCACGCCGAGCGCCTTGTGGAGTTGCATGACGGAGCGTTGGCCAAGGAGCAACTGGGTTGCGGCCGGGCGCTTGCCGCCGCCATCGGCATGCATACTGACATCCTCCGCCAGCAGCGCACCGAGCGCGCTCATGTCTCCGCTGCGTGAGGCGGTGAAGAAGGCGCTGGCAATCTCCAGACCGCGCCGGGCTTCCAACTGGAAGCGCGGCCGGGCCTCGCGCACATGGCCCCGCGCCCGCGCCGCGAGTTGACGGCAGGCGGCCGGATCGCGCTCGATCGTCGCCGCGACTTCCTCGAAGCCCAGGCCGAACACGTCGTGGAGCAGGAAGGCGGCGCGTTCGAGCGGCAAGAGCCGCTCCAGCGCCAGCATCAGCGGCAGGGTGACATCCTCCACCTCATCCGCGCCACTTTCATCGACAATCGGATCGGGCAACCACGGGCCGACATAGGTTTCGCGCTGCACCCGCGCGGATTTGAGATGATCGAGGCACAGCCGCGTCACCGTGCGGCGCAGATAGGCCTCCGGCTCGCGCACCGCGGCGCGATCGGCGCCCATCCAGCGGATGAACGCCTCCTGCACCGCATCCTCGGCATCGGCCACCGAGCCGAGCATGCGGTAGGCGACGCGCACCAGCAGGGGCCGCAACGGATCGAAGCTGCCGGCGGCATCCTGCGGGAGCGCGGCGTCCATCAGGCGGCGGCCTTTGCCGGCGTCTCGTTCCAGAGATCAAAGCCGACCGCGATGCGGTTCCAGCCGTTGATGACGTTGATGATGAGGGTGAGCTTCACCTGCTCCTCCGGGTTGAAATGCGCCGCCAGATCGGCCTGCGCCTGGCTATGCCCTTCCGAGAGGCGCGTCAGTGCCTCCGTCCAGGCCAGCGCGGCGCGTTCGCGATCCGTATAGCACGGCGCCTCGCGCCAGGCCGAGAGCAGATAGAGGCGCTGCTCGCTCTCTCCCTGTGCGCGGGCGTCAGTGCTGTGCATGTTGATGCAGTTGGCGCAGCCGTTGATCTGCGAGGAGCGGATCTTGACCAACTCCACCAGCGCCGGCTCCAGGCTGCCATTGGCGGCATTGGAAAAGGCCATCCAGCTCTTCATGAGTTGCGGGGCGGCGGCATAGGGGTCCAGCTTGGCGGTCATGTCTTCATCCTTTCCATGATGTGCACCACCAAGACGAACGAGCCGGCCGCATTGTGACATGGCGGCATAACGGGGCGGCAAAAAATCGATCGCCGGCAAGCGCGCACCGCTCTGGACAGCCCCCCGGCCCGCTCGCTATCGCCCCTGCTTCACCCGAATCCCATTTCACGCATCGGAGATCCAGTTTCATGAGCGAGCCGAACATCGCCGCAGACCAGTTGCGCCTTCTCATCGAGCGTATCGAGCGCCTTGAGGAAGAGAAGAAGGGCATCGCCGACGACATCAAGGACGTCTATCTGGAAGCCAAGGCGACCGGCTACGACACCAAGACGATCCGCACCATCGTGCGCCTGCGCAAGATGGAAAAGCATGATCGGCAAGAGGCCGAAGCGCTGCTGGAGACTTATAAAGCCGCGCTCGGCCTCGAGTGATCGAGACACAGGCGGGCACGATTGCGCAAGGAGATTGACGATCATGCATCTCATCGGGTCGCTCGCATCGCCCTTCGTCCATCGCTGCCTGATCGTGGCCCGCGCCAAGGGCCACGATCTTGCCGTCTCGCCACCGCCGGGCGGATCGATGCAGAGCGCCGAGTTCCAGGCCATCAGCCCGATGGGGCGCATCCCCGTGCTGGCGCTCGATGACGGCGGCCATATCTGCGAATCGGCCGCGATCACGGCCTATCTCGACGAGACGCTGGACGGCCCGGCGCTGCTGCCGGCCGACCCGGCGGCGCGCGCCCGCCTGCGCGAGATCGAGACGATTGCCATCGGCGAACTGGCGGCGGGGCTGCGGCAGGTGATGGTCCACCGGGTCTTCCATGTCTCGCAGAACGAAGCGCGGGTCGCGGCCGGCGTCGAGCAGGCGGACAAAGGCGCCGCCGCCCTGGCGCGACTGATGGCGGACACGGCGCTGCCCGGCGAGACGATCAGCCTAGCCGACGCCGCGCTGACGCCGTTCGCCACGCTGTGCACCATCATTGCCGACCAGCCGGAGATCGCCGATCTACTGGCGCGCCATGCCTTCCTGCCGGCCTATCTGGAGCGGGCGCTCCGCAACCCGCTGCTTGCACGCAGCAAAAGCGAGATGGAGCAGGGCTTCGCCGCGATCCGCGCGCGGATCGCGGCGGCTGCGGGGTGAGGCTGGCGTGGGCGGTATGATGCCGGTCTTGCGCGGATAACGCAGAATAAAAGCACTCTCGTGCTCCTGCGCAGGCAGGAGTCCAGGGCGGCTAGGGAAGTCGGCCAGACCTGCCGCGTGAAGCCCAGGTCTCAGGACGCTACCAGATCACCCTTCCCCCATGTCAGACCCTTCGACACGGGCGCGCGGAGCGGATAGAGTCCCGCGCCTGTATCAGCCCGGTATCGAGAGGAGAGAGCGCATGACGGACGGACCCTGGGGCGGCGGCGAGCAAGGCGACATGATCGTCACCACCACCCACGGCATCGATGGGCGGCCGGTGCAGCGTTATTGCGGCATCGTGACCGGCGAGGTGATCGTCGGCGCCAATCTGTTCCGCGACCTGTTCGCCAGCGTGCGCGATATCGTCGGCGGCCGTGCGGGCGCCTATGAGGAAGTGCTCGGCCGCGCCCGCGAGGAGGCGCTGGGCGAGGTGCGCTCGCGCGCCGCATCGCTGGGCGCCAACGCCGTGATCGGCCTCGACCTCGATTATGAGGTGCTGGGGTCCAGCGGCTCGATGCTGATGGTCTCGGCGACCGGCACGGCGGTGGTGGTTTGAGCGCGATGACGGGGCGGGTCGCCATCATCACCGGCGCGGGCAGCGGCATCGGCCGCGCCGTCGCCCTCACGCTGGCCGGCCGGGGCTACAAGCTGGCGCTGGCCGGACGCCGCGCCGACGCGCTGGAGGAGACGGCCGCGCTGGCCGGGAACACCGCACAGGCGCCGCTCTGCGTGCCGACGGACGTCACCGATCCCGCCTCGGTCAAGGCGCTGTTCGACGCTACGGTTGCGCAGTTCGGGCGGGTCGACCTATTGTTCAACAATGCCGGACTGAACGGCGGGCGCTTCCAGATCGAGGAGATGGACCCGGCGCTGTTCCGCCAGGTGGTCGATACCAATCTGACCGGCGTATTCCTCTGCCTGCAGGCCGCCTTCCGCGTGATGAAGGACCAGACCCCGCGCGGCGGGCGCATCGTCAACAATGGCTCCATCTCCGCCTATAATCCGCGGCCGGACACCGCCGCTTATTGCGCAAGCAAGCACGGCGTCTCCGGCCTCACCAAGTCCGCCTCGCTGGAGGGGCGCAAATATGACATCGCCGTCGGCCAGATCGACATCGGCAATGCCGCCAGCGCCTTCTCGGAACATTTCGCGCGCGGCGTGCCGCAGGCGGACGGGCGGCTGGTGCCCGAGCCGGTGATGGATGCGTCGCTGGTGGGCGAGGCGGTCGCCTATATGGACAGCCTGCCGATCGACGCCAATGTGTTCGAGCTGACGGTGATGCCCACCAAGATGCCGTTTATCGGCCGGGGGTGAGGCGGAGGAGCGGCGCGGTCTTCCGCCACTGGCTCAAAGCTCCATGTGCTCCTGCGCAGGCAGGAGTATATGGCCCAGCCGCTCATCCTCGCCGTGGATTTGCATGGGGTCGGCAACCCGGTGCAATGTGCAATGGCGGGGATGGCAAGAGCCGGCGCCTCAATGAGAGGCAAAACCACGCCCCAGCCGTTGCTCATCGCCGCCCTGGGCTGCTGCCTGCGCAGGAGCACGGAGGCTCGATCGTCAGAAAGCGGCGGCCATCGCCGCCGCCCTCTCAATGCCCTCCTACCCCGCCGCCTTGGCCACACCGACCAGCGCCGGGCGCAGCAGGCGGTCCTTGATCATGTAGCCGGCCTGCATCTCCTGCACGATGGTGCCGGGCGCGGCATCGGACGGGATTTCCACCATCGCCTGATGCAGATTGGGATCGAGCGGTTCACCCATCGAGACGATCTTCTCGATGCCATTCTTGCGGAACACGCTTTCCAGTTCCTTGGCAGTGGCCTCGATGCCGAGAACGAGGGCCTTCATTCCCTCCGCCTCACGCTGCTCTGCGGGAATCGCGTCCAGCGCGCGCGTAAGATTGTCGGCCACGGAGAGGATGTCCCGCGCAAAGCCGGTCGCGGCATAAGCGCGCGTATCGGCCAGATCCTTCTCCAGCCGGCGGCGGACATTCTGGGTGTCCGCCAGCGCGTAGAGCGTCTCCTGTTTGGCGGTGGCGAGCTCCTCCTCCAGCGCGGCGATGCGCGTGGCGGCCTCATCCGCGCCGCCCGCCGGCGCATCGGTCGCGGCGGCTTCCGCCTGATCGGCCGCGAGGGTCTGGTTCTCGTCTTTCGTCTCGTCAGTCATGATCTTCCGTCATTGCATCAATTTGGTGAGAGTCTGCGCCGTGAAGTCCACCATGGGGACGATGCGGGCATAGTTCAACCGGACCGGGCCGATTACGCCGACCACGCCGATCACGCGGCCGCCCGGCCCCCGGTAAGGGGCGGCTATGACCGAAGAACCGCTCAGGGAAAAGAGCTTGTTCTCCGATCCGATGAATATCTTGGTCGCCGCGCCATCGCGCGCGCTATCCAGCAGGCGGGCGATCTCGCTCGTGCTCTCGATCTCGTCGAGAAGCTGGCGGACGCGCTCCAGATCCTCGGCGGCATGGGCGTCGATGAGATTGGCCTGGCCGCGCACGATCAGCACCGGGCGATCCTCCGGGTCGCGGCTCCACGCCGCCAGCCCGCGCGCGATGAGATTGCGCGCCGCCGCATCCAGCGCGTCGCGGCCATCGGCAATCTGCCGGGCGAGCAACGCCTGCGCCTCGGCCAGCGTGCGGCCCGCGGCATGGGCGGAAAGGTAATTGGCGGCCTCGATCAGCATGGAGGGGGTGGTGCCGGGCGGCAACTCGATCACCCGATTCTCGACCGATCCATCCGCCCCGACCAGCACGGCCAGCGCCTGCGTGGGAGACAGCGGCACGAAGCCGACCTGCTTGAGCACCACATCATGATGCGGCACCATCACCAGCCCAGCACAGGCGGACAGGCCGGAGAGCAAAGCCGAGGCGGTGTTGAGCGCATTCTCGATCGGCCCCTCGCCGGTCAACTGCCGCTCGATGGCGCGCTTGTCCTCCTCCTGCGGCTCGCCGGCCTGCATCATGGCGTCGACGAACAGGCGCAACCCGGTGTCGGTCGGCATCCGCCCGGCCGAGGTATGCGGGGCGGCGAGCAGCCCGGCCTCCTCGAGATCCTGCATGACGTTGCGGATCGAGGCGGGCGAGAGGTTGAGGCCGGACAGGCGGCTGATCGTGCGCGAGCCAACCGGCACCCCGTCGTTCAGATAAGACTGGACGACGAGCCGGAAAATCTCGCGCGCGCGATCGCTCAGTTCATAAACCGCCGGGTCGGACATGGCCTTTATGTAAGGCACAGGGCGCGGTAGGCAAGCCGGCACTACGCCGGCCTTGCATGCGCCCGACAGGCTGACCTAAAGGGCGTCATTCTCCATATCGAAAGGCTGTTCCCGATCATGCGTCCATCCGGCCGTGCCCCCGACGAAATGCGTGCCATCCAGATGGCGCCGGGCTTCACCGTGCATGCGGAGGGGAGCTGCCTCGTCTCCTTCGGCGCGACGCGGGTGCTGTGCACCGCGAGCATCGAGGAGCGCGTGCCGCCCTTCCTGCGCGGCAAGGGCGAGGGCTGGGTGACGGCGGAATATGGCATGCTGCCCCGCGCCACCCATACGCGGGGCAGCCGCGAGGCAGCCAAGGGCAAGCAATCCGGCCGCACGCAGGAAATCCAGCGGCTGATCGGCCGCTCGCTGCGCGCGGTGGTGGACCTGAAGGCGCTGGGCGAGCGGCAGATCACGCTCGATTGCGACGTGATCCAGGCCGATGGCGGCACCCGCACCGCCAGCATCTCCGGCGCATGGGTGGCGCTGCGCCTCGCGGTCGACAAGCTGCTCGCCGGCGGCCAGCTGGCGGTCGACCCGATCCAGGCCAAGGTCGCCGCCATCTCCTGCGGCATCTATGAAGGCACGCCGGTGCTCGACCTCGATTATATCGAGGACAGCAATGCCCATGCCGACGCGAATTTCGTGCTGCTCTCGGACGGCAATATCGCCGAGGTGCAGGCCACCGCCGAGGGCGCGACCTATGACGAGGAAGCGCTGCTGCGCCTGCTGCGCCTCGCCCGCATCGGCTGCGCCAGCGTCTTCGAGGCGCAGGATCAGGCAACGGGGCGCTGAGACCGGCCGCCGCATGACACGCACGCTCACCCCCGGCCGACTCGTCATCGCCAGCCATAATGAGGGCAAGGTGCGCGAGATCACGGCGCTGCTCGGCCCTTATGGCATGGCGCCGGTTTCCGCCGGGGCGCTCGGCCTGCCCGAGCCGGCGGAGACGGGCACGACCTTCGCCGAGAATGCGCGGATCAAGGCGCTCGCCTCCGCCACGGCCGCCGGCCTGCCCGCGCTCGCCGACGACAGCGGGCTTGAGGTGAGCGCGCTGGATGGCCGCCCCGGCGTCTATACCGCCGACTGGGCGGAGCGGCAGTGGTTCGAAGGCCCCAAGGGGCGCGACTGGTATATGGCGATGGGCAAGGTGGAGGGCCTGCTCGCGCAGATCGGCCCGGATGCGGACCGATCGGCGGCGTTCGTCTGCACGCTCTGCCTCGCCTGGCCGGACGGAGAGACGGCGCTGTTCGAGGGGCGCGCCGCCGGCACGCTGGTCTGGCCGCCGCGCGGCACGCTGGGGTTCGGCTACGATCCCGTGTTCCAACCGCTCGGCGCCGCGCTGACCTTCGCGGAAATGCCGCCGGCGGAGAAACATGCGATCAGCCACCGCGCGCGGGCGTTCGAGGCGTTGGTCGCCGCGCTTTTCTGATCCCGTGGGGCGATAAGACAGGCCGCTCCGGCCGAGGCGCCGGGCATTAACCGGATGGTGAACTTCCGCTGGCGATAATGCGGCGCGCTCCATCGGAAGGACAAACATGCCGGCCAGGCTGTTCAGGGAACATCGCGAGATCATCGAGGCGGCCGAAAAGCTGCGCGACATGGTGGACCGCACACCGCGACCACCGATGGATGTGGTGAGCCAGCTGCGCGCGCGAATCGGCAGCCTCACCCTCAACCATCTGCGCAGCGAGGCAACGCTGATCGTCAGCCCGTTGCTCGCCAGCGGGCGGATCGGCGAGCTGCCGGAAGGGCGGCAGGTGCTCTCCGAAATCCATGAATTGCGCGCCACATATTCCAACCATATCCGCGACTGGACGCCCCAGGCCATCGTCCGCGATTGGCCCGGCTACACCATCGCTGTGGCTCAGGTCACGGAGCGTCTCCGGAGCATGTTCGCACGCGAGGAGGAGCATCTCCACCTGCCCGCGATCAAGCTGCTCTACCCCGAGGCCATGGCCGAGGCGCGGCGCGCGGCCGGATAAGGCCGCCGCTTCCCCCACTGACTTTCGCGCGCGGGGCGCTATAGCGGCCCAATGATCGCGGCTCCGCCCCTTGCACTCTATATTCATTGGCCGTTCTGCGTCGCCAAATGCCCTTATTGCGACTTCAACAGCCATGTCCGCGAGACGATCGATCAGGCGGCATGGCGGCGCGCGCTGCTCGCCGACCTCGCGCATGAGGCGGCGCTGCTGCCGGGGCGGACGCTCGGTTCCATCTTCTTCGGCGGTGGCACGCCTTCGCTAATGCCGCCGGAGACCATCGCCGCGCTGATCGACGCGGCGGCCGGGCACTGGCCCTTCGCGCCGGACATCGAAATCACCATGGAGGCGAACCCCAATAGCGCCGAGGCGGCCCGGTTCGCTCAAGTGGCCGCCTCCGGGGTCAACCGCCTCTCGCTGGGCCTGCAGGCGCTCGACGATGCCGCGCTACGCTTCCTCGGCCGCGCGCATGACGTGCGCGAGAGCCTCGCCGCGCTGGACGCCGCGCAACGCAGCGTGGCGCGGGTGAGCATCGACCTCATCTATGCGCGGCCCGGCCAGAGCAGCGCCGATTGGGAAGCCGAGTTGCGGCGCGCGCTGGGCTTCGGCACCGATCATCTCTCGCTCTATCAGCTCACCATCGAACCCGGCACCCGGTTCGAGACGGACGTGCGGCGCGGCGCCTTCACGCCCGCCGACCCGGACCATGCCGCCGACCTCTACGAGCTGACGCAGGCGATGACGACGGCGGCGCGCCGGCCCGCCTATGAAGTCTCCAACCATGCCGCGCCGGGGCAGGAGAGCCGGCATAACCTCGCTTATTGGCGCTATGCCGATTATGCGGGCGTCGGCCCCGGCGCGCATGGGCGGCGCGGCGGCAGCGCCACGGTGCGCCACAGGAAGCCGGAGAACTGGCTGGCCGCCCTCACCCGCAACGGCCATGGCATCAGCGAGGAACGCGATCTCGACGCCGCCGAGCGCGCCGGCGAAGCGCTGATGATGGGGCTGCGGCTGGCCGAAGGCGTGGACCTTGCCGATCTGGCCGAGCGCACCGGCTTGGCGCGGGAAGCGCTGGTCGACGAGGAGGCCGTGGCGCGGCTCAGCGAGGCGGGGCTGATGCGCCGCATGGGCGCGAGGCTTGCGGTGACGCCGGCCGGGATGCTGCTGCTCGACGGCATATTGGCGGAAATCGTGGCGGTATAGGGGGCGGCTGGCCCGCTGATCGATCCATCCGCTTAGACCGGCCCACCCATAGAGAAACGCCGTGCTCCTGCGAAGGCAGGGGCCCAGGGCGATGGGGAAGTGCGGTTGGGCTCTGGGCTCCTGCCTTCGCAGGAGCACATGCTGCCCCTCCGTCCGTGTCGAGCGAAGTCGAGACACGCCGCGCGCCTGCCCCACTCCCCCACGCTTGCAGCCACCGCTCGCTTGTGGAACAGCAATCCCACAAACAAAGGGAGGTCCGACCATGGCGAACGGAGGCGCGCGGCGCAGCAGCAATATTGCCCTGCTCATCGACGCCGACAATGCGCGGGCGGCCGATCTGGAGGCCGTGCTGACCATTTTGGGCGACCTCGGCACCGTCAACGTCCGCCGCGCTTATGGCAACTGGAAGAAGCCGGGCCTCTCCGGCTGGTCGGCGATCGCGCTGCGGCACGCCATCGAGCCGCAGCAGCAGTTCGACATCACCAAGGGCAAGAACGCCACCGACATGAAGATGACGATCGACGCCATGGACCTGCTCTACGCAGGGCATGTGGACGGTTTCGGCATCATGTCGAGCGACAGCGACTTCATGCCTGTCGCCACCCGCATCCGCCAGAACGGGCTGCCGGTCTATGGCTTCGGCTCGGAGCGGACGCCCGAGGGCTTCCGCCAGGCCTGCACCCGCTTCATCGACGTGGCCGCGATGGAGGCCGCCGAAAAGACCGACACCGCGCCGCAGACGCTACCGATCGGCACCGAACTGGTGACGCTGCTGGGCGATGCCTGGAAAGCCTCCAAACGCGACGACCGCGACTTCGCCAGCCTTGCCGAAATGGGCCAGCGCGTCGCCAACCGCTCCTCCTTCGACGCGCGCAGCTTCGGCTTCTCCCGCCTCTCCGATCTGGTGGAATCGCTGCCCAACTTCACCACCGAACGGCGCGAGAATGGCGCGCTGTTCGTGCGGCGGGTGCGATAAAGCGCTCGCGAGCCTGCGGAGCCGGCATCGTGCGCCCGTAGGCGGACAATCATAGCCATAGCCGCCCTGTTCGTAAGACAGCATCCCTCAATCAGCATTGCGCTCCTGCGAAGGCAGGAGCCGAGGGCGGTAGGGCGCTGCGGTTTGGCCCTGTGTTCCTGCCTCCGCAGGAACACAGTGTTCAAGCAATCGGAGAAAACATTCACACGGCGCAGTACGGAGAGACGCCGCCCAGACCACCCCTAGAACAGCAGCGCCGCCATGTGCAGCGCCACGCCGACCAGCCCGCCGACCAGCGTGCCATTGATGCGGATATATTGCAGGTCGCGCCCCACGGCGTTTTCCAGCCGGTCGGTCACGGTGCGGGCATCCCAGCCCCGCACCGTCTCGGAGACGAGCGTGACGATGCCGCCACCGTAGCGCGCCGCCGTGCCGGCCGCGACGCGGCGGGCAAAGCGGTTGACGAGGGACTTGAGGGCGGGGTCGTCGCGCAGCATCTCGCCGATCTGGCGCGTTGCCTCACCGAGCCGGCCGGCCAGCACCGCCTGCGGATCGCGCGCGGCGCGCAACAACCCGGCGCGGGCGGCCTGCCACAGCCCGTCCAGCCAATGCTGAATGGCCGGATTGGCGATCATCTCGTCACGAATGCGGTCGACGCGCGCCTGCATCGTCCGATCATGCTGGAGATCGTGGGCGAGCCTCACCAGCCCCTCCTCGACCTTGACGCGCAGACTGTGGCCGGGATCGTCCGCCGCCTCCTGCAGCAGCCTGTCCAGACCCTCGATGATCTTATTGGCCAGCGTCTCGTCCAGGCCGGTGAAGCGCATGATGCTGCCCGAGCGCTCATGCACCATCTGGCGGATGAGCGGACCGTTCGCCTCCAGCGTGCGCGCGCCCCAGCGGATGAGCGTATCCATCACCGGCTGATGGCGCCCATCCTTCATCGCGGCGGTGAGCACCTGGCCGAGCAGCGGCGCGACCTTGAGCTGGCCGATGCGCTGGACCAGCGCGCCCTTGACCATGCCGCCCAGCCGCTCATCGTCCAGCGCCTCCAGACTATCCGCGAGCAGGCGCGAGGCGCCGCGCCGCAGCCGGTCGTCTCCGGCGGAGGGCGCTGCCAGCAACCGTCCGGCGGCGCCCGCCACGTCCAGCCGCTTCATCCGCCGCGCGATGACGGCGGGGGTCAGGAAATTCTCGCGCAGGAAGCTCGCCAGCGTATCGCCGATGCGGTCCTTGTTGCGCGGGATGATCGCCGTGTGGGGGATCGGCAGGCCGAGCGGATGGCGGAACAATGCCGTCACCGCGAACCAGTCAGCCAGGCCGCCGACCATCGCGGCCTCGGTGAAGGCCCGCACGAAGCCGATGGCGGGATGCATCCCCTCCGTGCTGCGCGCCGCAATGTAGAGCGCGGCCATGACGACCAACAGGCCTGTGGCGACGATGCGCATCTGCCGCGCGCCGTTGACCGCGATGCCTTTCATTGCTGTCTGTCGCCGCTCATGGTCCGCCTGTCATGCCGCCGGAGCGGCCGCAACACAAGCCAGGGGAGACAAGCGATCATGACACAGGGAAGCAAGACCCCGGGGTCAAGCCCGGTTTTCCGTTCACGCACTATCGCACAGTGCCCGGCCGGGTGCGGTCGATCAGTCGAGATGCCGTGCCAGATAAGGAACTCGGGCGGTCTATATGGCGATCATCGCGCTCGATCGGGCCTTTATTGAGACGGAAAGCCGGAAAGTCGCATTGTTATCGCGGCTTGCCGCAACGGTCGAGATACGGACCGGCACTCGGCGGATTATTTCCTATCTGCTGAGTCCGCTGCAGACGACTGTCTCTCAAGCAGGGCGTGAGCGGTGATTAATAGAATGATTTGGACAGATTGATTGGTTTTCTCCGGCAAGACCAGTGCTTTTAATATCAAAGTAAATCATCTGAGATTGGCTCCTGCTATTGCAACTCCAGATGATATACAGTTTCATCGATTCTAACGAAAAGATGGGGGCGTTGGAGATGGATCGCTGGGTAGGCATGGGCCGGATCGTGCTGGCTACGCGGGCGATCTTGCCTGCTATCGCGCTGTTGGTGAGTGGTTGCGCATCATCTCATGACGTTGGTGTGCCAGCGGCACCCAGCACCGCAAATCCCGACATTCAAGAGCTTACTCAAAAAGCGCGTTCAGGTGACAAGCAGGCGCAATTCACTCTGGGCATGCGATATGAGCAAGGCATCGGTGTGGGGCAAGATCGGCAGCGGGCCATCGACCTGTATCGTTTGGCCGCACAGTCGAGTAGCGGCACGACATGGATTTATGTGCCAGGTGTCGGAAAAGAGACCTTAGGGCGGGTCATGCCCGTGCGCAGCGGGCAAAAAGCGGATGGGCTTGCGGCGGCGAAAGAACGCCTTGCCGCCATTGAGGGGCAGAGAGCGGGCCTGCTGCCACAAATCACAGAAGCATCAAGAAGGGACTCTCAAGTGCCTGAGATAACATGCCATGCGCGTGCATCGGATGGGCAGGCCGCGCCGGCCTGCACTATGCAGGAGGGGGATGAAATGATTGATATTTTAAATAATCTATCAAACGCTTCAGCCGGATCTCTTAGCATCTCTGATATAGAAGATCTTTTTCAGGTAAAGCTAATACAAGTAGATAGTGATTATGGCCAAGAATATTCCGGACGATCTTTGCGATTTGATTGCGATATTACAGTATATTCACCGCCAGATGGGCGGATTGGTCTTGATATTAAAGCAGTAAAGAATCAATTTTTAAAACAATGGAATGAATATCTCATTAAACGTGGATGGGTTAATGCGAAACCTATCAGATTTCTATTTATCATGGACATATTCTATAAAAATGGAAGGCAAATTCGGGTAGAGCATGATAACGTTCGTATATCGTCGATAGTTGTTCTTGGTCTTAATACGCCGGGGGAAGGTGAATGATTGCGATCTGCCGCTCGAGTCAAGCCCGGGCGACGAGGAAGTCAGCGAACCGTTTCCGGCCAGATGGCCACGCTGCATCATGACCAGACAAGCACCCGGACGACACCTTTGGTTCCGGCGCTATTCCGCCGGCTGGGTCGTCCCCTCGCCTTCCTTGCCGTCATAGGTGAGCACCTTGCGGCGCAGCCAGGGGCCGAGGCGCTTCTCCAGGCCATCGGCAAGGCTGAAGGCCGCCGGCACGATCGCCAGCGTGAGCAGCGTCGAGAGAACGAGGCCGCCGATCACCGTGACGCCCATGGGTGAGCGCCAGGCGCCATCCCCGGTGAGCGAGAGCGCCGTGGGCACCATGCCCGCGGTCATCGCCACCGTCGTCATCACGATCGGCTGGGCGCGCTTGTGGCCCGCCTGCATGATCGCCTCGAACTTGGGCACGCCGCGATCCATCTCCTCCAGTGCGAAGTCGATGAGCAGGATGGAGTTTTTGGCGACGATGCCGAGCAGCATCAGCAGCCCGATATAGACCGGCAGCGAGATGGGATCGCCCAGCAACAGCAGGAACAGGAGGCCGCCGAGCGGCGCCAGCGCCAGCGAGCACATGTTCACCAATGGCGAGATGAAACGCTTGTAGAGCAGCACCAGCACCGCGAACACGAGCAGCACGCCGGACGCCACCGCGATGATGAAATTGACGATCAATTCCTGCTGCCAGCGATCATTGCCGACCGCCTCGTTGGTCACGCCGGTGGGCAGGTTCTTCATCGTCGGAAGCTGCATGATCGCCTTCATCACCGGGCCTTTGACGGCCCCCTTGGCGAGATCGGCACCCACGAAGATGCGGCGCTGCTGGGCATAACGCTGGATGGTCGTCGGCCCGGCGCCGAAGGTGATCTCGGCGACGCGGCTGAGCGGCACCGAGCCGCCGGCCGCCGTCTGCACCGGCAGGTTCTGGATGGTGGAAATGTCACGGCGCGAGGATTCCGGCAGCATCACGCGGATCGGGACCTGCCGGTCGGACAGCGAGAATTTGGCGCTGTTCTGGTCGATATCGCCCAATGTCGCGATGCGGATCGTCTGGCTGAGCGCCGAGGTCGTCACGCCAAGCTGGGCGGCGAGATCGAGCCGCGGATGGATGATCAACTCGGGCCGCTGCATGTCCGCATTGACGCGCGGCGCGACCACATCGGGCAGCCCCTTCATCTCCTCGGCCAGCTTGGCGGCCGTCTCCTCAAGCACCTTGGGGTCCGAGCCGGAGAGCATGACGGAGATGTCGCGGCCGGTGCCCGCGCCGCCCTGCTGGGAGGCGAAGCTCACCCGCGCATCCGGGAACGTCGCGAGCCGGGGCGCGAGAGCGCGCTCGAACTCGATGCTGGAGCGCTTGCGATCCGGCTTGAGGGTGATGAAGATGCGGGCCGTGCCCTCCTGCACATTCTCCATCGCCATCTCGACTTCCGGCTGGCTGGAGATGAGGCCCGCCACGCGGTCGGCCACCGCCTCGGTCTGCTGGATCGTCGTGCCGGGGACCATCTCGATATTGATGCGGCTGAAGTCATTATCCTGGTTCGGCTGGAACTGCTGCGGCATCGTCATCAGCAGCGCGACCGTCACGCCGAAGGCGGCAAGGCCGATCAGCATCATCCACAGGCGATGGCCGAGCGACCAGCGAAGCAGGCCCATATAGCGGTCCATCAGCCAGCCCTCGCCGTGCGATTCCTCGCCATGCGGCTCCAGGAAATAGGCGGCGACCATCGGCGTGATCATGCGCGCCACGGCAAGGCTGATGAGCACGGAAATGACGACCGTGAAGCCGAAATTCTTGAAGAACTGGCCCGAAATGCCCGGCATCAGGCCGACCGGCACGAACACCGCCACGATGGAGAAGGTGGTGGCCACCACGGCGAGGCCGATCTCGTCGGCCGCGTCGATCGACGCCTGATAGGCCGATTTTCCCATCCGCATATGCCGAACGATATTCTCGATTTCCACGATCGCGTCATCGACCAGCACGCCCGCGACCAGGCCGAGCGCCAGCAGCGAGAGCGAATTGAGGTTGAACCCCATCAGGTCCATGAAGAAGAAGGTGGGGATCGCCGCCAGCGGAATGGCGATGGCGCTGATCGCCGTCGCGCGCCAATCCCGCAGGAAGATGAAGACCACGATCACCGCGAGCACGGCACCCTCGACGATGGCGTGCATCGAGCTGTGATACTGATCCTTGGTGTAATTGACGCTGGTGAAGAGCTGCCGGAACTTGACGCCCGGATTTTCCTTCTCAAGTTGGCGGAGGGCCTTGATGCTGTCGTCATACACATTCACGTCCGACGCGCCCTTGGCCCGCTCGATCGAGAAGGTGACGACCTGCTTGCCGCTCACTTTGGAGAGGCGCGTCTGCTCGCCATAGCCATCCGTGACGGTGGCGATCTCCGAGAGCAGGACCGAGCGGCCATTGCCCAGCGATATCTGCGTCTGCCCGAGGTCGTAGGCGTCCTTGGCGTTGCCCAGCACGCGCACCGACTGGCGTGAACCGGCGATCTCCGCCTTGCCGCCCGCCGCGTTGAGATTGACCTGGCGCAGCGTCTGGTTGACCTGCGAGGCCGTCACACCGAGCGACTGCATGCGCGCCGGGTCCACAATGACGCGGATCTCGCGATCGACGCCGCCGCCCCGGCTCACCCGCGCCATGCCGGAAATGCCGAGGAGGCGCTTGGCGACGGTATCGTCGACATACCAGCTGAGCTGCTCGATCGTCATATCCGTCGCCTGCACGGCGAAGAAGGCGATCTCCGTGCCGCCCACTTCGACCTTCTGGACGAACGGTTCGAGAATGCCGTCCGGCAGGTCGCTGCGAATCTGGTCGATCGCGTTCTTCACTTCCTGAACGGCGACATTGGGGTCCTTGCCGATCTGGAACTGCACGAACGTATCGCTGCCGCCCTCGCGCGCGGTCGAGGTGATTTCATCGACGCCGTTGATCGCCCGCACCGCCGCCTCGACGCGCTGGGTGATCTGCGTCTCGATTTCGGTCGGCGCGGCGCCGGGCTGGGTGATCGAAATCTGCGCGGCGGGGAAGTCGATATCCGGATTGTCGACCACCGCCATCTGGCTGAACGAGACGATGCCCGCCAGTAGCAGGCCCAGAAAAATGACGATGGGCGGCACCGGGTTGCGGATGCTCCAGGCGGATATATTGCGCATCGACTCTGTCTATCCTGCTCTGCCTCGGCGCATGGGCCACCGGCGCCAGCCGGCAGCCCGCAGCGCTTAGCTGCCGCTTTTCTCTAGCTTGGGGTTCACCGTCTCACCGGGGTTGAGGAAGCCGCCGGCATACAGCACGACCTTCTCGCCACCGTTGAGGCCCTTGGTGATCGCCAGCCCGCGATCCGTCACGGCGCCGGTCTCCACCTCGCGCCGCTGGACCTTGTTATCCTTGCCGACGACATAGACGTAGCTGCCACGCTGATCGCTCTGCACCGCCGATTCCGGCAGCACCGCCGCCTGCACCTGCGCCATGGCGATCCGCACGCTACCGAAGCCCCCCGGCCGCAGCGCCTCGTTATAAGGCACCGCGATCCGAACGATCCCCTGGCGATTTTCCTGATCGATCACCGGCGAAATCTGCCAGACCTTGCCCTCGAAGCTTTGCGTCATGCCCACGGGCGTCACCTGCGCCGTAGTGCCGACCTTGAGCGAAGCCAGCTCATTTTCCGAAAGCAGCGCCCGCATCTCCATCTCGCCGCCCTTGGCGATACGGAACAGGACGCCGCTGCCCGCGCCCACGACCTGACCTGGCTCCACCTCGCGGGTGAGCACCAGCCCCGCCTCGGGCGCGCGAATATCCAGCCGGCCGATCTGCGCGCGCTGCTGGTTGAGCTGCGCGACGGCGACATTGACGCGCGCGACGGCGGCATCGCGCGAGGCGGTCTTCTGATCGATATCGGCCTTGGAGACGAACCCGTCGCTCACCAGCGCCTTGGCGCGATCCAGATTATTCTGCGCAAGCTGCGCGTCCGCCTTGGCGACCTCCACGGAGGCCGCGAGCTGCGCGAGCTGCTGGGTCTGCACGGACCGCTCGACCGTGGCGAGGATCTGGCCCTTGCCCACCCAGTCGCCCGGCTGGACCTGCACGGCGATGACACGGCCGCCCTCACCCACGACACCGACCGGCATATCCACCCGCGCGGCAAGCGACCCCGTTGCATTGGCAAAGCGCGTCACTGACTCCTGGCCCGGCGTCGCCACCGTCACCAGCGGCACCTGGCTGACATCCTGCCCGCTCTCCTCGCCGCCGCCCAGCATCCGCATGGCGACGGTCGCGACGAGTGCCAGCACCACCACGATCGCAACGCCCAGCAGCAAGCGACGGCGCTTGCGCCGGGTCTCCTCGTCGATCGTCTGACCGGATGCCAGCGTCTCGTACTTCACGTTGCTCTCATAGTTCATGAGTTCCGCCATCCTGGCACGTCGGCGCCTTCCAGCATCCGCCGCTGTATTACCCGAATAAATCACTCCCGGCAAGCGGGATTCGAAAACCCACGCATGCGCGACATAACAGGCCGTTACAGCAGCACGCCCCATGACGGGGCCGCGCAAATGTCATGGCATCCGTCATGAACAAGGCCTGAAGTGCAGTGACCACAGCACCGGTTTCTCACCCGAAAACGGGCATTTATGCGGCGACCCGCGCGCTTTGCCGGTTCCCGCCCGCCCCTGTCAAATCATTTCAATCCTGCAAAGAAGCGCCAAAGAGCCATTTTCCGATGCGCGCAGTAGCGCACGGCGCCGATCCATGCCAAGATCGCATCGCGGGACCATCGAACCGCTCTGCCAGGGTGAACCGTTTGATCCCGCACGCAAATGCACGAAGGGGAGTCTGAAACGCCATGGGTCAAATCATCAGCTTCATCGTCGTCGGCCTGATCGTCGGCATTCTTGCCCGCTTCTTCTACCCCGGCCCCGTGCCCATGGGCGTGATCGGCACGATCCTGCTCGGTATCGCCGGCTCCTTCGTGGGCGGCTTCCTCGCGCGCCTCGTCAGCGGCAGGAACCCGACGCCACTCGAGCCGGCCGGCCTGATCGGGTCGATCGTCGGCGGCATCATCCTGATCTTCCTGGTCGGGCTGCTCTAAAAGCCAGCCTGTCGGCGCCCGCGTTCATTGCGCGGGCGCCAAGCGCCATCAGGCCGGATCGAGTCCGTTGAAGAGCGGTAGCGCCGCCACCTCGCGCGCACTGATCGTCAGGCGGAACAGATCGGTCAGCACCGCACGATAATCGGCCGCGGAGCCGATCTCGCGGACACTCGCCTCGCCGCCGCGATAGAGAGCGAGCCGCCGGTCGGTCATGGCCGCGAAGCCATCGGGGAGCGCGATGCTCACGATCTGCAGCGTCGTGAAGCGGGTATCGGGCCGGGTCGCCGTCCAGTGATTGCACTGCTCCAGGTCGATCGGCGCGACGGGCGCCAGATCGAAGCCATATTGCGGCTGCCAGTCGCCATGCGGGGCGCTGCGACCATCCGTCGCCTTGACCGGGCCGGCGCGCTCCAGCAGCCATTCACCGGCCAGATCGCCCAACGCACCAACCCGCCGCAGCCGGTGCGCGGCACCATCCGCCGTATGCGCCATGGCGCCATCGACAAGGGGGAGCGGCGGCACATAGCTGCCCCCGAAACCCGCATCGGCAACCCACGGCGCGCCATCGAGATCGACCAGCAGCAGCATATGACTGCGCGGGGGCGGCGCATCGCTGCCGGGCGTCAGGCCCAGCCACACGCGCGCCAGCAGCGGCCGGTTGGGCATGGCGAGCGCGGCCAGCATATCGCTGAACAGGCGGTTCTGCTCGAAGCAATAGCCGCCGCGCCCCTGCGTCACCAGCTTGTCGAAGGTGGATGCCGGGTCGATGCGGATCGGCCGGCCAAGGCGAATATCGAGATTCTCGAACCCGATCGTCTGGCGGTGCGCGGCTTGCAGACATGCCAGCCCCTCCGGGTCGGCCGTGGGTGCGGCGCCCAGCCGCAGACGGTGGAGATAAGCAGAGAGATGGTCTGGCAGAATCATGGCGCGGTCCGCTGTGGCATGTCCCGCGCCCGCGCTCAATCGCCCGGCGCTGCATCCCCCACATCGTCGCCACCGGGGCCGACGCAGTAGAAGCACAGCTTGTTCCCATCGAGATCGCGCGCATAAGCCGCGTAGAATGCCTGACTGCCGCCCGCGCCGCGCACGCCGGGGGCGCCCTCGTCCGCTCCGCCCAGTTCGAGCGCCTTGGCATGGAGCGTGCGGACCCGGGCGCGCGTGCGCTGCCCCATCGCGATCATCGTGCCATTGCCGGGCGTTGCCGGCTCGCCATCGGCCGGCTTGGCGACACCGAAGATCGGCCTGCTCCAGTTGCGCCCCCAACCGGCCAGATGCGGCATCTCGATCAGGCGGGAAATACCCACGCTGCCGAACAGCGCATCATAGAAGGCGAGCGCCCGCTGCAGATCGTTGGTGCCAACGGTGGTATAGCCGATCATGGATGCCGCTCCGATCCGGCTATCATGAGAGGCGACTCATGCATTCCGAACGATATGGCATATAGTGTGGGGCACGTCTGCAAAACAGCCGCCGCCGGTTCGCAATGCGCGGCGGGCCGCCGCCGACTGTCCCTATTTGTAACGGTTGAGTTTCGTCGCATAGCGATAGAGCTTCGGCGGCACCCAATCGCGCAGGAAATGATCGAACTGCACACGACGGTCCGCCACGTCGGCGCTGGTCGGTCGCACCTTGAAAACGGTCGTGCGCTCAGGCAGCGCTCGACCAGTCCCTAATCCTCATAGAGCGTCATATCCTTCATTCCGGCGCGGCAGACGCCTGATCCGGCCGGCACCCTCTCCGATACAAAAGCGCATATTTTGTAAAGAGCGTGTGGGGCGCGAACCGGGCCGCATAGCGCAAGGCGGCGCATCCGCAGGATCAGCGGCGGCCTGATCCCGATTTGTTCCCGAACGCCCATTGCCGCGGGCCACCGCGCACGCCATATTCGTCCCCATGGCCATCCAGATCCGCACGACTCTCGCCGAACCCGAAACCGGCGCGGCCTTCGTCCCCCATCGCCCGGCACGGCCGGACAAGACGGAAGGCGGGCGGCCCTTTAAGCTCGTCTCCGATTATCAGCCCTCGGGCGACCAGCCCACGGCCATTGCCGAGTTGGTCGAGGGGGCGATGGCCGGGGAGCGCGATCAGGTGCTGCTCGGCGTCACCGGATCAGGCAAGACCTTCACCATGGCCAAGGTGATCGAGGCGGTGCAGCGCCCGGCGCTGGTGCTGGCGCCCAACAAGATCCTCGCCGCGCAGCTCTATGGCGAGTTCAAGAGCTTCTTCCCCGAGAACGCCGTCGAATATTTCGTCAGCTATTATGATTATTACCAGCCCGAAGCCTATGTCGCCCGTTCCGATACCTATATCGAGAAGGAATCGAGCGTGAACGAGGCGATCGACCGGATGCGCCACTCGGCCACGCGCGCCTTGCTGGAGCGGGACGACGTCATCATCGTCGCGTCCGTTTCCTGCCTCTATGGCATCGGCTCGGTCGAAACTTATTCGGCGATGACCTTCTCGCTCAGCAAGGGCCAGAGCGTCGACCAGCGCGAGATCATCCGCAAGCTGGTCGCCCTGCAATATAAGCGCAACGACGCCGCCTTCGCGCGCGGCAATTTCCGCGTGCGCGGCGACAATCTGGAGATTTTCCCCAGCCACTATGAGGATAATGCGTGGCGGATCAGCTTCTTCGGCGACGAGATTGAGGAGATTGTCGAGTTCGATCCGCTGACCGGCAAGAAAGCGGCCAGTCTCGACCATATCAAAGTGTTCCCCAACAGCCACCACGTCACCCCCGGCCCCACGCTCAAGCAGGCGATGGAGGCGATCCGCCACGAGCTGGCCGAGCGCCTCAAGGAACTGACGAGCGAAGGGCGGCTGCTGGAAGCGCAGCGGCTGGAGCAGCGCACCAATTTCGACCTGGAGATGATCGCAGCCACCGGCGCCTGCGCGGGAATCGAGAATTACAGCCGCTTCCTCACCGGCCGCCTGCCCGGCGAGCCGCCGCCGACATTGTTCGAATATCTGCCGGACAATGCCATATTGTTCGTCGACGAGAGCCACCAGACCGTGCCGCAAGTGGGCGCGATGTCGCGCGGCGACCACCGCCGCAAGGTGACGCTGGCCGAATATGGCTTCCGCCTGCCCTCCTGCATCGACAACCGCCCGCTGCGCTTCAACGAATGGGACGCGATGCGCCCGCAGACCGTCTGCGTCTCCGCCACGCCCGGCCCGTGGGAGATGGAGCAGAGCGGCGGCGTCTTCTCCGAACAGGTGATCCGCCCCACCGGGCTGGTCGATCCGCCGGTGGAGATCAAGCCGGTCGAGGATCAGGTGGACGACCTCATCCACGAAGCGCGGCTGACGGCGGCGAAGGGCTATCGCACGCTCGTCACCACGCTCACCAAGCGCATGGCCGAGGACCTGACCGAGTTCATGCACGAGGCCGGCCTCAAGGTGCGCTACATGCATAGCGACGTGGAGACGCTGGAGCGCATCGAGCTGATCCGCGACCTGCGGCTGGGCGTCTATGACGTGCTGGTCGGCATCAACCTGTTGCGCGAAGGGCTGGACATTCCCGAATGCGGGCTGGTCGCGATCCTCGACGCGGACAAGGAGGGCTTCCTGCGCTCCGAGACGAGCCTCGTCCAGACCATCGGCCGCGCCGCGCGCAATGTCGACGGGCGGGTGATCCTCTATGCCGATCGCATCACCGGCAGCATGGAGCGCGCGCTGGGCGAGACGAGCCGCCGCCGCGTGAAGCAGCTTGCCTATAATGAGGAGCATGGCATCACGCCGGAGTCGGTCCGCAAGCAGATCGGCGACATTATCGCGCACGTGGCGAGCAAGGATCAGGTGACGGTGGAGACGGGGCTGGAGGATGCGCCGCACCTCGTCGGCCACAATTTGCGCGCCTATATCGAGGATCTCGAAAAGAAGATGCGCGCCGCCGCCGCCGATCTCGAATTCGAGGAAGCCGGCCGCCTGCGCGACGAAATCCGCAAGCTGGAAGCCGAGGAGCTGGGGCTGCCCGCCGATGCGCAAGTCACCGGATCGGCCCCGCGCTATCAAGGCCGCGCGACCGAAGGGAAACCGGGCACGCGGAAAATGCGCTACGGCAAGACGCAGCGTAAATTCGGGCGCTGATCACAAGCCATTCCTTCCCGCGGAGAACACTGCACAACTCCGCCCACCCCCTTGAACCCCGCCCGCGCGGGGCCTATCGCGGCGCGATCAGCAGGGAACCGCCAATGACCGTTACCATCCGCACCGCAGACCTCATCGAGAGCGTGGCCGACGCGCTCCAGTTCATCAGCTACTATCACCCGATGGATTATATCCGCGCGCTGGGCGAGGCTTATGACGCCGAGCAGGCCCCGGCGGCGAAGGACGCCATCGCGCAGATCCTCACCAACAGCCGCATGTGCGCAGAGGGCCACCGGCCGATCTGCCAGGACACCGGCATCGTCAATGTGTTCGTGAAGTGGGGCATGGATTGCCGGCTCGACGATACATCGCGCTCGCTGCAACAGGTGGTCGATGAGGGCGTGCGCCGCGCCTATCTCCACCCGGAGAACAAGCTGCGCGCCTCGGTTCTGGCCGATCCCGCCTTCACGCGGCGGAACACGAAGGACAATACGCCGAGCGTGCTGCATGTCGAGATGGTGCCGGGCGCCACGGTGAGCATCGACGTGGCGGCCAAGGGCGGCGGCAGCGAGGCCAAATCCAAGTTCAAGATGATGAACCCCAGCGACAATATCGTCGACTGGGTGCTGGAGATGATCCCGCAAATGGGCGCCGGCTGGTGCCCGCCCGGCATGCTCGGCATCGGCATCGGCGGCACGGCGGAGCATTGCGTCCACCTTGCCAAGAAGGCGCTGATGGACCCGATCGACATGGGTCCGCTCAAGGCGCGCGGCCCGCAGAACGACATCGAGGCGCTGCGCATCGAGATTTTCGACGCGGTCAACGCGCTCGGTATCGGCGCGCAGGGGCTGGGCGGCCTTGCCACCATTCTTGACGTGAAGATCATGGACGCGCCCTGCCACGCGGCCAACAAGCCGATCGCGATGATCCCCAATTGCGCCGCCACGCGCCACGCCCATGTCACGTTGGACGGCTCCGGCCCGGCCTATCTGGAGACGCCGGACCTCTCCGCATGGCCCAAGGTCGACTGGGCGCCGGACAGCAGCGCGATCCGCGTCGATCTCGATGCCCTCACCCCCGAGACGGTGCGGAGCTGGAAGCAAGGCGACAGGCTGCTGCTCAGCGGCAAGATGCTGACCGGGCGCGACGCCGCCCATAAGCGCATCCAGGACATGCTGGCGCGGGGCGAAGAACTGCCGGTCGAGTTCAAGGGCCGCGTCATCTATTATGTCGGCCCGGTCGATCCGGTCGGCGAGGAGATTGTCGGCCCGGCCGGCCCCACCACCGCGACGCGGATGGACAAGTTTACCCGCATGATGCTGGAACAGGGCCTGCTGGCGATGGTCGGCAAGGCCGAGCGCGGCCCCATGGCGGTGGAGGCGATCCGCGACCATCAGAGCGCTTACCTCATGGCGGTCGGCGGCGCGGCCTATCTGGTCGCCCGTGCCATCAAGGGCAGCAAGGTCGTCGGCTTCGCGGACCTCGGCATGGAGGCGATCTACGAGTTCGAGGTGCAGGACTTCCCCGTCACCGTCGCGGTCGACAGCGAGGGGAACAACGTCCACCAGATCGCCCCGCTGGTCTGGCGCGAGAAGATCGCCAGGGAGAAGCTGCTGGAGAAGACATGACCGGCGGCGCCGCGCCCGGAGACGAGGAAGGTGCGACGGCCGATGCGGGCGGCGCAGCGCTCCGCTTCGTGCCCTTGCGCGCGGCGACGCCGGCCCAGCGCGCGGCGTTCTTCGCCATCTATCACGAGGCGCTGCCGCCGAGCGAGCGCAAGGCGGACGCCGCCATATTGGCGCAGGCCGAGCGCGCCGATTGCGTGGTGGAATTGGCCGAACTGGACGGCGCGGCGGCCGGATTCCTCCTCCTCTACCGCGCACAGGCGCACGCCATGGCGTTGCTCGACTATCTCGGCGTCGCCGCGAGCGCCCGCAGTGGCGGCCTTGGCTCTCGCCTGTTCGCGCGGATCGCAGCCCTCTCCGCCAGTCGCACGCTGCTGATCGAGGTGGAGACGGATCGTGAGACGGACGCACCCGACATCGACCAGCGCCGCCGCCGCAAGCGCTTCTATGCGCGGCAGGGTTGCCGGCAGCTTGCCCATCTCTCCTATGTCATGCCGACTGTCGGGCACGAGGCGCCGCCGCGCATGGACCTGCTGGCGCTCACCGGGCAGGATGCTGTCGAGCGCGCCGCCCTTCAGGCGTGGCTGGCCGACGTCTACCAGCAGGTTTACGACCAGCCGCAGGGCCACCCCATGATCGCGCGCATGATGGCGGGCCTGCCGGAGCGGTTGGCCTTTCAGGCGATCTAGGCCCTGCGTCACAAGAACCAGCGCTCCCGCGCAGGCGGAGACGCCGGCCCCGCCGCTGTTCTGCGCCGCCTTGGGTCCCTGCCTTCACAGGAAACCGCCCTTCAACCCTGCTGGAAATTGAGCCGCAGCCCCGGCCGGGGCCAGCGGCATTTGAACAGCCGGCCCGTCGCCGAACCCGTGATCCACGCCGTCTGCATGTCCGGCCCGCCGAAGCAGATGTTGGTGGTGATCGGATCGGGCACCGGCACATGCTCGCAGGCGCCGCTTGCCGGATCGATCAGGGTGATGCCGCCATTGAACAGGGTCGCCGCCGCAATCCGGCCGTCCGCTTCCACCGCGAGGCTGTCGAACCATTGCATGCCGGGCAGGTTGACCACCACGCGGCCGCTCTCATGCCCCACCTCCGGCGGGGGCGTGCCGGGCGCATCGAGATCGAGCGCCCAGGCGCGCTGGAGGATCGAATCGACCCAGTAGAGCGTCTTTTCATCGGGCGAGAGGCCGATGCCGTTGGGGGAAATCTGCTCCGAGCGCAGCCGCTGGATCTGCGAGCCATCCGGCCGGGCATAATAGATGCCGCCGAGCCGCCGGCTCTCCCCATCCGAGAAACCGAAGCAGGTGATCCACAGGCCGCCCTGCCGATCGACCACGATATCATTGGGCGCGTTGAGCGGCTTGCCGTCGCACTGGTCGTAGAGCGTCGTGACCTTGCCGGTGGCGAGATCGACCCGCTGGATGGAGCCGCCCTCATAATGGGCGGGCAGGCCCAGCTTGCCGGCCTCCTGCCAGCCCTCCGGGAAGGTCAGCGCGCCGCCATTATTGACGACATAGGCCGCGCCGTCCTGGCCGATAGCGGCGCCGTTGGGGCCGCCGCCCAACTCCGCCACCGTGTCGCGCGTGCCATCGGGCTTCACCCGTGTCAGCGTCTGCCGCGCCATCTCGACCAGCAGCACCGAGCCATCCGCCATGGCGACCGGCCCCTCGGGAAAGAGCAAGCCATCGGTGACGATTTCCATCTCGATCATTCATCCACTCCTGTGTGGGCGCCGGCTCGGGCCGGGTCCCTTGTCTGTCTGGATAACGCGCGGCGCGGCGGCGGGCGAGCCTGTTGTGCGGTTGCGTTTCACGGCGCGCCCTGGACGTTGGGCGGGATCGCCAGAATGACGTGTCGCGCGGCCGGTCGAACGGACGGGCGACCCGCCCTAACCGCGCAGCCGCCCGATGAAGACCCAGGCGCACAGCGCGCCCATCACACCGCAAAAGCCAATGCCGAGCGCCAGCGACAAGGCGCTGCCGGTCGTCACCTGCGCGAAGACCGCCACGATGACCCCGGCGATAGCGAGCTGGCCGAAGCCGAGCAGCGCGGATGCCTGCCCGATGGCGCGTGGGTGGAGCGAGAGCGCGCCCGCCTGCATCTGCGGCTGCACCACGCCCCAGCCAAAGGTATAGACGATCTCCGGGATGACCAGCGCCGCCCAGGCGCCGGGCGCGGCCCAGGTCGCGCCGATCATCGCCAGCGCGGCGCCGACCTGGATGAGCGTGCCGAGCCGCACCGTCGCTTCGAGCGAATGGGTGCGGATCATCCGGTTGGAGACGATGCTGCCGAAGACGAAGCCCACCGTCGAGAGCGCGAGCATGATCGCATAATGTCCCGCCGTCTCGCCCAGCCGCCCGACGATGACCTGCGGCGCGACCGAGGAAAAGACGAACAAGCCGCTATAGGCGAAGGCATTGCCGAACACGAAGGCGAGCAGCGCCCGCGAGCCGGCCAGCCGGCCCAGCGAGGCGGCGACCTTGCCGGGATGGAGCGGCAGGCGATGCTCCGGCCGCAGCGTCTCGGGCAGGGTGCGCAGGCTGAGCAGGGCGATGATCGCCACCACCAGCCCCATGGCGAGGAGGGGCGCCCGCCAGCCGAACAGCATCACCAGACCGCCGCTCGCCAGCGGCGCCAGCATCGGCACCGGCCCGTAGAGCGCGCCGACCAGCGCCAGCGTGCGCGCCGCGTCCGTCCGGTCGAGCAGATCGCGCACGATGGTCCGCGCCAGCAGCACCACCGCCGCGCAGCCCAGCCCCTGCAGGGCGCGGGCGCTCACCACCATGACGAAATCGTCCGCGATCCCGCCGAGCAGGCTCGCGCCGATATAGAGGGCGAGGCCGCCATAGATGACCGGCCGCCGCCCGACCGCATCGGCCAGCATGCCGCAGAAAAGCTGCGCCGCCGCAAAGGCGATGACGAACGCGCTCATTGCTACCGCAACATCGGCGCGGGGCACGGAAAGCCCCTCCCCCAAAGCGGGCAGCAGCGGTGACATGCCCTCGATCGACATGGGGAGGATCGCAGTCAGCGCCGCGACGAGGAACAGCAACGCGCGCGGCAGGTCCGTCATCGGTGCAGCCGGGGATGGTGGCGCAGCGGCAGCGGCCCCGCCCGGCGGGTTGTCGGAAGGCGATGCGCCGGACAGGAAGGCCTCTATGCCTGGCCGGGCTTGTCGAGCTTGCCGAACGATGCCTCGAACCCGGCGACATCGCCGCTGGCGAGGAACTTCGCCTGCTCGATCCAGTTATCGCGCGTGATCCGCCCCTTGAAGGTGCCGAGATGGGCGTCGACCGCCGCAATCTCCGTCTCGCCCCAGGCGGCGATCTGATCGTAACGGGTGACGCCAAGACCGGCGAGCAAGCCGTTGAGCTTCGGCCCGACCCCCTTGATCTGGCGCAGGTCGTCCGGCGCGCCGACCGCCGCCGGCACGCCGATATCGGTAAAGGCGATGCCGCCCGCCGCCGCCGCGCCGCTGGTCATGATCGCGGCGCTGTTGCGGGCCGCGGCCTGCACATCGCCGGGCGCCGCGCCGCTCGCCGCCACATCGGCCGCCATCGCATCCTCGACCGTCTGCGCGACGTCCTCCGCCATGTTGCGCGCGGCCTCGCTGACGGCGCCGACCGCCGTCACCGAACTGTCGACATGATGGCCGGCCGGGCTGTCCGGCCGGCGCGAGCGCAGCAGCCAGATCACCAGGAAAGCGACGACGAGCGCCGCGACGATCAGCAGGATGGAGGTGGTTCCCATGGACGATTCCCCGTTGAAGCTCGGCGGAAAAGGCGATTTTGCAAAGCAACGAAGCGCCGTGCAAGCGCTCCGAGCATAAGCGGCGCCCCCGCTTTCTTCAACACGCGATGGCGCGCGTTTTCGTCCACCGCTTCATCCACAGATTTTTTCCCGGGGATGGAGAATGCGAAACGCCGCGTAACTCCATGGCTTGCCATGGTTCACGGCCGTGAAACGAATCATTTCATCGATGAACCGAGCCAGGTGGAAATCATTTCCGCCTTGCATCCCACGCCGGCTGTGGCACTATCGCTGGTGTTCACAGACAGAGAACGACGCAATAACTTGTGCCATACCGCTGCGGCTCTCACCGCGGCGCGGGGGTTTTCGTCCCATCGAGCCTGCCGATGCAGGCCTTGACGGAATTGAACGCAGTGCGAACATTGGGGGCTTGAGCGATGGAGTTTCGGGATTTGCAGGCGGAAGCAGCGATGGACGCCACCCTGACCGGCGAGGCAGTGGCCGACGCCGCCCGTGACCAGGCGACGGCCCCGGACGACGCCACATCGGCAGGCAAGGCCGCCAAGCGCAAGAAAGGCGGGTCGAACAGCGTCGACGAGCGGCGCTTCGACGTGACCACCGATGCAACGCGCGACGACCTGCTGACCGAGTTCGGCAAGGAGACGCTGCAGGACCGCTATCTGCTGCCCGGCGAATCCTATCAGGATCTGTTCGCCCGCGTCGCCGCCGCCTATGCGGACGACCAGCCGCACGCCCAGCGGCTCTACGATTATATCTCGCGCCTGTGGTTCATGCCGGCGACGCCCGTGCTCTCCAATGGCGGCACTGGGCGCGGCCTGCCCATTTCCTGTTATCTCAACAGCGTGGACGACAGCCTGGAAGGCATCGTCAACACCTGGAACGAGAATGTCTGGCTGGCCTCGCGCGGTGGCGGCATCGGCACTTATTGGGGCGCGGTGCGCGGCATTGGCGAGCCGGTCGGCCTCAATGGCAAGACCAGCGGCATCATCCCCTTCGTGCGAGTGATGGATTCGCTCACTCTCGCCATTTCGCAAGGCTCGCTGCGGCGCGGCTCGGCCGCCTGCTATCTCGACATCTCGCACCCGGAGATCGAGGAATTCCTCGAAATCCGCAAGGCCTCTGGCGACTTCAACCGCAAGGCGCTCAACCTGCACCATGGCGTGCTGCTGACCGACGCCTTCATGGAAGCGGTGCGCGACGGCACCGAGTTCGAGCTGCGCTCGCCCAAGGATGGAAGCGTGCGCAGCACGGTGGACGCGCGCAGCCTGTTCCAGAAGCTGGTCGAGACGCGCCTGGCCACCGGCGAGCCTTATATCGTGTTCAACGACACGGTGAACCGCATGATGCCCAAGCATCACCGCGACGTGGGCCTCAAGGTCTCCACCTCCAACCTCTGCTCCGAGATCACCCTGCCGACCGGCAGGGACCATCTGGGCAACGACCGCACCGCCGTCTGCTGCCTCTCCTCGCTCAATCTGGAGACATGGGACGCGTGGAACGGCGACAAGCAGTTCATCGAAGATGTGATGCGCTTCCTCGACAATGTGCTGCAGGATTATATCGACCGCGCGCCGGACGAGATGGCGCGCGCCAAATACAGCGCCGAGCGGGAGCGCTCGGTGGGTCTGGGCGTCATGGGCTTCCACAGCTTCCTGCAGGCGCGCGGCATCCCGTTCGAGAGCGCGATGGCCAAGAGCTGGAACCTCAAGATCTTCAAGCATATCGCGGCGCAGGCCAACGAAGCGTCGATGGCGCTGGCGATCGAGCGCGGCCCCTGCCCGGACGCCGCCGATCAGGGCGTGATGGAGCGCTTCTCCTGCAAGATGGCGATCGCGCCGACCGCGTCGATCAGCATCATCTGCGGCGGCACCTCGGCCTGTATCGAGCCGATCCCGGCGAACATCTATACGCACAAGACGCTGTCCGGCAGCTTCATCGTCAAGAACCCGTATCTTGAGACGATCCTGCGGGCGAAGTCCAAGGATTCGACCAATGTCTGGAACTCGATTCTGGAGAAGGGCGGATCGGTGCAGCATCTCGACTTCCTCAGCCCGGAGGAAAAGGACACGTTCAAGACCAGCTTCGAGATCGACCAGCGCTGGCTGATCGAGCTGGCCGCCGACCGCGCGCCCTATATCGACCAGGCGCAGTCGCTCAACCTGTTCATCCCGGCCGATGTCGAGAAGTGGGATCTGCTGATGCTCCACTTCCGCGCCTGGGAGCTGGGCATCAAGTCGCTTTATTATCTCCGCTCCAAATCGGTGCAGCGCGCCGGGTTCGCCGGCGGGGTGGAAGCGGACAACACGCCCGAGATGAAGAAGATCGAGCTGCCCAACACCGATTATGACGAGTGCCTCGCCTGCCAATAGGCAGGCGCCGGGCAGAGCCTGCGACCGCGCACGGACTCTCCGAACGGGGCGGGAACGACCCATTGCCCCGTGACAGTCCGGGTCATGCTCCCTTGAGATGATCGGGTTGTGACGCTCTTCCGGCGGCTCATGTTGTCGGGAGGGGGGGAGTGCAGGCGCACAGGATGCCCCCTTGTATCCGTGCGATCTCTCCCTACCTCAAGGGTCAACGGCATCGACCAGACGCCGCTGAAAAGGGGAAGGAAAGCCGGTCAGGCGGCGCCCTCCCACACGCCGACTGTCGGCTGAAGGGTCCGGTCTCCCATTCCCCCCCCTCGGGAGGCCGGGCTTTTCCTTGCCCGGATCAGGCGATTTCCACCGGAAATTCCACATCCGCAGGCAGCAAAGCCGGGCGCGGGCCGCCCGTCGCCCAATCGAGCAGTTCGATCAGGTGGATGGCCGGCGCGGCGCTGTAGAGCGCGATCTGGGTCATGCAGCCGATATTGCCGGTGGCGATGACATGGGGCGTCAGCCGGTCGATCGCCGCCGCCTTGCGCTGGCCGAGCTGGCGGGCGATCGCGGGTTGCAGCATATTGTAGGTGCCGGCGGACCCACAGCATAGATGCGCATCGGCCGGCAGGAGAACATTGAAGCCCGCGGCCCGCAGCAATTGGACCGGCGCCTCCGTCACTTTCTGGCCATGCTGGAGCGAACAGGGCGGATGCCAGGCGACGGTGAGCGCCGGCGCCGCGCCGGCTGGCGGCAGGCCGATGCGGGCGAGATACTCGCTGACATCCAGCGCGATGGCGGAGACGCGGGCAGCCTTCTGCGCATAAGCCGGGTCGCCGCGCAGCATGTGGCCATAATCCTTGATGGTCGAGCCGCAGCCGGAGACAGTGACGAGGATCGCGTCCAGACCCCCATCCTCCATCCGCGCAATCCACGCATCGACATTACGGCGGGCGGCGTCCAGCGCCTGCGCCTCGCGGCCCATATGGTGGACCAGCGATCCGCAGCAGCCCTCGCCCGGCGCCAGCACCACCTCCTGCCCGCACCGCTCCAGCAGGCGGATAGTGGCGGCGCGAATCTCCGGCCGCAGGACCGGCTCGGCGCAGCCTTGCAGCAGGGCGACACAGCCCCGGCGCGCGGGCGGGGCGGCCGGTTGCGCGGAGCAGCGCGCAGGCACATGGCGCGGAGCCAGCGCCAGCATGGCGGCGAGCGGCCGGAGCGGGCCGATCCGCTCGAACAGGCGCGCAAACGGGCGGCCGAGCGCGGCCAGCCGCAGCGCGAGGCGGAAGCGGCGTGGATGCGGCAAGGTCCATGCCAGCAGCGCGCGCAACAGGCGCTGGCCGAGCGGGCGGCGATAGCGCTGCTCGATATAGATGCGGGCGTGATCGACCAGATGGCCGTAATCCACGCCCGAGGGGCAGGTGGTCGCGCAGGAGAGGCAGGAGAGGCAGCGGTCGATATGGCGGACCACGTCCGGCGTCGGCGCTTCGCCACCCTCCAGCATCGCCTTCATCAGATAGATGCGGCCGCGCGGGCTATCCAGCTCGTCACCGAGCAGATCGAAGGTGGGGCAGGTGCTGGCGCAGAAGCCGCAATGCACGCATTTGCGGATGATCTGCTCGGAGGCGGCCATGTCGCCGTCCACGAGCCGCTCGGGCGGGAAATGGGTCTGCATCAGCCCGCCGCCCCGAACCGGCCGGTCTCGAATATGCCATCGGGATCGAAGGCGCGGCGGATGCGGGCTTCCAGCGCGGCGAGGCTAGCTGCGCGCGGGTGCTGGGCGGGGATGCAGGCGCGCATGTCAGCCGGTGCGCGGACCAGCGCGGCATGACCGCCCGCCGCCGCGACATGATCGCGCAAGGCGGCGGCATCGCCGGCCCAGTCGGTCCAGAGCAGGGCGCCGCCCCAGTCGATCAGCCACCGCGCGCCGTTCGTCTCCAGCCAATCGGCCACCGGCGCGGCCGAGGAAGCGGGAAGCGGGATGCGCCAGAGCAGCGGCCCATCGAGCGGCGAGGCGGTGCAAATGGCCTGCCAGCATGTGGCGGCCTCACCCTCGGGCAACCGCTGGAGGGGGTGATCGGCGCAGTCGCGGATGAGCGCATGGCAGCGCGCCTCGACCGACGGGCCGAAGCCTTCTAGCCGCAGCAGGGTTAGCGCGCGGCCGGCATTGAGCACAGCCGGCAGATGCGCGGCGGCGGCGACGTTGGCGGCGGTGCCGAGCGCCCGCAGCATCAGCGCCTGCGCGGCGGCCGCGTCCAGCCCTTCGGCGATGAGCGTGGCCTGTTCTCGCGGGGCAGGCAGCACCTTGAGCGACAGTTCTGTCATCGCCGCCAGCCGCCCCCAGCTTCCCGCCATCAGCTTGGCGAGATCGAAGCCGGTGACGTTCTTGACCACCCGCCCGCCGGCAACGAAGCGCTCGCCCGTGCCGGAGACGGCGGTGAAGCCGAGCAGATGATCGCGCGCGCCGCCCGCGCTCAGCCGGCGCGGCCCCGCCACCCCCGCCGCGACGATGCCGCCGATGGTCGCATGGCCCGCCGCCGCGCCGAACAGGGGGCCATGATCCCACGGCTCGAAGGCGAGCATCTGCCCCTGCGCCGCCAGCGCCGCCTCGACCTCGGCCAGCGGCGTGCCGGCGCGCACGGTCAGCACCAGCTCGGCGGGATCATAATCGACGATGCCGGTGAAGCCGCGCATGTCGAGTTCCGTCGCCTCCGCCGGCGCGCCGAAACCTGCCTTGCTGCCCCCGCCCCGGATGGCGAGCATGCGCCCGTCCGCGCGCGCACCGCGGATGATGGCGCAAAGCTGGTCGGTCGTATCGGGACGCAGGACAGGCGTTAGATGGGCGGGCATCAGAAGCGCGGCAGCTCCGGGAAGGGCACGCGGCCGTGATGGACATGCATATGGCCCAGCTCGGCGCAGCGGTGCAGTGTCGGGAACACCTTGCCGGGGTTGAGCAGCAGATCGGCATCGAACGCGCATTTGATACCTTGCTGATGGGCGAGGTCCACCGCGCTGAACATCGCCGGCATCAGGTCGCGCTTCTCGATGCCGACGCCGTGCTCGCCGGTGAGCACGCCGCCCACCGCCACGCACAGGCGCAAGATATCCGCGCCGAACGCCTCGGCCGCATCGAGCTGACCGGGCTGGTTGGCATCATAGAGGATGAGCGGATGCAGGTTGCCGTCCCCAGCATGGAACACGTTGGCGACAGCGAGGCCATGCTTGTCCGACAGCGCGCTGATGCCGCGCAGCACGTCCGGCAGGCGGCGGCGCGGGATCGTGCCATCCATGCAGAGATAATCGGGCGCGAGCCGGCCCACCGCCGGGAAAGCGGCCTTGCGCCCGGCCCAGAAGGCAAGCCGCTCGGCCTCGTCGGTGGAGAGGCGCAGGCTGGTCGCGCCATTGGCCCGCGCGATAGCGGTGATCTCACCCAGCAGATGGCCGCACTCCGCCGCCGGCCCGTCCATCTCCACGATGAGCAGCGCCTCCACATCGAGCGGATAGCCGACCTGCACGAATGCCTCGGCCGCATGGATGGCGGGGCGGTCCATCATCTCCATGCCGGCGGGGATGATGCCGGCCGCGATCACATCCGCCACGCATTGCCCGGCCGCCTCGACGCTGGGGAAGCCGATCAGCGCCGCGCGGGCCGTCTCCGGCCGGGGGAGCAGCCGCACCGTCACCTCGGTGACGATGCCGAGCAGCCCTTCCGAGCCGACGACCACGCCGAGCAGGTCCAGCCCCGCCGGCTCCAGCGTGCGCCCGCCCAGCCGCAGCACCTCGCCGGTGATGAGCACGATCTCGACACCGAGCACATTGTTGGTGGTGAGGCCGTATTTGAGGCAATGCACGCCGCCGGCATTCTCCGCGACATTGCCACCGATCGAGCAGGCGATCTGGCTGGAGGGATCGGGCGCATAATAGAAGCCGCGCGCCTCCACCGCGCGCGAGATGGCGAGATTGGCGACGCCCGGCTGCACCACGGCCAGCCGCTCGTCATAATCGACATGCAGGATGCGGTTGAACTTGCCCATGGAGACGACCACCGCATCGGCCAACGGCAGCGATCCCCCGGAGAGCGAAGTGCCTGCGCCGCGCGGGACGACATGCAAGCCCTCCGCATGGCACCAGGCGAGGATGCGCGAGACCTGCTCCACAGTCTCGGGCAGCACCACGGCGAGCGGCGGCTGGCGGTAGGCGGTGAGCGCATCGCTCTCATAGGCGCGCAGCGAGGCCGGCTCGGAGACCACGCCCTCGCCGGGCACGATCCGCCGCAGCGCCGCGACGATCTCCGCGCGGCGGCCCAGAACGGACGGATCGGGGTCCGGCATGCGGATGGACAACGGCGCTCTCTCAAAGGATCAAAGGGGAATGGTCCACGTTCTAGACCGGCTCGGGCGGGAATCGAAGCGGGAAACTGGCCGGGCCTTGGCGTGATTCATTCATGCCCGCACCAATTTCACCGCATGTTATCGGGGAGCGCCCGACATTCATCAAAAATATTGCCGCCAATGCACAATATTGACAGTTTGCCTTTTGGAAAGGCACGCCGCATTCTGGCCGTCAGAGGAGGCACCCGCCTCCCATTGGCGAGCCGGGGTGGTGGCGTGGTGGCACCCGCCCCGGCGCGTTACGGGCGCGATTGTCGCGCGGCCGCCTTGCCGGAAAGCGGGCAAGGACCCATGTGCGAGGGCAGGCCAGCGCGGCGATATGCTCCCACTCGGTGACGGCGTTGGGAGCCGCCTCCCCCTTGCGGCCACGCGCGTTGGAGAGACATGTCATGCTGCCCCGCATCCCCGCCCCCGCCTGGAGCGTCACGCAATGGTTCAACACGGAGCGACCACTGGAGCTGGCCGATCTGCGCGGGCGGGTGGTGGTGCTCCATGCCTTCCAGATGCTCTGCCCCGGTTGCGTGCAGGAGGGCATCCCGCAGGCCCAGCGGATCGCGCGGCTGTTCGACCCCGCGCAGGTCGCGGTGATCGGCCTGCACACGGTGTTCGAGCATCATGATGTGATGACGCCGCAAGCCTTGCAGGTCTTCATCCACGAGTTCCGGCTGACCTTCCCCATCGGCGTCGATATACCGGGAGAGGGCAGCCCACTGCCGCAAACCATGGCCGCCTATGGCATGCAAGGTACGCCGAGCCTGATCCTGATCGACGCGCAAGGCTTTATCCGCAAGCACAGCTTCGGCGTGGAGTCGGACATGCGGCTCGGCGCGGACATCGGCCTGCTGCTTGCCGAGCGTGACAAGAGCAGCGACAACAAAGGCGACGAGATCAACCATGCATGACGGGTCGACAGCGGGAGAAAGCCCATGACTCTCCAGCTCAAGCGCGTCTATGTGCCCGCCTCCGACGATGATGGCCTGCGCATCCTCATCGACCGGCTGTGGCCGCGCGGCGTCAGCAAGCATGACGCCGCCCTTTCCGACTGGATGAAGGACGCCGCGCCCAGCCCTGAACTGCGCAGATGGTTCGGCCACGATCCCGCGCGCTGGGAGGAGTTCCGCACGCGCTATCGGGCCGAGTTGCGGGATAATCCTTGCGTCCAGAAGTTGCGCGAGATGGCGGCTGGCCACAAGGTGACATTGGTCTATGGCGCGCGCGACGAGCGGCACAATCATGCGCTGGTGCTGGCCGAGGCCATAGGCGGTTGAGGCGATGACCAGCGCGATTGCCATGCTCGCCCGCGCTCCTTACATTGAGCGCATGACCGGACGGTTCCGCCTTCGCCTCGCCTGCGCGCTGCCGGCCTTCGCCATGCTCGCGGCCTGCGCCAAGCAGAGCGCGGACGCCGTCTCGACCGCGCCGGGCACGCCGGGCTTCCTCTACGGCTTGTGGCACGGTTTCATCTTCCCGGTCGCCTGGCTGCTCTCGCTCGTCTCGGACCGGGTCGCCATCTATGCCGTGCCGAACACTGGCGGCTGGTATGATTTCGGCTTCTTTCTCGGCATCGTCGTCTTCGGCGTGGGCGCACGGAGCGGCACGCGCACGGTCTATCGCACCGTCTATGTCGACCGCCGGCCCCTGCCATGACCCGCGCGGCGCTCATCATGGCCGCGGTATCGGCCGCCGCTGCGATCGGCGGAGCGATCGTGCTCAGCCGGCCCGCGCGGACGGAACAGGCCGTTTACGGCAAGCGGATCGTCGCGACGATGGCGCTGGCTTTCGCGCTCATCCTGGCGCTGTTCGCCTGGGGGCTGGAGCGCGCCGCCGGGTGACGCGCGGCGGCCTGCCGCGTGCGCCAAAGTCAAGGCCCCGCCGCATAAATTTTGCCGCGGCAAAACGGCACCGACCGCTAGACATTGTGGCAAATAGGCGTAGCATGCCCACCATCTTGTAATATTCAGTCCTAACTCGGGAGCAGGTCGCCATGTCTCTTCTGCATGCCTCCAAGGTCTATAAGCCCTTTGAATATCCATGGGCTTACGACTTCTGGAAGCGCCAGCAGCAGGTCCACTGGATGGCGGAAGAGGTTCCGCTGGGCGAGGATTGCCGCGACTGGGCGCAGAAGCTCTCCGACCATGAGCGCAACCTGCTCACCCAGATCTTCCGCTTCTTCACCCAGGCGGACGTGGAGGTGCAGGATTGCTACCACGACAAATATGGCCGCGTGTTCAAGCCGACCGAGATCAAGATGATGCTGACCGCGTTCAGCAACATGGAGACAATCCACATCGCGGCTTATTCGCACCTGCTCGATACGGTCGGTATGCCCGAGAGCGAATATTCGATGTTCCTCGAATATGAGGAGATGCGCGCCAAGCATGATTATATGCAGCAGTTCGGCGTGGATAATGACGAGGACATCGCCCGCACGCTCGCCATGTTCGGCGGCTTCACCGAGGGCATGCAGCTCTTCGCCAGCTTCGCCATGCTGATGAACTTCCCGCGCTTCAACAAGATGAAGGGCATGGGCCAGATCATCAGTTGGTCGGTGCGCGACGAGAGCCTGCACTGCGAGGGCATCACCCGCCTGTTCCACGCCTTCACCGCCGAGCGCGACTGCCTCACCAAAGCGGTGAAGGAAGATATTATCGACTGCTGCCAGAAGACCGTGCGGCTGGAGGACGCCTTCATCGACCTCGCCTTCGAGCAGGGTCCGGTGCCCGGCATGAGCGCCAACGAGATCAAGCGCTACATCCGCTACATCGCGGACTGGCGGCTGGGCCAGCTCGGCTTCAAGCCGGTCTATATGATCGAGGAGCACCCGCTGCCCTGGCTCACCCCGCTGCTCAACGGCGTGGAACACGCCAACTTCTTCGAGACCCGCGCCACCGAATATTCCAAGGGCGCCACGCGCGGCAACTGGAACGACGTGTGGGAAAGCTTCGACGGCCGCAAGAAGCTGCGCGCCAACGACGAAACGCTCGACGAAACCGGTGGGGAGGACATGTTCTCCAAGGCGGGGATCGCGGCGGAGTAAGCTTTTTCACGGATGTTAAGGCGCGCTTTGCACGCCTGACTTCATGGGCGCGCGCACCTCGACCGGCACGAAGCCTTGCCGGGATGCGCGCCGTCCTCGCCTGCGCTTGGGCGGATTTAGCTAACACCTCGGAAGATATGGAAAATAAAGGATGATATCCTGAATTTTCCAACGATTGTCCTTGCTTCCAATGGATTGAAGGAACGACCGGCTTCGCCCGCATGGCCCTGCGCAATCAGGCCCCGACTCACACGGGTCCCGCCGCACCATGTCCGGCCCCGATCTGGGAGGATGGATGAGCAACCTATGCCCGCAGCACCCGGCTTCATCCTGATTTCAAATAGTTAGGCCAACACGCCCCTTTCTCACGCATGAACCGCCTGTAGCGGCCGGTTCAGGGCCGGGCGCCTACACTTGCCTTCGTTCCCTCACCGCAGAGAACACAGAAGAAAGTGGAGTGAGACAGATGTTCAAGGCGCTCAAGACAAGCATTGCCAGCTTCGCGCTGGGCGCGACGGTGATCGGCGGCTTTGCCGCCACGCCGGCGCTGGCGCGCGATCATGATCGTGGCCGCCATTATGACCGCCATGACAATGGCCGTCACAACGGCCACAACAAGCACTGGAATAAGCGCGGCCGCGACCGGGTGGTCGTCGTGCGCGAGCGCCGCGCGCCGCGCGTGGTCTATCGCTATGACTGGAACCGGCCCGATCCGCGCTATAATGGCTATTATGCCGACCGCTATTATCGCGGCGGCTATGCCCCGATCCGCGTAACGCGCCAGACCCGCATCTATCGCGGTTATGACAACCGCTATTATTGCCGCCGCTCGGACGGCACGACCGGCCTGATCGTCGGCGCGGCGCTTGGCGGCCTGCTCGGTGACCAGATCGACCAGGGCCGCTCCAGCATTCTCGGCGCGGTGCTCGGCGCGGCCGGCGGCGCCCTGGTCGGCCGGGAGGTCGATCGCGGCGGCATGCAGTGCCGCTAAGGACTAGCGCGGCGTCTCGATGACGGGCGGATGGCGCGGGGTTTCGACCCCGCGCCATATTCGATTGGGGGACGCCTTAATTGTTGATCGCGTCGGACCCGGCCTGGCCGACGGACTGGATATCCCGGCCTACCCCCTTCACCGTCGCGCAGGCGGACAGGGCGAACACCGCTCCCACCAGCGCCGCGACCAGCAATTTGCCCTTCTTCGGCATTCCAGACATTCTCGCACCTTTCTTGTCCGCGTCGCGCGATGTTCCACAAAGCAGCGCGTCTTGCAATCGCCCCCGATCGGCCCAATGTTGGAACGCGATGCGCCGCTGTGCATCCTTGATGCAACAGGCGGAACAAAAGGAGAGACGCATGACCCCCATCACCATCGAGCATCGCAAGCAGGAATTGCGCACGCTGCTCGATCAGATCCGCAGCTTCCCCTCTCGGGACTGGTCGCGCGCGCGTGAGCGGGTGGTCGTGCTGCAGCGCATGATCGCCAACGCGGCGCGGCGTAAAACCGGCACCTGACGCGATTTTCCGGCGCGATCAGGCGGGCGCAGACCTCCCTTGCAGATGCCGTCTCCGGCAATGCCATCGCCTTCGCAGCCTCCATCATCGGCGCTGACGCCGCGGACCGTCGTCCCGACCGGCCGTCGCCTCCTGCGCACCGGGCAACGTTTTGGATTCGAGCGGACTCTTGCCTTGCGCGCGCATTCGATTCATGGTGCACGGCCAGCAGATGATGGGCGCCGTCGCGCCGTTCGATAATGGGAGGAAATGATGGCCGTGCGCATGCCCTGGACCTCGGGCTCTTCAGCGCTTGCCCTGTCGCTCATGGCGCTGCCGCTGATGCTGGTGGCGGGCTGTGCACAGAAAAGCGCGCCGCCGGAGGCCATTGCCAATATCCCCTCGCCGCTGCCGGACAATATTCCGCTGGTGGAGGCCCCGCCCCCGCCGCCCATTCTCATCAACCAGAGCAAGGGGGAAGATCTCTGGCACCTGCGCTCCGGCCTCAATGTCGCCGTGCTGCTCTGCCTGGGGCCGGACAATGTCGCGATGGTCGCCGCCTACAACCGCACCCTGAACGTCCATAAGGGCCTGCTCGCCAGCGCCGCGCAGACCGAGGTCGACCTCTATCGCTCCAAGGGCGGCAAGAAGTGGCAGGATGCCTATGACGACCATATGACCAAGATTTATAACGCTTATTCGGGCACGCTGACCCGCGAGGCCTTCTGCCCGCGCGCCAAGACCATCCTCGAGGAAACGAGCAATGCCACGCCGGAAGCCTTCAGCGAACGCGCGACCGTCATGCTGTGGGAACTGAACAAGGCGGCGGGCCTGCCGGACCCGGACGGCAAGCTCACCCGCGCGGCTGCGGCGGCGGGCAATACCGTGACGGCAAGCGCGGCGACGGGCCAGCCCTGATCGAAATCCTGGTCGGCGCCGACCAGAGATGTGGCCATATGGGGAGCGGCTCCCCTGCGAAAGCGGGTGCCCGACCGAGTCAAGCTGAGGCGGACAAACGCCGGCCGCTGTCGTCACAATCGTAAGCGGGCGTGAGCGAGGCGCCCCATTCCCGGTTCATTCGGGAATGGAGCCGTCCTCATCATTCATATTGTCCTCGCCCTCGAAGGCATCCATGTCGATCCGGCCGGAGCGGTCCATATCCGTCATGTGATCGACAAGGTCCTGCGTATCGTCGGGCAGGATCTGGGCGGGATCGGCCTTGTCGCCATGGCTGCTCTTGCCACCCTCGCGTTCACGCCAGGGATGGCGCAGCACATCCTCGGCCACGTCCTGCGCCTGCGAGCCGGCTTCTTCCTGCTCGGCATTCTGTTCGTCCGGATCATTGATATCCGGCGGATGGCGTGGATTCTCGGGCGTCATGCCGCCTGCTCCTCTCGGGTCCCAAGCCCTATTTGTTGTCAATGCCTATTTGTTGATGGCGTCCTGGCCAGCCTGGCCGACGGATTCGATGTCCTTGCCCGCGCCCTTCACGGTCGCACAGGCATTGAGCACCAGCGTTGCGCCCAGCAGCAGGGCGAGAATGGCATTACGTTTCATCGGTCGTCCTTCCATCTTGTCCAGGTCTTCGGGAGAACAACGCTCATGCGCCACTTCGGTTGCGTGGCAAGCGACGCGCGGGAGACCGGCCGCGTCACGGATCACACACCCCCCGATTGACGCGGCGGCCAAGTCGCGGCAGGAGCGGGCATGGCCGATACCACCCCGATTATGCCGCGCAGCACGCTCGACCAGCCGCCATCGTTCAAGCGACGCGGGCTGCTGTTCGTGCTCTCCTCCCCCTCCGGCGCCGGCAAGTCGACCATTTCGCGCAAGCTGCTCGCCGACGATCCGAACCTGAATATGTCGGTCTCCGCGACGACACGGCCGCCGCGCCCCGGCGAGGTGGACGGCAAGGACTATCATTTCGTCGATCTGGAGCGGTTCCGCGAGATGACGACCGCCAACCAGTTCCTCGAATGGGCGCATGTGTTCGATCATCGCTACGGCACGCCGCGCGCGCCGGTCGAGACGATGCTGGACGCCGGGCAGGACGTGCTGTTCGATATTGACTGGCAGGGCGCGCAGCAACTCTACCAGCTTGCCGGCGGCGACGTGGTGCGCGTGTTCATCCTGCCGCCCTCCATGGTCGAGCTGGAACGCCGCCTGCGCGGTCGCCGGACGGACAGCGACGAGGTGATCGACCGCCGCATGACCCGCGCCCACAGCGAAATCTCCCACTGGGACGGCTACGACTATGTGCTGGTCAACGATGACGCGGACGCCTGCTTCGCCAAGGTCCGCACCATCCTGCATGCCGAGCGGCTGAAGCGCAGCCGGCAGACCGGGCTGATCGGCTTCATCCGCAAGCTCGAACGCGAGGATTGAAAGCGCGACGCTGGACCTTGTTCCTATGAGTGGGAGCGCACTGCCTGCGAAGGCAGAGTCCAGGGCGGTAACGAACCGCCCATGCGCCCTGGGCTTCTACCTTCGCAGGAGAACCGTGCCATCTCATATGAAACGATGCTGGAAGGAGCATGACCCGGCCTGAACCGGATCATGCTCCCGAGCCGGTTCCAGGCCTCTCCTCCCTGCGCGCGGCCCCTCTGCGGGGTTCGGCACGCCGCGGCCTGCCCGGCTTCATCGCCAATATCGTTTGCTCGCGAGCGCCGCGCCCTGCGCCAGCGCCGCCATCTTGGCCCACACCACCGCGCGGTCGAGCGCATGCGAGCCGACATGCACGGAAAAGCCGCAATCCACGCCGGCCATCACATTGTCCCGCCCCACCCGGTCGGCATAGCGGCCGATGCGCTGGGCGATCAGCTCGGGATGCTCGATATAGGGCGACTGGCACTCGATCACGCCGGGGATCAGCAGCTTGCCCTCGGGCAGCGGCACGCTCTCGAACAGGGCGAACTCATGGGCATGGCGCGGGTTGGCCGCCTCGAACTGGATGGCATGCGGCCGCGCGCGCCAGATAAGGTCGACAATGTCGCGCAGCGACACGTCGCAATGATGCGGCCCCGGATAATTGCCCCAGCACAGATGCATGCGCAGCTGCGTCTCCGGGATGTTCGCGGTGGCGCGGTTGAGCGCCTCGATATTGAGCATCATCCGGTCGCGGAACTGCGACAGGCTGAGGTCGCGGAACTGGGTGTGCCGGCCCATGGCGAGATCGGGGCAGTCGATCTGCACGGTGATGCCGGCGGCGGCGATCGCCTCATATTCATGCCGCAGCCCTTCGGCGAGCGCGAACAGATAGTCCTCGTCGCTGGCATAATATTCGTTGCGGAAGAACAGCGCCGTGACGCCGGGCGAGGCCGCGCTCATGAAGGCCTGCGCGCCCGGATACCGGGCAAGCGCTGCCTTGAGGCGCATCGCGTCACGCGTTGCCACCGTCATATCCTTGACGCTGATTGGCCCGGTGCAGGCCGGTGCGTGGCGGTGCTTGCGCCCTTCATCAGCGGCAAGACGGGCCTTGGCGCCGGGGAAATCCTCAAGGTCCTGAAAGACATAGCTGTTGCTGGCGCCACCGAAGCCATGCAGCCGATCCTTGATGTAGGTGGCATAGCTGGGCTTGGACTGCTCGCCATCATTGACGATGTCGATGCCGGCGCGCGCCTGCCGCGCCACCACATCCTCCACCGCCTGTGCGACCCGCCCATCGAGCAAGGCCTCGTCGACCGGCTCGCCATCCTCGCGCGCGAACATCAGCGCCATCAGCGCGTCCTCGCGCGGCAGGCTGCCGACATGGGTGGTGAGGAAGCGGCCATGGCTCATGCGCGCCGCCAATCACCCATGATGCGGATGGCCGCGCTGTCAAACATCCGCGCCCGCTTCCCTCGTGCGGCCCACCCCGGCCCGGTCGAGCCGCGCCGCGACAGGCGAAAATGGCCGGCCGGCATCGCCATGTCGACCAGCCCGCCAGACCCGGCGAGCGGCGTCGGCAGCAGCATGGGCAGTCTCCTCCTCATGACAGACTTCTTCCTCCGCAGTCACACCCTCAGGCGCGATGCTCGGCGCGGAACGGATTATTATTGTGATGATCCCCCGCGAGCCAGCGCGCCAGTTCGGCACGGGCGCCGGCGCGGCGCTCGGCATCGAGCGCCTCATCCAGCGCGCGCGGATCGTCATTGGTGAATTCCAGCACCATGCCGTTCGGGTCCTTCACATAGACCGAGCGGCAATAGCCATGCTCCAGCACATAGGTATCCGGCGGCTGGATGCCGGCGGCGGCGATGCGCTGCTCCAGCGCGGCCTGCCCATCCTCGTCCACATGCAAGGCGATATGGTGGAAGGGCGATTCCGGCATGGCCGGGCCGAACAGCGCCTGATCCTCCGCATCGGCGAACTGGAAGAAGGCAAGCGCGCCGCCATCGGCCAGCTCGAAGAAGCAGTGGCAATAGGTCCGCTCCTTGCCGAACAGAATGTCCTTCTCGCAATAGGTCGCCATCAGCGGCAGGCCGATCACATCCTCATAGAAGGCGCGGGTCTTCTCCAGATCTCTGGAGACATAGGCCGTGTGATGCAGCCTGTTCGCCACGATTTTCGATGCCATTGCTCTCTCCTAACGACTCGAGCGGGGCCTTTGGCCCTCACCCCGCGATCTTAACCGCAATCTGCGCGACATGACGACCCTGGTAGCGAGCGCCAGCCAGCTCGTTTTCGCTCGGCTGGCGGCTGCCGTCCGATCCGGCGAGGGTGGAGGCGCCATAGGGTGTGCCGCCGCTGATCTCGCCCATCTCGGCATTGCCCGCGAAGCTGTAGGGCAGGCCGACCACGATCATGCCGTGATGGAGCAGCGTGGTGTGAAACGAGGTGATCGTCGTCTCCTGCCCGCCATGCTGGGTAGCGGTGGAGACGAACACGCTGCCCACCTTGTTCAGCAGCGCCGCGCGCGCCCACAGCGGCCCGGTCTGGTCGAGGAAGTTGCGCATCTGCGCGGCCATGTTGCCGAAGCGGGTCGGCGTGCCGAAGATGATCGCGTCATAATCGGCCAGCTCATCGGGCGTGGCGACCGGCGCGGCCTGATCCAGCTTGACCCCCGCCTGCGCCGCGACCGCGTCCGGCACCAGCTCGGGCACGCGCTTCACATCCACCGTGCAGCCGGGGACGCTGCCCGCACCCTCCGCCACTGCCCCAGCCATCGTCTCGACATGGCCGTAGCTCGAATAATAGAGCACCAAAATCCTTGCCATGATGGCTCCTCCGCCCCTGCCGTTCACCCCTCGCGCAGCGGCGCGACGATCGCCTCATTGTCCGCGCCCAGCACCGGCGGCGCCGTCACCTTCTCCATCCGCTCACCATCGAAGGCGACGGGCGAGCGGATCGTGCGAAAGCGCCCGTGCGGCCCGTGCGGGTCTTCGACCACCAGCCCGAGCGCCTGCGCCTGCGCGCTCTCGGCAACCTCGGCCGATGTGCGGACCGGCGAATGCGGCACCTCGCGCGCCAACAGGTCGCGGCACCAGTCGTCGCGCTCGCGCGTCGCGAAGATCGGCGCGAGGAAGGCGACCACATCCTCATAATGGGCGATGCGGGCATCGCGCGTAGCGAATTGCGGCAGGGCCAGCATGTCCGGCCGGCCGACGGCCTCCGCCAGATTCTCCCAGAATTTTGGCGGCGAGGACATGTGCAGCGCCAGCCATTTGCCATCCCGGCATTCGAACACATAGCTCTGGCTGACATGCGGCCGGCTGGACGGCCCCATCACCAGCTCTTCCGAGAAATAATGGGTGAAATCGTCGAGATTGAAGTGGCTCATCGCCTCGAACATCGAGGTTTCGACCAGCCGCCCCCTGCCTGTCCGCTCGCGCTCGTGCAGCGCGGCAAGGATGCCATAAGCGGCGTAGAATCCGGTCAGCGCGTCGGCAATGGCCGGTCCGACCACGCGGGGATGCGCGGGATTGACCAGCAGCCGCAGAAAGCCGCTCGCCGCCTGCGCCACCGTGTCGAAAGCGGGCCGGTCGCGATCCGGCCCCTCCGGCCCGAAGCCGGAAATCGAGGCATAAATGAGTCGCGGATTGATCCCCCGCAGCCGATCGGGATCGACCCCCAGCCGGCCCGCGACACCGGGGCGGAAATTCTGGATGAACACATCCGCATCGGCCGCCAGCCGGTCGAGCACCGCCAGATCGGCCGGCTGGCGCGTATCCAGCTCGATGCTCTGCTTGCCGCGATTATAGGTCTGGAAATGCGGGGAATAGAGGCCGCCACGAAAGGCGCGGAACGGGTCGCCCTTGCCGGTCTGCTCCACCTTGATGACGCGCGCGCCAAGGTCCGCCAGCAGCAGGCCCGCCGCCGGGCCGGTGATGAACGTGCCCATCTCCAGCACGGTCACATCCTTGAGCGGCTGCGCCATGATCCTCCCTCTCGCTGTCCATCGCACGAGAAAAGCCGCCGAGACTCCGCCGCGCTGGACAAGGATAGGATATTTCGATTATCGAAATCAAGTTCGTTTATCGAAATCCATAAGCGCTATCGGGAGACAGGTCATGCGCATCGGCAAGCAGGACAATGCGATCACCTCCATCTGCACCTCGGACGCGACGAGCATCACGGTGCGCGGCCTCGATCTCTGTGAGGAGGTGATCGGCACATGGGATTTCACCAGCTACTTCTGGCTGCTCGTCACCGGCGAGGTGCCGACGCCCCAGCAACGCCTGTTCGCTAATGCGACATTGTGCGCCATTGCCGAGCATGGGCTGGTGCCGAGCGTCGTCGCGGCGCGGATGACCCTGGCGGCGGGGCCGGAGGCATGGCAGGGCGCGGTCGCGGCGGGGCTGCTCGGCTGCGGATCGGTGGTGCTCGGCAGCGCCGAGATTGCCGGGCGCTTCTATGCGGGTCTGGCCCGGCAAGCGGCAGACGAGCGCCTTGCTGATGCGGAAGTCGCCATCGCCGGTATCCGGGCCTTGCGCGCGGAGAAGAAGCCCGTCCCCGGCTTCGGCCATCCGCTGCATAGCGAGGGCGATCCGCGCGCGCTCAAGCTGATCGCGCTGGCGGAGGAACAGGGCGTGGCCGGCCGCCACATCGCCATGCTCCACGCCATCCGCGACGCGCTGCCCGAGGCGATCGGCCGTCCATTGCCGATCAACGTCAATGGCGCCATCCCCGCCGTGCTGCTCGACGTGGGCTTCCCCCTCGCGGCGCTCAAAGGCATCTCGCTGCTCGCCCGCACCGCGAGCCTGATCGCCCATCTCCAGGAGGAATCCGAACAACCGATCGGCTTCATCATGTCCGGCGCGGCGGCGGAGCGGGTGGCGTTCAAGAGTGGGGTGTGAGGGACAGCATCTTGCACAATCTTAGCAGGAGCACATCGCTTTATAAACCGCGCGCGACCCCGCAACTGGCGCGCCCCCTCACCCCACCTTGCGCGCACGCAGCTCCAGCGCGGCGGTGATGAGATCGCGCGTGTAATCGGTCTGCGGCGCGGTGAAGATCTGCCCGGCCGGCCCCTGCTCCACGATGCGGCCGTCCTTCATCACCACCACCTCGTGCGCCAGCGCCTTCACCACCTTGAGATCGTGGCTGATGAACAGATAAGTGAGGCCATGATCGGCCTGGAGCCGCCGCAGCAGGTCGACGATCTGCGCCTGCACGGACATGTCGAGCGCCGAGGTCGGCTCATCGAGAATGACAAGCTCTGGCCGCAAGATGATCGCGCGGGCAATGGCGATGCGCTGACGCTGGCCGCCGGAGAACTCGTGGGGATAGCGGTCCAGCACGTCGGGCGGCAGGCCGACCTCGGCGATGATCCGCGCCACCGCCGCCTCCCGCTCGGCGCGGCCCAGCGCGGGCATGTGGATGGGCAGCCCCTCGCCGACGATCTGGCCGACGGTCATCTTCGGGCTGAGCGAACCGAACGGGTCCTGAAAGACGATCTGCATCCGCTTGCGCAGTGGCCGCATCTGCTGCCAGTTGCGCGCGTGCAGCGCCTCGCCGTCGAACCAGATCGGCCCCTCGCTGCGGCTGATGCGCAGCAGCGCCATGGCCAGCGTGCTCTTGCCGGAGCCGGATTCGCCGACCACGCCCAGCGTATGTCCGCGCGGAATGGCGAGGGTCACGCCATCCACCGCTTTCACATGGCCGCGCGGCTTGCCGAACCAGCCCTTTATGGGAAAATGCACCTTGAGATCATCGGTCCGCACCAGCGGTTCGGGCACCCCGGTGACGGCCAGCGGCTCGCCGCGCGGCGTCGCGTCGAGCAGGCGCCTAGTATAAGGATGCCGGGGGTCATCAAACAGCGTGGCCGTCTCCCCCGCCTCGACAATCTCGCCTTTCGTCATCACGCAGACCCGCTCGGCCATCTTGCGCACCACGCCGAGATCGTGGGTGATGAGCAGCATCGCCATGCCGAGCCGCTGTTGCAGATCCTTGAGCAGATCGACCACCTGCGCCTGCACCGTCACGTCGAGCGCGGTGGTCGGCTCGTCGGCGATCAGCATGTCCGGCTCGTTGGCGAGCGCCATGGCGATCATCACCCGCTGGCGCTGCCCGCCGGAGAGCTGGTGCGGATAGGATTTGAGGCGCTTTTCCGCGTCACGCAGGCCGACCAGCGTCAGCAGCTCCACGGTGCGCGCCGTCGCCGCCGCCTTGCTCACCAGCGGATCGTGCAGCTTCATCGCCTCGATGATCTGCCGGTCGATGCTGTGCAGCGGGTTGAGCGCGGTCAGCGGCTCCTGCGGGATAAGCGCCACCCGCGCGCCGCGAATGCGCCGCATCACGCTGTCCCCCGCGCCCACCAGTTCCTGCCCGCCCAGCCGGATCGAGCCGGCAGGGTGGAAGGCGGTGGGATAGGGCAGCAGCTGAAGCACGGACATGGCGACGGTCGACTTGCCGGAGCCGGATTCCCCGACCAGCGCCAGCGTCTCGCCGCGCTTGAGGTCGAACGATACGCCGCGCACCGCCTCCACAACCCGCCCTTCCGAGCGGAACGAGCAGCACAGGCCCTCCACGGCGAGCAATGGCGGATCGTGCGGCCCGCTCATGTCGCCTTCCTCGGGTCGAGCGCGTCACGCGCCGCCTCGCCGATGAAGATCAACAGCGAGAGCATCAGCGCCATCACCGCGAAGCCGGCAATGCCCAGCCACGGCGCCTGCAGGTTGTTCTTGGCCTGGTTGAGCAGCTCACCGATGGAAGGCGAACCGCGCGGCATGCCGAAGCCGAGGAAATCGAGCGCGGTCAGCACCGTGATCGAGCTGGAGAGGATGAACGGCAGGAAGGTGATGGTCGCCACCATCGCATTGGGCAGGATATGGCGGACCATGATGGTGGCATTGCCCAGCCCCAGCGCGCGGGCGGCGCGCACATAATCGAGATTGCGCGCGCGCAGGAACTCGGCGCGGACGACATGGACGAGCGCCATCCAGCTCACCAGCAGCAGCACGCCGAGCAGGGTGAAGAAACCGGGCTGAAGGAAGCTGCTCATGATGATGAGCAGGTAGAGCATCGGCAGGCTTTGCAGCACCTCGATGCCGCGCTGGAACAGCAGGTCCGTCCAGCCGCCGAAATAGCCCTGGATCGCCCCGGCCGCCACGCCGATCACCGCGCTGGCGGCGGTCAGCAGCAGGCCGAAGGTGACGGAGAGGCGGAAGCCGTAGATCAGCTTGGCGAGCACGTCGCGCGCCTGATCGTCCGTGCCCAGCCAGTGCCGCGCGGAGGGCGGCGCGGGCGCGGTCTGCGGGAGGTCGTAGTCGATCGTCGCGTGGCTGTAGGGGATGAGCGGCCAGAGCACGCGGCCGCCGCCCCGCGCGATCATCGCCCGCACCGCCGGATCGCGATAATCCGCCTCCGTCTCGAACACGCCGCCGAAGGTCGTTTCGGGATAGGCATGCACCACCGGCGCATAGAGCGCGCCGCGATAGGTCATGAGGATCGGCTTGTCGTTGGCGATCAGCTCCGCGCACAGGCTGAGCGCATAGAGAGCGAGGAAGAGCCACAGGCTCCAATAACCGCGCCGGTTGGCCTTGAAGCTCGCCCAGCGCCGGCGCCCGAGCGGGCCGAGCCAGCGGCGGCACGGCGGTGCGGGATCGGCCGGCATGGCCAGCTCCACGGTCATACGTCCCGCCTCTCGAAGTCGATGCGCGGATCGACCAGCATATAGGCGATATCGCCCAGCAGATTGGCGACCAGCCCGAGCAGCGAGAAGATGAACAACGCGGCGAGCATCACCGGATAATCGCGGTTGATCGTCGCCTCGAAGCCGAGCAGCCCCAACCCGTCGAGCGAGAAGATCACCTCGATCAGCAGCGAGGAGGTGAACAGCACGCCGACGAACGCCGCCGGGAAGCCGGCGACGACGATCAGCATCGCGTTGCGGAACACATGGCCGTAGAGCACGCCGCGCTCGGAAAGGCCCTTGGCGCGCGCGGTGATGACATATTGCTTGCCGATCTCGTCCAGGATCGAATTTTTGGTCAGCATGGTGAGGTTGGCGAAGGCGCCGATCACCATCGCCGTCACGGGCAGGGTGATATGCCAGAGATAATCGCCGACCTTGGCGAGCAAAGGCAGGTCCTGCCAATTCTCGGAGACGAGGCCCCGCACCGGGAAGATGCTCCAGACGGTGCCGCCGGCGAACAGCACGATCAGCAGCACCGCGAACAGGAAGCCGGGAATGGCATAGCCCACCGTCACGAAAAAGCTCGTCCATGCATCGAACGATGTGCCGGCGCGCACCGCCTTGCGAATGCCGAGCGGCAGGGCGACGAGATAGGTGATGAGCGTCGTCCACAGGCCGAGCGAGATCGACACCGGCAGCTTCTCGATGATGAGGTCGATGACCGGGCGGTCCTTGAAGTAGCTGTTCCCGAACTGGAACCGCGCGAAATCGCCGAGCATCTTGAGATAGCGCTCATGCACCGGCCGGTCGAAGCCGTAGAGCTTCTCCAGCTCCTTCACCATCTCCGGGTCCAGATCGCCCGTCGGCGTCAGGCCGCCGCCGCTGACATCCGCGCTGCCGCCGATCATCGCGGTGGCATCCACCGCCTGCCCGGCGAAACGCGCCTCGATCTGCTCGATCGGCCCGCCCGGCACGAACTGGATGATGATGAAGCTGATCGTGACGATGCCGATCAACGTCGGCACCATCAGCAGCAGGCGGCGGGCGATATAGCCCCAGAGCGCCGTCATTTGCCGCGCTCGCGGGCGAGCTTTGCGTCCTTCACCGGGTCGATCCACCAGGTATCGAGCGACGGGAAGGGGAACATGGAGCGCGGCTGTTTCTCCAGCTTGCCGAAACGGTCCCAATAAGTGATCGGGATTTCGCCCAGCGGCGCGGGATACATATGCTGGAAGGGGATGGCGTAGTAATTCCACAGCAGGATGCGGTCGAGCGCGCGCATGGCGTCGACCACGGTCGCGCGGTCGCGCGCGCCGACCACCGCCGCGATCATCGCATCGACCGCAGGGTTCTTCACACCGGGATAGTTGAGTTGCTGCGGCAAGTCCGCCGCCGCGCTGCCCCACATCAGCGCGATACCGGAGCTTGGCGTCTCCGCGGTGGGATATTGCGGCGCGGCCACAAGCAGGTCGTAATCGTAATTCCGCATCCGGTAGCGGAACTGCGCGCTGTCGAACGCGCGGAACGTCACGGTGATACCGAGCCGCCGGGCATTCTCGATGAACAGCGACACCTGCCGGTCGACCAGCGGCGAATAAGCGACAAGCTGGAGCACCACCGGCGCGCCGGTGCGCTTGTCGCGCAATGTGCCGTCGACAATTCGATAGCCGGCAGCGCGCAGGATGCCCGCCGCCTCGATGAGATTGGCGCGGCGATTGGCCCATGTCCCGCCCACCGGCAGGCTGGGCGGCGTGGTGAACAGCTCCGGCGGCACCTGCTCGCGCACCGTCTCCAGCAGCGCGCGCTCGCCCGGCCCCGGCAACCCGGTCGCGGCGAACTCACTGTTGGAGAAGAAGCTGGTCAGCCGCCCATGATAGCCGTTCAGCAGCACACGGCGCGTCCACTCGAAATCATAGGCGAGCATCAGCGCGCGGCGCACTTCGCGATCGGCGAGGAACGGGCGGCGCGTGTTCATCACCAGCCCCACCTGATAGGCCGCATTGTCGTAGGGGATGGTCCCGCGCTTGATCCAGCCCGCGCGGAAAGCGGGCAGGCGCGCCTCGGCGGGCCAGCGCGTCGCCTCCGTCTCGAAGCGCAGGTCCGAATTGCCGGCGAGGAAGGATTCATAGCCGACCTGCCGGTCTCGAAAGAACTCGTTGCGGATGACGTCGAAATTGTAGCGACCCTTGTTGATCGGCAGGTCTTTCGCCCAATAGTCCCTGACCCGTTCCAGCTCGAACCAGCGCCCCTGGCTGAACCGGCCGACCTTATATGGCCCGCTGCCGAGCGGCCGGTCGAGCCACGCCGCCTCCACCTTGCGATCGCGGTAGAAATGCCGGGGCAGCAGCCACATATCCATGAGGACCGTGGGCAGCGTGGGGTTGTTCTTCTGGTTGAAGTAGATGCGCACGCTGCGTGGCCCGGTCTTCTCCGTCCGTGTGACGATGGAGGCGACCCGCTTGAGGCCGGGCGTCACCAGCCCCTTGGCAGCCTCGATGGTGAAGATCACATCCTCCACCGTGATCGGCGTGCCGTCATGCCAGCGGGCGCGCGGATCGAGATGGAACTCGACCCAGGAGAGGTCGCGCGGATAACTCAGCGATTGCGCCACCAGCGGATAGCGCGAGGCCGGCTCATCCAGCGCGCGGCGCATCAGCGTATCGTAGATGGCCACCAGCCCCAGCGGCGGATTGCCCATCAGGCTGACCAGATTGAAACTGTCGAAACTGCCCGAGCGCGTCTCCGCATAGCGATAGGTGCCGCCTTTGGGCGCGGCCGGATTGGCATAATCGAGATGCTTGAAATCGGCGGGGTATTTGAGCTTGCCGAACACCGCATAGCCATAGCTGGTGACGATATCCGGCCGGCTTTGCACCGCATTGACGCTCGACGTGGTGAGCATCGGCACCAGCAACAGGCAAAGCAATCCCGGCCCATGGCCGATACGGGCCAGCAGGTGCCGCATGGCGCCAGGCAGCGCGCCAATGATTCCCCTGGGCGGGATCGCCGTCCTCATCACTCCCTGTCGGCGACCTGGCCGCCGCCCCTTGCCGTTGCGCCGGTTCTTTTGCCGATTCGGTGCAGTGTATCGTGTCGATCGCCCGCGAACAATTCGAACTGTATCGATCTTCGCCCGTCCAGATGTAGGCGGCTCCGGGCACGTGCCGGCAGCGGGAGCCAGCGTTGACATACGGCCACCCGAAGGCGCAGTCTGCCACCCTCCACGCGGCCTGCGGCACGCACCCGGCGCCGGGAACGCCTTCGCTTCCCGAAGCGTTTGGGGAGCGAAATCCGGGAAAATCAAACGAAGGGGGAAAGCACGATCGCTGACCTGTCTCACATCGGCTTCGATACGCCTCCGCTGGAGGATCTGACCACTGCCAGCCTGTTCCTCGATCTGGATGGGACGATGCTGGACCTGATCGACCGCCCCGAGATGGTGGTGGCCGATGCGCCGTTACGGGCGCTGCTCATGCGGCTGGCCGAACGGCTGGAAGGGCGGCTGGCCATCGTCAGTGGCCGGTCCATCGCGCAGATGGACGCCATTCTCGGCCCGTCCGCGCAGCACATCGCCCTCTCCGGCAGCCATGGCAGCGAGCATCGCTGGCGCGGCGTGGAGGCGCACCCCGTCCGCCCCCCGTCGCTCGATGAGGCGCAGGCGCGCTTCCGCGCCTTTGCGGACGCGCATGACGGCGTGCTGGTGGAGGATAAGAGCTTCGGCGTGGCGCTGCATTATCGCATGGCGCCGGATGCGGGCGAGGCGGCGCAAGCCCTGGCGGCGACGCTCGCGGAGCAGTTCGACCTCCAGTTCCAGCCCGGCAAGATGATGGCAGAGCTGCGCCTGCCGGGCGGCGACAAGGGCAAGGCCGTCCACACATTGATGGCACGCGCGCCGATGGCCGGCACCAGCCCATGGTTCGTGGGTGACGACGCGACGGACGAAGCAGGCTTCGCCGCCGCGCGCGCGCTGGGGGGCGCCGGCGTGCTGGTCGGCAAGCGCCGCCCCACAGCGGCCCTCTATGCGCTGCCCGATCCGGCGGCGGTGCGGCGCTGGCTGGAGGGCCTGCTCGCATGACCGCGACGCTCGACCTCTGGCCCATCGGCAACTGCCAGGTTTCCGCACTGGTCGACCGCGCCGGGCGGTTCGTGTGGGGCTGCGTGCCGCGCGTCGATGGCGACCCCGCCTTCTCCTCGCTGCTTGACCCCGCCCCCCGCGCCGGCGAGGGCGCGCGCGGCTTCTGGGAGATCGATCTGGAGGATTGCGTCGAGACCCGGCAACATTACATCCGCAACAGCCCGGTGCTGGTGACGCACCACCGCGACAATGCCGGCAACGCCGTGGAGATCATCGATTTCTGCCCGCGCTTCTGGCGCAGCGGCCGCATGTATCGCCCCGTCGCCTTCGCGCGGATCGTCCGCCCCGTGGAAGGATCGCCGCGCATCCGCGTGCGCCTGCGGCCCTCGCGTGATTGGGGCGCCAAAGACCCGGAGCGCACGCGGGGCAGCAACCATATCCGTTATCTCCTTGGCCACATGACGCTGCGGCTCACCACCACGGCGCCGGTCGGCTGGATCGAGGACGAACGTCTGTTCCGCGTCGAGCGGCCGCTGCATTTCTTCCTCGGGCCGGACGAAAGCTTCGCCGAGGATCTGCGCCCTGCGCTGGACATGATGCACGACCGCACGGTGCGCGAATGGCAGAATTGGGTGCGCGGCCTCGCCACGCCGTTCGAGTGGCAGGAGGCGGTGATCCGCGCCGCCATCACGCTCAAGCTCTGCCAGCATGAGGAGACAGGCGCCATCGTCGCGGCGCTGACCAGCTCCATCCCCGAGCATGCCGATAGCGGGCGCAACTGGGATTATCGCTACTGCTGGATTCGCGACGCTTATTACACGGTGCAGGCGCTCAACCGGCTGGGCGCGCTCGACGTGCTGGAGAGCTACCTCGAATATCTCCGCAACATCGTCGACAATGCCAAGGGCGGCCATATCCAGCCGCTTTACGGCGTGGGCGGCGAAGCGAAGCTGGACGAGTGGATCGTGCCCGGCCTCGCCGGCTATCGCGGCATGGGGCCGGTACGGGCGGGCAATCAGGCGTTCGAGCAGGTGCAGCACGATGCCTATGGTCAGATCGTCCTCTCCAACACGCAGAGCTTCTTCGACAAGCGCCTGTTCCGCATGAGCGGCGCCGATGATTTCAACGCGCTGGAGACGGTCGGCGAGCGCGCATGGAAGGTCTATGACGTGGCCGATGCGGGGCTGTGGGAGCTGCGCACCAAGGCCAATGTCCACACTTATTCCGCGGCGATGTGCTGGGCGGCGTGCGACCGGCTGGCCAATGCCGCTACCGCGCTGGGCCTGCCCCGGCGCGCTGCCTTCTGGCAGAAGCGGGCCGATACGATCCACGCGACCATCGAGCGATCGGCCTGGCGGGAGGAGAGGCAGCGCATGTCCGCCACCTTCGGCGGCGACGATCTGGATGCCAGCACCCTGCAATTGCTGGAGTTGCGCTTCTTCACGCCGAACGATCCGCGCTTCGCCACCACGCTGGCGGCGGTGGAAGCCGGGTTGCGGCGCGGCAGCAACATGCTGCGCTACGCGACCGAGGATGATTTCGGCCTGCCCAAGACGGCCTTCAATTTCTGCACCTTCTGGCTTATAGAGGCCCTGCACGCCACCGGCCGGACCGACGAAGCGCGCGATCTTCTGGAAGAAATGCTGAGCCGCCGCACCGCCGCCGGCCTTCTCTCCGAAGACATCGACCCCGCGACCGGGGAATTGTGGGGCAATTATCCCCAGACCTATTCGCTTGTCGGCCTCATCAACTGCGCCGTGCTGCTGAGCAAACCATGGAGCGCCATCCGATGACCCGCCTCGTCGTCATATCCAACCGTGTCAGTCCGCCCGATGGCGAGGGCAAGAGCAACCAGGGCGGCCTCGCCGTCGCGCTCTCCTCCGCCCTGCGCGAGACCAACGGCATCTGGTTCGGCTGGTCGGGCAACGAGATCGAGGAATTCAGCGGCCAGATCGACTTCTCCCGCGCGGACGGCGTCACCACCGCCACCATCGACCTGGAAGCGCAGGACGTGGAGGAATATTATAACGGCTTCGCCAACCGCACGCTCTGGCCGCTGTTCCACGACCGCACCGACCTTGCCGAGTTCGAGCGCGGCTTTGCCGGCGGCTATGCGCGCGTCAACGAGCGGTTCGCCGAAACGGTGCTGCCGCTGATCGCGCCGGACGACGACATCTGGGTCCATGATTATCATCTGATCCCGCTCGGCCGGGAATTGCGCCAGCGCGGCGTGGGCAACCGCACCGCCTTCTTCCTCCACACGCCCTGGCCGGTGCTGCGCCTGCTGCGCGCCCTGCCCCGCCACCGCCAGCTGGTCGAGACGCTGTTCGCTTATGATCTCATCGGCTTCCAGTGCCAGACATGGCTGGACAGCTTCCTCCATTATGTAGGCGATCAGTTTCCCGAGGCGCAGGTGGACGAGCATGGCACCATCACCCTTGACGGCCGGCAGGTGCGCGTCATCGCCTGCCCGATCGGCATCGACGCGCAGGAGTTCAAGGCCAGCGCCGCGAGCGCCGAGGCGGAAGATGCGCGGCAGGCGCTGCTGGGCACGCTCGACGGGCGCAAGCTCATCATGGGCGTCGACCGGCTCGATTATTCCAAGGGGCTGGAGCAGCGCTTCAACGGCTATGAGCGCCTGCTGCTCGACCATCCAGACTATCAGGAGCGTGTCTCGCTGCTGCAGATCGCCCCGCCCTCGCGCGAGGATGTGGTCAGCTATCAGGACATACGCCGCCAGCTCGAAGGGCAGGCCGGCCATATCAACGGCGAGTTCGCCACCGCCTTCTGGGTGCCGCTGCGCTACGTCAATCGCGGCTATGACCGCATCCTGCTGGCCGGCATGTATCGCGCCGCCAGCGTCGGGCTGGTGACGCCGCTGCGCGACGGCATGAACCTCGTCGCCAAGGAATATGTCGCCGCGCAGGACCCGGAAGACCCCGGCGTGCTCATCCTCTCGCGCTTCGCCGGCGCGGCGGAGCAGCTGACCTCCGCGCTGCTGGTCAACCCCTTCAGCCCCGAGGAACTTTCCGACGCGCTGGCGCAGGCGCTGGGCATGCCGCTGGAGGAGCGCAAGGCCCGCTGGCGCGCGCTGATGGAATCGGTCGAGCAGCAGGACGTGCGCTGGTGGCTCCGCCGCTTCCTCGGCGCGCTGCACGGCAAGGGCGCGGATGCTGGCACGGGCAGCGATGCCGGCGGTAGTTCACCCCCAGCGGCACCCCGCCTCGTGCAGAACGATTAAGGGGTTTTCGACACGCCTCGTGATGCTGCACAGGCAGGAGCATTGATTCCCTCTCATACGGACAGCTCTAATCCGACGGCCCGTTGGCCAGCTTCGCACGCGCGAACGCCAGCACGCACAGAGCGCAGGCGGCCACCGGCAGCAGCAGCACGAGGAAAAATCCGCCGCTCGACACCTGCCGACCGATCAGCCATGCGCCCGCCATCGGCCCCGCCATGGCGCCGAGCCGGGCTACGGTGACGGCGAGGCCGATGCCGGCGGAGAGCATCGCCTTGGGGTAGATGTTCGCCGCCACGGCCGGCAGCGCGATATGCGCGCCGCCAACCCCCGCGCCGATCAGCAGCAGGAGCACGCCCCAGCGCAGCGGATCGGGCGCGACCAGCGCCAGCACGATCAGCCCCAGCGCCACCACGCCATAGCCGGTGAGCAACGCGCCGTTGGTGCGGTGCCGGTCGATCTGCACCGCCAGCGCCAGCCCGCCGAACAGCCCGCCCAGCTGCACCGCCGAGGCGAGCAACGAGGCGGATTCGAACGCGAATCCACTGGTCTGGAGGATCGTCGGCAGCCAGCTACTCAGCATATACATGGTGAGCGCGTTGAAGCAGAACAGGCCGGAGAAGATCGCGGTGCGCAGGCGCAGCCCCTTGCCGAGCGGAGCCAGCACCGGAATGTCCGTCCAGTGCCAGCGACGGCGCGCGGCAGTCTCCGCCGTCGCTTTCGGCGCCGGCATGGGGAGCTGGCGCAGGCAGAGCGCGACCATGATGGTGACGGCGATCATCAGCATCGCCGGCCCATAGAAGCTGGCCTGCCAGCCAAAAGCGTTGGTCAGCGCCGGCACGACGATGCCCGCCCCCGCCGCGCCCACCGGAATGCCGCAGGAAACCAGCGTCATCACGCTCGCCCGCCGCTCGGCCGGCACCACCTGCGCGAGAATGGCGAGCACATTGGGCAGGCACGCGCCCAGCCCGGCGCCGGTGACGAGCCGCCACCAGAAAAGCTGCGTGATCGAGCCGGACCAGGCCGTGCCGAGCGTCGCCAGCGCGATGATGGCGAGCGACGTCACCGTGGTCAGCCGCCGCCCCAGCCGGTCGCCCAGCGGCGCCAGGAAGAAGGCGCCGACGCCCAGGCCGATCACCACGGCGGAGAGCGCCGGGCCGAAGCTGGCCGGCTCCACGCTCCAGAGCTGCGAAAGCTGCGGCACGATGAGCGGCATCGCGCCGATGTCGTAACCGTCGATCACCATGATGGCGACGCTGAGGATGCCGACGACGATGAGTTGCGCCAGCGTGGCGGGCGACGTTGCCTCCGCACGATCCACTCCATTCGCAGCGATGTCCGCCGATGCGCTCATGCCGCTCCCCTATTCGCTGTTTTCATGGACAAAGCACATGGTGCGCTGTCGATGGCGCAGGCCCTCATGCGGTTCATGCGGCCAGCGCCGGCTTGCCGAGGATCATGTCGGCGGCCTTCTCGGCGATCATGATGACCGGCGCATTGGTGTTGCCGCGGATGATGCGCGGCATGGACGAGGCATCGACCACGCGCAGCCCTTCCACCCCGCGCAGCTTCAGGTCCGCATCGAGCACCGCGTCGGCGCCGGTGCCCATCGCGCAGCTGCTGGTGGGGTGGCCGCCGCTCATCACCGTGGCGCGCAGCCAGCCGTCGATCGCGTCGTCGCTCGCCGCATCCGGGCCGGGCGCCAACTCGGCGGCGACGAGGCTTTTCGCCGGCTCCGTCTCGAAGAAGCGCCGCATGAAGCGCACGGATTCGCGCAGCCGCAGCCGGTCGCTCTGCGCACTCATGAAATTGAGCAGCACGCGCGGCAGCGCCTCCGGCTCCGGCCCGCGCAGGCTCACCGCGCCCCGGCTCTCCGGGTCGAGCAGCAGCACGCCGGCGGAGAATTGATGCCCCGCGCCCTTGCGCCAGCCGGGGAACCATGGCCGCGCCTGATAGCTGGAATGGACGATCTGAAATTGCAGGTCCGGCCGCTCCTGCGTGGCATCCGAGCGCAGGAAACCCTGCACGGACATGGGGCTTTGCGCCATGGTGCCGGTGCCGAACAGCTGCCAGCGGATCGCGTTCCAGGCCAGCCGGTCGACCCGCAGCCGGTCGTCGAACGCCACCGGGCCGGACGCCGCCCAGAAGCTGAGCGCGATCGGGTGATCCTGCAAATTCGCGCCGACGCCGGGCAGATCGACCAGCGGCGCAATGCCCATCTCGCGCAGATGCGCGGCCGGGCCGATGCCGGAGAGCATCAGGATCTGCGGCGAATTGATCGCCCCCGCGCTCAATATCACCTCACGCGCCGCGCGGATCTCGTGCTTCTGCCCGCCGCGCGTAAAGGCGACGCCCACCGCCCGGCCATCCTCCACGATGATCCGCGTGACCAGCGCGTTCGTCTCCACCCGCAGGTTCGCCCGCCGCTTCACCGGATCGAGAAAGGCGCGCACCGTGCTGTGCCGCCGGCCGTTGCGGATGGTGCAATCCGGGATGCCGAAGCCGTCGGGCCGGGCGACGTTGAAATCGTCTGCCGCCGAATAGCCCAGCCGCTTGGCCGTCTCGATGAAGGCAGGAAACAGCAGCGGGTCCGGCGCCATGGCGGAGACGTGCATCTCGCCCGATCCGCCATGCTCCGCGCCTTCGCCCCGCCAGTTGGTTTCCGATCGCTTGAAATAGGGCAGCACGTCGTCATAGCCCCAGCCGGGCAGGCCGCTGTCGCGCCAGCCGTCATAATCGGCCGCCGCGCCGCGAATATACATGGTGCCGTTGATCGAGGAGCAACCGCCCAGCACCTTGCCGCGCGGCACCGGCTGGCTGCGTCCGTCCATATGCGGGTCCGGCTCGCTCTGGTTGCCCCAGATGAAGCGGTCCATGGCGGAGGCCTGCATCCAGGTGAGCGGCATGTCGATCATCGGGTGCCGGCACTCGCCGCCCGCCTCGATCAGCACCACCCGCGCACTGGGGTCCGCGCTCAGCCGGTTGGCGAGCACGCAGCCCGCGCTGCCCGCGCCCACAATGATGAAATCCGCCTCGTTCGCTTCGCCCATGCCGGTGCTGTCCTCTCCCACGGGCTTGCACGCACCCGCCAAAGCTGGTCATAAGTCAGCGAGGCAGCAACGCAAGAGGGAGTGGACCATGGCCTATACGGCGGAGGAAGAAGCCAATCTCACGCTGGTGCGTGGCCTGTTCGACGAGGTGCTGAACCCGATGGACGCCAGCGCGGTCGATCGCTTCATCGCCCCGGACTATATCCAGCACAACCCCACTGTCGAAACCGGCAGCGCGCCGCTCAAGGCCTTTCTCGACCATATCAAGACGGTGAACCCGGAGGGCGTGCATGACGTCAAGCGCATGTTCGCGGATGGCGATCATGTCATCGTCCATTATCATGTCCGCCGCTGGCCCGGTGATCTCGGCTGGGCCGTGGTCGATATTTTCCGCATCGAGAACGGCCTCATCGCCGAGCATTGGGACGTGACGCAGGATGTGGTGGCGGAGGGGCCGAACCCCAACGGCATGTTCTGAGCGCCGCGCCGCCCGCTCTCAGCTGCGCCGGATGCGCGCGCGGGCGAGGCAGCGGTCCTCCAGCGAATAATAGAGCCAGATATCCGCGCCATCGACCACGACCGAGGCGGCGAAGGCGATGTCCGTCGCCGTGCGGTCATCGACCGGCGGCGGGGTGATGAGCGGCTCGATCCCGCGGCTCACCACGCGCGTATAATCCGCGCTGAACGCGGCCCAGCCGATCCGCCAGCGCGCATCGCGCGTCGCGCCATTGTAGAACATCACCGGCATCTGCGGATCGTCCGTCAGCAGCGGGCCGGTAGAGAGATGCCAATCGTCCCAGCTATCGTCACGCGGCATGAACGGGGTCGGCTGCTCCGCCCACGGCCCGTCAATATCGGCGCCGATCGCCAACCCGATACGCGAGGCCTGATCGGCGGCATATTCATAGAACAGCCGCCACCGCCCATCGGCGCCGCGATTGATCGTCGCCTCCTTGGTGTTGCCTTCCGATTTGGTGGATGCCAGCGCCACGCCGCTCTTGGTCAGTTGGTCGAGCGAGGGGCCGGTCGCGTAGGAGAGTTCGCCATGGGCATGGTCGGCATAGACGCCGGTATAATAGACCACATAATCATGGGCGCGGCACACGACGGTCGGGTCCTCCACCCCGCCGGCGTCATGCGCATCGGGGCCGGGGACGATGGACGGGCGATCGAGCATGTCGAAGCTCCGGCCGTCCTTGCCCCACCCGGCCCAGATCACGCCGGTATCGCGCATCGGCTCACCGGCCTTCGTCACCGCCCGCACCATGAGTCCCCAGCGGCCATCCGCTTCCTGCCAGACATAGGGACTCATCAGGTCGCGCGCCGCGAGTTCGGGCGGGCCGTGCAGCACCACTTTCTCGATGGCCTTCACGTTGAAATCCAGCTCGACGGGGCTGGCCGCGACCCTGTCCTTGACGTGCGGATCGGCCGTCGCCGCGCGTGCGCCCGGCCCGCTCATGCGCCGAGCGCCTGCATGAGCGACAGGCCGCCATCGATCACGATCCGCGCCCCGGTGATGTAGCGCGCCTTGTCGGAGGCGAGGAACAGCGCGAGGTCCGCCACCTCCCCCGGCTCCCCGGCGCGGCCCAGCGGAATGTGGCGCTCCAGCGTCCGGCGATAGGCCGCATCGCTCTGCGCGCGGCTGTTCATGGGGGTGAGGATCATCCCCGGCTCGATGGCGTTGACCCGCACGCCGCGCGCCGCCTCCTCGATCGCCAGCGTCTCGACCAGATTGGAGAGGCCGCCCTTCGCCGCGCAATAATCCGCCCCGCCGGCGCGCACGGCATAAGCATGGATCGATGATATGTGGATGATGGACGCGGGACCGGCCGCGCCTGCCCGCGCGCGCAGGAACCGGCGGGACGTCAGGAAGGCGCCGGTCAGGTCGGTGTCGAGCAGACGCTGCCATTGCGCCAGGCCCATGTCGCGCACCGGCACGCCGGACATGTTGATGCCCGCGGAGTTGACCAGAACCTCAGGCGCTGCCCATGCCGCCTCCACCGCCGCGAAGGCCGCGTCGACCGAGGCTTCGTCCTCGACGGACATCTGCACGATCAGCGCATCGCCGCCGCCCGCGCGCACGGCGGCGGCGGTCTTCTCGGCGGCAAGCACATCGTCATGATGACAGACCGCCACCCTGTCACCGGCAGCACCGAAGGCCGCCGCGCACGCCGCGCCGATACCCGATTCCGCGCCCGTTACGATCACCACCCGTCCGACCATTGCCGTTCCCCGAGCTGACCCTGCCTCGATAGAACGCATGGATCGTGAAATCGTGGCAGGGCGTGCGGTCCCGGCGATCGACGGGGGCGGGCGACGGCGCCCCTTACCCGCCGCTGACGATGGCCTCCGCCTCGATCTCCACCTTCCATTCCGGCCGGTAGAGCGCGGCGATGGCGACGAGCGTGCCGGTCGGCCGGGTCGCCTTGAGCGCGCGTGAGAAGGCAGCGCTCACCGCGTCGGCATCCTTGATATCGGTCACGAACATGCGCACGCGCACCACGTCCGCCGCGCTGCCGCCGAGCGTCTCGATATGGCGGATGATCTCGGCAAAGCACATGTCGGCCTGCTCGCCCGCATCGGCCGGCACCGTGCCGTCCGGCCGGGTCGCCGTGGTGCCGGAGACGACGATACGGTCCCCTGCCCGCAGCGCGCGGGTGAAGCCGATCTCCTCCTCGAACGGCGACAAGGATGGGATGCGGCGGCGGTCGGTCATGGCTGTCTCCTCCCCATGGTTGAGGAGTTCAGTCTGGCCTGTCTCCACCGGAAAGGCCAGCCTCTCCATCGCCACCCGCAGCCGGCGCGGGGTCGAGGCCATGCGCCAGCGCATCCTCCACCGTCTCCAGCCAGATGAACTCCAGCATCGCGCGCGTGCTCTCGGGAATATCGTCATAATCGCGCTTGTTGCGGGCCGGCAGCATCACGCGGGTGATGCCCGCGCCCGCCGCCGCGACGACCTTCTCCTTGATGCCGCCCACCGGCAGCACGAGGCCACGCAGCGAAATCTCGCCGGTCATCGAGGTATCGCTGCGGATCGTCCGCCCGAGGAACAGCGAGGAGAGCGCCATGAACATCGCCACGCCCGCGCTCGGCCCGTCCTTGGGCGTGGCGCCGGCCGGCACATGGACGTGAATGTCATTCTCCTCGAACGCCTTGGGCGCGATCCCCATCGCCTCCGCACGGCTCTTGACGAGGCTGAGCGCCGCCTGCGCGCTCTCCTTCATCACGTCGCCAAGCTGGCCGGTGAGGATCAGCCGGCCGTTGCCGGGCATTTTCGTGGCCTCGATGAACAGGATGTCGCCGCCGAACGGCGTCCACGCCATGCCGGTCGCCACACCGGGCACGCTGGTGCGCTGCGCCACCTCATTCTCGAAGATGCGGTCGCCCAGCACCTCCTCCAGATCGGCGACGCCAATCGCGACATGGCTGGCCGATCCATCCGCGATCAGCACGGCGGCATGGCGGATCGCCTTGCCGATCTCGCGCTCCAGCCCGCGCACGCCCGCCTCGCGCGTGTAGTGGCGGATGATCTCGACCAGCGCGTCGTCGTTGATCTCCACCTGCTCGGGGGTGACGCCGTTCGCCTCCAGCTGCCGCGCGACGAGGTAACGCCGCGCGATGTTGCGCTTCTCCTCCTCGGTGTAGCTGGAGAGCGCGATGATCTCCATGCGGTCGCGCAGCGGGCCGGGCACCGTATCCAGCATGTTGGCGGTGGCGATGAACACCACCCGGCTCAGATCGAACGGCACGCCCAGATAATTGTCGCGGAAGCTGTTGTTCTGCTCGGGGTCCAGCACCTCCAGCATCGCCGCCGAGGGGTCGCCCTGGAAGCTGCGGCCCATCTTGTCGATCTCGTCGAGCATGATGACGCATTCGCGCGTGCCCGCCTTGCGGATCGCCTGGATGATATTGCCCGGCATCGAGCCGATATAGGTGCGCCGGTGGCCGCGTATCTCGGATTCGTCATGCACGCCGCCCAGGCTCACGCGCTGGAACGGCCGCCCCATGGCGCGCGCGATGGACTGGCCGAGCGAGGTCTTGCCGACACCGGGCGGTCCGGCGAAGCACAGGATCGGCGCCTTGCCCTGCGGTGCCAGCTTGCGCACCGCAAGATATTCCACGATCCGCTTCTTGATCTTCTCCAGCCCATAATGGTCTGCGTCGAGAATCTCGCGGGCCTTGGCGATGTCGATCGGCTGCTCATTCTCGGGCAATTGCCACGGCAGCTCGGTCAGCCAGTCGAGATAGGTGCGGATGATGCCGTGCTCGGCCGCCGCCTCGGGCATGCGCTCCAGCCGGCGCAGTTCCTTGGTCGCCTCCTTCTCCACCTCCTCCGGCATGCCGGCCTTGGCGATCTTCTCGGTCAGTTCCGCGATTTCCGCCGAGCGACCGTCATCCTCGCCAAGCTGGCGCTGGATCGCGGCCATCTGCTCGCGCAAAATCGCCTCGCGCTGGCGGGTGGAGAGCGTCTCCTGCACATCCTTGCCGATCTCGGCGGAGAGGCGCAGCACCTGCAGGCGCTGCTCCAGCAGGCGGGAGACCTTGTCGAGCCGCTCGATGAGCGCGACAGTTTCCAGAATCTCCTGCTTCTGGGCCGGCTCCAGATCGAGATAGGCTGCCACCGTATCGGCCAGCGTGGAGGCGGACGGAATGTTCTGGATCGCCTCGGCCAGCCCCTGCGGCGCCTGTGGCAGCAGTTGCACCGTCTCCAGCGCCTGCTTGCGCAGGTTGATGAGCCGCGCCTCCACCTCCGGCGTCTTTTCTTCTTCCTCCGCGACCTGCTCGACCCGCGCGACGAGGAACGGCCAGCCCTCCAAAAACTCGATCACGCGGAAGCGGACCTCGCCCTGCACGATGAGATGGTGCGTGTCGTCTGGCGCGGTCACATAGCGCAGCACGTTGGCGAGCGTGCCCATGCGGTGCATATCGGTTGCCGTCGGCTGCTCCGCGCCGGGATCGCGCTGGGTGAGCACGCCAATCGGCAGGCTGCCCTGGATCGCCGCCTGCGCCGCCGCCACGGAGGTCGGCCGGGTGATGGCGAGCGGCAGCACGACATCGGGGAACAGCACGAAGTTGCGCACCGGCACGATGATGATCGCTCCTTCCGGCAGCGGCGGCAGCGCGGGCGCTGCGGCGGCGGGGTCGGGTGCGGGCGCAGGCGCGGCGGCCGGCTGGTCGGTCTTGGTCGGCGCATCCATCAGCGGCGTCCTCCTTTGGCCTTCTGCAAGGTCACGATCAGGCAGCCGTGCGATCCGGCGCGGCGCACATCCTCATAATGGCCGCTCGGCAGCGGCAGCCGCCGCTCGAACCGGCCCTGCGGCAGCTCCAGCCGGTGAATCCGCGCCACCCGCAGCTCCGGCGGCAGGATGCGGTGGCCGCGCACGACGAGCACGCCATCCTCGATGAACGCCTCGGTCTGGTCGAGGTCGACGCCCGGCAGGGCGACGAACACCAGCACGTCATTGTCCGTCTCGATGAGATCGGCGGGCGGCTCCCAATGTACCGCGCCGCCGCGCGCGCGCGCCGGGGCGTAGCCCTGGTGATGGAGCCGCTGCATCCTGTCCAGCAGGCCGACCGCGTCCGCCCACATCCAATGCCCAGACCGCCCGTTGCTCATCCTCGTCCCTTCCGCTGGCTGGCCCGGCACCCTCGGCGCCAAAGCCCGCCCAACCAATAAGGAAGCTGCGGCCGCGAATTTCAAGGCGAAAGCGCGGAGCGGTTCGGCCGGCATGGACTGAATGGCGGTCCGTCCTGGCCCGCCCGCATTCTTCCCCGCTGACAAGCCGGTCCAAAGCGCCTATCTGGCACCCTCATGAGCTGGCTGATTCGGCATTCGGGCATGGCGCGCGGCGTTTTCGTCGCGGCGGCGCTGCTCGTTCTGGCGATGCGGACGCTGGTGCCGACCGGGTTCATGCCCGTCGCGCATCAGGGCACCATGGTCATCCAGCTCTGCACCGGCACCGGCCCGGCCACCATGGTGGTCGATCTCGGCAAGGACGCGCCCGCTGGCGATCAGCACAAGGCCGGCGATGGTCTCTGCCTCTTCGCCTGCGCCTTTGCCGGCGGCCTGCTCGTGCTCTCGGCGTTCGTGATGCTCGCAGCCGCCTTGCCCCGCGTGCGGCTGCCTTATGGCGCGGCCATCGCGGACCTCACGGTCCACCGCCTCGCTGCGCCGCCCCCTCCCGCCATAGGCCCACCCCTGACGCTCTGATCGCCTGCGGTGAACGCACGTCGTTCGCCGCATTTCTGCGCGCATGGCGTCCGCATGGATCGCCCGCGCGCATCAGAGCTTTCGGGGGTTTTTCATGCGGAATCTTTCTATCGCGCTTGCGGCCGGCCTGGTCGCGGCGCCCGCTTTCGCCCAGTCGCCGGCCGGCACCGCGCCGGACGAGGCGGGTGACGCTATTCTTGTCGTCGGCCAGCGGACTGCACCCTTCACCGTCGCGCCGCGCGGCCTCGCCGTCTCGCTGGGGCAGGATCAGTTCGACGCAATCAACGCCGCCAATGTCGAAGACCTGATGAAATATGCGCCCAACTTCTACGTGCGCAAACGCTTCGCCGGGGATGACAATGCCGTGGTCGCGCTGCGCGGCGCCAACACCATCCAGAGCGCCCGCACCATCGTGCTGGTCGATGGCTTCCTCGTCTCCAACTTCCTCGGCAACCGCTGGGACTATCCGCCCAAGTGGAACGTCGTCGGCCCCTCGGAGGTGCGCCAGTTCGACATAGTCTATGGCCCCTATTCGGCGCGCTATGGCGGCAATTCCATGGGCGGCGTCATCTCGGTGAGCACCCAGCCGCCGGAGGGCACGGCCGTGCAGGCCAGCGTGCAGGCGATGCTCCAGCCCTATCGCCAATATGGCGTCGACGAGAGCTTCGCCGGCACGAGCGCCGAGGCGAGCGCAAGCTGGAAGCAGGCGGACGGCCCATGGCGCGTGCGCGCCGGGGTCCGCCATTTCGAGAATGTCGGCCAGCCGATGAGCTTCAATCTGCTCACGCCGACGACCGGCACCGGCACCCCCGTCACCGGCGCCTATGCGGACGACCGGCTGGCGACGCCGGTGTTCGGCGCGGCCTCGCCGGTCCATGTCGCGCAGGATCAGGCGCGCCTGCGCCTCGGCTATGAGAGCGCGGGCGGCTGGACGGTGGAGGCGCTCGGCTTCCTCTGGCTGACCCGGCAGACCCTCACCGATCCGCGCAGCTTCCTCACCGATGCGGATGGCCGGTCGGTCACGCAGGGCAAGGTCAGCTTTGCCGGCCAGACATGGAACGCCACCGGCCTCAGCTTCTCGACCCTGCGCCGCACCGAATATCTCGCCGGGCTGAAACTCGCCGGGCCGGTCGCCGGCTGGGCGTTCTCCGCCAACCTCTCGCATTACGGCATCCCCCGGCAGGACAGCCGCAACTCCGCCGATTACGCGACCGGCGCGGCCAACGGCGCGGGCACCCGCACCGTCCAGCACGATCCGGGCTGGTGGACGGGCGACGTGACGCTCGAACGCACGCTCGGCGCGCACCGCCTCGCCGCCGGCCTCAACGCCAACCGTTATGAAACCGCGCAGGAGACTTTCAACACCGCCAACTGGCGCAGCGCCGCCGATCCCGCCTTCAACGCCGCGACCTATGGCAAGACCAGCCTGTGGGGCCTGTGGGCCGAGGACGCCGTCGCGCTCGGCGAGGGCGTCACCCTCACCGCCGGCCTGCGCTACGACCGCTGGCGCGCGTTCGGCGGCGGCATCGCCGCGCTCTCCGGCGGCTCCCGTGTGGACGCCCGCTACCCCGCGCGCCACGGCGACTCCGTCAGCCCCAAGCTGAGCCTGCAAGCCACGCTCCCCGGCGCCATCGACGCACAGCTGAGCCTCGGCACCGCAACCCGCTTCCCCACCGTGGGTGAATTGTTCCAGGGCCGGTTCGACACCATCGCCGGCGCCATCGACCCGGACAGCTTCGACCCCAATCTGCGCCCGGAGAAATCGCTCGACGCCAACCTCATCCTCGCACGCCAGTTCGGCAAGCTGCGCGCCACCGCCAGCCTCTTCTGGCAGGATATTGACGACGCGATCTTCAGCTTCAGCGGCCTCAACCAGTTCGGCACGGTCGTTAGCAGCTATAAGAATATCGACCGGGTGCGGCAGATCGGCCTGGAGCTGATCCTTGAAATCAAGGACATTGCGCCGGGCCTGGACGTGGACGGCAACCTCGCCTGGACGGACGCGCAGACGCTCCGCAACGCCGCCAACCCCGCCGCCGAGGGCGCGCAATTCCCGCGCATCCCGCGCTGGCGCTCCAACGGCAATATCCGCTACCGGCTGGCCGATCCGGTGAAGCTCTCGCTCGGCTGGCGCTTCGCCTCGCGGCCCAACAGCGACCTGCTCGGGCTGGTGCGTGGCGACGCCTATGGCTTCCAGACCGAATATCTGCTCGTGGACGCCCGCGCCTCCTTCGCGCTCACCCACGCGATCGAGCTGGGCGTCGGCATCGATAACATCTTCAACGATCGCGCCTATGTCTCGCATCCGCTGCCGCAGCGGACAGTCGTGGCCGATATCAAGGCGAGGTTCTGAGCCATGGCCCTCTCCCCGCAACAACGCGCCGCGCTCTACCGCACCATCTGGCGCTGGCATTTCTATGCCGGCCTGTTCGTCATTCCCTTCGTGCTGCTGCTCGCCGCGACCGGCGCGGCCTATCTGTTCAAGCCGCAGGTCGAGCGCTGGGAGGAGGGCGCCTATCGCACGCCGGTGGTGGAGCGCGTCGTGCTACCGTCCGCTCAGGTGGCGGCCGCGCTCGCCGCCTTCCCCGGCGCGCGCTTCGCCAGCTACCGCCTGCCCGAGCGGCCGGGCGACGCCGCCATGGTCCACATCGCCATGGCGGACGGGCAGGCGATGCGCGATGTGTTCGTCTCCCCCGCCGGCACGGTGATGGGCAGCCTCGATCCCGAGACGCGAATCATGGAGACGCTCAAGACCATCCATGGCCAGTTGCTGCTCGGCAAGCGGGGGAGCTGGCTGGTCGAGCTGGCGGCAAGCTGGGCGATGGTGCTCACCCTCTCCGGCCTCTACCTCTGGTGGCCACGCGACCGGCGGCTGGCCGGGGTGCTCTGGCCGCGCCTGCGCGCGGGCAAGCGCCTGTTCTGGCGCGATCTCCACGCTGTCACCGGCTTCTGGATCGCCGGGCTGGTGCTGGTGCTGCTCGTCACCGGCCTTCCGTGGGCGGGCCTGTGGGGCAGCACCTTCAAGGCCGTCCGCGCCGAACTGGGCTGGGTCAAGGGCGCGCAGGACTGGACCATCGGCGGCGAAACACCGGGCGGAGATGACCTCCATGCCGGCCACGATCATCAGGCGATGCTCCGCCATGGCGCACACCATCCGCCCACCGCCATCCCCGCCGGGCTGGACGAGATCGCGCTCAAGGCGCAGGCTGCCGCGCTCGCCTTCCCGGTGCTGGTGACGCCGCCGGGCAGCCATGGCGCACCCGATTGGAGCGTCCGCTCGGACGCGCAAAACCGCCCGCTGCGCGCGACTCTCCATTTCGATCCCGTGACCTACCGCGAAACCAGCCGCGAGACGTTCCCGGACAAGCATGTGGTGGACCGGATCGTCGGCTACGGCATCGCCTGGCATGAGGGGCAATTGTTCGGCTGGGTGAACCAGCTGATCGGCACCCTCACCGCGCTCGGCCTGATGCTGATGGCGGTGAGCGGCTTCATCCTCTGGCGGCGCCGCAAGCCGGATGACGCGCTCGGCGCTCCACCGCCCACCCATGTCCCCGCACGGATGGGCGGCGTGGTCGCGATCCTGCTGATCCTCGCCGCGCTGCTGCCATTGCTCGCCGCCTCGCTGCTTGCCCTCTGGCTGTTCGAGCGGCTGGCGCTGCCGCATCTGCCGGGCCTCGCGCGCTGGCTGGGTGTGCCGGCTCGCGTGCCTGCATAGAATTATCGAACCGCAGTGCTCCTGCGCAGGCAGGAGCCCAGGGCGACAGGGAAGTGCGGTTGGGTCATAGGCTCCTGCCTGCGCAGGAGCACGGCATAGCGTGGTCCGAGGCGGACACCCTATTCCACCTCGCACGGCCCATCGGGATAAGCGAAGCCTGGATTCTCAATGAAAGTCCGGTCCGTCATCGCCTCCATCCACGCGATCAGCGCCCCCTCATCGGGCGCGGAGACGCGCAGCCCGTGGCGGCGGATCGCGTCGGCCAGCGTCGGCGCGCGGCCATCGTGGAAATAGGGCGCGCTCACCGCGACATTACGCAGGCTGGGCGTGCGGAACCGCCCGTCATCCCCGCTCCGCCCGGTCACTTCGCCCAGCCCCCGGTCGCGCGGATCGACCGGCTCCAGCCGGTGGAAGCGATCATCGGTGAAATCCGGCCCGCCATGGCAGGAGGCGCAATCCCGGCCGAACACCGCCGCCCCCG